>Ga0101943_1000148_pt1 | contig 170258 bp, 150 predicted proteins | sample DewCreD2012metaG_5_FD_75244 | JGI IMG/M metagenome (GOLD analysis project Ga0101943, IMG submission 75244) | Hot spring sediment bacterial and archeal communities from British Columbia, Canada, to study Microbial Dark Matter (Phase II) - Dewar... ... | reverse complement strand
CGGACACCAGCACCAGCTGCGGGCGAACCGCGTCGAGCCACGCATCGCCGGTGGAGGTGGCGCTGCCGTGGTGGCCGGCGGCCAACACGGTGGCGCGAAGGCCGGAGCCGTAGCGGGCCACCAGGGCCTCCTCGACCACCTGCGGGGCATCGCCGGGCAGGAGGACCACTCCGCGCCCGTACCGGATCCGGAGAACCAAGCTGGCGTCGTTGGCGGCCCGGGCCGCGCGCACCGCGCTGTCCGTGGGCCAAAGCACCTCGACGCGCACGTCGCCGAAGGCCCAGCGGTCGCCGGCCCGTGCGGGGCGCCAAGGTACGCGGCGGCCGGTCAGGGTATCGAGAAGCGCCCGATAGAGCGGCGTGAGGGCCGGCCAAGCGGGTTCGACGACCTGCCCCACCGGCAGGGCCCGCACCACGGCCGCCGCACCGCCGATGTGATCCGCGTCGGCATGGGTGAGCAGGACAAGGTCGAGCCGGGATGCGCCGGCGCGGCGCAGGAACGGCACGACGCGGGCGGCGCCGGCGTCCCAGGAGCGCGCACGGGGACCCGCGTCCACCAAGATCCAATGGCCGCTCGGCGTGCGCAGCGCGTAGGCGTCCCCCTGACCGACGTCGAGCATGTGGATTTCGAGGCCGCGCGGCGCCGGTGCGAGCGCGGGCGCGAGCAGTACGCAACCCGCGATCACGCCGCCGGCAACGCCCGCCCGCACAAGCGGACGTCCCAGGCAACGCAAGCGCAACACGGCAAGGCCGAGCAGGGTGCCGACCGCCAGGGCCACGGCCTCGGCGCGGGACAACATCCCAACGGCGCCGGGCCAGGTGGCCGCCCAAGCAGCCCAGCGGTCGAACAACCGTAGCAGTACGGCCGCGCCGTCGGCCAACAAGGCGCCAGCCGCCGGCCAGATCGCGCCCACAGCCGCCGCCAGTGCCACCCCCGCGAGCGCCCCGCCCGCCAGCGGCACACCCAGCAGGTTCGCGGCCAGCGCCCAGGGATTGACACGATTGAAGTGGAGCGCAACCAACGGGGTGGTCAGCAGGAGGGCGCCGGCGCTGCCGAGCACAGCCACCGCCGCCGTTCGACGCCATCCTCGCCGCCAACGTTCGGGCAGCGCGCGCGCCGCGCGCGTGCCCATCGCAAGGCCGATCGCCCCGGCGAACGAGAGCTGCGCCCCGACGTCGAGCAGGGCCCACGGATCCGCCAGCAACACGCACAGCGCCGCGGTGGCCACCACCCCCGCCCCCACCACCGGCCGCTGCCGCAGCCATGCCAATAGACCCAGGGCGACCATGAGGCCAGCTCGCACCGCGGAGGCGGGTGCGCCAATGAGCGCAAGGTAGCCACCGAGAACGACGAGGGCGGCCACCGCCCCCAACCGTCGCGGCAGGCGGACCGCCGCCGCCAAGAGGAGCAGTCCGCCGGCCAACAGCGCCACGTGGCTCCCCGAAATGGCCAACAAGTGAACCAATCCCGCCGCGACGTAGCGCGCCTGCACCGCCGGATCCAACGCTTCGCGGCGCCCGAGCAACAAGGCGTCAACGAGGGGAAAATCCTGCGGAAAGAGACGCGCTAGCAGGGCCTCGGCGCGTGCCCGAGCGACAAGCTCCACGGGACGGGTCGGCGAGGCTAGCGCCTGCAGCCTGTCGGCCCGAAACCATCCCCGACGTTCGGGGGGCCGCGGCCACGGAGCCGTCGGAGGCTCCGCGAACCAGGTGCCGTGGACCGTCACCGCGGTACCGGCGGGCAGCGGTGGTGTGCCGCCGGGCAATCGCACCCAGATTCGCCCGCGGCAGCCGTTCGAGCGTTGGGGGTCGAGCCGCACCGGGAGACGCACCCGGTCCGTTCGACCCGGATGGTGACCGGCCTCCAACCAGCCGACCAGCGCAAGCCGCGCCTCCGGCGGCCAGCGCGCCATGCAAGCGCGCTCGCCCGCTGCCCGCGCCGCCGCGCCGTGCGCCGCCCCCGCGGCCGCTACGGCCGCCAAGAAGAGCCCCAGCGCCGCTCGTCGGGGGCGCAGCCACACGACGGCCAGCGCGCCCCCGATCGCTCCCCCTCCCCAGGAAGCCCCATCCGCAACCCCCGCCAGGCCAAGCGCCAACCCCAGCGCCAGCGCCGCGGCCGCGCCCACCACCACCGGCACCCGACCCATCACCCCGCCAAAGGAAGCGCCGTCGCCCCATCGGCCGAGGCGACGGCGCCGATCCCCCAAGAGCACCGGCTACGATCCACGTTGGAACCGATCAAAGAAATCCGCCACACGGAAGCCCACCGGGTCGACGTCGTAAATCCGAACCTTCTGATAGACGCCCGTCGTCGGGAAGTAGGGCGGCGGATTTGCCCCGGCGCACACGTCGTACGAGTAGCGTTTCATGAATCCGGTTCCGCCACCGCTCCCGCCAAAGGTGCCAACCGCACCCCGCGTTCGCTGAATGATCCCACCCGCTAGTTCCAAGCAGCCCCGCCCCGCCGACGCTCCCATGCATGCCTTGCCCACGCTCGCCGTTGGTGGATTCGCGTGGTTCTGCACCGCGAAGCTGCCACGACTGGCCAACACCACCGCGTGGATCGTGACCCGGGCGGAGGCCAAACCCGTCGCGAGTTCCCCCGGATCATCAAAGAAAAACGTGGCGCTCGTGTTGTTCGGATGGAACTGCGGGGTATTCAAGGCGTTGTCCGCCACGATCACGCTATCCCCGGCAAACAGCCCCAGCATGTCGCCGCGGCAGCCGCTCGATGTCGGCGGCAGGGTGTAGACGAGATCGTCGAGGATGACGATGTCGCCCGTGGCCGCCACGGTGATCCGCCCACGAATCCGTCCGCTGATGCCCACGTTCCCGGTCACGTGGATCACCCCACGCGCGTTGGGATTCCACACGCGCGAGATAGGCCAAAGGTACGGAACCAGCGGGCCGTACCCATAGGCGCGCAGGCTGTCCACCAACGCCGTTGGCAATACCGGCCCCGGCCAAGGCAACCATCGGCCCAACACCTGCAGCGGGTTGCGCGGGTCCCGATCCTCCGGCGCAAACGCCGGTACGCGGCGCCCTTCCCAAAGACGCCAGTCGCCTCCCAAGTAGCACCGGGCGTTGGGGTTGCCGTTGCCGTTGCCGACGACCGACGCCACCGCGTTCTCGCTGTGCCCCAATCCGGCATTGGGATGGAGCACGCCGGGCAAAAAGACCGGCGGACCTCCGGTCGTCCGCAGGTCACCGCAGTTCAGCGACTGATCGACCCGGCCGTTGGGAGGAATCGCCGACACCCACTGGGGTTGTCCTTGGTACACCATGAAGAACGCTTCGTCGGGCGAGATCGTCCCATCCCGAGGGTAAACATCGGCGGTCAGAAATTCCAATCGTGTGCTGACCTGACCTCCCGACACGCTGGCGCCGTCGCCCACGATGTTGTAGCTGCCCTGCTGCGCCAACGTCCCCAAGTACGCGAGCACGGTATCCCGCGGCAGCTCGATCCGCGGTGCACGTTGCTGCACGCCTCGGAGAAAATCGCCATCCTGAACGCGCTGAAACACGATCCTGGCGGTCGATACCGGACCCCGAAACACCGGTCGGCGATTGTTGAGCACGTAGACCCGCAGCGTATCGTTCGTGTGGAGCGGCCCATCGATTTCGTCTCCGCCCACGAACCAAATCGCTTGGCAGCTCCCCCCGGAGCAGCTCCGCTCCAAATCCGTGAAGTAGGCGAACTGGGCGAAGCTCTGCTGCGTCAACTCGGCCCAGCGCACAACCCGTTCTCCGCTGGGGCTCTCCGCGACAACCACGATGGCGCCCCAACGACCAAATTGACCGTAGGGATCGTTGATGGGACCCACGTAAACCCACCGTCGTAGGCCCGGAATCGGCTGACCGTACGCATCCCGCACCACGGAATCTCCGTTTTCCAACGCGCGGTACCCGGTTCCGGGAAACAGCTGCGGCTGCGCGGCGATGCGGACGATCCATTCCTCGATGCCAGCGTCCGCCGCCGTCTCCAGAAGGGTTCGCTTCTCCTGGGTGGCGTTGACGCGCGTCGCCAGGCCACCAAAGGCAACCGCGGCCAACGACAACGCCGACAGGGCCACGAGCAGAAGCAAGACGACCAGGAGCGCGATCCCGCGATCGTCCCACAGCAGACGCTGCGTGTTCCTCATCGCCGTTGCCCTCCTACGGCCGCACCCGAACCGGCGCCGTCCGGACCAGGGCGGACGAAGCCGGCGAACAATCGATCGCTTGCAAGGCATACTCATAGACGGAATCCACCCGAACGGCGGTGTCGCGCGCCTCGAAAACGGCTTGCCCGTTGATGCGAACGGAGTCCGTGGCCGCGCGGGAATCGATGGGCACCCACGTCGTATCCGGGTCGCCGACCATTCGGCGCAGCACCACGTAGCGAACGATGTCCTGCTCCCCCGCGCGCTGATCCAACGCGGGCGGCCATCGCAGCAGGACGATCGTGTCCGTTGCCGACGGGCCGGATGCCACCTCGACTCGGGCGTCAAGCGCCACGCCCAACCGGGGGTCGTCGCTGCACGGACGCACGACCCGGGGAGCGTCCAGGTTAACTAGGTAGATGCGTTGCTGGATCGCGCGACGCGTCTCGACGCCCCGCCCCGAGGCCACGGCGGCAACCTCTACTTGGACCACACGCACCGAGTCGATCCGCGCCGCCGCTCCCGAGTCGGCGGGCGTGGCATGCCCAGGAACGCTGTGGAACAACGGCCCGGGAATGCTATCGCCATTGGCGTTGAAGTAGCGGAAAAAGGGCGCGGTCCCGTTGCGATACAGGCCGCGGGCCACGATCTCTGGCGGTTGGTCGTTCACCCAACGCTCGAGCAGGTAGTCGTTCGGTTCGGGCGTCGTGTCGTCGAGACGAAAGCGAAAACCGATGGTTTCGGCTTCGCTGAGCAGTCCGAAGGCCAGGTAGTCCTTCGCAGGATACCGGTAGGACGTCCCGGGAATCGTGATCGCTCGGGCGCGCGGCAAGGCGACTGCAGCGGCCAAGGGAACGTCGGGATCGACAAATCGCGCCCGTTTGTCGACGGCAACGCGGCCGACGAGATCGGCGTTGAAAACGATTTGATCCGGACCCACAAACACCAACGCCGGCTGATCGCTGTCGACGGGTAGACCGGCGCCCGCGGCGGCGATATCCTGGCGCAGCGCCTCCAAGGCATAACGGAGCGTTTGCCACACTGTCAGCTGCCGGGCGCCTTGGAAGACGGCGGCTTCCTGCTGACGAAGAAACGCCAATGCGCTGCCGACGACCAACGCGCCTAGCAGCAGAGCCACTAGTAGCTCCACCAGTGTGAAACCCGCCGAAGCCATGGGCCGACGCATGGATCCACCTCACTGCGGGGCGAGAACGATCGTGGTCTGGACGCTGCGGGGCTCGGACGGGCAGCGCTGGGCGGCGGCATCCCAGTCTCGTTGCGCGCAAGCCGTCACCGTGACCCGCAGATACTCGCGGTAACTCGTGCCCGAGGGAATCCGTGCCTGGCAAACAAAGGTCTCGCGAACGAATTCCCCGGCGCGCCCCCCGGCCACGGGATTGTCTCGAATCACCACGCCTTGGGAACGAATCGTTTGCGCGCCCACTTGGATCGGAATGTCCGGGTAGCAGGGCCGCGGTGTGCCTCGGCTGCCGGGCAGATTGCCCAGCGTGGCATCTTGGCGGTAGCGCAGTCGCACTTCTTGTGCGCGGTCCAACACCAAGTCGCGGAGGGTGCCGCGCCGCTCGTAGAGACCCAAATCCGCGGCCAAGCGATCCGTGAGCACCGCCTGAGCGCTGACGACAAGCAACCCCAGCAGCGCCAAGGCGACGACAATCTCGAGCAAGGTGAAGCCCGCTGTGGCCCGGCGATGGCGATCGCCGCTCATAGCTCGACCTCCCATCGACTTCCGGTAAAACGCCACACGCTGACGCGTCCGGTCGCGCGGTCGATGACCACGGCCCGCGCGTCTTGCGGGCGGCGTTCGCGCGCACCTCGCTCGCTGACGAGGTAGAAGCCGCCCATTGCGCTGGCGCTGCCACTCCGATGGAAGACCACGGCAGGCAGGCCGTCTTGCCGTTTCGTCCAACCGACCGCCTCGGGCCCCAACCATGGATGCGGCGGCGCGGCACCACGTCCGAAGCGAACCCCCGCCGGCAACGCGACCCACCGCAGCGGTTCCCCGGGTCCGACGCGCCGATCGTTGTCGCGGTCGTCGTGAATGCGCACCGCCCGACGGCTCGTGTCGAAGGCCACGACGATGTCATGCCCCCGCACTACCGCGAGTCGTTGGGCGGCGGCCAGTTCGCCCCCGACCTCGTGCACGGCGTTGTTCATGCGGTAGCCGACGGTGTCGAGGACCGGGGCGGCCAACACGAGGAGCAGGCCGAGGAGCGTCAAAACCAGGAGCACCTCGGCAAGGGTGTAGCCGGGCCGGGCGGGCACGGACATGGGTTGGGGTCCCCTCCCGCGGGCGAGCCCCGCGCGCGAACGCTACCCCCAGCGTGTGGGGAGACAAGGCAATGAATACCCTACTCGTCACCGACCGAGGCTTCAAGAGGCGCCCCAGGGGAGAAGGGAATTCTCTTAGTGCAAAACGATTTGTCGGAACGGACGCGTCGCACGGTCGAACGGGCGTCGGCTCCCGGGCGCCGCGACGGGGTAGCAAGCCGCGGCATGGAAGAGGTCGGGCGGCCCGAGAGCGGCTGGTTGGTGGTCCGTGGCGCACGGCAGCACAATCTGCGCAACGTCGACGTGGCGCTACCGCGGCAGCGGCTCGTGGTCATCACCGGCCCGAGCGGCAGCGGCAAGAGTTCCCTGGCATTCGACACGATCTACGCCGAGGGGCAGCGGCGGTACGTCGAGTCGCTGTCGGCCTACGCGCGGCAATTCCTCGGCGTGACGGAGAAGCCCGACGTCGATGCCATCGAAGGATTGTCACCGGCGATCGCCATCGAGCAGAAGACGTCGGGCACGAACCCCCGCTCGACCGTCGGCACGATCACGGAAATCTACGACTACCTGCGATTGTTGTGGGCGCGGGTCGGGGTGCCGCACTGCCCCGCCTGCGGGCGGCCGGTGGAGCGTCAAAGCGCGGACCAGATCGTCGCGCGGTTGCTCGAGCTCGGCGAGGGGACGCGCGTGGAGGTGCGGGCGCCGGTGGTGCGTGGGCGGAAGGGCGAGTTCCGCGACCTCTTCGAAAGCCTGCGGCAACGTGGCTTTCTGCGTGCGCGGGTCGACGGCGAGTTGGTGGAACTCGAGCGACCGCCCCAACTGGCGCGGCGGCAGAACCACACGATTGCGGTGGTGGTCGATCGTCTGGTGGTGCGCACGGACGATCGCGCTCGCCTGACGGAGGCGGTGGACACGGCCCTCGGCCTGACGGACGGACTGTTCGAGGTCGAGCGGGCCGACACCGGAGAGACGCTGATCTTTTCGACGCGCTACGGCTGCCCCTATTGCGGCACCGCGGTGGCGGAGCTCGAGCCGCGGCAGTTCTCGTTCAATTCGCCTTACGGCGCCTGCCCGGCGTGCGACGGTCTCGGGGTGCAGCGGGTGCCGAGCGAGGAGCTGGTGCTCGGCGATTCGTCGCTGTCCCTGCTCGAGGGGGTGGTGCGGCCGTGGGGAGCTCCGCGCGGCCACCTGCGCCATCTCATCGTCGAGGGACTGGCCCGAGCGTTGGGCTTCGACCCGAACACGCCGTGGCAGGAGCTGCCGGAGACGACGCGACGCGTGCTTCTCTACGGGGTGGACGCGCTACCCGAAGCGCAGCGACGGGCCGATCCGCGCTTGGCGGCCCTGCGCTGGGGGGGCATTCTTGCGGAGGTGGCGCAGCGCTACCGCACGACCGCCAGCGACTCGGTGCGCGAGCGGCTCGAGGCGTACCTGGTGCGCGTGCCCTGCTCGGCGTGCGAGGGCACCCGGCTCCGGCCGGAAAGCCGAGCGGTGACGGTGGCTGGGCGCTCCTTGGGCGAGGTGGTGCGCTGGTCCCTGCGGGCGGCGCACGCCTGGTTTGAGCGGTTGCGGAGCGATCCGCGGCTACCCGCCCCCATCGCCGGGCCGATCCTTCGCGAAGTCGTCGATCGGCTCGGCTTCCTTGCCGAGGTCGGCGTGGGGTATTTGACGCTGGATCGGTCGGCCGAGACCCTCTCCGGCGGCGAGGCGCAGCGGATCCGCTTGGCCACGCAGATCGGTTCCCGGTTGACGGGCGTGCTCTACGTGCTCGATGAGCCCTCCATCGGGCTCCATCCGCGCGACCACCGTCGTTTGCTGGCCACGCTGCAACGTCTCCGCGATCTCGGCAACACCGTTCTCGTGGTCGAGCACGACGAGGACACGATCCGAGCGGCCGATTGGGTGGTCGATCTCGGCCCCGGGGCCGGGCGCGCTGGCGGCCGGGTGGTGGCCCAAGGGCCGTTGGCCGAGGTGCTGGCCCACCCGACGTCGCGGACGGCCGCGTACCTGCGTGGCGATCGCCGTCTGCCGCTACCCGAGCGTCGCCGCGCCCCCGAGCCGGCCCGGCAGCTGGTGGTCGAGGGCGCGCGCGCACACAACCTCAGGAACATCACCGTGGCCTTTCCCCTGGGGTTGTTCGTCGCGGTGACGGGCGTCTCCGGCTCGGGCAAGTCGACCTTGGTGGCGGAGATCCTCTGGAAGGCGCTGGCGCGGCACTTCGACCGGGCCCAGGTCGTACCGGGCCCGCACGACCGCGTGCGCGGCCTAGAGCATCTCGACAAGGTCGTGCAGGTGGACCAGAGCCCCATCGGCCGTACGCCCCGCTCCAATCCGGCCACCTACACCGGAGTGTTCACCGCCATCCGGGAGCTGTTCGCGGCCCTGCCCGAAAGTCGGGTGCGCGGTTACGCGCCCGGTCGCTTTTCCTTCAACGTGAAGGGCGGGCGGTGCGAGGCCTGCCAGGGCGAGGGCGCGGTGCGGGTGGCCATGCACTTCTTGCCCGATGTGTACGTGCCCTGCGAGGTGTGCCGCGGCACCCGGTACGCGCGCGAGACGCTCGAGGTGCGCTACCACGGTCGTTCCATCGCCGACGTGTTGGCGATGACGGTCGACGAGGCGCGCGAACTGTTCGCCAACGTCCCGCGGATCGCGCGCGCCTTGGGGGTGCTGGCCGACGTGGGCCTCGGCTACCTGCAGCTAGGGCAGCCGGCGCCGACGCTCTCCGGCGGTGAGGCGCAGCGGGTCAAGCTCGCGGCCGAGCTCGTACGTCCGGCCACGGGTCGCACGCTCTACCTGCTCGACGAGCCGACCACGGGCCTGCACTTCGAGGATGTGCGCCACCTGCTCGAGGTGCTCCAGCGCCTGGTCGACCGGGGCAACACCGTGATCGTGATCGAGCACCACCTCGATGTCATCGCGGCCGCCGACTGGGTGATCGATCTCGGGCCGGAAGGCGGGGAGGAGGGTGGCGACCTGGTGGTCGCGGGTCCGCCGGAGGTCGTGGCCGCTTGCCCGCGCTCGCACACGGGGCGCTTTTTGGCGGCGCGGTTGCCGGCCGAGCGCGTTGCCGCGGTGGCCGCTCGGGCCCTAGGTTGAGGCCGGACCGACGCGGAGGGGCCGATGGGGCTGTTCGGGCGCTTGGCGACGCTGGTGCGGGGCGTGCTGCACGCGCTTCTTGGGCGAGCGGAACGGCCGGAGATCGTGCTCGATCAGCTGCTCCGCGAGCTGCGCGCCCAGCTGGCCCGGGCGCAGCAGCAAGCCGCCCTAGCGCTGGCCGAGGAACGACGGTTGCGCGAGGAAGCCGAGCGCCTCGCTGCCGAAGCGCGCCTCTGGGAGGAGCGCGCCGCCCTCGCCGTGCGCCACGGGCGCGACGACCTGGCGCGGGTGGCGTTGGCGCGGCGTCAGGAAGCCGTCGCTCGCGCCACGGAACTCGAGGGCGCGTGGCGCGCCCAAGCCGCCGAGAACGAGCGCCTCAAGGAAGCCCTGCGCCAGTTGCTCGGCCGGCTCGAGGACGCCGAGCGCCAGCGCGCCGTGCTCGTGGCCAAGCACCGGCAGCTGGAAGCGCGCGAGCGCGCGCACCGCGTCCTCGAAGAGTTGCGCGGCGACGCCGCCGTGGCGCGTTTTCGCGAGATCGCCGCCCGCATCGAGCATCGGGCGCGCGTACTCGACGCCCAGGCCGCCCTGGGGCAGGAGCTGCGGGCCGAGAGCGTCGAAGCCGCCTTCGCCGCCCTCGAGACCCCCGACCTCGAGGCCGAGCTGCGCGCGCTGAAAGCGCGCCTGGGTGTCGCCCCGACGTCGCTTTCCGGGGGCACGCCGCGCACGGAAGAGGACCTTCTGGCGGAGTTCCGTCGGCTCGAACGGCAGAACCCGCCCCCCTCGTTGCCCCAGGGCGAATGACGCCGCTGCCCCGCCGGCCGTCCCCCTACGCCGTGCTGACCGTCGCCGTCGCGGTCGTCCTCGTGCTGTGGTTCGTGTACAGCACGGCCGAGGTGCTCTTGCTCCTCTTCCTCGCCCTGCTCCTGTCGCTCTACCTCGGCGCGATTACGGATTTCCTCTGCCGTCGGTGGCGCTGGCCGCGACCCCTCGGTCTGCTCGCCGCCGTTCTGTTCAGCCTCGCCGCCGCGGCCGGCCTCGCCGCGGTGGTGATCCCGCCGGTGCTCGCGCAGTTCGAGGGGCTCCTGCGGACGCTGCCGGCCCTCATGGATCGTTGGGAAGCGCAGCTCCTGGGGCTCGTGCGTCGCTACCCACTGCTCGGGGACGTGCTCCCGCAGCCCACCCCAGGTCACGGCGTTTTCGAAGGGCTGCTGGGGCGCCTGGGCACCTGGTTGGGCGGGCTGTTCCCCTACGTGTTCAGCGGACTCCATCTCGTCATCGACTTGGTCAGCGTGCTCGTCATGAGCATCTACCTGGCGGCGCGCCCCCGCCTCTACCGCGAGGGCCTGGTGGCGTTGATTCCCCCACTCCACCGCGAGCTGGCTCGCGACATCTTGGCCGAACTGGGCGCCACGCTGCGCAGCTGGATCGTGGGCCTGCTGTTGTCCATGCTTTTCCTCGGCGTGTGCACGTGGCTGGGCCTTGTGCTGCTGCGCGTGCCCTACGCCCTGGCCTTCGGGGTGTTCACCGGCGTGGCCGTGGTGGTGCCGTTCTTCGGCACGATCGTCTCCACCGCCTTGCCGGCCATCTTCGTTCTGGGCACGGGCGACCTCGTGCGGGGCCTGCTCGTTTTGCTCTTGGGGGTGGTCGTCCATCTCATCGAGGCGAACGTCATCCACCCGCTGGTGATGGAGCGGCAGGTGCGCGTGCCGCCGGTGCTCTCCATCCTCAGCGTGCTGGTGATGGCCAAGCTTTTGGGCGCGATCGGGCTGCTCGTGGCCCTGCCGATCACCGCCAGCGTGATCGTGCTGCTGCGTCGCATCTACGTGCAGCGCCTGCTCGAGGGCCGCGGGTTCCGACGGCGTCGGCGCCCCGAGCCCCTCGTCGTGCCCGTGCCGGCGGGCCTCCTGACCCAGCCCCTGCCCGACGACGGTGCCAGCGTGCCCGCGCGTCTTGAGGCCGCCCGCTAGCGGCGGAACCTCTGCGTCATCGCGGCGTTCCACTTCCTCCCGAACCGGGAGGAAGCCAGGGCGACGAACCGACACGATTGCGGACGATGACCGATCCCCTCTGGTACAAGGACGCGGTCTTCTACGAGCTCCACGTCAAAGCCTTCCAGGACTCCAACGCCGACGGCATCGGCGACTTCGCCGGCCTGCTTCAACGACTTGACTATCTGCAAGACCTCGGCGTCGACTGCCTTTGGCTGCTGCCCTTCTACCCGTCGCCGTTGCGCGACGACGGGTACGACATTGCCGATTACTGCAACATCCATCCCGCGTACGGCACGCTGGAGGATTTCCAGCGTTTCCTCGACGCCGCCCACGCCCGAGGGATCCGCGTCATCGCCGACCTGGTGCTCAACCACACGTCGGACCAGCACCCCTGGTTCCAGCGGGCCCGTCGCGCCCCGAAGGGGAGCCCCGAGCGTGCCTGGTACGTTTGGAGCGACACGGACGACCGCTACCGCGAGGCGCGCATCATCTTCCTCGATACGGAATCGTCGAACTGGGCCTGGGATCCCGTCGCCGGCCAGTACTACTGGCACCGCTTCTACAGCCACCAGCCCGACCTCAATTGGGACAATCCCGACGTCAAGCGGGCCATGCTCCAGGTCATCGACTTCTGGCTGGCCCGCGGGCTCGACGGTTTCCGCGCCGATGCGGTGCCCTACCTCATCGAGCGAGAGGGCACGAACTGCGAGAACCTGCCGGAAACCCACGCCGTTCTCAAAGAGATCCGCGCCCACATCGACGCCCATTTCCCCGGTCGAATCCTCCTGGCCGAAGCGAACCAATGGCCCGAGGATGTGCGCGCCTACTTCGGCGACGGGGATGAGTTCCACATGGCGTTCCACTTCCCCCTGATGCCCCGAATCTTCATGGCCGTGCGCCAGGAACGCCGCACCCCGATCGTCGAGATCGTGCAACGCACACCGCCGATCCCCGACCCGTGTCAGTGGGCCTTGTTTCTGCGCAACCACGACGAGCTCACCTTGGAGATGGTCACCGACGAGGAGCGGGACTACATGTACCGGGAGTACGCCCGCGATCCTCAGATGCGGCTCAACCTGGGGATCCGCCGGCGGCTGGCTCCGCTGCTCGACAACGACCGGCGCAAGATCGAGCTGCTCAACAGCCTGCTGTTCACGCTGCCGGGGTCACCGATCCTCTACTACGGTGACGAGATCGGCATGGGTGACAACATCTACCTGGGCGATCGCAACGGTGTGCGGACGCCGATGCAGTGGTCGCCGGATCGCAACGCTGGGTTTTCGCGGGCGGATCCAGCGCGGCTCTACCTCCCGGTGATCGCGGACTCGATCTATGGCTACCCGGCGGTCAACGTGGAGGCACAGCTGGCCAGCCCGTTTAGCCTGCTCAATTGGACGAAGCGGCTCATCCAGGTCCGCAAGCAGCATCCGGTGCTGGGGCGGGGTCGCATCGAGTTCCTCTACCCGGAGAACCCGCACGTGCTGGCCTTCTTGCGCAGCAACGAGGAGGAGACGTTGCTGCTGGTGCACAACCTCGCGGGCTCGGCGCAGCCGGTGCTGCTCGATCTGCAGCGCTTTGCGGGTTGCCGGCCGGTGGAGCTGCTGGGCGCCACGGAATTCTACTCCATTGGGTCGGATCCCTACCCCCTGACCCTGGCGCCCTATGGCTACCTGTGGTTCGCGCTGCGGCGAGCCGACGCGGCCCGCGAGGCGGTGCGTTTGCCGGGGGCGGCGCGCCAGGCCCTCGACGCCGCCGCGCTGGCGCGGTTGGGAGCGACCATCCCCGTGGGCTGGTTGACGCAGCGCCGTTGGTTCGGCGGCAAGGGCCGTCCCCTGACCGCGCTCGAGGCGGAGGATGCCGCCGTGCTCGGCGGCAGCGGGGAGGGAGCGGCGCTGCTGGCCCTGCTGCGCGTGGGCTACGGCGACGGCGAGCCGGAGCGTTATTGGGTCGGCCTCCTCACGACGCCACCGCGCCCGGACGCCGAGCCCTGGGGCCCGTTGCCCCTGGGCGACACCGCGGTGCCGCTCTTCGCGGCCGAGGAACCCGGTCCTTGGGCGCGAGCCCTCGTCGAGGCCATCGCCGGGGAGCGCACCCTCGGCGGGGTGCGGGGTCGGCTGCAAGGCCATCGCCGTGCCCGATGGGTTGCGGACAGCGACGAGGTGGAGGCGCTGGGGGTGGAGGCCTCGAACACGCTGCTGCGCATTGGCGATGGTTTGCTGCTCAAAGTGTTGCGGCGCTTCCTCCCCGGGGAGCACGCGGAACTCGAGCTGTGGCGCGCCTTGGAGGATCGCGGCTTTCGCTACCTGCCGCCCCTCTACGGCTGGATCGACTACGCCGGCCGGGCCGGCGAGGGCGCGGTGGCGCTTTTGGCCGGTTACGTGCCGCACGAGGGCGACGGTTGGACCGTGACCCAGGCGCAGCTGCGGGCCCATCTGCGCACCGCCAACGATCCGACGGCGATGCCGGCGGCCATGGCCGAGTCGCTCGGCGCCCTGGTGGAGCTCGGCCGCGTGGTCGGGGCGCTGCACCGCAGCCTGGCCAGCCTGGTGGGGCCCGACCTGGCGCCAGAGTCGATCACGGAGGGCGACGTGCGTCGCTGGAAGGACGCCGCCCGCGCCCGGCTCCATCGCGTGTTTGGGGAGCTGCGACGCCTGGCCGAGGTGCTGCCAGGATTCTTCCCTGCCGGCTTGCAGGAGGACCTCCAGGCCGTGCTCGGCGCCGAAGGCTACCTGGCGGCTCGTTTCGACGAACTCGACGAGCTCGAGGGGCTGTGGAAGACCCGCATCCACGGCGATTTCCATCTCGGGCAGGCGCTGCGCACCCCCCAACGGCCCGGGGGCTGGACCGTGATCGACCTCGAAGGGCCGCCGGCGCTCGAGCCGGCGGTGCGCCGCGCCAAGGCCAGCCCCTTGCGCGATTTGGCCGGTCTACGGCGCTCCCTCGACTACGCCCGTCGCGCCGCCCTGCGCGACCTCTTTGGCGACGCGGTGCCCGAGGCCCCGGACCGCTGGGCCCTCGCCTGGGAGGAGGCCGCCTGGGAGGCTTTCCTCGGCGCCTACGAGCGCGAAGTTGGCGTGGCCGCCTTCCTGCCCGTCGATCGGGGTCTGCGGCGCCGGCTCATCGACGTCTTCGCCCTCGACAAGGCGATCTACGAGCTCGGCTACGAGCTGCGCCACCGCCCCGACTGGGTCGCCCTGCCGCTGCGGGCCTTGCGCGAGCGCTGGGCGGCATGAACGCAACGGGTCCGCGGATCTACAACCTCTTTCCCACCCTGGTGGGCCCACCGGAGCGCTGGGGCGACCACGTCGCCCGGGCTCGCGCCATGGGATTCGACACGATCTGCCTGAACCCTTGGTATCGCCCGGGCTTCTCCGGCAGCCTCTACGCCGTCAAGGAATTCCATCGGCTCCACCCGGCGCTGGTGCCGCCGGGGCGCGCGGACACGGACCTCGACCCGCTGCGTCGCGCCTTGGCGGCCCTGCGCGACCAGGGGCTGCGACCGTTGTTCGACCTTGTCCTCAACCACGTGAGCAAAGACTCGCCCTTGGTGACCGCGCGGCCCCATTGGTTCCAGCGCGGCCCCGACGGCGCACCCGCCAGCCCGTGGGTCGTGGATCCGCAGGATCCTACTCGCCTCACCGTTTGGGGCGACTTCGGCGAGTTCGCTGGGGACGACCCGGCCGTCCGGGCGGAGCTGGTCGAGTACGGGTGCGCCCTGGTGGCCTGGGCCATGGGGCTGGGCTTCGGCGGCTTCCGCGCCGACGCGGCGACGAAGGTGCCCGCCGAGGTCTGGGCGGCGCTGCGTGCAGAGGCGCGTCGGCACGACCCCGAGGCCATCGCCGTGGCCGAAAGCCTTGGGGCGCCGTTCGCCGCCGTGCTCGATTTGCGCGCGGCCGGCTTCGACTACCTCTACAACTCCAGCAAATGGTGGGATCGTCGCGCGCCTTGGGCCCTCGAACAGCACGCCGCGCTGCGCGCTTTCGCCCGCACGGTCTCCTTCCCCGAAAGCCACGACACGCCGCGGCTTGCCGCCGAAAGCGGCGGGCGCGAGGACATCCAACGCAGCCGCTATGCCTTCGCCCTGGCGTTCGCCAGCGGCACCCTCGTGCCCATCGGCTACGAATTCGGTTTCGCGCGTCGGCTCGACGTCGTGCGCACTCGCCCCAGCGACTGGGAACGTCGGCGCATGGACCTGCGCGCCTTCTTCCACCGGCTGCATGCCCTGGCCGCCGAGCTCCCCTGGCTCCACGGCGAGGGTGAGATCGCCGCGCCTTGGGGGTTGGACGCGGCGCTCACCATCCTGGAACGCCGGGCCGCGGGCCGCGTCGGTTGGGTCTTGGCCGCCCCCGACGACCGCCCGGTCCGCCTCGACCTCATGCGCCTTGCCCTTCCCATCGATCCCGACCACCGACTCGTGCGCGCCCGCGGCGACGACGCCGCCCTCGAACCCGTCCCCGCCCGGTTGGACCTGGCCGCCGCCGACGTCGTCTACCTCGCTCCCACCGCCTGACGCCGACCTGGCCGGCAGGCCATCGCCGCGCTAGCTTGTCTGCCGGCCATGAGCGACGCCGCGCGGACCCTCGAAGCCGTCGTTCGGTACGCCGTCGAACGCGGTGCCAGCGACATCCACATCAAGGCAGGAGACGTCTTTCGCGCCCGCATCCACGGGGACCTCGTTCCCCTGACGAAGCAGCGCCTGACGCCCGATCAAACCCGGGAAATTGCGCTCCACCTCCTCCCGCCGGTGGACCGTGACCGGCTCGATCAACTCCACGATCACGATTTCTCTTGGGGCGTGGCGGGCGTGGGCCGATTCCGCGTCAACCTCTCGCGCCAGCGTGGCAGCCTCATGATCGTGCTGCGCGTCATCCCGGTGCGGATCCCCACGCTGCACGAGCTGGGTCTGCCGCCGGTGGTCGAGCGCATCGCCGCGTTGGAACGGGGCCTCGTGCTGGTCACCGGCGCCACCGGCAGCGGCAAAAGCACCACGCAGGCGGCCATGATTCAGTGGATGAACGAGCGCCTGCGCCGGCACATCGTCACGCTGGAGAACCCGATCGAGTTCCTCCACCGCGACCAGCACTGCTCGATCACCCAACGCGAGGTGGGCACCGACACGCCGTCGTTCGCCATCGGCCTGCGCGCCGCCTTGCGCCAGGACCCCGACGTCATCCTCATCGGCGAGATGCGCGACACGGAAACCATCGACACCGCCCTCAAGGCGGCCGAGACTGGGCATCTCGTCATCTCCACCCTCCATACCCGGGACGCCACGAGCACCATCGCCCGCTTGGTGGCCGTTTTCCCGCGCGAGGAGCAAGAGATGGTGCGCATCCGCCTGGCGGAGCAGCTCGAGGCCATCGTGGCCCAACGTTTGCTCCCGCGCAGGGACGGGCAGGGACGGGTGCTGGCCTGCGAGGTCCTCGTGGCCACCGCCGCTATCCGCGACGCCATCCTGCACCCCGAGCGCGAACACGAGATCCGCGATCTCATCGCCGAGGGCCGCAGCCAGTACGGCATGCAGACCTTCGACCAGCACCTTATGGATCTGGTTCGCGCCGGCTTGGTCGACTTTGCGGTGGCCAAGCAGCACGCCACCAGCCCCAGCGACTTCGAGCTGCAGATGGGAATGCTGGGAGCGCCGGTGGGGGGCTTCGGCCCCTGAGCCCGTCGAGCCCCACGACGCGCACCCCGATGGGACGCGCAGCGCCCCACGGGAGCAAGGCAGATGCGTCGACGGCAGCATCCCCAGCGACCGCCCGCGGGAGGTTGGGCCCATCGACATCGACGACGCCACGAGGGACAACGGCCTTGCCCACGAGGCCGTCGCCGAGACCTTTGGGCGCGTTGTCCCGGCCATCCCGATGGGTTTCGGCACCGCCGTCCGCGACCGGGACGACGCCCCGACCCCGCCGCGCTCCGCGGACCACACCTTCGCCGAGCTGCTTGCCCCGATGCGAGGCAAGGTCGAGGTCGGCCAGCAGGTGCTTGAGGGATCGGGACCGGGTCGTGGTCAGGACCTGAGGCAGGCAATGCGAGATTCGGAGGCTACCGAGGCAGATCGCGCTCGATGCACCCGTCTCGACGTGCTTCGCGCGCATCCCGCTCGGGAGGATGACCGAGTCCGCGGAGCCGGGGGGCCGATCCGCTGCAAGCGTGAGGGTACCGAGGACATCGGGCTTGGGGACGACCGTCCGGTTCGGGTCGGTCACGAGCCCGGCGTTCGTGGCTCGCGTTGCCGTCGAGAACGTCGAGGAACAACGAGCCCGGCGGGAGCGGACCGACGACGCGCAGGAACAGGAGGCCAGCAGGCTCTAGGACTGGGGGTCGACGTGAGGCGGATCGAGGAAGGGACGTACGCGCGGCGGCCGGCGCATCCGTTGGCGAGGTTGGGGAAGGGGCCGCGCCGGCGAGGGAAGTTCGATTCGACCGCGCGAGGCGGCTCGGTGCGGGGGCCGGACGCAGCGGTGGTGGTCGAGGGCGCCTCGGCCACGTGCGAGCTGGCCGGGGCGAAGGAGTCGCGGGAGTAGGTGGCCGTGGGTCTGGCCGAACGGGTGGCGGGGCGCTGGATCTGGGTGGTGGGCAAGGGCGGCGTGGGCAAAACGACGGTGGCCGCGGCGCTCGCGGTGGCGCGGGCGACCGCGGGCGAGCGGGTGCTGCTCTTTTCGACGGATCCGGCGCATTCCCTGGGGGACGCCCTGGGGGTGGCGTTGGGGCCCGAACCGGCAGCGGTTCCGACGGTGCCGAGGCTCGAGGCGTTCGAGCTCGATCCGGAGCGCGAGCGGCAAGCCTTCCTGCAACGCTACGGCGCCGCGCTGTTCGACCTCCTCGAACGGGGTGCCATCCTCGATCGGACCGACGTCGACGAGTTCTTCGCTCTGGTGGCGCCGGTGGTGGACGAGCTGGCCACCCTACATCGCTGCTGCGCGCTGCTCGACGAAGCTCGCACCGTGATCGTCGACACGGCGCCCAGCGGCCAATCGTTGCGCTTGTTCGATCCGCCCGCGGTGGTGCGGCGATGGCTGGCGGCCTTCGCCGCCATGGAGGCGAAGCACCGGACCGTGGTCGAGGGGCCGACCAGCGTCGAGCGGTCCGACGAAGTGCCGCGCACGCTGGCCGAGTTGGCCGCCGATCTCGACCGGCTCGAAAACACCTGGCGCCACCCGGCGCGCACGACGGTGCTCCTGGTCGCCAGCGTCGACGCGGTGGCCTGGGCGGAAGCAGCACGGACGCTAACCGAGCTGCGGCGTCGCGGCCTCCGGGTGACCGCCGTGGTGGCCAACCGTGCCACCGCACCGCCGCCGGCTCTCCCGCCCAGCGGCACGCCGGTGCTGTACCTCCCCCCGTGGCCCGGGGACCCGGTCGGAGCCGACGCCTTGCGCGCCCTGGCCGACGCCGTGGCGGACGCCCCGGCGACGGCGCCGCCGCTCCCCACGCCCCGGCCCGTACCGGCGCCGTTCCGCCCTCCGCCGCGGTCCTTGGCGATCGTGGCGGGCAAAGGCGGTGTGGGCAAGAGCACGGTCGCCGCCGCCCTCGCCCTCGCGTGGGCCGATTCGGGACGACGGGTGCATCTGCTGAGCACCGACCCCGCGGGTTCGCTGGGGGACGTTTTTGGCATTCCGGTCCACGCGCAGCCCTGTCCGCTGCCCGGCACGACGCTGACCCTGCAACAGCTCGACGCGGACGCCGCCTGGGTCGCCTTCCGCGCCGCCTACGAGGCCGACGTGGCGAACACCTTGACGCGCTTGCTCGGCTCGGAGCTGGACGCACGCGCCGACCGGGCGGTGTTCGAGCGGCTGGTCAACCTCGTCCCACCGGGCTTCGACGAGCTCCTGGCCGTGCTGGACGTCGTCGAGCAACTGGAGAACAACGCCGCGGCGCTGCTCGTGCTCGACCCCGCGCCCACGGGCCATCTGCTTCGGTTCCTCGCCATGCCCGGGACGGCGCTGGCCTGGGTGCATGCGGCGTTGCGCCTGTTGTTGCAATACCGGCGCACGATCGGGCTCGGCCCGCTGGCGCAGCGGCTGCTACGGGTGGCGGAGCAGCTGCAACGCCTGCGGGCGTGGTGGGCCGATCCGGAGCGGACCCTGCCCCTGATCGTCGCCGCGCCGGAGGCCCTCGTCGTGCCCGAGACGGAACGGCTGGTGTTTGCCCTACGTAGCCTTCCAACCCCGCGCCCGTGGTTGTTGGTCAACCGCTGGCCGGCCGCACCGTCGCCATCCGAGGCGCGCCACGCGTCGGCGCTGCGGACCCTTGCCGACTGGGCGGGCGCCGGGCGGGCGCCGCGCTGGCCGGAGGGGCCGCGCGGCGCTGCGGCGTTGCGGTCCTTCGCCACCGCGTGGGAGCGGTGGAACGAAACGGCCTCTTAGCCCGCCGCCGCTCCGTGGCCCAGCCGCCGGAGCAGCGCGGTCGCCTGTCGCTGCTCCTCCTCCGTCAGGGCGCCCATCGCGGCCGCGATCGCGTGGGCATGGTCGGGAAACAGGGCGCGTACCTGCGCCTCGCCCGCGGGAGTAAGCCACGCCCAGACGACCCGGCCGTCGCGCGGGCAGGGACGCCGCTCCACCAAGCCCTTCCGCTCCAGTCGATCGACCAGGTAGGTCGTGCCGCCGCTCGACACGAGGAGCTTGCGGCGCAGCTCGCCCAACGGGAGCGGGCCTTTGTGATAGAGGGCCTCGAGCACGCCGAATTCCGCCAGAGTGAAGCCATGCCGCGCCGCGTGGGCACGGGCCCGGGCCTCCACCGCGCGGTAGGCCCGGGCCAGCACCACCCACAGTCGCAGCGCGCCGGTCGTCTCCGGGGGCACAACCGGCGCGGTCGTTGCTGGTGGCGACGGGCGAACCGCGCTATCCTGAGAGGCGCACGCGGGAAATGAGGGCTTCCTTGGCATGGCTCTACCTTTGCGGCTGGGTGCCGACCGACGCCCCGCCGGCGCCGGCGACGCTGCAAGGACTCGACCACGAACCGGTGGAGCGGCGCGCGCGGGCCGGCCGGGGTGCCCGGGTCAGTAGAGCGTCCGCCACCGCGTGCGCGCAAGAGGTGCTGGACGGGCGCCTCACCGACCCCGGGTCGCGGAGGCTGCGGACGCCCGACCACGAACCCGTCTTGCCCCGGCCCCTCGGCCGCCCGCCCGCGCGGCCGGTCGCGCCGTGTTTTCGGCACCGCCGCGCGCCGCGCCGTGCCGGACGGCGCGAGTCGTCGCACGCCGCAGCGGATCGAGCTCACCGGTCCGGGGCCGACCGTCCGCTTCGCGCGTCGGCCCTGGGCCGCCAAACCGTCCTCCACTCTGGGGCGATGATCCCTTGGCGACCGTCAAAAATCGTCTGCGTGGGCCGCAACTACCGCGACCACGCCGCGGAACTCGGCAACCCCGTACCGGAGCGTCCCCTGCTGTTCCTGAAGCCGCCCTCGGCTCTGATCGGCGACGGCGAGGCCATTCGCCTGCCGCCCGACGTCGGCCGCGTCGACTTCGAGGGCGAAATCGCCGTCGTGATCGGCGCTCCGGCCCGCGCCGTCGAGTCCGAGGAGGCCTGGCGCCACGTGGCCGGGGTGCTCGCCCTCAACGACGTCACCGCCCGAGAGTTGCAGCGCCTCGACGGTCAGTGGACCCGGGCCAAGGGATTCGACACCTTTTGCCCCGTCGGCCCCGTGGCGCCTCTGGCGGCCATCGATCCCGACGCCTTGGAGGTCATCACCCGGGTCAACGGCGTCGAGCGGCAGCGGGGCCACGTACGGGACTTGGTCTTTCCCATCCCTGAACTGCTGGCCTACATTTCCCGCGTCATGACGTTGGAGCCGGGCGACGTGGTAGCCACGGGCACCCCGGCCGGCGTGGGACCGCTGGCGCCCGGCGACGTGGTCGAGGTGGAGATTCCCGGGGTCAGCCGGGTGCGCAATCCGGTGCTCTAGCGGGAGGCGGGCATGCCGACGTTCGCAGCGCGATTCGCGGGAATGCGTTCCTATCCCTTGTCCGATCTGCCGGTGCTCAAGCGCCAGCTGCGGGCCCAAGGGGTCGACCTGATCGATCTCGGCGCCGGCGATGCCGACCTGCCGCCGCCGCCGGCCGCCGTCGCCGCGCTGCAGCAGGCGGCGGCCGACCCCGCGAACTCGCGCTACGCCTTCCAAGCCGGTTTGGCCGCCTTCCGGGAGGCTATCGCCGCCTGGATGGAGCGTCGCTTCGGCGTGCGCGTCGACCCGTGGGACGAGGTGCTGCCCCTCATCGGCTCGAAGGAAGGCCTGGCACACCTCCCCTTGGCCTATCTGGAGCCGGGGGACCGGACCATCGTGCCCGACCCGGGCTACCAAGCGTACTACGGCGGCACGGTCCTGGCCGGCGGGGAGCCGTACCTCGTGCCGCTCCGACCGGAACACCAGTTCCTCGTGCCGCTGGAGGGGTTGCCGGAGGCCGTCGTGCGCCGCGCGAAAATCCTGTTCCTCAACTACCCGAACAACCCAACCACGGCGATTGCGCCGCGGGCGTACTTGGAACGCGCCGTGGCCTTCTGCCGCGAGCACGATCTCCTGCTCGTCTACGACAACGCCTACTCGGAGATCGCGTTTGACGGGTACGTGCCACCGTCCATCCTCGAGATCGACGGAGCGCGGGACGTCGCCGTGGAATTCCACTCGCTCTCCAAGACGTACAACATGACCGGCTGGCGGGTCGGCTGGGCCGTGGGGCAGCGGGAAGCGATCGCGGCGCTGACGAAGGTGAAGACCTTCGTCGACAACGGGGTGCCGCTGTTCGTGCAGCGAGCGGCGGCGGCCGCGTTGGAGGCGCACGACGCGTGGGTACCCGGCAACGTCGAGGTGTTCCGACGCCGCCGTGATGCAGCGGTCGCGGCCCTGCGGGAAGCGGGTTTCGAGGTGGCGCCGCCGCGGGCCACGATGTACCTATGGGTGCCGCTGCCGGACGGCGAGGCAAGCGAGCCGTTCGCTCGACGGCTGCTGCTCGAGGAGGGCGTCGCCGTCCTCCCGGGGGTGGCGCTGGGCGAGGGGGGCGAGGGTTTCGTGCGGCTGGCCCTGACCGTGTCCGAAGATCGGCTGCACGAGGCGATTGCCCGGATGGCCCGGTTGTTGAGCCGCGCGTCGTAACGGCGAGGAGGGACCGTCGCCTCGGCATGTAGGAACTTCCCTCGCGGCCGCCCCGTAGAAGCCGGCATGGCCGCGCCCCCGCAGGCTCCCGTGAAGCCGTCGGCGTCGGCCGATCGCGGCGCGACGGTCATCGCGGCCCCGCCTGCCACGCCGCGGCGCTGGGGCGCTCCCCGGCCGCGGCCGCGGCTGCTGCCGGCTCCGGTGGTGGTGGCGGTGGCGCTCGGCCACCTGCTGGCCATCGTGGGGCTGGTGGCGCTTCTGCGTTGGTCCTACCCGCCGCGCCCCGCGCCGCCGCGGGAGCGCCTCACCGTCGTGGAACTGCCCGCCCTTCCCTGGCCGCACGGCTCCGGAGGGGCAGGTTCCCGCGCCCGCCGGGCCGCGCCGGTCCCCGGAGGCGCCACCTCCCCCCGCGAGCTCGCCCCGCGGCCGCCGCGCACTCCCCCGCGCGGTGGGTTCGCCGCGCCGCCGGGGGGTCCGCCGGCTGGGCCCGCCCCCGCGGCGGGGAGGGCGGGCGTTCCGGGCGGCGGCGTGGGTGGCGGCGGAACGGGCACGGGCCTCGAAGTTCGCCCGGATCCCCGCCTTTACGTGGATCCCCGGCGCATCGCTCTCCCCGAACCCACCCCCCACGAGCGCTACATGGCCCACCTCGAAGCCCGATTGCGTGGCCTGCAAGACAGCGCCGCCGCCGAGGCCGAACGACAGCGCCGCGCCACGGATTGGACCGTACGCGACGCCGACGGCCGCCGCTGGGGCGTGTCGCCCGGCCGCATCCATCTCGGCCCGCTCGGCTCCCTGCCCCTGCCGCTCACCCTGGGCGGGTCCGGGGAACGCCGCGACGAGGCCGAGGCCGAACGCCGCCAGCGGGCGGAGATCGACCGCCAGGAGCAGCGCCGCGAGACCCGACGAACCCAGGAGGAGCGCGCCCGCGCCACCCGCACCCGTCAGGACAGCCTTCGCCAGGACAGCCTCCGTCGCCGGCCGTAGCGGCATCCGCCCCCTGGAACACCTCTTGCACCCCGACCGACCGGGACATCCACACGAACCGATCATGACCCAACGACGTATCCGGTGGCTCTTCGTTCTCGGTGCCCTTGGAGGATTGGCCCTCGGGACTTGGCTCGCGCGGCGCTGGAGCGGCGGCGCCCACGCCGTACGCCAACTCCGCCGGCCGGCGCGGGCGGCCCGTCCGGAGGCCGCGCCCGAAGGGCCGGAGGAAGCCGCCCTGCGAGCCCTGGAGGACCGCGTTCTCGACGCCTTTCTGGCGGATCCGATCCTCAGCGAACGGGGCATCGACATCGGCGCGCTGGGCCCAGGGATCATTGAGCTGACCGGCTCGGTGGCCACCGCCGACGAAGCAGCCCACGCCGTTCGAGTGGCGGAAACCGTGGAGGGCGTGCACACCGTGGTCAATCGCCTGATCGTCGAGGCGGAAGAACAACACGTCCGCCGGGTGCAGCGGCGACGTGCCGAGGGCGACCCGGCCCTCACCGAGCACCACTGGTACGGGCAAGGCGTCGGCACCGGCGCGCGACGGCAGGGCGACACCGAACCCGAACGGCCGGACGAGGCCCTCCACCTGCGGGAGGTGGCCTGGGAGAAATCCCACGACGAGCTGCACGAGTGGGCCGACGAGGACGTCGTCGACGAGGTTCTCCGCCACGCGCCGCACCCGTCGCCGGGCGGTGCATCGCCCTCGCCTTCAAACCCAGGCGGCGAGAACCGCCTCGGACCCGGCCTCGAACCCGGCGTGGAGCTGGAGCTCGAACACAGCGACCTGCCCTACAAGCCCCATCAGCGGCCATCGAACCACGCGGAATGAGCCTCGTCGAACAAATCCGGCGCGATCTAGAACAGGCTCGTCGCGCCCGCGACAAGCTTCGCACGGTCACGCTGACGACGTTGCTGGCCGATATTCGCAACCACGAAATCGATCGCGGCCGCCCAGCCACGGACGACGACGTGCGCGAGGTGCTCGCCCGCAGCATCAAGAAACGCCGCGAGGCCATCGAGCAGATGCAGGCCGGCGGCCGGGCCGACCTGGTGGCGAAGGAGGAGCAGGAGCTCGCCATCCTGCAAAACTACCTGCCCCCGCCCATGTCGGAGGAGGAGGTACGCGCCGAGGTGCGGGCAGCCATCGCCGCCGGCGCACGCGATCTCGGCGCCGTCATGAAGGCCCTTATGCCGCGCCTCAAGGGCCGAGTCGACGGCCGGGAGCTACAACGCCTCGCGCGCGAGGAACTGGGTTCGACCCCGACGTCGTAGGCGCGATGGACGCGGCTCCCCCTTGCCGCCTGGCGCACCACCTCGCGGCGCGGTTGCGCGCCCAACGCGACGAGCTGACGCGGCGCTGGCTCGACCGCATCGCGGCCCGCGTCACGCTCGACCCCAACCGCATCTTCCCCACCGACGACCTCCTCAATCACGTGCCGGTGCTCATCGACGCCGTCGCCGACTATCCGGAGGACCCCACCGAGGAAGTGGCCACGGATGCGCCCGCGGTCGCCAAGGCGATCGAACTGGGCGAGCTTCGGTTCGCCCAAGGTTTCGACACCGCGGAGATCCTCAAGGAATTCGAAATCCTCGGCGGCATCTTGTTCCACTTCCTCGTCACGCAAGTCGACTCCATCGATGAGCCCTGCTCGCGCAGCGAGCTGCTCGCCTGCGCCCACCGCCTCTTCCGCACCTTGGCCGTCATTCAGTACGTGACCACGACGCACTTTCTGCAGAAGGTCGGCGCGCAGGTGGCGGAGCGGGAGAACCGGTTGCGCCGTTTCAACCGCTTGGTCTCGCACGAGCTCAAGAACCATATCCACACCGCACGCGGTGCCCTCGAGGCGCTTGCCGAACTCGGCCCGGACGCGCCGGAAGCCGCGAAGTTCGTCGACATGGCTCGGCGCCACCTGAAGCGGATGGGCGAAACCTTGGAGGACCTGCTCGAGCTCACCCGCCTCGCGGACGACCCGCGGCGCCACCGCAACGTCGAGCTGCCGGAGGCCGTGGCGGAAGCCGTCCGCCAAGTGCGGGAAGCGGCGCAGGCGCAGGGGATCGAGATCCGCCTAGCCGAGGATCTGCCGCGCGTGGAGGTCCACGCGGCGGCGGTGGAACTGTGTTTGACGAACTACCTCTCGAACGCGATCAAGTACGCCGACCCTGCCAAGTCGGAGCGGTGGATCGACGTGCGCGGATGGATCGATCCCAACGGGGAGAACGGCCCCGAGCTTGTCGTCGCCGTGCGAGACAACGGTCTCGGTGTGCCCGTGGAGGCGCGCGATCGACTCTTCCAACGCTTCGAACGGGCCCACGAGGGGTTCGAAGGCACGGGCCTCGGCCTCAGCCTGGTGCGCGAGACGGTCGAGTCGTTCGCTGGTCGGGCTTGGGCCGAACATCACGACGACGGCACCACCTTCCTCCTGGCCCTGCCTTGCCGTCGCACCGACGACCGAGGCGATCCCGCCTAACGTCCCAGCTGGCGGCGCGCGGCCCTCGCCTCTAAGCTCCCCGTTGCATGGCATGCGCCGCGGCCGGTTGCGGGGTATGCCGTTGACCGACTTCTTCGCCGACGATCGAGCGCCGACCATGAGCCTGCCGGACCCAACCGAGTGGCGCGGCCGCCGGAGCATTCACATCGACGCGTTGCGGCACGCGATCCTCGACCACATCACCTTCACCCTGGCCCGCGACCCCACGACTGCGCCCGAGCGCGACGTCTTCATGGCCACCGCGTGGAGCGTGCGCGACCTGCTGGCCGAGCGCTGGGCGGCCACACTGGCCGAGCACCGCCGCCAGGACGCCAAGCGCGTGTACTACCTCTCGATGGAAGTCCTGCTCGGGCGCTCCCTCGTCAACGCCTTGGTCAACTTGCAGCTCACCGGAGCAGCCGCCGAGGCGCTGGCCCAGCTGGGCTACGCCCTCGAGGAGCTCGCCGAGCGCGAGCCCGACGCGGGCCTCGGCAACGGCGGTCTCGGGCGCCTGGCCGCGTGCTACCTCGATGCCATGGCCACCCTTGGGCTGCCTGGGTACGGCTACTCGATCCGCTACGAGCACGGCATCTTCGCCCAGGAGATCCGCGGCGGCCACCAGATCGAACAGCCCGACAACTGGCTCCGCGACCTCAATCCTTGGGAGATCGCCCGACCCGACTGCACCTACACGGTGAAGTTCTACGGCCGCGTGGAGACCGCTTCGGAGCCCGACGGCCGAGCCCGCTTCCGTTGGGTCGACACCCGCGACGTGCTGGCCACGGCCTACGACATGCCCATCCCCGGCTACCGGGGCCGCCACGTCAACACCCTGCGCCTGTGGGCCGCACGCGCCACCGAAGAGTTCGACCTGGAGGAGTTCAATCGGGGGGATTACCTGGCCGCCGTGCTCGACAAGGTGGAAAGCGAAACGATCTCCAAGGTCCTCTATCCGCCGGACGACACGGGCCAGGGCAAGGAACTTCGGCTCAAGCAGCAGTACTTTTTCGTCTCCGCCACGTTGCAGGACATCCTGCGCACCTACAAGCAGGAGCGGCGCACCTTCGCCGACTTCCCGGACAAGGTGCAGATCCAACTCAACGACACCCATCCGGCGTTGGCCATTCCTGAGCTCATGCGCCTGTTGCTCGACGAGGAGGGTCTGCCGTGGGACGAGGCCTGGCGCTTGACGCGTCGCACCTTCGCCTACACGAATCACACGGTCCTGCCCGAGGCCCTGGAGGTGTGGGACCTCGACTTGTTTGGCCGCTTGCTGCCGCGTCACCTCCAGATCGTGGAGGAGATCGACCGGCGCCTTCGTGCCCGCGCGCAGGACGCGTTTGGCGGCGACGCCGCTCGCGTCGAGCGCGTGGCCGTGCTCGCCAACCGGCAGGTCCGGATGGCGCACCTGGCCATCGTAGGCAGCCATACCGTCAACGGCGTGGCCCAACTGCACACGCGGATCCTGCGGGAGCGGCACTTCGCCGATTTCGCCGCGCTGTGGCCGGAGAAGTTCGTGGCCATCACGAACGGCATCACGCCCCGGCGCTGGCTGCTGCAAGCCAACCCGGCCCTGGCCGATCTCATCACCGAGCGCATCGGTCCAGGGTGGGTCACGGATCTGGACCAGCTCCGGCTGCTCGAGACCGCCATCGACGACGCTGCCTTCCGGGCGCAATGGCAGGCGGTGCGGCGAGGCAACAAGGAGCGTTTGGCGGCCCGCATCGCTCAGTTGACGGGCCAGCGGGTCGACCCCACTTGGTTGTTCGACGCCCAAGTCAAGCGCATCCACGAGTACAAGCGTCAACACCTCAACGCCCTCCGCCTCGCCCACCTGGTCCTCACCCTTCGGGACGACCCCGACGCCGTGCCCGTGCCCCGCGTGGTGATCTTTGCCGGCAAGGCTGCGCCCACCTACCGCATGGCCAAGCTCATCATCCGCTTCCTTCACGCGCTCCTTTTCCGCATCGAAGAAGAGCCCCGCCTACGGGAGCGGCTCCGGGTCGTGTTCCTCCCCAACTACGGCGTCTCGCTGGCCGAGCTCATCGTGCCGGGGACCGACCTTGCCGAACACATCTCCACCGCCGGGTACGAAGCCTCGGGCACCGGGAACATGAAGTTCGCGCTGAACGGCGCCCGCACCCTCGGCACTTGGGACGGCGCCACCGTGGAGCTCGCCGACGCGATCGGGCCGGAGCACCTGTTCCTCTTCGGCCTAACGGCCGAGGAGGTCGCGGCGCGCAAAGCGGCCGGTTACGACCCCGCTGCCGTGATCGCCGCCGACCCGCGGATCGCTCGGGTCTTGGCGGCGATGGAACAGGACGTCTTCACCCCGGAGGAGCCGGGCGTGCTGCGCCCGTTGGTGGAGAACCTACGCACGTCCGATCCCTACCTGGTCCTGGCCGACTTCGCCGCCTACCTGGAGGCGCAGGAGGCGGTCGACCGCGCTTGGCTCGACCCCGAGGGCTGGACTCGTGCGTCCCTTCTTAGCACGGCCCGCTGCGGCTTCGTGTCCGCCGACCGCGCCGTGCGCGAGTACGCCCGCTCCGTATGGAAGGTGCCCGTATGATCACGCGTCGCATGCTGCGGTGGCAGTTCCGCAAGCTCTACCCGAAGATGCAAGAGTACCTGCGCAAGGAGGCGCAAACGCTCGACGACCTGGCCCGCAAGCTCCTGGCCGAAGAGCGCGAGGATTTGCAAGTGATGGGCAAGTTCCTGCAGATCAGCGCCCGACGCATCGGACGCTTTCTCAGCTAGCGGGCGCACGGCCTCGCCGGCTTATTTCACCCCGCCCATGGCCCGGCGCACCAGGGGCGTAAGCAGGGCCAGCACCACCCCGGCACCGATCGAGACCACGCTTACCCAGGTGAACACCTGCATGGCGCTCTGAGGACTGAGCTGCCCGCTGCCCTCGCCGGCGCCGGTCAGGCCCGCCAGAAGCCCAGCGATGAGGTTGCCCAGCGCCGCCGCCATGAACCAGATGCCCATCATCTGCCCGACCATGCGGTGGGGCGCCAGCTTCGTCACCGTGCTCAACCCCACGGGGCTGAGCGACAGTTCCCCGAGGGTGTGCAGCAGGTAGGTAAGCAGCAGCCAACCCACGCCGATCTTCACCCCCTGGGCCGCCAGCGCCGTGGCGGGCATCAGCACCGCAAAGCCTGCCCCCAACAGGATCAGGCCGAAAGCGAACTTCAGCGGGCTGGGCGGCTCCAGTCGCCGTCGCACGAGCGCCACCCACAGCCAAGCGAACGCCGGCGCCAGTGCGATGACGAGCAGCGGATTGACAGATTGCAGCCAGCTCGCCGGCATCTCCCAGCCGAAGAGGCGCCGGTCGGTGAGTTGTTCGGCCACCAGATTGAGCGACGACCCCGCCTGTTCGAAACCCGACCAGAAGATTGCCGCCGCCAGGAAGAAGACGGCGATGGCGGCCACGCGGCCCTTTTCCTGCGAGGTGAGACCGCCGGCCACGAACACGTACAGCAGGTAGCTGACGACCACGGCGAGAATGACGAGCCCCATGGCCCGGGCGACCCCGACAACCGTCAGCGTCACGACGCCGGTTCGATGGAGCAGGGCCAGCGCAACGAGAAGGGCACCGCCTAGGCCGAGGGCGAGGCGCAGAGTACGCCGGGCCCCCTCGGGGTGGGCCTCGGGATCCGGTTGGGCGCCCGCTCGGCCGAGGTGCTTGGCCCCGAGCACGTATTGCACCAGGCCCAGGACCATGCCCACGCCGGCGGCCATGAACCCCAGGTGCCATTCGACCCGCTGGCCGAGATAGCCGCACACGAGCGGGGCGAAAAATGCGCCCAGGTTGATCCCCATGTAGAAAATCGAAAATCCGGCGTCCCGACGCGCGCTCTCCTCGGCGCGGTAGAGCTCGCCCACCATCGTGCTGATGTTCGGCTTGAGCAGGCTGGTGCCCACCACGATGAGCAACAAGCCGGCGAAGAAGGGCGGCCGGTCAGGGATCGCCAGGCCGAGGTGTCGCAGAATGGGAAGGGCCATCGTGAAGTGGCCCAAGGCGATGACGATTCCGCCATAGAGCACGGCGCGTCGCGCACCAAGCAGCCGGTCGGCCACCCAGCCGCCGGGCAGGTTGCCCATGTAGACGAACGCCGTGTACAGGCCGTAAATGGCGCCGGCGGTGGCAGTGTCGAAGCCGAGACCGCCTTGAGCGACGGCGGCGGTCATGAAGAGGATGAGGAGCGCCCGCATGCCGTAGTAGCTGAAGCGCTCCCACATCTCGGTGAAGAAGAGCGTGGCCAAGCCGCGCGGGTGGCCGAAGAATCCGGTTGTTGGCGCAACCGGCCCGGTCGGTGGTGCGGCCCGAGGAACGGGATCGACGGTGGCCATCGGTCGGCTCCGGTGTTAGCTGACGGTTTCGAGCAACGCTTCCCATTCCGCCCGCAGGCGGGCGCTGAGTTCCACCGGGTAGGGTGGATCGGCCGGGTCAAGGCTCCGCACCGCGTCGGGCAGCCGCGCCAGTTCCTCCCGGGCGCGAGCGCGCATCGCCTCCAGCGGTTCCTCCGCCGGCGGCAACCGCCGACCGGCCCGCATGACGGGACGTAGGAGCGGACGGCCGGGTAGCGTCTCGTCGGCCAGGGCGAGGACGTCGCGCACGGCGCGGCCGTCCTCCTCCTGGCGGAAGATTTGCTTCCGCCCCGGCAGGGTCACCTTCCCCGGCGAGGTTTTGATGCGCCCGCGCCCGGCGTAGGCAGCCAGCTTGTAGACGAGATCGAGCGCGGGCGCGTCGGCGCTGACACCCATCCGCGTGCCCACACCGAAGCCGTCGATGGGGGCGCCGCCGCGCACCAGGTCGCGGATCGCGAACTCGTCCAAACTGCCGCTGACGAGGATCTGCAGCTGGCTCAGCCCGGCTTCGTCGAGGCGGCGGCGGACGATCCGCGCCAGCTCGCCCAGGTCGCCGGAGTCGATGCGCACCCCGCGTAAGCGGAAGGCGGGCCCCAGCTCCCGGGCGAGGTCGATGACCTCCTCCACGGCGGCAAGCGTGTCGTAGGTGTCGAGGAGCAGGACGGAGTCCGGGTACTGGCGCAGGAAGGCGAGGAAGGCGCTGCGCTCGTCGCGATGCGCCTGGACGTAGCTGTGGGCCATCGTGCCGGTGACCGGCAAACCGTAGAGGCGCCCCGCCAGCACGTTGCTCGTGGCGTGGACGCCGGCGATGTAGAAGGCGCGCGCGCTCTTGAGGCCCGCGTCAGCGCCTTGCATGCGGCGCAGCCCGAAATCCACCACCCGCCGCCCCTCGGCCGCCTCGACGACCCGGAGCGCCTTCGACGCCAACAGGGTCTGCAGGTGGATCTGGTTCATGATGAAGGTTTCGACGAACTGCGCTTCGGGCAGCGGGGCCTCGACCTCGAGGATCGGTTCGGTGGCGAAGATCGGAGTGCCTTCCGGGACCGCGTGGACGTCACCGGTGAACCGGAAGGCGGCCAGCCAATCGAGGAAATCACGCCCAAACAGCCCCAAACTGTCGAGGTAGTCCAGGCTGTCGGCGTCGAAACGCACGGTCTCGAGGTACGCGAGGACGTCGGCCAGACCGCAGGCGATCAGGACGTTGCGCGTTGGCGGTAGGCGTCGCACGAAGAGGGAGAAGACGGCGCGATCCGTCATTCCCTCGCGCCAGTACGCCTGCATCATGGTAAGCTGGTACAGGTCGGTAAGCAGGACGGCGTTGTCCGGCCCGACCCAAGCCGCCGAAGCCACGGGTCTCGCCTCCGTGCGTGGACGCGGTGCGCGTCAGGATAGGGCCGTCGCCGTCGAGGAGCAAGCGCCGAGGACGGCGTCGTACACCGGGTCCCAAGTGGCGCGGCGGAGATCGTAGAGGTGTTCCACGCGGCGGCGGGCGCCGACGCCGTAGGCCGCCAGGCGCTCCGGTTCCGTGGCGGCTTGGCGCAGGGCGGTCACCAGGGCGGTGACGTCGCGCTCGGGGCACAGCCAGCCGCTTTCGCCCGGAACGACAAGTTGCGGGATGTCCCCGTGGTCCGTCGCGATCAATCCCAGGCCGCAAGCGGCTGCCTCGGTGAGCACGACCGGGTGGCCCCCTTCGCCGTCGACGGGCGTGCGCACGCTCGGATGGAGCAGCACGTGCGCGCGATCCATGGCGGCGCGTAGGCCCGCAGCGCTCTGAAAGCCCAGCCAGCGCACATGGGGAGTGAGGCCTCGCTGCGCCACGAAGGTGCGCAGTCGCTCGGCCAGCCGGCGCTCGGCAGGGTCCGCCCCGGCGTCGCCGACGACCTCGATCGCTAGGGGCAGCCCTTCGGCGGCCACGCGCGCCAAGGCGACGAAGGCGTACGGCAGCCCCTTCTTGGCCGTGAAACGGCAGGCGAGGAGCACGCGCAAGGGTTCATCCGGCGCGCGGCGGCGTGGGCGGAACGGGTAGGCAGCCGGGTCGAGGCCCAAGCGATGGACGCGCACCCGCTCGGGCGGAGCGCCGAGCTCCACCAATCGCGCCGCCGCCGCCGGTCCTTCGACGAGGAGGAGCGCGGCGCACCGGAAGAGCTGTCGGTAGGCGCGCCGCAACCCTGTCGTGCCGCGGGGATGGGCGAACAGATCGCGCCCGTAGAAGGACACCACCAGCGGCACACGGAGTCGCCGCGCCAGCGCCATGGCCCGCCGCCCCACGGGGCCGAAATGGGCGTGCACCAATCGCGCGCCGGCGGTCCGCGCGGCCGCCAACTGCCGCGGCGCGACCCCCAGCACCCGGCGCCCGGCACGGCCGCGCCAGCCCCGCCCCTCGGCCACCGGCGGCCGAGGGAGTAAGAACTCCGCCACGCGCTCCAGACGGCGCGCCAGCACCAACGGCTCGTAGCGCTGCAACGCGGTTAGCTGCCGATGCACCCACACCTCGGAAGCCGGTAAGTAGGTGCCGAAGAAATGCACCACCACGGGCCGCTCGGTCATGGTCGCCGCCCCGCAAACACCGCCACCCCGCGGGCGTCGGGCGGCTCCAACAGCCGCAGCGGCAAGGGAGCGAACGCGGCCGCGTACGCCTCAAACGAGCGGCCAACGTAATGGCGAGATTGCAAGCCCGGCCGCACGTGGTCGACGGCAAACAGCAACCCGCCCGGGCGCAGTACCCGCCGAATCTCGGCGGCGAAGCGCTGGAGCAACGGCCGCCCCCGCAATGCCCCGAGCACCAAGCAGGCCCAGACAACGTCGACGCTCGTGTCGGGCAATGGCAGCCGCGCCCGGCGCAGCCGTTCATAACGCACGCGCGGATGCGCCGGGGCCTGCGCCAGGAATTCCGGCACGGGATCGACGCCGATCGCCTCCCCGTCGAGCAGCTCCGCCAGATCGGAGGTGAAGCGGCCCACACCGCAGCCGAAGTCCAAGGCAACTCGCTCCCACCCCCGCAGGAGGGCTTGGAGCCGCGGTAGCCAGACGGCGCGTTCGGCGGCGGTCTGCGCTTCGAGCGGTTCCGGTCGGCCCAAATCCACCACGGCGCGGGGGCCGTAGCGACGGGCCCGTCGTCGCCAACGCCAAACGGCGGCCGCGAACGCGACCTCGGCCGCCAGCGTCGGCGCCCAGGCGACCCAGGGGCTCATCCCCCGGCTTCGCCCTCCTCCCCCGCCCAACGGGGCGGTGGGCGCCGCGTGTAGCGGGCCGGATCGCGCAGGAATTCCTCGCGGCAGACCGGGCAGCAGAAGTAGTAGCGCCGGCCTTCGAACTCGACCGTCTCCGTGGCCAGGCGGGGGTCGAAACGCATACCGCAAACGACGTCAACGACTTCGGGGTCCATCGGCATGGGCGTCTCCTAGCCGGCCAACTCGCCGCGCAGCGCCGCCTCGAGCGTCGGATAGGCGAATGCAAACCCGCTCTCCAACAACCGCCGCGGCCGGACCCGCTGGCTGGCCAGCATGGTTTCGCGCACCATGTCCGCTCCGAAGAGCAGCTTGAGCGGTCCCACGGGCAGGCGCCATCGGGCCGGCCGTCCGAGGACCCGCCCTAGCGTCTGGGCAAAGTCCGCCCAGCGCGTGGGCTCCGGCGCCACCACGTTGACGGGCCCGCGCACGTCCGACCGAGCGAGCAGGAAGAGCACGGCGGCCACCGCATCGGTTTTGGCCACCCAGCTAAGCCACTGGCGGCCCGAGCCGATCGTGCCGCCCAAACCCCAGCGGAACGGCCGCCGCAGCCGCGCCAGCAGCCCGCCGTCGGCGCCGAGCACGACCCCAAAACGCGGGTGCACCACACGCACACCCACGGCCGCCGCGGGTTCCGCGGCCACTTCCCAGGCCTGGGCCAGCTCGGCCAGGAAGCCGGTGCCCGGCGGCGAGCCCTCGTCCAGCTCCTCGTCGCCGCGGTCGCCGTAGATGCCGATGGCACTGGCGCTGACGAACACCGCCGGAGGCCGCGGCAGGCGCGCCATCGCCTCGGCCAGCAGCCGCGCGCCGTCGACACGACTGCGGCGAATGCGGGCGCGGACCGAGGGCGTCCAACGTTGCGCGATCGGCTCGCCGGCCAGATGAACGACGGCGTCCACACCCTCCAGCCCGGCCGGGTCCAACGCGCCCGTGGCCGGGTTCCAGTAGGCCTCACCGGGTCGAGGGCGACGGCGAACCAACGGGCGCACAACGTCGCCGCGGGCTTGCAGCGCCCGAACCAACGCCCGCCCCACGAAGCCCGAGGCCCCCGTCACAGCGACCGTCACCATCCCGTCCCCTCCGATGACGGTACCGGCAACCCGAAGCGGTCCAGCAGGAACAGGGCCACCACGTCGCGCAGCAGCTCCTGGTTCTCGCGGCGGGCAAAGCCGTGGCCCTCGTTGCGCGCCAGCACGTACCACACGGGCATGCCGTTGGCCCGCACCGCCCGCACGATCTGCTCGGCCTCCGACGGGGGCACCCGCGGGTCGTTGGCCCCCTGCACCACCACCAAGGGCGCGCGGATGCGGTGGGCGTTCGTCAGCGGGCTGATCGCCTCCAGGAAAGCGCGCATGGCGGGGTCCCGCTCGTCGCCGTACTCGGCCCGGCGCAAGTCTCGCCGATAGCCCTGCGTGGACCGCAGAAAGGTGACGAAGTGACTGATGCCCACGAGATCGAGCCCGCCCCGCAGCCGGTCGCTGTAATGAACCAGCGAGGCAAGCACCATGTAGCCACCGTAGGAGCCCCCGTAGACCACCACACGACCCGCGTCGAGGTCGGGTTGGGTAGCGACCCAGTCGAGGAGCGCGCCAACATCGCGCACGGCATCCTCGCGCCGACGGCCGTTGTCCAAGGCGAGGTAGGTCTTCCCATAGCCCGCGGAGCCGCGAACGTTGGGCGCGACCACCGCCACACCGAGCTCGTTGACCCAGCTTTGCACCAACGCGTTGAAGCTTGGCCGGAACTGCGACTCCGGCCCGCCGTGGAGGAGCACCACCACGGGGTGCGGGCCCGCCCGCCGCGGCCGGTAAACGAAGGCCGGGATGGATCGGCCGTCGAAGCTGCGATAGCGGACGAGCTGCGGCGCCACGAAGCCCCGCGGGTCGAGCCCACCGGTCTCGCTTTCCGTCCAACGCTCCGGTGCACCGGCTTCCAGCGGCGAGGCGCCGAGAGGCACGACGAACACGTCCCCGGGTAGGGTGGGCCCGCTCAGGGACAGCGCCAACGCGCCACCATCGGGCCGGAAGCGCACCGCCCCGATGACGCCGTCGGGAAGCCCGCCCACGGGCGCGAAGCGGCGCGTGGCGGGGTCGAACAGGTACAGCCGACTCATCCCCTCGACGTTGACCACGACCGCGCCCCGCCGGCGATCGGGCGCCAGCACGAGGGTCTCGACGTCGCCCGGGACGTCCCACGGGATCGGCTCCAACCGCCGTCGGGCCAGGTCAAAATAGGCGGGACGCACGAACTCGCCGAAGGCGTCGGTCAGCAGGAACAGACCGCGCTCCTCGGCGTCGAACCAAGCGTCGCTGTAGGTGGCCGGGTGCGCGTCGTCACCCAGCAGCGGCTCGGCGCGGCCGGTGGCGCGATCGACGAGGAACAAGCGCGCGTCGGCGATGGAGCGGTACTGCTGCACAAGCAGGCGACGGCCGACGCGGTCCCAGTCGAGGGCGCTGTAGTTCCAGCCATCGGGCGCGGCGAATAGGAGGGTGGCCGTATCCGCGCTCTCGAGGTCCAGCAACCATACGTCGTTCGCGCGTCCGTCGCGCCGGGTGCTGGTGAAGGCCAACCAACGGCCATCGCGACTGAAGCGCGGGGCGGTGTACCGCGATCGACCGTCGCCGAGACGCCGCCGTGCCAAGCTGGCGAGGTCGAGCAACTCCAGTTGGTAGAACTCCGCGCCCCCGGAGTCGACCTGCAGCAGCATTTGCGGCCGACTCGGGCGCAACCACGCGCCCGTGACGGCGGTCTCGCCGAAGGTCAGTTGGGTCCGGTCGCCGCCGGGAAACCGCACCCGGTGGAGCTGCGACGTGCTGCCGAACCGAGTAAGGAGGTACACGGCGTCCGGCCCCACGTCGGCCAGGGCCGCGCTCCGGATGTCGCCGTAGGGCGCCAGCCGCGCCGATAGCGCGGGGGGAATCGGCGGTACGCCGCTGAGGATCACCTGTCCGTCGTTGGCCGTGCGCGTCGGCACGGTGTCGGCTTGGCCGAGCGCCGGTCCCGCCAGCCCGGCGGCCAGCGCCGCGGCCCACGCCACCTCCCGCATCGGTTCGCCTCCGCTCGCTCGTTGGGGGTCGGACAACATGGGCGCTGGGCGTGCCGGCGGCAACGTTGCCGCCACCGGCGCTCTCCTCTACCTTGCGCCTCGCCCGAGGATCCGCCACTCGTCGCATGTCGCCGTTGCCTCGTTGGGTGCAAGTCCTTGATCGCTGGGTCGACGCCCTTGGCCGCGCGCTGCGCTGGCTCGTGCTGGCCATGACCCTCGTGGGCGCCTACCAGGCGTTGGCTCGTTATCTCGGCCGGCCCTTGGGGGTCAACCTGACCTCGAACGCGGGCAACGAGCTGCAGTGGTACCTGTACAGCGCCCTGTTTCTCCTGGGCGGAGCCTACGCGCTGCGGCACGACGCCCACGTCCGCGTGGACGTCTGGTACGCGCGGTTGTCGCCGCGTCGTCGTGCGTTCGTGGATTTGGTGGCGCTGCTCCTGTTCGTGCTGCCGTTTGCGGTGCTCGTGATCGTGTTGGCTTGGCGGCCGGTCGCCTTCGCCTGGGCGATCGGGGAACGGTCCTCCGACCCCGGCGGTTTGCCTCGTGCGCCGATCAAAACCCTCGTACCCGTGGCCTTCGCCCTGCTCGCCCTGCAAGCCCTCGCCGAGGCAACGCGACGCTGGCTCGTGCTCCGTGGCCGCTTCACCCCGGAGGTGACGGGCCCGGCCGACGAATGGCGGGAGGTGGAGCTGTGATGACGGAGGGCTGGCTCGGCGGGGCGATGTTCCTCGCCCTGCTGGTGCTGCTGTTCGTCGGCGTGCCGGTCGCCTTCGCGCTGGGGGGCGTCGCCCTGCTGTTTGCCGCCGTTGGCGTGGAAGCCGGGCTCTTTGACTGGCACCTGCTGCTCGCCCTGCCAGAGCGGATCTTTGGCACCATGGCGAACACGATCCTCCTGGCCGTGCCCTACTTCATTTTCATGGGCGCGGTGCTGGAAAAGAGTCGCCTAGCCGAGGACTTGCTCGAAACGATCGGACAGCTCTTCGGGCCCCTGCGGGGCGGACTGGCCTACGCCGTCGTGCTGGTGGGGACGTTGCTGGCCGCGGCCACCGGCGTCGTGGGCGCTAGCGTTACGGCCATGGGGCTGATCTCCCTGCCGGTCATGCTCCGCTACGGCTACGACCCGCGACTGGCTGCGGGCGTGATCGCCGCCTCGGGCACCCTCGGGCAGATCATTCCCCCAAGCGTCGTGCTCGTCGTCCTCGGGGACCAGCTCGGCGTTTCCGTGGGGGCGCTGTTTTCCGCAGCCCTGGTGCCCGGGCTGACCTTGTCCGGCCTCTACCTCCTTTACACGGCGCTGGTGGCCTGGCTGGCCCCGCGCCGCGCCCCCGCCCTGCCGCCGGACGCGCGACCCGCGGACCTTGGCGCCCTGCTGCGGCGGGTGATGCGGGTGCTGGTGCCGCCGCTCGTGCTCATCCTGCTTGTCCTCGGCAGCATTTTCGTGGGGGTGGCCACCCCGACGGAGGCGGGGGCACTCGGCGCCGTCGGCGCGTTGGGGCTGGCGCTGGCCCACCGGCGACTGACGAAGGACGCGCTGGTGGCGTCGCTCGAGTCCACGGCTCGGCTGTGCATCATGGTCATGTTTCTGCTCGTGGGCTCGACGGCCTTCGCTCTGGTGTTCCGCGGCGTTCATGGCGACATCTGGGTGGAGCACTTCTTCACGAACCTCCCGGGCGGCAAGTGGGGACTGTTGCTGTTCACCCACCTGCTCGTGTTCCTGTTGAGCTTCTTCATCGATTTCTTTGAGATCTGCTTCATCGTTTTGCCGATCCTGCTGCCGGCCATTCGTGCCTTGGGGGTGGACCCGGTGTGGTTCGGGGTCACCCTCGGGATGAATCTGCAGACCTCGTTTCTCACTCCGCCCTTCGGGTTCGCGCTTTTCTACCTTCGGGGCGTGGCGCCCCGGAGTCTGCCGACGACGGCGATCTACCGTGGCGTGGTGCCGTTCATCGCGTTGCAGTTGGTGGCGCTCACGCTGCTGTTCCTCTTCCCCGGGCTGGCGGTACGGCTCTAATCGCCGCGGATCCCGAAGCGAGTCGAGGTCCGAACGGCCCCGGGCCGCAGCGGTGGGCGCCGGCGCTCGCCGGTGCGGGCGGGGCGCCGAACGGCGCGGCGACGTGGGAGGAAGAACGGTGGCGGGGCCGTCGACTTTCGTGCGGCAGCCGTGCGTCGCAAGGCGACGAGAAAGGTCTTCGGCGAGGCGTGCGGACCTGGCCGCCGGTGGCCACCAGTGCGAACCACGTACCCGCAGCCCTTTGGCCCCACCCCGGGCAGCGGCAACGGGTACCCGGAACGGACGCGTTGGGCCATGCCTGGGGCCCCGACGCCGGAACCGACCCGCGGAGGCGGGGTGCTAGAGGCGTCCCGATGGCCGCCGTTCTCGCCGTTTGCGCCGTGCCCCGCGAAGGCGAACCGCTCCGCCGCCGGCTGGGCGCGGCGTGGCAGCCGTGGCATGGCTGGCTTCGTGCCCATGGCCGGGTGCACGATCAGCCCGTCGTGTTGCTGGCCGGCGGCATGGGCAAAGCCAACGCGGCCCAGGCGGTCACCGCGATCGCCCTGACCGAACCGGTCGCCGGCGTCCTTGGCTTCGGCATCGGCGGGGCCTACGCCCGGGCCCAGCTGCCGCTTGGCGCTGTCGCCCTAGCCAGCGAGGAACTCTACGCCGACGAAGGCGTGATCACCCCGCGCGGCTGGCGCCCGCTGACGACGATCGGCATTCCGCTGTTGGAGCGCGATGGCGCTCCCTGGTTCAACGCCTTCCCGCTCGATCCCGCCTGGGTTCACTGGGCCCGTCGGGTCCTCGGTCTGCCCCCCGCGGCGGTCGGGCGGTTCCTCACCGTGTCCACATGCTCCGGCCGCGCCAGCCAGGGCGACTTTCTGGCGACGCGCTTTGCCGCGCTGGTAGAAACCATGGAAGGCGCCGCCTGGGCCCACGCCGCTGCGCGCTTCGACCTACCGTTCGTCGAGGTACGCGGCATCAGCAACCGCGTCGACGACCGCAACCTCGCCGCCTGGCGCTTCGACGAAGCCGCCCACGCCGCCGCCGACGCCGCCGCCCGCCTGTTGGCCGCATGGATCACCGCTCCGGAGACGTACCGATGGACCCCGTGACGCTTGGATTTTCTCCTTGCCCCAACGATACGTTTCTCTTCTACGCCCTCGTCCATCGCCGCGTCGACCCGGGCGAGTGGCGCTTCGAACCCGTCATCGAAGACGTCGAGACGCTGAACCGTTTGGCCCGCCTTCGCCGCCTCGATGTCACCAAGGTCTCCGTAGGCGCCTTACCGGCCTTGGCGGACGAGTACGCCGTCCTCGGCAGCGGCGCCGCACTGGGCTTCGGCTGCGGGCCCCTCCTGGTGGCTCGTGATTCACTGGACCGCGAAGCCCTGGCGCACGCCCGCATCGCCGTGCCCGGGCGCGACACGACCGCCAACCTCCTCCTCCACCTGTGGCACCCCCAGCTGACCACGATCTGGGAACTACCCTACGACGAGATCCTCCCCGCGGTGGCGGACGGTCGCATGGACGCGGGCGTGCTCATCCACGAGGGCCGTTTCGTCTACCCGCGCTACGGGTTGCAGGCCCTGGTCGACCTGGGCGCGTGGTGGGAGACGACCACCGGCTTGCCCGTCCCCTTGGGCGTGATCGTTGCCCGCAAAAGCCTGGGGGCCGAGCGTCTTGCCGATCTCGAGGCCCGCCTGCGCGCCTCCTTGGAGTACGCGCACGCCCACCGCACCGACGTCGATCCGTACGTGCGGCTGTATGCCCAGGAACTCGACCCCGAGGTCATCGAACTGCATCTGCGCACCTACATGACCGAGGAAACGCGTGCGCTCAGCCCGCAAGGGCACCGGGCCATTGTCGAACTGGTGGCGCGGGCGCGCCAGCGCTTCGGCTAGCGGGGCCCTCGCCCTTGTCGGCCATCGTGGGCCGTGGTATCGTATGTTTCCCTGGCGGGCCTCGGGCTCCCTTGTAGGGAGCGGCCCACGGCCATGGGCTGCGCGCAACCACAACCGACGAATGGGGATGGTGGGGCTACGCGTCGCTGTCTTCCTCGACGGCGGATACCTCAGCTACGTGCTGCGGGACGAGTTCGATTCTTTGCGCATCGACTACGAACGGTTGGTGGCGGCCATGGTCGGGGAGGACCGGTTGGTGCGGGCTTATTACTACAACTGTTTGCCCTATCACGGGCCCTGCCCCAGCGACGAGGAACGTCAGCGGCTCGAAGCCGCCCAGCGCTTCCACGGCGTGCTGCGGCGCCTGCGGCGCTTCGACGTGCGCGAGGGGGTGCTGGCCTTCCGCGGGGTGGACCAGGCCACCGGGCGGGCGATCTTCGAGCAGAAGAAGGTCGACGTCATGCTGGCCACGGATCTGGTGAGCCTCGCGATCAAGGGACGCATCGATCGGGCGGTGCTGTGCACGGGCGATAGCGACGTCCTGCCGGCGGTGGAAGCCGCCAAGGCCGAGGGAGTGGTAGTGCACTTGTGGCACGGGCGGCAAGTGCACCAGGATTTGTGGGAGCGAGTGGACGAACGCACGCTGTTGACGGCCGACATGGTGCGTCGCTGGCGGCTCGGTGACGAGGCCGAGGCGGTCGGGGAAGACAACGGGTGAGCGCGCAGGACGCGTGGGCGCGGGAGTTGGCGGTGGCCCGGGCGGCGGTGGCCCGGGCGGCGGGCGAGGTGCGGGCCGGCCGCGGGCGCGGTTGGGCGTCGCTGCGCACGAAGACCTCTCTGGCGGATCTCGTCACCGACGTCGACGTGGCCTCCGAGCGGCTCCTGCGGCAGGCGTTGCAGGAGGCGTTCCCCGACGACGTCGTGGTGGCCGAGGAGACCGCGCCCGCGCTGGCGGCGGCGCCGCGGCGCTGGCTGGTCGATCCGCTCGACGGCACGGTGAATTTCGTCCATGGGTACCCCTTCGTGGCGGTCAGCGTCGCCTTGGTCGACGCGGACGGTCCCGCCGTGGGGGTGATCGCCGCGCCGTTCCTCGGGGAAGAGTTCTGGGCCGTGCGCGGGGGTGGGGCGTATCGCAACGGGGAACGGCTGCGCACGAGCGGGGTGGACACGCCCGAACGCGCCCTGCTGGCCACGGGCTTCCCCTTCAAGCCGGGCAAAGGCGATCCGCACGCCTACTTCGCCTTGTTGGCGGACCTCACGCCTCGGATCCACGGCCTGCGCCGGGCCGGTAGCGCCGCGCTTGACCTGGCCTACGTGGCCACCGGCCAGTTGGATGGTTTTTTCGAGCTCGGATTGGCCCCGTGGGACGTCGCCGCGGGTCTCCTTCTTGTGCAGGAGGCCGGGGGCTGCGTGGGCCCCTGGCCGGGGCGACCGGGCCCGCCATGGGAGCGCGGCGACGTGCTGGCCGGCACCCAGGCCGTGTTCGCGTGGCTGCAGGAGGCGCTCGCCCCGTACACGCCGCGTCTGTAAGTGCGGCACCGCCCTTGCACATCGCGACCGCGGTCCCCGACGCGAGGCGGCGATGAGCGCGTTTTCGACGTACTTGCTGGGCTTCGTCATCCTGGTTCTGGGGTTGGCCCTGGCGGCGTACCGTCGGGGCGCTCCGCTCGTGGGGATCGCCGTCGGGGTAATCACCGCCACCACGCAGACGAAACCGCGCGGCCCACGACCGCCGTCGACGGAGGGGTAAGTCAATGGCCGAGATGCACGTCGGAGATTGGGCGCCCACGCCGGTGGAGGTGCATTGGGAAGGCGAACGCCGCTTTCGTGGAGGGCCGGCAGCCGGCCCGTCGCTGCTGCTCGACGGGCATCGGCAGCAGGGTCCCACCCCCGTGGAAGCCGTGCTGGTGGCGTTGGCCGCCTGCACGGGCATCGACGTGGTGGAGATCCTCGCCAAGGGCCGGACCCCGGCCACGGCGCTCCGCATCGAGGTGGCCTACGCCCGCGCCCCCGAACCACCCCGGCGCCTCGTAGCGGCGCGGCTTCGCTTCTACCTCCGCGGGACGGCGTCGCGGGCAGCGGCCGAACGCGCCATCGCGCTGTCAATGGCGAAGTACTGTTCCGTTCGCCACTCCCTGGCGCCCGAGGTCGAGATCCGTTGGGAGCTGGTGCTCGACTCCACGCCCGATGCCGTCTCCCAAGCCGACGGCAGCGCGGCTTAAGCCACGCCCTCGAGCAGCGCCTCCAACGCTTGGCGTGGCAGCGCGCCCACTTGACGCCGGACCTCCTGCCCCCCTCGGTAGAGGATCAGGGTGGGCACGCCCTGAATTCCCAAGCGCTGGGCCAGGTCGGGGTTGCGGTCCGTGTCCACCTTGAGGACCAGGAGCCGCCCCTGACGCGCGTGGGCCACCTCGTCGAGGATCGGCGCCATGACCTTGCAGGGCCCGCACCACTCCGCGTAAAAGTCGACCAGCACGGGCACCTCGGTGTCGCGGATGACACGGTCGAACTCCTCCTGGGAGGCGGCCAGCGGCCGGTCCAACCGCAGGGGGCGATGGCAGCTGCCGCAGCGCGGCCCCTGATGAAGACGCCCCAGGTCGACCCGGTTGAGCCGGAGGCAGAAGGGGCAGCGCACCAGGGCGCGGGGCCCGATCGCGGAAGCGGACGTCGTATCGGCCATCCTGGCGTATGCGTCGCGTTCGTCCTGCCGTGGTGCAAGGCACGTACCGCGGGAACGCGTCTTTTCCGGGAGCATATTACACGTCCGACGTCGCGTCGAACCTCATGACCCCGAGCGAGACCCCCGTCCGGGTGCTGTTCGTCTGCCTGGGCAACATCTGCCGCTCCCCGCTGGCGGCGGCGATTTTCGCCGCGCAGGCGCGGGAGCGCGGCGTGGCCGACCGCTTCGTGGTGGATTCGGCCGGCACCTCGGACGTTCATGCGGGGGAACCCCCCGATCCTCGCGCCCGAGCCGAGGCGGCGCGCCTCGGCGTGGCGCTCGGCGGCCGGGCGCGGGCAGTCACCCCGGAGGACCTGCGCCGCTTCGATTGGATCCTGGCCATGGACCGCAGCAACCTGGCGGCCCTCGAGGCCCTGCAGCGGCGTTACGGAGGGCGCGCGCGCCTCGCGCTGCTGCGGGACCTCGACCCCCTCGCCGGGCCCGCGGAGCGGGACGTACCCGATCCCTACTGGGGCGGGCCCGAAGGCTTCGCCGAGGTCACCGCGGTGCTGCAGCGTTGTTGCGCCGCTTGGCTGGATCGGCTTCTGGAGGCCGCAGCGCCGGCCGCCGAGCGGGCATGAGCCGGCCGCGCGACGGCTTGCACCTCGTACCCGACGCGGTGCTGCGTCGCGTGGAACCGCGGTTCGGCCCCGTCTACCACGCGCGGTGGTTGCAGGCGGCCGGCCCCGACGGCAAGACGGTTTGCCTGCGCCTCGAGTTCACGTTCCGTAGCGCGTTCCTCAAGTATCGCTACGACCCGCCGCCGGGTTTCTTCGGCGCCGAGGCCCGCGGCCTGGACGCGCTGGCGGCGGCCGACGAAACCCTGCAGGTACCCGAGGTGTTCGCCTGGCACGACCCCGCCCCCGGCAGCCGAGAACCGGGGTGGATTCTGTTGACTTGGGTGGAGCAAGAGTTCGACCCCTATGGCGACCTGAGCCCCGAGCGGGTGCAGCAGTTGGGCGATATGTTGGGCACGTTCGTGGGGTTGCTCCACCGCGCGCCGGTCGGCGCCGCGACGTACGGGTGGGAAACGACGACCTACGTGGGCCTGCGCCCGCAGGACAACACCCCCACCGCCCGCTGGAGCGAGTTCTGGCTATGGCGGCGCCTCGAGCCCGAAGTCCGCGCCGCCCGCGACGCGGGTCTCCTGCCGGGTACGGCCGCCGATTGGCGCGCCGTCTACCGGCGCGCCGAAGAGCTGTTGGCGCCGGTGGACGCCGCGGGCCATCCTTCCCTCGTCCACGGCGATCTATGGTTGGGCAACGTCCGCCCGGCCCAGCGATGGGTGGTCTTTCTCGATCCCGCCGTCCACCGTGGCCACCGGGAGGTGGACCTGGCCATGCTCGAGCTGTTTCCCCCTAGGGACCGGGCCTTCTACCGGCACTTTTTCGCCTCGTACGACGACGTTTTCCCGCGCGACCCCGGCTACCCCGAGCGCCGGCCGCTCTACCAACTTTTCTATTTGCTGGCGCATTTGAACCTCTTCGGTCCCCCCTACCGGACGTCCGTAGCGGAGGCGCTGCGCCGAGTGCTGGGGCCGCGGCGCCCGCTGCGCCGCCGCGATGTCGGATAGACGCCCCGCCGCTGTCCGCGAGGCCCGATTGCTTGGCCGCCAGGCCGAGCGCGCCATGACCCGTGCCTCCGACGCGCCGCTGTTGCGGGGCAACCAAGCCGAATTGCTCGTCGACGGCACCCAGGCGTTTCCTCGTTGGATCGGGGAAATCGAAAACGCCGAGCGGTGGATCCATCTCGAGAACTACATCCTGCGCGATGATCGCACGGGGCGAATGTTCCGGACGCTGCTGTGCGACAAGGCACGGGAAGGCGTGCGGGTCCGGGTCCTCTACGACTGGTTGGGCTGCTGGGCGACGCCACCGAGCTTTTGGAAGCCCTTCCGGGCCGCCGGCGTGGAGGTGCGAGCGTTCGCTCCCCCACGTCTGCGAACGCCGTTGGCCGTGCTCCGGCGCGACCACCGCAAGGCGTTGATCGTCGACGGGCGCTACGGCTCCGTGGCCGGCTTGTGCATTGGGGACGAATGGGCCGGGGATCCTCTGCGCGGGCAACTCCCTTGGCGCGACACGGCGGTCGAGTTCCGCGGCCCGGCGGTGGCCGCCGTCAACGAGGCCTTTGCCCAGACCTGGGCTCTGGCGGGGCCGCCGTTGCCGCCCGAAGAGCGCCTCCGCCCCGAGGACGTGCCCGTCGCCGGGCCGGTCGGCGTGCGCGTCATCGCCGGTGAACCTGGGCGCTCGCGGGTTTATCGGCTGACCCAACTCGTGACCGTGGGAGTGGCGCGGCGCTTGTGGATCACGGATCCCTACTTCGTCGCCCCGCCCGCCATGGTGGAAGCGCTGGCCGCCGCAGCCCGGGACGGCGTCGACGTGCGGATCATCGTGCCCGCCTTTAACAATTGGCCGATTGTCGGCGGAATGTCGCGCGCTGGGTACCGGCCGCTCCTGGAGGCCGGCGTGCGGCTGTTCGAATGGGAGGGGCCGATGATTCACGCCAAGACAGCCGTGGCCGACGGCCTGTGGAGCCGCGTCGGCTCCAGCAACCTCAACCTCGCCAGCCTGTTGGCCAACTGGGAGCTCGACGTGGTCATCGTGGACCCGGACTTCGGGGCGGCCATGGAGGCCCTCTTCGTGGAGGACTTGCGCTCCTGTGTCGAGGTCACCCTGCGGCGTCAAGCCGGCAGTCAGCGGTTCGTTGAGCGGCTGCCCGTGGCCGCCGACGCGCCGGCGCTGGAACGCGCCCGGTGGCGGCGGCGCCACTCCTCGCGCGGCAGCCGCTTGGGGCGAGCGGTGGGGCGGCTGTCGCGCGCCGGTTCCGTGCTCCTGCGCGCGCTGCTGGGCCACCGCGACATCACGGCCGAAGACCGCGGCTGGATCGCGGCCTTGGGGGGGCTGCTCATGCTCGCGGGCGCGGTCGGCGCGCTCGTGCCCGGACTGTTGGCGTATCCCTTGGCGTTCTTGCTGTTCTGGTTCGGCGTGGCGAGCTTGGTGTGGGCTTGGCGCGGTCCACGCGAGCCCGCCTCGCCGGTCACCCAGTGCTCAGATCGAACCTGACCCATGTATGCCCTTTTGTTTGCGTTGGTGATGCAGCCCCCGGCCACGCCGGCGCCGGAGCTGCGCCTCGAGGTGGAACCGGCCGCGCCGGTGGTGGTGGCGCACGATTCCATCCGATTGCGGGCGCGCCTGGTCGACGCCGAGGGTCGGCCCGTCCCTGAGGCAGAGGTCCGGTTCGTCCCCGCAGGGGGGCTCTTCGAGGGCGTCGTACGGGAGGACGGCGTGGTCGTGGCCGGCAGCGTCGGGGTCATCCCCGTCGGGGTGGTGGGGCTGGCGCCGGGGCGGTCGCCGGTTGTGCGTCGCGTCGACGTCCGAGTCGTACCCGGGCCGGCGGCCAGGATCGTGGTCGAGGGAGCGCCGGCACGGCTCGTGGTCGGGCAGCGGGTGCCGCTGACCGCGCAGGTGCTCTCCGCGGCGGGCGATCGCCGGCGCGACCGGGTCACCTGGGCGAGCACCCGGCCGGCCGTGGCGCGCGTCGACGCCAACGGCTGGCTAGAGGCGCGCACCCCCGGACGCACCGACGTCGTGGCCCGCGTGGGCGCCGTCGAAGCGCGCAAGGCGATCGAGGTGGTGCCGGACCGCATCGCCCGCCTCGGGCTCGAACCCGCATGGTCGCAGGCGCGTACCGGCGACGTCGTTCGCCTCCAGCTCCGCGCCGAGGACGCCCAAGGGCGGCCCCTGGCCGTCACCGCTCTCTGGAGCTTCGCCCCGGGCCAAGGATGGATCGACCAGGACGGCGCCTTCGTCGGCTACGAGCCGGGGCGCTACACGGTGATCGCCACCGTCGGGCGCCACCAGGCCGCGGCCACGGTGGAGCTGCGCCCGCGCGACGTCCGTCGCCCCGTGGAGGTGGTCGGCCGCCTGCCGCGCACGGCGTTCACCACGGAAGAGGTCTGGGTCCATCCCAACGGTCAGGTGGCCTACCTTGGGACCGGCAGCGGCGGCGATCGCCTCTACGTCATCGACATCCGCGACCCGCGTCGGCCCACCGTGGTCGACTCCCTGGTCGTCGACACGCGGCGCGTCAACGACGTGATGACGACCCCCGATGGCCGCACGCTCGTCTTTACGCGGGAGGGCGCCAGCAGCCGGCGCAACGGCATCGTCCTCGCCTCCCTGGCGGACCCCTTCCACCCGAAGATCATCGCTGAATTCACCGACGGCGTGACGGCCGGGGTGCACTCGGCCTTCATCGCGCACCAACCGCGCTACGGCACGCACGTCTACCTGACGAACGACGGCACCGGCGCTTTGCACATCGTCGACATCAGCGATCCGACGCGGCCGCGCGAGGTGGCCCGCTGGCAGACCGCGCGCCCCGACGCCGGCCGCATGCTGCACGACGTCGACGTCCGCGATGGGTTGGCCTACCTGAGCTACTGGAACGACGGGCTGGTGATTCTTGACGTTGGCAACGGCGTCAAAGGCGGACGGCCGGACCGGCCGGTGCTGGTGGCGCAGTACAAGTACGACCTCGACGACCTCTACCGCGAGGTCGCTCTCGCCAGCGGCCCGGGCTTCATCCGCGGCACGCACACCGCCTGGCGTCATGGCCGCTACGTGTTCATCGCCGACGAGGTCTTCCCGGCCGCGCCGGTGGCCGGCGCCAAGGACGCGGCCGCCGGCCGGGCGTACGGACGGCTCCAGGTGCTCGACGTCAGCGACCTGGAACACCCGCGCTTGGTGGCCTGGTACGAACCCGAGTTCGGCGGCGTCCACAACGTCTGGGTCGAGGGCGATCGGCTCTACCTGGGGGCGTACAACGCCGGCTTCCGCGTCTTCGACATCTCCGGCGAACTGCGCGGTGACCTGCGGGCCCAGCGACGCGAGATCGCCCACCTGAACACCGCCGACATGGACGGCTACGTCAAGAACGCCGCCATGACCTGGGGGGTGGTGGTGAAGAACGGTTTGGCCTACGTCAACGATATGTACAACGGCCTGTGGATCGTTCGCCTCCGCGAGGAACCCGCCACCACCCTGGTGCCCTGATGCGCCTCCGGCGGGCGGCGGTGCTTTTGGTCAGCCTGGCGACGCTGTCATTCCGTCCCGGCGCAGCGCAGGACCTCTACATTTGGGTCGCTTCCGAAGCGGTGGATCGTATCGCGCTTCTCCATTTCGGCCCGGAGGGCCTTCGACTCCTGCGTCAAGTCGAGATCGGCGTGCTGCCCACCGACCCCGACGGCCCCCACGGTCTGGCCCTCAGCCCCGACGGGCGGACGTTGTTCGTCTCCACGGGTCACGGTGCGCCCTTCGGCTACCTGTGGCGGCTCGATCCGGCGACGTTGCGCGTGCGCGACCGCGTCATGCTGGGGCTTTTCCCGGCCACGTTGACGGCGTCGCCGGATGGGCGGCTGGTGTTCGTTGCGAACTTCAACCTTCACGGGGAACGGGTGCCGTCCAGCGTGAGCGTCGTCTACGCCCGCGGGGATACGCTGCTGGAGGTGGCACGCCTGCCCACCTGTACGATGCCCCACGGCTCACGCCTGGCCGTGACCACCGGGCGGCACTACAGCGTCTGCATGCATGACGATCGTTTGGTGGAGATCGACGCGACCCGGTTGCGGGTCACGCGCACGCTGCCGTTGGGGCCAGGCGGCCACCCCGACCATGGCGCCGGCCCGGCGGCGCCGGGGGCCGCCTGCGCGCCAACCTGGGCGCAGCCGTCGCCCGACGGTCGGTGGGTGTACGTTGCCTGCAACGGCTCCCAAGAGATCCTCGAGGTGGATGCGCCGGCCTGGGCGGTACGCCGTCGCTGGCCGGCGGGACCAGGGGTGTACAACCTGGCCGTCACCCCGGACGGGCGCTGGATCGTGGCGACGAACAAGCGCGGTCAGAGCGTCTCGCTGGTGGAGGCGGCCACCGGACGCGAGGTGGCGCGGCTGCCCACGCGGCGGCGCGTGCCCCACGGGGTGGTGATTTCGCCCGATGGGCGGTACGCCGTCGTTTCGGTGGAAGGGGTGGGCAGCGAGCCCGGCACGGTGGAGGTCCTCGATCTGCGGCAGCGCCGCACGGTAGCCACGGCGGACGTCGGCCCGATGGCCGGGGGCATCGACTTGCGCCCCGGGCCGCTACCCGGCGCGCCCTAGGGCGGCCCGGCGCGAAAGAGCTCGTCCGGCGGGGCTTCCACCTCGCGCCAGCGCTCGGCGGGATCCGGCCAGCCGAGCCGCCAGGCGTGGAGGTAGAGCCGCGGCGCGGGCGTGCGGGGTCCGTACAGCGGATCACCCACGATCGGGTGGCCGAGGTGGTAGAGGTGAGCGCGAAGTTGGTGGCGCCGGCCCGTGCACGGCCGAAGCTCGAGCAGGGTGGCGTCGCCGCGGCGCTCCAGCACGCGAAAATCCGTCCGTGCCGGGCGACCGCGCGGATCCACCGCGACGCGGCCCGAGCCGAAAAGGCGGAGCGGCGCGTCGATCGTGCCCGCCTCCGGCCTCACCGGGCCGCGAACCCAGGCGAGGTACCGCTTGTCCACCCGGCGCAGGCGGAAGAGGTTCGCGAGATGGCGATGGGCCGCCGGTGTCGTCGCCAGGAGCAGCACACCGCTGGTGTCCTTGTCCAACCGGTGCACAAGGTAGAGCGGCCCCGGGCGCTGCGCTCGAAGCCGAGCCCACAACGAGGGACGGGCAGGGTCGCGCTCGGGGAGCGTGGCCAGACCCGCCGGCTTGGCCACCGCCCACACGCCGTCGCTCTCCCACAGCGTTGGGATCGGCGGCGCCTCAAGCGCCATAAGGGATCCAGATGTTTTTCACCTCCGTGGCGCGGCGCAAGAACTCCCGACCCTCGGCCTGCTCCGGATCCTCCCAGTTCCAACGCCGGCCGTAGTTGACCCACGTGCGCTTGAGGTTGCCGGCAGCCAGCTCCTCCACCCGGGCGCTTCCGGCGCGGGAACCGAAGTACCACACGCCATCGACGTCGTCGTGCGCGGCCAAGACCTCGGCCAACTCGTCCCGCAACCCGGTCACGATGTTCACGACCCCGCCCGGCACGTCGGAGGTATCGAGCACCTGGTAGAGATCGGTCGCCGCCAAGGGGTAGCGGGGCGAGGGTACGACGACCACCGTGTTGCCCACGGCCACGGCCGGCAACAACAGAGAGACGAAGGCCAACAGCGGCGCCTCGTCCGGGCAGAGGAGACCGAGCACGCCGATGGGCTCGTGCATGGCCAGGGTGACGTGACGGCCCAAGGTGGAATGAACGGCCCCGTCCCACTTGTCGGCCCAGGCGGCGTAGGCGAAGATGCGGCGCACGCTGAGGTCGACCTCGCGAGCGGCGTCGGTCGGCTCGGCGCCGGTCAGGGCGCGCAGACGGTCGGCGAACTCGTCGGCCCGGGCGGCGAGGTTCTCGGCCAGGTAGTAGAGCACCTGGGCGCGGGCGTGGCCGCTGGCCTCGCGCCAGGCCGGTAGGGCGCGATGCGCCGCCTCGACGGCGTTGCGAATGTCCTTGCGGTTGCCTCGCCCCACCTCACCGAGCAGCCGCCCATCCGCCCCGAAAACGCGCAAGCTGTAGCCCTGGTCCGGCCGCACTTGGCGCCCGGCGATGTAGAGCTTGGCGGTGCGATCGATGGGTGGAACGGTGCCGTCACGGCCGTCGGTGCCCTCGGGCCCGGGCAAGAGCATCGTCTCGGGCAACGGCTCCGGGTCGACGACCGGCAGCCGCCGCTCCCAGACCGGCACAAGGTACTCCGCCAGGCCCTCGCGGCCGCCCTCTCGGCCGAAGCCGCTTTCGCGGTAGCCACCGAAGCCGCTGGCGGCGTCGAACAGGTTCGTGCAGTTGATCCACACCGTACCGGCCACCAGGCGCGGCGCCAGGTCGAGTGCGGTGTTGATGTTCTCCGTCCAGATGCTGGCGGCCAACCCGTAGCGTGTGTTGTTGGCCAAGGCCACCGCCTCGTCCGGCGTGCGGAAGGTCAGCAGCACGACCACCGGCCCGAAGATCTCCTCCTGAGCCACGGTCGAGGCCGGAGCGACGTTCGTCAGCAGCGTGGGCGGGAAGAAGTACCCCTCGCGCGGGCAGCTCCAGGAAGGCTGCCACAGCGTGGCGCCCTCCTCCAGCCCCAGGCGCACGAACCGCTCGATGCGCTCCAGCTGCACCGGCGCCACGATGGCACCCATGTCGATCGCCTTGTCGAGCGGCGAGCCCACGCGCAGGCGTTCCATGCGGGCGCGGAGGCGCTCCACCAGTGCATCGGCGACGCCTTCCTGCGCCAGGATCCGACTGCCGGCACAGCAAACCTGGCCCTGATTGAACCAGATGGCGTCGACGACGCCCTCGACCACGCTGTCGAGATCCGCGTCCTCGAAAACGACGAAGGGGGATTTGCCGCCCAGCTCCAAGGAGAGCTTCTTGCCGCTTCCGGCCGTCAGGGCGCGGATCCGCCGGCCCACCTCGGTGGAGCCGGTGAAGGCGATCTTGTCCACGCCGGGGTGGCGCACCAGCAGTTCCCCGGTGCGGCCGTCGCCGGTGACGATGTTCACCACCCCCGGGGGCAGAGCCACGGCTTGGCACAGCTCGGCAAACAGCAGGGCCGTCAGCGGCGTGAACTCCGCCGGCTTGAGCACGACGGTATTTCCGCAGGCCAGCGCCGGGGCGATTTTCCAGGCCAGCATAAGGAGCGGGAAATTCCAGGGAATGATCTGGCCGCACACCCCGACGGGCTCCATTCCCGGAAACTCGCGTTCGAGGAGCTGCGCCCAGCCGGCGTGGTGGTAGAAGTGACGGACCACCAGAGGGATGTCGATGTCGCGCGATTCGCGAATGGGTTTGCCGTTGTCCAGCGACTCGAGCACGGCAAACAGCCGGCTGTGCTTTTGAATCTGGCGTGCGAGGGCGTAGAGGTAGCGGGCGCGGGCATGGCCGTCGAGGGCGCGCCAGGCGGGCAGGGCGGTGCGGGCGGCGGCGACGGCCGCGTCGACGTCGTCCGGCCCACCCTGCGCGATTTGAGCGAGTTCGCGACCGGTGCTCGGATCGACGGTGACGAAGGTGGCGCCGTCGGCGGCGGGTCGCCAAGCGCCGCCGATGAAATGGCCGAACCGTCGGCCGTGGGCGTCGAGCCATTGCGTCGCCAGGGCAGCGCTCTCCGGCGCGGGGCCGTAGTCGAGCGTGGCGAAAATTTCGGCGATGGTGGCCATCCTCCGCCTCGGGGCAGCGTCCTGACGAGAAAGGTACACCGCTCGCCCGCTTTTTGCGAACCCCCGCGCCCGATGCTTCATCCTCGTTTGCGCGTGCGCGCCGCCGGCGTGCTCCTCCACCCGACCAGTCTTCCGGGCCCCTGGATCGGCGACCTTGGCTCCGGGGCCATCGCCGCGCTCCGGTGGATGACCGCCGCCGGGTTGCGCATCTGGCAGGTGTTGCCGTTGGGACCGGTGGGGGACGACGGCTCTCCCTACAACAGCCCTTCGGCTTTCGCGGGCAACGAGTTGCTTCTGTCACCCGAGGAGCTCATGAGCGAGGGCCTGCTGCCCGACCCCGCCGCGGGGCCGCGCACCGACCCGGTCGACTACCCGGCCGCCCGGGCCGCCAAGACCGCTTGGCTGATGGAGGCTTGGGCACGCTTTTCCGCCGGGATGGCGCCCCACCTGGACGCGCCCTTCGCGGCCTATCGCCAGCGCGAGGCCGCCTGGTTGGAGGACTACACCCTCTTTCAGGTCCTGCGGCGCGCCCACGGCGGCCGCCCTTGGACGGCGTGGGACCCTGCCCTGCGCCAACGTCGCCCCGCGGCTTTAGACCGCGTGCGCCGGTCCGAAGTCGATGCCCTGGGGCGCGAGGCCTTCGGCCAGTTCCTGTTCGACCGCCAGTGGGCGGCGTTGCGCCGGCGCGCTCACGAGGCGGGGCTGTGGATCCTGGGCGACCTGCCCTTCTACGTGGCCCATGACAGCGCCAACGTCTGGGCATGGCCGGAGCTGTTCGCGCTCGACGAACGCGGTCAACCCCTCGAGGTGGCCGGCGTGCCGCCCGACGATTTCAGCGCCACGGGCCAGCGGTGGGGCCATCCCCTCTACCGGTGGGACGAGGTCGCCCGTCGCGGGTTCGAGTGGTGGATCGCCCGGAGCCGGCGTCTGTTCGACCGGGTCGACGCCGTGCGGCTCGACCATTTCCGCGGCTTCGTCGCGGCCTGGGCCATCCCCGCCGCCGCGCTCGACGCCCGCACCGGTCGCTGGGTGCCCGGCCCCGGCGAGGCGCTTTTCCGGGCCTTGGCGCGGGCGCTGGGGCCGCGGGCTTGGATCGCCGAAGATCTCGGATGCATCACGCCCGATGTCGAGGCGCTACGCCGTCGCCTCGGCCTGCCGAGCATGCGCGTGCTTCAATTCGCCTTTGACGGCGACCCGGCCAACCCCCACCGGCCCGAGCACCACCCTCTTGAGGCGGTGGCCTACACGGGCACCCACGACAACGACATGCTGGCGGGGTGGTGGGCCCACCTCGATCCGGCGACTCGGGCTCGTGTGGCCGCCAGTATCGAGCTCGACGACGATCCGCTCGAGGCGCTGCGGCGCGCCGCTTGGGGCTCCGCCGCCGCGTGGGCACTCATGCCCATGCAGGACGCGCTCGGCCTCGGCTCGGAGGCGCGCCTCAACACCCCGGGCCGCCCCGACGGCAACTGGCGCTGGCGCCTGCCCGACGCCACCTTGCCCTCGGACGCGGCGCAGCGCCTGCGCGCCCTCGGCCGGGCCACCCGGCGCCACCCGCCGCGTCGGCTCGACCCCGGATCCTGAAGGAGACGCCCGATGGACGCCAACGTCGCGCTCGTACCCGGAGGCAGCGGCCAGCTCGGCCGCGTCCTCACCCGCGCCCTGCTGGAGGCCGGCTGGCGCGTCGCCGTACCCCTCTACAAAACCGATCCTCCGGAGCTGACGGCCGATCTCCAGCAGCGTTTTGGCCCCGAACGACTTCGGACATTCGGCTTCGACCTGACCAAGGAGCGCGGCGCCGAGGGCGCGGTGCGCGAAACCCTCGAGTGGGCCGGCCGCCTCGACGCCGTCGTTCACCTGGTGGGCGGCTACCGCGCCGGTCGCCTGACCGAAACCCCGGTCGAGCTATGGGACGCCATGCTCGATCTCAACCTCAAGAGCGCCTACCTGGTCGCCCGCTTCGCCCTGCCGCACCTGCCGCGGCCCGGCGGTCGGCTGGTCTTCATTTCCTCGGTGGCGGCCCTAACCCCCGGCCAGCGCCATCCCCACGCCGCGTACGCCGTGGCCAAGGCCGCCTTGCGGACGCTCGCCGACATCGTGCGCGAAGACCCGCAGGCCGACGGCCTGCGGGTGGTCGTCCTCGCCCCGGACACGATCGACACGGAAGCCAATCGCTTGGCCATGCCCGAAGCCGACCCCAGCCGCTGGCTCGACCCCGACGACATCGCCCGCTTAGTGCTCTGCTTGCTCGGGCCGGACGGGGCCGTGGTCGACGGCGCCGTACTTCCTCTGCGCCGCCCGACTGCCCCGGCGGCAGGGCAAACGGGAATGAACTTGGCCTAGAAGAGTTAATGTCGGCGGTCCGCGCCGGGCGTCACGACGCCTTCCTGGCGACGTCAACCCCGGTCGGGCCGTGCTGACGTGGACCCATCACCCAAGGAGGGGGAAGGATGCGCAAGACGTTGTGGTTGGCGCTGGTTGTGCCGGTGGCGTTGGTGGCATGCGAGCGACGCACCAAGACGAACGTGTCCACCACGGACACCTCGATGACCACCACGAAGACGGAAACCACCACGATGGCCATGCCGTCTCCGTCGACGGCACCGAGCGGCGGCGAGATGAAGGTCAACTACGAGCCGCTCAACAACTCCGGCGTGCGCGGCGAGGCGACCCTCATGGCCAAGGGCGACTCCACCCAGATCACGGTTCGGCTGACGGGTGCGCCGGCCGGTGGCACGCACGAGGGTCACATCCATCGCGGCACCTGCCAGAACATCGGCGAGGTGGTGGCCGCGCTTGATCCGATCACCATCGGCTCCGACGGCACCGGCACGATGACGAAGACCGTGCCGATTCCAGTGGCCACGGTGGCCGACGGTCAGCACGTCATCGCCTACCACGAGGCCGGTGGCAAGCCTGGCAAGTGGGTCACCTGCGCCGCCATCCCGAAGCACTCCATGTGAGCGTGGGGCGGACGGCTTCCTCGGGCCGCCTTCGGTTCCGGCCGAAGGCGGCCCGAGGTCGTTTCGCTGCCACGCCCGTACGCAAAAACGACGAAGGGCCGGCGCCCACCCGCGCCGGCCCTCGGACGGCCCCTCCGACCGTTAGTACCGCGCCACCTCCCGCACCGCCGCCATCACCTCGTCCGCCTCCGGGAGGATGGCCCGCTCCAGCTGCGGCGCGTACGCCACCCAGGTATCGAGCGAAGCCACGCGCTTGATCGGCGCGTCAAGCCAGGGGAAGAGCTCGTCGGCGATCCGCGCGGCGAACTCCGCCCCGATGCCCCACGAGAGCGCGTCCTCATGCACGATCACCACCCGGTTCGTCTTTTTCACCGAACGGGCGATCGCCTCCATATCGAAGGGACTGATCGTGCGCAAATCGATCACCTCGGCGTCGATCCCTTCCTGTTCAGCCAGCTGCTTGGCCGCGACGAGCGAACGTTGCACCAAGGCGCCGCAGGTGATGATCGTGACGTCCGTGCCGGGGCGTACGATCTTCGCCTTGCCGAAGGGGATCATGAAGTTCGGCCCCGGATAGACGCCTTTGTTGTAGACCTGGCGGTAGAGATGCTTGTGCTCGAGGAAGAGCACGGGGTCGTCACAGCGAATGGCCGTGCGCAGCAGGCCGGCAGCGTCCACGGCGGTCGCGGGCAGCACCACCCGGAGCCCGGGGCAGTGGGCGAAGATCGACTCGCCCGTCTGCGAGTGGTAGATGGCACCACCTTTGAGATACCCTCCGTACGCCACGCGGATGACCACCGGCGCGCTCCAGGCGTTGTTCGAGCGGTACCGCATGGTGGCGAGCTCGTCGCGGATCTGCATCATCGCCGGCCAGATGTAGTCGAAGAACTGGATTTCGACGACCGGCTTGAGCCCGCGCACGGCCATGCCGATGGCCCGACCGACGATGTTTGCCTCGGCCAAGGGGGAGTTGAACACGCGGACGGAACCGAACTCCCGCTGCAGGCCGTGGGTGACCTTGAAGACGCCGCCCTTGCCCGGGACTTTGTCGAGCACCTCCTCCCGCGAGCAGTCCGCGACGTCCTCCCCGAAGACGACGATGCGCGGATCGCGCCGCATCTCGTCGCGCAGGGTGCGGTTGAGCAGGTCGACCATGGTGCCTTCCTGCCCCTCGAAGCGCGGGTCGTCTTCGGTGTCGAAGGCGTCGCTCGTCGGGTCGACGTCGGGCGAGAAAAGGTAGAGCGTGGCGGTGGAGGGATCCGGCTGGGGCGAGGCCAGGGCCTGGTCGGCGGCGGCGTCCACTTCGGCCTTGATCTCCGCCTCGAGTTGCGCCAGATCCTCTTCGCTGACGCCGAACTCGCGTAGCAGGGCAGCGGTCCGGCCCAACGGGTCGCGCGCCGCTTCCGCCTGGCGCATTTCCTCCGTTTTGTAAAGCCGCTCGTCGTCGGAAAGCGAGTGGGAATAGGGGCGGATGACGTGGGCATGCACCAGGGCCGGGCCGCGGCGGCCGCGCACGTGGGCTGCGGCCTGCTCGAGGGTGCGGTAGCTTTCCACCACGTCCGTGCCGTCGCACTCCAGCACCAAGAGGTCGGGGAAGCCGCGCACCAAGCGGGAGATGCTACCGCCGGCGGTGTTCACCTCCACGGGGACGGAAATGGCGAATTCGTTGTCCTCCACGAGGTAGAGCACCGGCAGCTTCAAGTTGCACGCGGTGTTGAGGCTCTCCCAAAACTCGCCTTCCGAGGTTTGGCCTTCGCCGGTGGTCACCCACACGATCTCGTCCTCGTGCGGATCGGTCGCCTGGAGGACGATCTCGTGGCCCAGCCGCAGGGCGCGCCAGCCGGCCTCGGCCGTGCCGACCCCCTGGAGGAACTGTGTGCCCGTGGGCGAGGAAGTGGAGACGATGCGCAGGAGCCGGCTGCTCCAGTGGGAGGGCATCTGCCGGCCGCCCGAGGAGGGGTCGGCGGCGGCGCCGACGGCCTGAAGGAGGTGGTCCAGCGGGCGCATGCCCAGGGCCAGGGTAAACGCCCGGTCCCGGTAGTAGAGATAGAACCAGTCGTAGCCGGGCCGAGCGTGGGCGGCCGCGGCCACCTGAACGGCCTCGTGACCGGCTCCGGAGATCTGGAAGAAGATCTTGTTCTGGCGCTTGAGCTGGATCTCCTTATCGTCGATGCGCCGGGCCAGGAGCATGGTCCGGTAGAATCGCCACAGCGTGTCGCGGTCGAGGCCGGGCGGCAGATCCAGCGCGCGCGGTTCGAGTGTGGCCATGGATGTCTCCCTGCGCTCGGGCGACCGACATCGGCCGCCGGTTCGGCGAAGTATACCCACGAACGACGTCGGCGGCCAGGGCGGGTGGCCCCCGGTCGGTGCGGGCGCTAGTTTAGGAGCGTGCTCGAAGGAGACGCCGATGGGACGGCTGCTGCTGGTGCTGGTCCTTGCCGTCGGGCTGGTGGCGCTCAGCCCCCCCTTGCGGCGCCGGGCCGAGCCCTACGTGCGACCGGCGCTGCAGCGGGTGCTCGATCCGGTTTACCGCTGGCAGACGCGAAGCCGGGTCCAGGAGCTGGCGCGGTACTTGGCCGCGCAGTCGGCCGCCGGCGTCGACTTCCCGAGCCCGCAGGAATTCCCCTCCCTGTATCGGCGGCTCTATCCGGGCGAAAACGGGCTCGATCCGTGGGGTCATCCCTACCAACTCCGAGCGGTCGATCGCAACGTCTGGGTGGTGGCCTCGAACGGCCCGGACGGGCAGCGCAACACGCCGGACGACATCGTCTCCGGCCCGGTGCGGGGGGCGCCGTAGTCGTGCTGCGCGTCGGCCTGACGGGCAACGTGGCCGCCGGGAAGTCGAGCGTGGCGGCGCGTTGGCGGCAGCACGGCGCCTGGGTGATCGACGCCGACGCGCTGGCCCGGGCGGCGGTGGCCCCGGGAACGCCGGGGTGGCGCGCCGTGGTCGAGGCCTTCGGCCCCGAGGTCCTCGCGGCCGACGGCACGCTCGACCGGGCGGCGCTTCGGCGTCTCGTCTTCGCCGACGACGCGGCCCGGCGGCGCCTGGAGGCGATCGTCCATCCCGAGGTGGCGCGCCTGCGCGCGGCGGAGCATGCGCGCGCCCGCGCCGCCGGTGCGCCGGTGGTGGTCGATGAAATCCCTCTCTTGTTCGAGGCCGGGCTCGACCGCGACGTCGACGTCATCGTGCTCGTCGACGCACCCGAGGCGGTTCGCCGTCAGCGATTGCGGCGCGACCGCGGCCTGGACGACGCGGAGATCGACGGTCTGTTGCGGGCCCAGTGGCCCGCCGAGCGCAAACGTGCCCGGGCCGATTACGTGATCGACAACGACGCCGACCTCGCCACCCTCGAGCGTCGCGCCGACGCCGTTTGGCAGGAGCTGTTGCGCCGGACCGGTGCGGATTCATGACCGATTGGCTGGTGGATTTCCACGTCCACACCGCGGCTTCGTTCGACTGTCTCTGCCGACCGGAGGCCGTGCTGGCCCGCGCCCGGCGTCGAGGTCTCGACCGTGTGGCCATTACGGACCACGACACGTGGACGGCGGCCCGTACGCTGGCCGCCCGTGCCCCGGAGGCGGTCCTCGTGGGCGCCGAAGTCCGCACCCGTGAAGGGGTCGACATCATCGGGCTACTCTTGCGAGAGCCGGTTGCGCCGGGGCAACCCCTGCGCGCCACCTGCGAGGCGATCCGGGAGCAGGGCGGCGTCGTCGTCGTGCCCCATCCCTTCGACCCGCGCCGGGGCGGCGCCGGCCCGTACCTGGACACGATCCTCGACCTGATCGACGCCGTGGAGGGCCACAACGCGCGCGCCCGGCCCGCGGCCAACGCCCGCGCCCGCGCCTGGGCGGTCGCGCGTCGCCTGCCGCTGACGGCGGGAAGCGACGCGCATACGCTCGCCGAGATCGGCCGCGGCGCGGTGCGCCTGCCGCCGTTCGAGCCCACGCGGGCCAGCCTGTTGGCGGCGTTGCGCCGAGGCGCGCTTGCCCGTACGGTCCACTCCGGCTTGTGGGTCCACGTCGGATCAACCTATGCCAAGTTCGCGCGACGATTCCATCGACCTGCGCTCGATCTTCCTGGGGCCGAAGGCGGAGAACGCTGACGTCTTCGAACGTCTGCTGTTGGAAGCCTTGCGGGATCACATCTTCTGGCGGCGCAACGTCCACCCGGAGGACGGCTTCCTCGTCCTAGAGGCCGACAAGCGGACGCCCGCCTACGAACGCTCGATCTCCGTGCTCGCCCAGGAGCTCCTCGGCCTCTTGGGAGAGCTCAAGGCTGGGGTGCCCTTCTTCAGCCCGCGCTACATCGGCCACATGACGGCCGACCTGAGCATGGCCGCGCTGGTGGCCTACTTCGCCACCATGCTCTACAACCCGAACAACGTCGCCGCGGAGGCATCCCCGGTGACGACGCGGATGGAGAGCGAGGCGGCCCAGCAGCTGGGGGCGATGATCGGCTACCCCACCGACCGGTTGTGGGGGCACCTGTGCTCCGGCGGAACGGTGGCCAATCTCGAAGCGTTGTGGGTGGCGCGCAACCTGAAATACCTGCCGGTGGCGTTGCGCTGGACGGCCGAAGAGCTCGGCGCCGAGGACTTACCGGTGCGCTTGCCCACGGGGGAAACGGCGCCCCTTGGAGAGCTCGACCTCTGGGCGCTGCTCAACCTGGAGCCGGCCGACGCCCTGGACGCCGCCGACCGCCTCCATGCTCTCATTGGCGACCCCGAGCGGCTGGCCGAAGGGCTGGATCACGCCTCCCTGTCGGGGCTCGGCTACCAGGAGTTTGGGCGGCGAATCGCCGCGGCTTTCGGTGACCCGCTGCCCCCCGGCGTGGTGCTCGTGGCCTCCACCGCGCACTACTCCTGGGAGAAAACCTGTCGCGTCCTGGGCGTCGGCAGCGCCCAGCTCGTTCATGTGCCGGTGGACCGGCGCTTTCGCATGGATGTCCAAGCGCTGGCCGACACGTTGGCCGGATTGCGGGCGCGGCGCCAGCCGGTGATCGCCGTGGTGCCGGTGATCGGGTCGACGGAGGAAAGCGCCGTCGATCCCCTGGCCGACATCGTCGAGCTGCGCCGGGCGATGGCCGCCGAGGGAATGGCTTTCGTCCTGCACGCGGACGCCGCCTGGGGCGGTTATGCCGCTGCGATCACCCGCGCCGGCGACGGCAGCCGGCGCCCCCACGCCGCCGTGCTGGCCGAGCTGGCCCCAGAAACCTGGCCGGACGAAGAGGTCTACCGCGCCCTGGTGGCCCTGGAAGCAACGGACTCGGTCACCATCGACCCGCACAAGATGGGCTACGTGCCCTACCCCGCTGGGGCGGTGCTCTTCCGCGACGCGCGGGTGCGGGCGCTGGTGGCCGTCGAAGCCCCCTACTTGTTCCACCGCGGCGCCTCGGAGTGGGGGGCCATCGGGCGGTTCATCCTCGAGGGATCGAAGCCCGGCGCGGCGGCGGCGGCCGTGTGGATGGCCCACAAGGTGCTTCCGTTGGACGAACGCGGCTACGGTCGCCTCATCGCCGAGACGGCCCGCGGGGCGCGATTGCTGCACCGGCGTCTGTGCGCCGGCGATTGGGCGCCGTTTCGCCTGGTGCCGTTGCCCGCGCCCGATCTCAACATCGTCGGCTTCGCCCTTGGGCACCCCGCGCTGCCGACGTTGGACGCGACCAACGCGTTTGTGGACCGCGTCTACCGGGCCATGAGCGTGGGGCACGGCCGTCCGGCCCGCCAGCTCGATTACTTTGTCACCAAGACCTTCCTCCGCGCCGCCGCGTACGGACGCGCCGCCATGCCGTTGGTGGAAGCCCTGGGGTTCACGGAGGCCGATTATCGCCACGCCGGTGGCTTGGGGGTCATCCGCTGCACGGTGGCCGACCCCTTCTTGGGCAGCCCGCCGTGGCGCGACCTCCACCTGGAGGGCTTCGCCCGAACGCTGCGTCAGGTGCTGGACGCCGAGTTGGCGGACATGTTGGCGGCGTCGTGAGCGGCCAGGCGCTCGCGCGCCGCCAAGGCCCGCGCCAACGCGTCCTCGGCGCGGTCGGCCGTCACCGTGAGATGTCCCATCTTGCGCCGCGGCCGCGCTTCCGACTTGCCGTACCAGTGGACCTGCGCCTCCGGTACGGCGGACAGCGCCGCCGCCAAGCCGCCCAAGGGCGGCCGACCGACGTGCGCGCCCAGGAGGTTGACCATGGCCGCCGGTCCGCGCCAGCCAGTCGGTCCGAGCGGGAGGTCCAGCACGGCGCGGAGCGCCTGCTCAAACTGGCTGGTGGGGGCGGCCTCGATCGTCAGATGCCCCGAATTGTGCGGCCGAGGGGCCATCTCGTTGAACAGCACCTGACCGTCCGCGGTGAGGAAAAATTCCACCGCGAGGAGGCCCTCCAGGCGGAGGCCGTCGGCCAGAGCCAGCGCCGCCGCCTGGGCACGGGCCGCCGCCGGCGGCGGAAGCCGCGCCGGCGCCAGGGACCAGTCGAGCACGCCATCGCAATGGTGGTTCTCGATCGGCTCGTACAGGGCGACAGCACCCGAAGGCGCCCGCGCCACGAGCACGGAAAACTCGCGATCCAATGCGAAGAAGCGCTCGACCACGAGCTCGTCGTCGAGCCGACGGAGGTCCGCGGCGGCACGGCGTGCCTCCTCGAGGGAGCGCACCCGCGCCTGGCCACGGCCGTCGTAGCCGCCCCGGCAGGTCTTCAGCAAGGCCGGCAATCCGACCCTGACGAGGGCCGCCTCGAGCTCTTCCTCGGCGCGCACCCAGGCGTACGGCACGGTCGGCACACCGAAGCGCTCCGCGGCGGCCTTCTCCCGCGCCCGGTGCTGGGCCACCCGCAAGATTGCCGGACCCGGTCGCACCGACACGCGCTCGGCCACGGCCTCGAGCGCGTCCGCGTCCGCGTTTTCCCACTCCACGGTGAGGACGTCGGCGCGGGTTGCCAGCTCCGCCAGGGCAGCCGGCTCGTGCAGTTCGGCAACGATCTGCGCGTCGGCCACTTGGCCTGCGGGGCTGCCCGGCTCGGGATCCAGCACGACCGTGCGGTAGCCCAGGCGGCGCGCCACCAGGACGAGCATGCGCCCCAGCTGCCCACCGCCGACGATCCCCACGGTCGCTCCGGGCGGTAGCGGCGCGCTCATGCGCCCTCCCCCAGCGGACGCAGCGCGTCGGCTTCCTGGGCGGCACGGAAACGCTCCAATGCCGCGCGCACCGCGGGATCGCGCAAGGCCAGGATGCGAGCGGCCAGCAGCGCGGCGTTGGCCGCCCCGGCCGTGCCGATGGCGACCGTAGCCACGGGCACCCCCCGCGGCATCTGCACGATGGAAAGCAGCGAATCCAACCCCTGCAGATGCGCCGTGGGGATCGGCACACCAATGACCGGCAGGGTCGTCTTCGATGCCGTCATGCCCGGCAGGTGCGCCGCCCCGCCGGCACCGGCGATGATCACCTCGAGCCCGCGGTCAGCGGCGTTGGCGGCGTAGGCGAACATCCGGTCCGGCGTGCGATGGGCGGAGACCACCTGCATTTCGTAGGGAATGCCCAGCTCGTCGAGCACGCGCGCCGCCTCCGCCATGATGGCGTGGTCGGAACGGCTGCCCATGATGATGCCCACCCGTGCGGTCATGCTCGGTCTCGGCGCTCGGGCGCCCCATTCTAGCGGCCCCGGGGGCCCTTGTCCATCACCGGCCGCCCGTCTACCTTGCCCGTGTCCGCCCTTCCATGACGCTCGCCGAGGCGCATTTGCGGGTCGACCGCTACCTGGCCCAATTCCGCGAGGGGTACTTCCCCCCGCTGGCCAATTTGGCTCGTCTCGTCGAAGAGGTGGGCGAGTTGGCCCGCGAACTCAACCACCGCTTCGGGCCCAAGCGAAAAAAGGATTCGGAGCCCCCGGGCGACGTGGCCGACGAGCTCGGCGACATCCTGTTCGTTCTCGTGGTGCTGGCCAACCAGCTCGGCGTGCGTCTGGACGAGGCCCTCGACCGCACGCTCGCAAAATACGAAACCCGCGACGCCGACCGTTGGACCCGTCTCGGCTAGCCATGCAGCCCCTCGTCTTCGTCGTCGACGACGACCCGGACCAGGTCAGCCTGGTGGTGGCTCAGCTGGAACGGACCCGCGCCTTCCGCACGCGCGGATTCACCTCCGCTCGCGCCGCCCTGCGCGCGCACGAGACCGAGCCCGCCGACGCCGTGATCACCGACCTGCGGATGCCGGAGGTCGACGGGTTCGAGTTCATTCGCCGCTTGCGCCGCTCCGACGCCGGTCTGCCCATTCTCGTCCTCACCGCCCACGGCGAGGAAGACGAAGCCGCTCAAGCGTTCGACGCCGGGGCGACGGACTTCGTCACCAAGCCGGTCGACCCCGTCACGCTCCGCACGCGGTTGACGCACGCGCTGAAGGAGGCGCCCAGCCGGCGCCTGCTCACCGAGGTCACCAGCGACCGTTTCAATCCGAACGCCATCGTCGGTCAGCACCCGAAGGTGCAGGCCGTCCGGGCCTTCGTGCAGCGCGTGGCGGCAGTGCCGCAGATCACCGTCCTGCTCCTGGGCGAGAGCGGCACCGGCAAGAATCTGGTGGCGCGGGCGATTCACGGCGCCGGACCGAACCCGCACGCGCCGTTCGTGGACATCAACTGCGCGGCGCTGCCGTCGTCGCTGCTGGAGGCCGAACTGTTCGGCTACGAAAAGGGGGCCTTCACGGGGGCGGAGCAGACGAAGCGCGGGTTGGTGGAGGCGGCCGACGGCGGCACTCTCTTCCTCGACGAAATCGGGCACCTTCCCTTGGAGCTGCAAGCCAAGCTTCTGAGCTTCCTGGAATCGCGAACGTTTCGTCGCTTGGGTTCGGTGCAGGAGCGCACCGCGCAGGTGCGCATTATCGCCGCGACAAACGCGAATTTGGCGGCGCTCGTCGCCCAGGGCGTGTTCCGGGCGGATCTTTACTACCGGCTCAACGTGGCGTCGCACGTGCTGCCGCCGTTGCGGGAGATCGCCAGCGACATTCCCGAAATGACCGCGTACTTCGTCGAGCGTGCGGCGCGCTACTTCGGCAAACCGGTTCCACGATTGGAACCGCGGAGCGTGGAACGATTGCAGCGCTACTCCTGGCCGGGCAATGCCCGCGAGTTGCGCAACGTGGTCGAGCGCTCGCTGATCTTCGCCGACGGCCCCGTGCTCGAGGTCCTGGCGCCCGAGGAGAATCCGGAAACCGACGGCGAGGTGGATGGAATCTTGCTCCCGCGTGGTTTGACGCTGGAGGAGGTGGAGCGCCGTTACATCGCCGCCACGCTGGAGGAGGTCGGAGGCAACGTGGCCTTGGCGGCGCAACGCCTGGGGATCTCGCGCAAGGTCCTCTGGCAGCGGCGGCGCAAGCTCGGGTTGCTACCGCCACGGAGCCATTCCCAGGGCTGACGGATGGCGTTCGGGGTGCACTGGCGTGGGAAGTTGCGGCGGCGCTTCGGGCTGCTGGCGGCTCTGTTGTTCGTGGCGTCGGTGGCCGGCGCGTGGGTGCTTACGGAGCTGCGACGCCGAAGCGAGGCGGCCGTGGGAGCGGTCGAAGCGCCGCTGGTGGCGTTGGCGGAGGCGGAGCGTCACGCGCTCGAGACGGCGCTGGCGGTGCAGACCCTTCGGACCGTCCTACCCGGGTCCCCCTCGCCGTACGTGCGGCAGGAGATCGCCGAGCACTGGCGAGCGACGCGGGAGGCTTGGCAGCGGGCCCAGCGGGCGCGCGTCGAAGCGCGGCGATGGACGGCCTGGGCGGCCGCCGACAGCGAGGGGGTCGACCTCGATGAAGCGACGCGCGTCGCCGAGGCGACGGCGGCGCTCGACACCTTCGAGGCCGCGGTGGGGCAGCTGTTGGCCGCCCCTTCGCCGCCGGCGGCCGAACGCCTCTGGACGGACGCGCAAGCGTTGGTGCTCCGCCTCGACGCGCTTCGCCAGGCGTGGGCGCCCGCGGCCCGCGCCGTGCGTGAGGCGGTCGAACATCGCCTCACCGAAACCCCGCTCTTCCTCGCGGCAGGCGGCGTCGGCTTGGCCGCGCTGGCCTTGGTGTTTGGCGCTTTTTTGGCCAGCGCTTTGGAGGCGCGCGCCGCCGACCTGGCGCGCGCCGCGCAGGCGTGGGCGGCCGGCACACCCGTGCCCTTTGACGATGGCCCGAAGGATGAGTTCGCCCCCTTGGCTGCCGCCCTCAACACGGTCCAGCTGCAGCAGGCGGCGCGGGAGCAGGCGCTGCGCGCGGAGCTCGAGGCGGCTCGAGCGGAGGCCGAACGCGCCCGCAAGGCCGCGGCGCAAACCACTCGCTTCGTGAGCGAAGTATCGCACGAGCTGCGCATTCCCCTGACCTCCATCCTCGGTTTCGCCGAGCTGCTCGCCGAAGACTGGGATTGGCTCGTCGAGGAGGACCGTCGCCGCTACGTCGACATCATCGAACGCAACGCCCGCCACTTGCTCCACGTGGTAAGCGACCTGCTCAACTTGGCCAAAGCCGACGCCGGGATGTTGGAGGTCAGCCTCGGGGCGGTGGAAGTCCGCGAGGTGGTCGAGGCTGCCGTGACGTCGTTGCGGCCGCGCGCCGCGGCGCAGGGCGTCGCGCTCGAGGTGCGGGTCGAGGGCCCCACCGTGGCCCGAGCGGACTGGGGACGATTGCGACAAGTCGTGCTCAACTTGCTCGACAACGCCATCAAGTACTCGCCGCCGGGGGGTCGGGTGGAGGTTCGGCTGCGCGGCGGCCCGGACCGCGTCGTTCTCGAGGTCGTCGACCAGGGCCCCGGCATCCCGCCCGAGCTGCAGGATCGGCTCTTTCGGCCCTTCTCGCGTCTCCACCCCGGCGGTCGGCAGCTGCCCGGAGCTGGATTGGGCCTGGCCCTCGTCCGGCGCCTGGTCGACCTCATGGGCGGACGGGTGGGCGTGCGTTCGGCTCCCGGCCAGGGCAGCGCTTTCTGGGTGGAGCTCGACAGCGGCCTCGGCCTGCCGCCGGCGCCGCGGCCGGATCGCGAACGCGCGATTCCCCCGTCCACCCACCCCGGCGCGACCGTCGCCGTGGTCGACGACGACCCGGATCTGCGGACCTTTGCCGTCCAGGTTCTCCGGCATGCCGGTCTCCAGGTCGTGACCGACAGCGCCGAGGATCGCGACGGCCTCGTCGCGCGGTTGGCGGCGGCCCACCCCGACGTCGTGTTGCTCGACTTGCGCCTCGGTGGGATCGAAGGCGCAGAAATCTTGGCCGCGCTCCGGCGCCATCCGGGGCTGCGCCATGTGCCCATTTTGGCCTTCACCGCAGCCCTCACCGACGGCGAGCGCCACACGCTGCTTGCGGCTGGATTCGACGGGCTGCTGCCGAAGCCCATCGCCCCCGCCGCGTTGGTGCGTGCGATCGACTCGGTCCTGCGGGCCTGCCCCCGCCCGCCATCCCCGAGCCCATCCACGCCGTCGGCGACCGCCGAAGCACCCGTCGCCGACGATCCGTTCGCGGCCATCCGCGCCAAGTTCGTCGCCGGCTTAGCCGACCGCGCCGCGGCCCTGCAGGCGGCCGCCCAAAACGAAGATCGCGCCGCCCTTGCACGCGAGCTCCACAAGCTCAAGGGTGCCGCCGCCAGCTTTGGCGAGGCCGCCTTGGCCCAGGCCGCCGCCGCCGCGGAAGCTGCCCTCAACGCCGCGGATGCCGACTGGCGCGCGCCCCTGGCGCACGCCCTCCTCGAAATCGAACGGGTGCGCCGCGGAGAACCGGCGCACCCGCCGACCGCGCCCACCGACGCGCCGTCGCCTCACTCGCGATAGCCCAGCGCCATCCGCTCCAAACGCGCGATCCGTTCCTCGGTGGGCGGATGGGTGGAGAACCATTTGGCCAAGCCACCGCCGTGTGCGGCCAACGGATTGACTTGCGCCAACGGGGCCACCGCCGGGTTGACCTCCATGGGAATCCGCCGCGCCGCCATCTCGAGTTTGCGAAGGGCGTCGGCCAAGGCGAGCGGATCCCCGCAGATCTGCGCGCCCACCGCGTCGGCTTGGAACTCCCGCTGGCGCGAGATGGCCATCTGCAAGAGCATGGCCGCCAACGGCCCCAAGATCAAGAGCAGCAACGCCGCCACGGGGTTGTTCTGGCCGTGGGAATCGCGCGAGGACCCGAACAGCCAACCGAATTGGGCCAGGTAGGTGATGGCACCGGCCACCGTGGCGGCAAACGTCATCACCAGCATGTCGCGGTTCTTGATGTGCGCCAGCTCGTGGGCGATCACCCCCGCCAATTCCCGGCGATTCAGCGTCCGCAACAACCCTTCGGTGACGCACACGACCGCGTGCTCGGGGTTCCGGCCCGTGGCAAAGGCGTTCGGTTGCGCGTGGGGCGCAATGGCCACGGTCGGCATCGGCAAATCCGCGCGCTGGCGCAGCTCGTCGACGAGGCGGTAGAGGTCGGGCGCCTCCTGCCGCCCGACGACCTGCGCCCCATAAAGCCGGAGCACCAGGCTCGAACTCGTCCAGTAGGCGATGAGGTTCATCCCCGCGGCCAAGAGGAACGCCGTCAGCGCCCCCTGCTCACCGCCGATGAGGCTGCCCGCCACCACGAACAGGGCGGTCAGGGCGGCCATGAGCAAGAACACCTTGATGTGGCTGCGCATCGTCGCTCCCGTTTCGGGCAGTTGCACCCACAACTTAATACCCCGAAGGGATCCGCGGGAGCTGGCCCCGAACCTGCACGGGTGCCGGGTCGCCATGGAGCGGTTGTTCGTCGCCGTCGACCTCCCGGAGGAAGCGCGGCGCGCGTTGCGGACGTACCTGGCTACTTTGCCGCCGCCGCCGGGCCGGCCCACCCGGCCGGAGGGATGGCACGTGACGCTGCGCTTTCTGGGAGCCGCCGACGCCGAGCGTCGCCGTCGTCTGGAGAACGAGCTGCGCCGGCGCCTGCGAGCCTCGCCGTTCGCGGTGCGACTTGGGGCGCCAGGAGCCTTTCCGCGGCCCGACCGCGCCCGCGTCCTTTGGCTCGGCGTGACCGAGGGCGCCGCGGCGTTGGCGGAGCTAGCCGACCAGGTGGAAGCGGCCGCGGTGGCCGCCGGCTTTCCGCCCGAGCCCCGGCCCTTCGCCCCCCATCTAACCCTGAGCCGCCTGGAGCCGCCACGCCCGCTGCCACCGCCTTGGCGCCAGGCGCCGCCGGCCAACGTGGTCCTGCCGGTGGAGCGGGTGACGCTTTTTCGGAGTCATCTGCGCCGCGGCGGTGCGATCTACGAACCCCTACTCCACGTACCGCTCGATCCCACGTCGCGATGAAAATCCTGCTCGTCGGTGAGGACCGTTTGCGCCTGGAGGCCACCCCGGGCCCGCTGACCATTGAAGCAGCATCGGCGGAACAGAGCTATTCTCCGTTCCACATGGTCGCCAGCGGCTTGGCCGTCTGCGGGCTTTCGGTGCTCGCCTCGTGGGCGGCCCACGCCGGCCTGCCCACCGACGGCCTGGCCATCGAGGTAAGCTGGCGGTTTGCCGAGCGACCGCACCGGGTGGGGCGGTACGACATCGCCGTGCACTGGCCCGGGTTGCCACCGGAGCGCCGCGAGGTGGCGTTGCGCGCCTTGCGGCTCTGCCCGATCCACCAGACCTTGGAGCACCCGCCCGAGATCCACGCCGAGGTGGTGCCATGAGCGTGCCGGTGGTGCGGTTCACCGTGCGCGGTCACGAGGCCACCGTGACCGCCTCGGGTCGGCCGTACACGATCGTGTACGACGGCGACTGCCGCGTCTGCCTGCGGCTGGTGGCCTGGGTGCGCGCCCACGACCGCGATCGCTGCTTCGAGGCCCTACCGTATCAGAACCCCGCGGCCGCGGCACGCTTCCCGTGGATCCCCCCGGACGCCTTCGCTCGGGCCGTTCAGTTGATCGGCCCAGGCGGGCGCACGTGGCAGGGTGCGGAGGCGGTGGCGGAGATTCTGCGCCAGCTGCCGCGCTGGCGTTGGACGGCGCCGCTGTTCCGCTGGCCCGTCGTCGGTCCCTTGCTGGAGGCGGGCTATCGCTGGTTCGCTCGGCACCGCTACCGCTTTGGCTGCGGTCACCACTGCGCCCGCGCCGCTTTGGAGGTTCGCTTCGAACCCGAGGAGAACGATCGTCGATGAACGCGCGTCGGCAAGTGGCGGCCGTGGTCTTCCTGGTGATCGGCATCGCGCCGTTGACGGCCCAGCCGCGTGCGTCCGCTTGGCATGGCCGCGCCCAGGCGCTGGTCCGCGCCGATTCCATCGACGCAGCGCTTCGCACCCTGACCGCCGAAGTCCGCGTCGCCGGCACACCGGCCCAGACGCGGACGGCGGCCTGGGTGATCGGGCGCTTTCGCCAGTGGGGCGTGGCGGCCGATTCGGACGTCTACGAGGTTTGGTTGCCCCACGCCCGACGCGCCGCGTTGCGCTGGCGCGGTGCCTGGCTGCCGTTGGCAGAGCCGCCGCTGCCCGGCGACACGCAGACGGCGTTGCCGGCCTACCCGTCGGCGGCCGGGTACAGCGCCCCGGGCGGCGTTCGTGCTCCCGTCGTGTACGTTCACTTCGGTTTACCCGAGGACTACCGCCGCCTCGATTCCCTGGGCGTGGACGTGCGTGGGCGCATCGTGCTCGTGCGGTATGGCCGGGCGTTTCGTGGCATCAAGGTGCGGGAAGCCGAGCGCCGCGGCGCTGCCGCCGTGCTGCTCTACAGCGATCCTCAGGAGGACGGCAACGCCCGGGGCCCTGTCGTCCCCGTGGGGCCGTGGCGACCGCCGCAGAGCTTGCAGCGGGGTAGCGTCTACAACGGCGCGGGCGACCCCACGACGCCCTTCCGGCCGAGCCGGCCGGGCACCCGGCGCGCGCCCCTCGATTCGGCCGAGGTGCCGCGGTTGCCGGTGCTCGTCCTACCGGCGACGGCCGCCCGCGCGTTGCTCGCCGATCTCGGCGGCCCGGAGGCGCCCCGCGACTGGCAAGGCGCCCTGGACGCCCCCTACCGGCTCGGGCCGAGCGCCGACAGCGCCGAGGTCGTTGTCGAGGACGATCGCGACGCTCGGCCATGGAAACGCGTCGTCAACACCCTAGCGCGCTTCCCCGGCCGCGCCTACCCGCGGGAGCAGGTCCTCCTCGGCGCCCATCGGGACGCGTGGGGGCCAGGCGCCGCCGACAACGCCAGCGGCACCGCGGTGGTGATGGAGGTCGGCCGCGTCTTGGCCCGGCTCTGGCGCGCGGGCTGGCGGCCGGCACGCACCGTGGTCCTCGCCACCTGGGACGCCGAAGAGTGGGGCCTGATCGGCTCGACGGAGTTCGTCGAAGGCGACTCCGCGGCGCTCTTCCGGCACGCCGTGGCCTACCTCAACCTCGACGTGGTTGCGACCGGAGCCTCGTTCGGCGCCGGCGGCGATCCGGTGCTGCGTCCGCTCCTGCGCAGCGCCGCCGCCCGTGTACCTGCCCCGACCGGAGGCGGCTCTTTGCTAGCCCTTTGGCAACGCCAGACCGGCCAACGCCAGCCGCCCATGGAAGACCCGGGCGGTGGATCGGATTTCGAGCCCTTCTACAACCACCTCGGCATCCCCCATCTCGATTGGGGGTTCGCCGGCCCCTACGGGGTTTACCACTCCCGCTACGACACCTACGACTGGCTGCGGCGTTTCGGTGACCCGGACCTCGAGCGCCACGTCGCCGCGGCCCGCCTCGGGCTGGAGCTCGTCCTTGCCTTGGCGGACACCGCAGTCTGGCCCTACGACTTCGGCGAGTTGGCCCGCACGGTGGCCGGCGAGATCGAGAGCCTAGCCCGCGCCGCCCCCACGTTGGCGCTCGGCCCGTTGCGGGCCGCCCTCGACACCTTGCGCGCCGCCGATCAAGCTTTCCGTGCGGCCACCGCCCGGCCGCTGCGCGGGGCCGCGGCCCAGGCGCGCGTCAACGCCGAACTTCTCGCCGCGCAACGGCAGTTCGTCCGCCCCGAAGGCCTGCCGGGCGCGCCGTGGACACGCTCCCTGCTCTTCGCCGCCGATCCGGACAACGGCTACGCCACCCTTGCCTTGCCGGGGGTGCGGCTGGCGCTACGTCGCGGCGACGCCGTCGCCGCCCAGCGCGAGCTCGACGATCTGGCGATGCGCCTGCGGGCCGCTGCGGCCGCCTTGCGGCGAGCTAGCGCGGCGCTGCGGCGCCCAACGCCTCCGCGTAGAGCCGGTCCGTCTTCGCGGCCATAACGAAGTCATTGCGGTGCAACCCGCCGATGGCGTGCGTCCACCACGCCACCGTGGTTGCGCCCCACTCGACGACAAGCAGCGGGTGATGCCCCTCGGCTTCGGCCAGCTCGCCTACGCGCACAGCGAACTCCAGCGCCCGGCGGAAGTCGGGGAAGGCGAAGCGCCGCACCAGCCGCGGCACGCCGTCGACCTCCTCCACACGCCACTCCGGCACCTCGCGCCGTAGCGCGTCGATCTCCTCGCGCCTCAAGGCCGGCGTGCCCGGATGGCACGCCTGGCACCGCTCCTGCGCCAACGCCGACATGGGTTCTCCTCCGTGGCCACCAGGTCGTAGTCCGCAAGGACCGTCGCCCGTCGCTGCGGCACGGCCTTTGCCCGGGCCGCTGCACGAACGTCCCACCGACGGAGCAGTGTCGTCATGGCCGAGCTCGAAGGCAAGAAGGTGGCAGTGCTGGCGACCCACGGCGTGGAGCGCTCGGAGTTGCTCGAACCCATGCGAGCACTGCGCGAGGCCGGCGCCACCGTGCACCTCATCGCGCCGCACGGCGGTACCGTCCGCACCTGGTCGAACAAGAATTGGGCCGACGAGGTGCCGGTCGACCGCACGCTGGCCGATGTGCACGTCGACGAGTACGACGCCTTGATCCTGCCCGGCGGAGTGCTCAACCCCGACGCCCTGCGCATCGTCCCCGACGCTGTTGCCTTTGTGCGGGCGTTCTTCGACGCCGGCAAGCCGATGGGCGCCATCTGCCACGGGCCCTGGCTGTTGGTGGAGGCCGATGTGGTGCGCGGCCGGCGCGCCACCTCGTGGCCGTCCCTGCGCACGGACCTGACGAACGCCGGTGGTCGATGGGAGGATGCCGAGGTGGTGGTGGATCGAGGGCTCATCACCAGCCGCAAGCCGGCCGACCTGCCGGCCTTCAACCGCCGGCTGATCGAGGCCATCGCCCGGCTCGGATCGCAGGGCGCGCGGCCGGAGGCCCGGTGATCCAGCGGCCCGCTCCTGCTGCCCGCACGACGCGGTCCTCCCCCACGATGGGCCCACGGTAGTCCCCGCCTCCGAACCGCGCCGGCGGAGCTACATTTGCTTGTAGGCCGGGCCGCTGCCACCCTCGCGCGGGGTCCACCGCGGGCCGAGCACGTCGGTGGCCTTGCAATCCACGCAGTTGGGCGCGTTGATCACGAGGCGATCGCCCTGGCGCTCGTAGACGCCGGCCGGGCACATGCGCGCGTAGAAGTCCGCCACCTCGGCCGGCACGTCGCGCCCTACGACGAGGTGGATGGGAATGTCGTCGCGGGTTTTGTTGCCCGATCGGTACACGGCGTCCAGCTTGCTGAAGGTGAGTTTGCCGTCGGGCACGAAGGGTTCGATGCCGTCCGTCTGGCGTGGGACCTCGGCGTCCGCGGGCACGCGCAGCGGCCCGGCGGGCCAGCGGCCGCTGGTCAGGGTCATCAGGCCCGCGCGGACGGCGCCCCGCACCAGGCCGGCGTGGAAGGCCAGCCGCATGTTGCGGGTTCGGTAGAGGTCCCGCCGGATGTAGCTAGCGGCCACCTGACGGTCGTAAGCAGCCAAACGCGCCGCGGTCGGTTCGCCGGCGGCCAGTGCATCGGCGATGGCACGGGCGGCGTAAATGCCCGACTGCATGGCGTAGTGAATGCCCTTGAGCGAAGGCACATCGACGAAGCCCGCGGCGTCCCCGACCAGCACGTAGCCGGGGCCCGTTAGCCGATCCGGCAAGCTGTAGAAGCCGCCTTCGGGGATGGTCTTCGCACCCCACTCCAGCAGCTCGCCGCCGTCCAGCAGGTGGCGCACTCGGGGATGAGTCTTGAAGCGTTGCAGCAGCTCGTGAACGTCGAGCGTGGCCGCCCGGTAGTCGAGGCCGACGACCAGCCCGAGCGCCACGCGGTTGCGACTCATCGGATACAGGAAGGAGCCGCCGAACGCGTCGCTCGGCACGGGCCAGCCGAGGGTGTGGACGACGGCGTCCAGCGGGTGGCGAGTTTCCCAAACTTCTTTGACCCCCAAAGCGTAGATGGGCGGGTTCGTGCGACCGACGTTCTGCCACTGCAGCAACGCTTCGGCGAAGGGGCTCCGCGTGCCGTCGGCGACAACGACGACGCGGGCCCGCAGATCGGTCGGCGGTTCGTAGCGGGGGCCCGGTTGGCCGTCGCGCCCCAGGCCGCTGGGGACCGTGCGCACGCCGACGACCCGATCGCCATCGACGAGCAGCGCGCCTACGGGAAAGCCCGGAAGAAGGTTGATCTCCAATTCCTCCGCGCGTTCGCCCAGCCAACGCACCAGCTCGCAGATGGAGATGACAACGTTGCCGTGGTTGCGCATGGTGGGCGGGGTCGGCAGGCGCAGGGCGCGCTCCTGCGTGAGAAAGTAGACGCGCTCCCGCGTCACCGGTGCGTGCACGAAGGGCACCTCGTCGAGGCGGACGTCGGGGAACAGGTCGCGGAGCGCGCGCGGGTTGAGCACGGCCCCCGAGAGGTTGTGCTCCCCGAGAGCGGCCGCTTTGTCGAGCACCGCGATTTGCAAACCGGCGATCTCGGGCCGCGCGCGGGCCTGCCGAGCCAGTTCGATGGCGGCGCTCAGGCCGGCGGGGCCGGCGCCGATGACGACGACGTCCATGTCCAAGGCGTCGTCGCCGGGTGCTTCGTGGAGGAGGAAGCGCTCCGCGGGAAAGGGCGGCTGGAACTGCGCTGGAACGAACCTGCGCGCCATCGAACCGTTCGGGTTGTAGCGGCTGAGGACGCCGTGTAACCTACAGGCGCGCGTCATGGGAGCAAGGGACCTCGTCGTGCCGTGGGGAGCTGCGTACGGCTGGGCCGTACGCGCGGCGCGTTGGGCCCTGCCTCGCGTGGCGCGAGGGTCGTCAAAGCTGGCCGCCGGCGTCCGGCTTCGCGAGGAGGGGGGAACGCGGTTGCGCGCGTGGGCGGTGGCGCGGCGCGAGGTGGGGCGACCGCTCGTGTGGGTCCACGCTCCGAGCGTGGGCGAAGGGTGGCAGGCGCAGGCCGTGCTCCAGGCGTTGCGCCGGCGGCGGCCGGACGTGCAGGTGGTCTATACGTATTTCTCGCCTTCTGCGGCCGGCTGGGCGGCGCGGGCGGTGCCGGCGGATGTCGTCGACGCCCTCCCTTGGGATCTGCCGGAGCGCGTGGACCCGCTGGTAACTCTGTTGCGGCCGGCGCTGCTCGTCTTTACGAAGACGGAGGTTTGGCCTGCTCTGCTGGCCGCCGCACGCCGGGTCGGGGCGCGCGCGGCCCTGGTGGCCGCCACGCTGCCGCCGACGTCGAGCCGTTGGCGCGGCCCGGCGAGGGCGTTTCTCGGCCCGCTGCACCGGCACCTCGACCTGGTGGCCGCCGTGAGCCAGGCCGACGCCGCTCGTTACCTCGCCTGGGGACTGTCCGCCGAGCGCGTGCTTGCGCTCGGCGACCCCCGCGTGGACCAGGTGATCGCCCGCGCCGCCGCCACCGACGCGGCGCGCTGGGCGCCGCTGCGCCAGGAGGCCACCGCGGTGCTGGTCGCTGGCTCCACCTGGCCGGCCGACGAAGCTCGGTTGGTGCCGGCGCTGGCGGCGTTGCGCGCACGCTTCCCCGGGCTGCGCGCCGTGATCGTCCCCCACGAGCCCACGCCCGCCCATCTGGCCGCACTGGAGGCCCGGCTGCGCGCCGCCGGCCTGCCGTATGCGCGCCTCGGTGCGGCTAGCCCCCTGCCTCCGGTCGTTGTGGTCGACCGCATGGGCGTGCTCGGCGAGCTGTACGCCGTGGCCGACGTGGCCTACGTGGGCGGCGGCTTTGGGCGAGCCGGGCTGCACTCCGTGCTCGAACCGGCGGCCTTCGGTGTGCCGATCCTCGTCGGGCCGCGCCACGGCAACGCCCGCGAGGCCGCGGCCCTCCTGGCCCAGGGCGGCGCTCGGGTGGCGGCCGACACCGCGGCCTTGGCCGCCGCCCTCGCGGCGTGGTTGACCGACGACACCGGCCGACGCCGCGCCGGGGTAGCCGCCCGCACGTACGTCGAAGCCCATCGCGGCGCCGCGGACCGGATCGCCGCCCGGTTGGAGGAACTGCTGGGATGAACGACCTCGACGGCCGCCGCGTGGCGATCGTCATGATGAGCGCCATCGGTGACGCGGTCCACACCTTGCCCGTGATCAATTCGCTGCGCGCCGCCGCGCCCGCGGTGCACCTGACCTGGATCCTTCAGCCGGGCCCGTACGGCCTGGTGGCGCATCACCCCGCCGTCGACGAATTCATCCTCTTCGATCGTGCGCGCGGGCCGCGTGCCTTCCTCGACTTGTGGCAGCAGGTGCGCCATCGGCGCTTCGACCTCGTGTTGGCCCTTCAGGTCTACTTCAAGGCGGGCGTGGTGGTAGGGATGCTCCGCGCTCCGCGCAAGATCGGCTTCGACCGGCGCCGCGCTCGGGATCTCAACTGGCTCTTCACCAACGAGCACATCCCACCGCGGCCGCCGCAACACGTGCTGGAGCAGTACTTCGAGTTCCTCGACTACCTCGGGGTGCCCCGGCGGCTGGAGTGGCGCCTCGAGGCCTCGCCCGCGGAACGGGCCCGCTACGCGCCGCTGCTGCCCGCCGATCACCCTGGCCCCACCATCGGTTTCGTGCTGGCCACGAGCAAGCCGGAAAAGGACTGGCCGGCGGAGCGCTACGCCGCGCTGGCCGATCGGCTCGCAGCCGACCATGGCGCGCGCGTGGTGTTGGTGGGCGGGCGCACCCCGCGGGAGGAGGCGGCGGCCGCCGTGGTCCGTGCACGCGCTCGCACCCCGGTGCTCGATTTGCGGGCCCAAGATCTGCGCCGTCTCGTGGCCCTCACGGAGCGGCTCGACGTGCTCGTCAGCCCAGACACCGGCCCCATGCACATTGGCGTGGCGCTCGGCGTGCCCACCGTCGGGCTGCTGGGCTACACGAACCCAAAGTGGGGAGGGCCGGTGCGCTTCCGCGATCTCATGGTCGACGCCTTTGGCGACCCCGGGGAGGAGTACCCGTCGGGCCGCACCTACCGCCCGGGGCGGATGCGGCGCATCGAGGTGGTCGACGTGGCCGCCAAAGTGGCCGAAGCGCTAGCGCGCTACCCGCGCCGCTCCCCGTCGGTGCGGTAGCCTCAACTCCCCGGACGCGTCGGATCGAAGGCGCCTGCCGTGGCGTAGCCGGCGCGCAGCGCGGCCCAGGCGACGGCGTCGAGCCGGCGGCCGAGTTTGCGCGCCGAGCGGGCGAGGCGTCGTAGAGCCCAGCGCCGCAGCGGAGTGGGCAGCGGGCCCGGCCAGCGGCGTACCCGGTCGAAATCCAACAAGGTCACGGCACCGTCGGGGCCCAGGAGGACGTTGCGCAGATTGAGGTCGGGGTGATGGAAGCCGGCGGCGTGCAATCGGCCTAGGGCGCGGCCAACGGCGTGCCAGACGTCCGGACCGGCCGGCGCCTCGGCCAGCGTACAGCCGGGCTGGTGCCGAGTGAAAAGCACGGCGCGATAGGCGAGGCCGCGGCGTTCCTGACCGGCGGCCACCACCAGCGGCGCCGGTACGCCCGCCATGCGGGCGCGTTCGGTGACCCACGTTTCGGCGAAGGCGCGGGCGCCAAGAAGGTAGCGCTCGCGCACCAGGTGGCGCACCCAACCCCCGCGTCGGTAGGGTCGAACGACCACCGCCTCGCCGCCCCATGGGGCCCGACCGACACCACCGCGGCCGCCGGGCAAGGGTTCCACCGGCAGCGCGCCGGCGAGCCACGCCGCGGGCAGCGCCTCGTAGCCGGCGCGCGCCCACCAGTGCCAGCGGCCGGCGCGCCAGGCGACGAAGCCCGGCGGCGGCTTCATGGCCGGACGGCGAACGTCCCGGTGCCGACGTCCGTGCCCGCGGCTCGCCCGCCCCGGCGCGGGTCGGCCACGCCGACCCGCAGGCCATCGGGCTGCAAGAGGATGGAGGCGGCGTCGCCCTGGTAGCCGCCGCGTTCGACCACCGCGTGCCCCCGCGCGCGCAACGCCGCGGCCGTCGTCGGCGCCAGCCCACCTCGCTCCACCCACAACGTGTCGGGGCGATGCTGGTGATGCACCCGGGGCGCCGCCACGGCCGTGGACAGATCCATCCGGAAATCGACCACGGCGGAGACGATCTGCGCCACCGTGGAAATGATCGTCGGGCCGCCCGGGCTACCCGTAACCAAGCGCACGCGGCCGGCCGAATCGAGCACGATCGTCGGGGTCATGGCCGACAGCGGTCGCTTGCCCGGCGCGACGGCGTTGGCCGCGCCCTGCACGAGCCCGAACTGATTCGGCACCCCCGGCGCGGCGGCGAAGTCGTCCATCTCGTTGTTGAGGAGGAAGCCCGCCCCCTCGACCACGACGAGGTTGCCGTACAGGGAGTTGATCGTTGTCGTCACCGCCACCGCGTTGCCTTCGGCGTCCACGATGGAGTAATGAGTGGTGTGTTCCCCTTCGGGCACAGGCAGGCCCGGGGCAACCGCGGCCGCCGGCGTGGCACGGGCGCCGATGGTGCGGCGGCGCGCGGCGGCGTAGGCCTTCGATACGAGGCGTTCCACCGGCACGGGCACGAAGTCCGGGTCGCCCAGCAAGGCGTTGCGATCGGCGAACGCTCGCTTGGCCGCCTCGGCCCACAGGTGCAAGTGCGCCGAAGAGTGCCAACCGAGGGACCGCAGGTCGTCGCCCTCGAGCATCTGCAGCAGCAGGGCCAGCGTCACCCCGCCGGACGAGGGCGGCGGCATGGACAGCACGGTGAAGCCGCGGTAGGTGAACCGAATCGGCTCGCGCCAGACGGCGCGGTAGCGAGCCAGGTCCTCCCGGTCGATGAGCCCGCCGCCGCGTCGCATTTCCCTCTCGATGAGGGCGGCGGTGCGGCCGCGGTAGAAGTCGTCCGGCCCCTCGGCGGCGATGCGACGCAGCGTCTCCGCCAGATCGTGCTGGACGAAGCGCTCCCCCACCCGCGGCGGCCGCCCGCCCGGCAGGAAAATGGCGGCCGTCTGCGGGTAGCGCCGCAGTCGCTCGGCGTGGGCCTGCAGGGACTCCGCCAGCCGCCGGTGCACGACAATTCCCTCCGCCAGAGCGATCGCCGGCTGCAGCAATTCCGCCCACGGTCGCGCGCCAAAGCGCCGGTGGGCCTCCCACATTCCCATCACCGACCCCGGCACCCCGGCGGCCAGGTGGCCGACGAGGGAGCGGTCCGTGGGCCGCCCGGCACTGTCGAGGAACATCGCCGGCGTGGCCCGACGAGGCGCGGTCTCGCGGAAGTCGAGGGCGGCCGTGCGGCCGTCGCGCCAGCGCAGCAGAAGAAAGCCGCCACCGCCGAGGTTGCCCGCCTCGGGATTGACCACGGCAAGGGCAAAGTGGACGGCCACGGCGGCGTCGACGGCGTTGCCTCCTCGGCGCAAGATTTCGGCGCCGATCTCGCTGGCCACCGGGTCCGTCGTCACCACCATTCCCCCGCGCGCACGCACCGGCGCCGCGCTGGCGGCGTCGAACGACCAGGTGCTGGGAAAGCGGGGCGCCCCCGGCCCGGCCGCGGGTTGCGCCGCGCCGACGCAGCCCGCGGCCAGCAGGCTCAGCAGCGCCCCCAGGCGACGACAACGCACCGCCCTAGACCTCCAGCACTTCGCCGGGACGCAGCACCCGCACCTCCGCCCGGTCGGCGACCGCGCGACGGAAGGCCTCCGGGTCCTGCTCGATGACCTTCATCGTGTTGTAGTGCATGGGCACAACGACCATCGGCTCGATCCATTCCACGGCGCGGGCCGCGTCCTCGATGCCCATGGTGAAGTAATCGCCGATCGGCAGGAGCGCCACGTCGACCTGGCCGCGGAGCAGCTGCATGTCCATCGTCAGAGCCGTGTCGCCCGCATGGTAGATCCGCGGCCCGCCCTCGAGCGCGATCCAAAAGCCCACGGGGGTGGCGTAGCGGCCCGTGTCGCCGATCGAACCCGTGTGGATCGCCGGCACCAGTTTCACCCGCCCGAAGGGCAGGCGCACCTGGCCACCCACGTTCATGCCAATCGCGTCGACCCCGGCCTCCTTGGCCACGTAGGCGGCTAGCTCGTAGGTGCTGAGCACCGGAGCGTGGGTGCGGCGCGCGATCTTGACCGCGTCGCCCAGGTGATCGCCGTGGCCGTGGCTGACGAGTAGGAGGTCGAGCCGTTCGAAGGCCTCCGGGCCGACGTCGGTTTGAGGGTTGCCGCTGAGGAAGGGATCGATGAGCAGACGATGGGCGTCGTTCGTCACGATCTCGAAGCAAGCGTGGCCGTGAAAGACGATGCGAGCCATGGTCTCACCCTCCTTGCGTAGCGGCCGCGATGTGGGCGCGGTAGGCGTCGGCATCGAGCAGCTCGGCGAGTTCCTCGGGGCGGGTGGCGCGCAGGCGCACCATCCAGCCCCCGCCGTAGGGATCCTGGTTGACGAGCTGGGGTTCGTCCCGTAGGCGTTCGTTGCGCGCCACGACCTCGCCGCTAATGGGCGCGTAGAGTTCGGCGACGGCCTTGACGGCTTCGATCGTGCCCAACACCTGGCCGCGCTCCACTCGGGCGCCCGGTTCTGGCAGCTCCACGTAGACGATGTCGCCCAACTCACCCTGTGCGTAGTCGGTGATCCCCACGAAGAATTCCCCCTCCTTGTCGGCGGGTTTGAGATACTCGTGCTCCTTCGTGTAGCGGTAGGAATTGGGAACAGTCGCCATCGGGCCTCCGCGTTGGCTCGGGCGCCAAGGTAGGCGGGCCGAAGCGCGGGGGCAATGGCCTCGACGGTGCCTTGCCTCGCTCGGGGGCAGGATGCGCGCATGCCCAGCGAACACAGTCGTGCGAGCGAGCTCTGGCGCGCGGCGGACGCGGACCCTGAGGCCCTCGCCGACGCCGAACAAAACACCCTCGTTGTCCGAAACGTCCACCGCTCCTACCGCACCCTGGAGCGCGGGGGCCCGAGTTCTTGGAATTTGCCCGACCGCTACATGAGAGAGACGCGCCAGCGGCTTTGCCAATTCCTCGGCGATGACGCCCGCGTTGTCGTACGGGCTCACGACACTTCTCCCGTGGGCGCCGGGGGCGCCAGCGCTTCGGCAATGCCAGCTTGCTCGTCGGTTTGGGCACGCACCGCAGCCACGTGGTCGCTGTCCGGCCGTGGGGCCTCCCGATGGAGCGGCGGCCCAGGCCCCCGGCCCGGCCGGGCAGTTGGGAGGCGGTGCGCCACCGCCTTGGCGCCGGGCGAGCCTGGCCGTGGCTCGACGACCTCACCGACTCCGACGCCGCCTGCGCCCCGCGCGGGCATCGCGCCCTCGGGATGGGCGACCACCCTGAGCGGGAAGCGGAAGGCAACCCGATGCCCACCGAGCTGCCCGACCCCTAAAACGCCTCGTTTTGCTCGTTATGCTTTTGTGCGTCCTCGAGCGCCGCCCGACCCGCCGGCTGTCGCGCCCGCCGCGCCGGCGCCGCTAGCCATGTTGCTGGACGTCCTCGTCTTCCTCACCTTCACCGTGATCGTGCTGATGAACCGACCCAACCGCAACGACCAACCCGAGCTGCCGCTCGACATCCCCGTCGAATACGACTTCACCGATCGCCCGCGGCCGCCGCTGGAGCTGACCATGTGGGACGTGCGTTACATCATGGTCGAGGCGCTGAAGCTCATCGCCGCGATCCTCGCCGCCCGCGACGCCGACAGCGAGCGCGTCCGCCGCGCCCTCCAGCGCCTCTCGCCCGGCCGGCCGATCGTGGCCGAATGGTTCGAGCGTCCCGGCTGGCGCGCCATGAGCTGCGTCGCCCCGAACGCCGCCAGCCTCAAGAACCCCGTGCCGCTGCCGAGCGGCCGGACGATCCGCGCCACGGATGGCCTGCTCGTGGCCACGCACCTGAGCGACCCGGACACGAACGTCCGATCGAAGGTGAGCCTCTACATCGCGCCCGACCTCGACAGTCGGATCATGGTGATCTTCTTCCCGCCCCACGTTCGAATCGACTACGACGAGGATGCCACCGATGAACAAGCTGACGCATCCGCTGCCTGAGCTGGCCCGCTACTGGGCCGAGGCCCTCGCCGGCCTCGGCCCCGACCGGGCCGTGCCCGAGCTGCTGCGCATCGCAACCCGGCACCTGCCCCGACGTCACCAGGGCGCTGCGGCCGCTTCAGGAGTCCATGGGGTGGCCGGCGGAGCCCCCGAGACGTACCCAACGGGTTGGTCAACCACGCGCTATGGCAACGACAATGTCGGAGTTTCGTGAGGGCGACTTCGCGCCCGACTTCACCCTACCCGCCGACGACGGCACCCCTGTGCGCCTGACCGACCTTCGCGGCCGCTGGGTGGTGCTCTACTTCTATCCCAAGGCGAACACACCCGGCTGCACGCAGGAAGCCTGCGAATTTCGGGACGGCCACGCCGAGGCCGCGGCGCGCGGCGCCGTGGTGCTGGGCATCAGCCCGGACCCGGTGTCGGCACTGGCGCGCTTTCGGACCAAGTACGCCCTGCCCTTCCGGCTTCTATCGGACGCGGATCACCGCGTGGCCGAGGCCTACGGGGTTTGGAAGGAAAAGACTCTCTACGGGCGCAAAACCTGGGGCGTCGAGCGCAGCACGTTCCTCATCGACCCGGAGGGCCGCATCGCCCGCATCTGGAGGCGCGTTCAACCGGCCGGCCACGCCGCCGAGGTGCTTGCGGCGTTGCCGGCGGCGTGACGGCGCCTACGGGCGGTCACGGGCCACGCGGAACCCCGTGTACGCCGGCGCCGGCGGAGATGGGCTCGCACCCGCGCGCTCGGCGCTGCGGCCCCAGGCATGCCCGCCCTCGACCCACTCGGCGGCGTTGCCTCGCAGGTCGAACACGCCGTCGGCCACGTCGGTGAGTGTCTCGCCCACCGTGCGAAGCAGCGGCGCGGGCCCGGGCAGCCGCTCCAACAGCGGTCGCAAGCGGGCCAGGTCCTCAGGGTTTGGGTCGTACCCCAGCCAGGCGTCGAGGGTGTTGCCCGCGCCGGCGCGGGCGGCCCAGCGATCCAATTCCTCGGCATGCGGTAAGCGGAACGGCTGGCCGGTGCGCTGGCGCAGCCAGGCCACGTAGGCCTGCGCCTGCGCGTACGTGATCCCCGTGATGGGCAGGTTCTCCGTGCCCGGCGGCACCGGGGTGCGCGGGTCGAAGGCGTGCCACTGTGCCCGCGTCACCTCGAAGCGCCCCAGCGCCACACCCTCGCCCGCGACGACCTCGGGCACGAGCGCATCGCCCCAGCGCACGCCGTAGAGACCATCGTCGCGCGCGGCGCCGGCCCGGGCCAGGAGCCCGGCCAAGGGCGCTCGCGGATCGAGCGCGGGATTGGCTGTGTCCGGCCGGCCCCAAAGGTAGCGCTCCAGCCAGCGCAGTTCCTCCTCGACCTTGCGCCGCTGGTGCGCCAGACGCCCCAGGCTGTGCGGCTCTCCGGGGAAAAGGACGAAGCGCACCGGCACCCGCCCCAGCTGCTGCAAGGCACGGAAGTGACTCCACCCCTGGCTCGGCGGGACGTTGCGGTCCTCCGTGCCAAAGAAAATGAGCGTGGGGGTGCGCACCCGATCGAGTCGGAAGAAGGGACTCTTGGCGATGTAGCGCTGGGGATCCTCCAACGGAGAGGCACCCAAGTAGTAGTTGTCAAAAGCCGCGCCGAAATCCACGTTGCCCCAATCGGAGATCCACTCCACGTTGCCGGCACCCGCCACGGCCGCACGCAGCAGGGTAGGGTGCTCGACCGTGAGGGCGGTGGTGAGAATGGCGCCGTTGCTCCAGCCCTGCGCCGCCACGCTGTCGGGATGGACCAGGCCGCGGTCGATCAGCGCCCGCACCCCGGCGACCAGGTCGACCACTTCGAGGTCATAGTACCTGCCGGCGCCGATCGATTCGACCCAGGCCAGGCCGTAGGAGCTCGAACCGTGGTAGTTGGGCTTCAGGACGAACGCGCCCCGCTGCACCCACAACGGCAACGGATAGGCCCAGCTAGCGCTCCAGGCGTCCCGATCGGCGCTGGCCGGACCCCCGTGGATCGAGACGATCAGGGGGTAGCGTCGACCGGGGCGGTACCCCAGTGGATAGTACAGCACCCCCTCGACGGTGTCGCCCAGGGCCCCGACGTAGCGAGCGATCTCCGCACGAAGCTTGGGTTTGGCGGCGAAGGTCCGGTTGAGGGTGTCGAGCTGGCGTGGACGATCAAGGCGGTCGCCGCGAGCCTCGGCCACGAAGAGCTGTGGCGGTTCCGTCGCGGTGGATCGCACATACACGACCCGACGGCCGTCGGCGCTGACGTCCCACGCCCCCCACATCTGACCCTGGTGCGGGCCCTCCCACCATCGTCGCTCCCACGCGTCACCGCGACGAAGAACCCGGGCGAGGCGGTCGCGCACGCCGTCGGCCAACCGGAGCGCCACGCCGCCCGGGACGGCGCGAAGGGCGCCGCTGGCCTCGCGCGGCCAACGCAGGTTTACGAACCGGAAGGCACCCGTGCCCGGCTCGTAGACGCCGAGGCGGCGCACACTCGCGGTGCGGTAGATGGGATGGGAAGAGGAATCGAACAGCACCGCCACGTGGCGGCCGTCCCGGGTCCACACCCATTCCTCCGGCACGAGACGGTCGGGCCAGCCGGGTACCGGACTGAACGCACCGGTGGCGAGGTCGAGCCGCTCGACGCGCGGCGGCTGGCGCTGATCGAACTCGTACGACAACGAGGTCGTGGTGCGCACCAAAGCCCAGCGCCCGTCGGGTGCTAAGAGGAAGCTCTCGATGCTGCGCGGCGCCTCGGAGAGCCGCCGCGGTTCGCCCCCGCGGACATCCACGGCCCACAAGCGTACTGGCGGTGTTTCGGCCGTGTCCTCCACGGCGTAGCCCTCGTCCCGCCGTTCGCGGCGCAGCCGCTCCCAGCGGGCCGGCGCTTCCCGCGCCTGGAACACGATCGTGTCGTTGCCCTTCCAAGCGAAACTGCGCAGCCCGCGGAGGCCGCGCGTCAGCGGCCAGGGTTCCCCACCGTCGCGGCGCCACAGCCACAGCTGCGGTCCCTCCGCGTCGGTGCGCTCGCCGGCACTTGAACGGGTGAAGACAAAGGCGACGGTGCCGCCGTCGGGCGACCACCGCGGCTGGGTGGCCACGTCGCTGCCGCGGGTGATCGGCCAGCTGCGGCCATCGTCGAGCCGACTCAGCCAGAGGTTCGCCTGCCGGCGGCCGGTTTCGGCGTTCATCTGGGCGCGGACCCACACGGCCCACCGACCGTCGGGCGAAACGGCCACGTCGGTGACGCTTTCTTGCAGAAGGACGTCATCGACGCTCCAGCGCGGGCTCTGCGCGGCCACCGTCGCCGCCGAGCCGAGGGGCACGATCGGATCGCGATCGCCCGAACCCTGACCATCGGCCCAAGCCACCGGAATCCGCATCCCGTCGGCGGACGGGATCGGTGCGCCGGTATCGGGAACGGTCGCGGTGAGATCGATCGAGCGTCCGCGATCGACGGCGGCACCGGGTACCGGACGCGTACCGGACCCGAGGACCGCGGTGACGGCCACCTCCAGCACCCCGATCGCGATCGCGAGCACGGCAGCGACGGGCTGGACCCGGTTCATCCGCCACCTTCGCCTAAAATATCACGGCACATCTGCTCGTACTGCTCGCGCATGATCTCGCCGCGGGCATACCGCTCCTGCAGGATTTCGAGCGCACGGCTTGCCCCGCCGCGGATCGATGCCGGACCACCGTATCCAAGCTGCCGGGCTGCCCAGACGATCAGGAGCCCCCGGCCAACGAGGACGAGAATCCAGAACACCAGCATGACGAGGCCCCAGAGCCAACCGCCCGGGCCCCACATCATGCCCCCGCTCATCGGGCCACAACCCGGACACCACATCGTCGCCAATCCGCCCCCGTCGTGTTCCGAAACCACTCTACGCCCTCGTGACCATGGCGAGCCCCCGCCCTACGGCCGCCAGTCTACGGCCGCGCCGAGGTGGCTGGCAAGCGGCGCCCGCGCCCTCGGCCGCGCGAGTGTCGCCCACGCGCGCCGAATCCGGGGCAGCAAAAACGCGGTGGCGAGCATCGCTCGTCACCGCGCTGAACCCCGTAGGCTCCCGCGGCAGGACTCGAACCTGCGACCCGCCGGTTAACAGCCGGCTGCTCTACCAACTGAGCTACGCGGGAACGCGAAAGCAGTCTACCGCGTCAGCGCCGCCGCTGTCAAGGCCGCGCCAGGGCCTCGTCGCCGGCCCGGTGGGCCAGCGACGAGGCCGAAAGCCGCCGCTTTAGGGTCGCGGCGGCCGCACCGCGGAATCGGGCCTGGCGCCCATCATCCGCGCGCAGCACCCGCACATGGAGCTGCCCTGCCCGCCCATCATCGGCATGGTGGGCATCCCCTTCGCGGTGCGTCCGGTATCCGGCGTCGCCGGGCGCGAGGCGCCCGCTTGGGCCAGCGCCCAAGCGCCGACCAGCAGACCCAGAACCGGGCTCAGAATCCAACGTCCCATGGAAACCTCCTCGTGGTTCGGTTGCCGTGATGAGAACCCAACAAGTGACGACCCGCGGCCGCGATCGGTGACTCAGGCCGACGGGACGCCGACGGATTCGCCACGAGGAGGCGGGGGATGGAAGATGTTGCGCGCCAGAGCCCAGCGCACCAGCGACGGCCTCTCGGGCCAAACGAGCGGCACGGCGGCGACCGCCTCCATCGTGGGCCCGACGATCGGCAACCGCGCCAGGCAACGGCCCGCCGGGCAGGGCGCCGCCGCGGGCGTGCGGTCGCCCACGGGGCCGTCCATGGCTCGGCACGCTGCGCCCGTCGCCCAGAGCAGGGTCGCCAACGCCAGCGTCGCTGCCCAGACGCGCATCGACACGGAGGTCACGCGGCGCTCGGCACGCGGCGCCAACCGGGCACCCCGGCGCGCGCCAACGCGCCTTGCACCAGCAGCATCTCACCCACGTTGTCCGGTGTCAAGAGACCGACCAGCCGACCCGCGTCGTCCACGACCGGGACCGCGCCGACCCCCGCCTCTTCCATCCGCGCGTAGGCCTCGTCAAGGAGGGCGCGATGGGACACCGTCGGTGCCGGCCGCAGCGCCAGGCGCAGCGGAGCCTGGAGGCCGTGCTCGGCCAGGGCTGCAATCAAGCGGTCGCGGGTGACGACCCCCACCACCCGGCCGGTGGCATCGACCACCGGAAAGGCGCTCTGGAGCGTACGCAGCAACGCCTCCACGGCGTCTTGCAGCGTTCCTTCCTCGGGTAGGGCCCGAACGTCCGTGACCATCGCCGCCACGACGGGCACCCAGCGCGTGGTGGCGCGCATCTGTGCCAGCGCGGCCTCCTGCGCCGCACCGAGATAGACGAACAGCGCGATGAACAGGAGGAGGGGATTGAAGCCGAGCAGACCCAGGAAGCCGAAACCGAAGGCGATCGCCTGCCCGAGGGACGCTGCGATCTGCGTGGCCCGCACATAGGGCAGGCGCAAGGCCAACAAGGAGCGCAGCACCCGCCCTCCGTCCATCGGGAAAGCCGGAATCAGGTTGAAAAGCACCAGCACCACGTTGGCCAGCAGAAGTCGCTCACCGATCGCGACGGTCGGCTGGTCGAGCCGCGCCGCGATGCCGCCGAGGTCCGGGCCGCCAAGGACGAGATACAAGACCGCAGCGATCGCCACGTTGACGAGCGGCCCCGCCACGGCGATCACGAGTTCCTGCCGGGGGTCGTCGGGGATGCGGGCCATCCGGGCCACGCCGCCGATGGGCAGCAGGGTGATGTCCGGGGTGGGAATGCCGTAGCGCCGCGCGGCCAGAGCGTGACCCAGTTCGTGAAGGAGCACACACCCGAACAGCGCCAGGATGAAGAGCACCCCATCGAGCGCCGCTGCCGAGCCACCGCGCAGGTAATGGAGAAGGCCAATCCAGACGAGGAACAGCAGGAACGTGACGTGGATCCGGATCTCCGTGCCGGCGATCCGACCGAGGCGGAACGACCAAGGCATTTTCTCTGACGATGGACGGTGGTCGAAGCACGTGGCGCAAAAGGTGCGCCAGACGCCACTGCCGCCGGGGCAGGCGTTGCGCCCGCGCGGCGGCGTGCTAGCTTCCGCCCCGAGGATGTGGCCCTGGCTGCTCGCGCTGGCGCTGGTTGCACCCGACACGGCAACGCGGGTGGTGCTGCTGACCGTCGGGCCCGGGGACCGGGTGTGGGAGCGCTTCGGTCACAACGCCCTGTGGGTCCGAAGCGCCACGGTGGATGTCGTCTACAACTACGGCTTGTTCGACTTCCACCAGCCGGGCTTTCTTGGGCGCTTCCTGCGGGGACGGATGCGCTACGCCATGGCGGGCTTGCCGACGGCGCCGATGCTGGCCCAGTACGCCGCGGCGAATCGGCGCATCGTGGCCCAAGAACTGGCCCTCGACCCGGCGCAGCGGGCGCGGCTGCTTGCCTTCTTGCGCTGGAACGACACACCGGAGCACCGCTACTACCGGTACGAATACTTCCGTGACAACTGCTCGACCCGCGTGCGCGACGCGCTCGATCGTGCCCTCGGTGGGCAACTGCGCGCCCAAACGGCCCACCTGCCAGCGGGCACCACCTACCGCTTCCACAGCCTGCGCCTGACCGCCGACGACCCGCTCGTCTACCTTGGGATCGCCGTCGGCCTGAGCGGCTACGCCGACCGCTCCCTGAGCCGGTGGGAGGACATGTTCATCCCCATGCAGATGGCGATGCACATGCGAGCGGTGCGGGTCCGCTGGGCGGACGGCACCGTACATCCCTTGGTGGTGCGGGAGTGGGTGGTGTGGCCGAGCACGCGGCCGGAGCCCCCGGCAGCGCCGCCGCGATCGCTCGGCTGGTTCGTGTTGGGGGGGGTAGGGTTGGGCGTAGCGCTGGCCGGCCTGGGCCTGGCCGCGGCGCACGGCCGTCGCGGTGCGGCCGTCGGATTCCGCGGGCTGGGCGGACTGTGGACGGTGACCGGCGGGCTCGCCGGCGCCGTCCTGTTATTCCTCTGGGCGGCGACGGACCACGTAGCCGCGCACCGCAACGTCCACCTGTTGTTGCTGCCGCCGTTCCTCCTGCTCTGGCCCTGGGTACGCCCTCGCAACGCAGCGCGCCTAGCCGCCGCCGCCGTGGCGCTTGCGGCCCTCGCTCCCTGGGTCGCCGTGCTGCCCGGCTGGAGACAGGAAATCGCCCTCGTCGTCGCCCTGGCTCTGCCCGCCCATCTTGGCCTTGCCGTCGGGAGCGCTGTGCAGGCCCGTCGCGGCGCCGCGCGGCCGCCGTCGCCCGCGGCGGCGCCCGACCCAGCGCTTGTCCCTTCGCCACCTGCGCATGGATAAACGATGCCTCGGTCGTCCCTCCGTTTTCTGTGGGTCGCGCTCGTTCTGGTCACGGTCGCTTGCGCTCGTGCCATGGTCGCCTCGCCTGCCGCTCCGAACCCGCCCGTCGACCCGGCGGCGCGCCTGCGCGCGCTCGCAGAGCGCTACTGGCAACGCACCTTGGAGGACTTCCCGGAGACCGCGACCTTCCTCGGTCTTTCGGGCGACCACGGTCGTCTGGCCGACAACTCCCTGGCCGCTCGCGACGCTCGGCTCGCCTGGCTTCGCCGACTGCGGGCGGAGGTCACCGCCGTGCCAGAAGCGCCCTTGGGCGCCGACGACCGGGTCACGCGGGCCATGCTTCTCGAGGAGATCGACAAAGAGCTCGCCACGGCGGTCTGCGAAACGCCGCTCTGGGAGGTTCATCCCTTGGGCGGCCCGCAGGTCGAATGGCCGCGGCTCGCGGAGCTGCAGTCCTTGGCCACGCCCGTCGACGGCCAACGGCTGCTGGCGCGCTACCGCGCCATGCCGCGTTACCTGGCCACGCACATCGCCAATTTGCGTACCGGTTTGGCGCGTGGCTACCGCCCTGTGCGCATCGCCGTGGAGCGGGTGCTTGGGCAGCTCGACGCCCTGCTGACCGCGTCCGACTCGGCCCAGGCGCTGCTGGCGCCACTGCGCCGACGCCCGGCCCAGGGGTGGCCGGACGACGCCTGGCAAGCGTTCACCGATAGCTTGCGTCGCACCGTACACGACGACGTGCTCCCGGCGTTCGCTCGCTACCGAGCGTTTCTCGCGTCCGAGGCACTGCCACGCGCCCGCGGCGAGACGGAGGTCGGCGTGCGCGCGAATCCCGACGGCCTCGCCTGCTATCGGGCCCAAATCCGCGCCCAAACCTCGCTGCCGCTCGAGCCGGACGAGGTCCACCGGCGGGGACTCGAGGAAATGGACCGCATCCACGCCGAGATGCGGGCCATCACCCGTCGTCTCTTCGGCACGGAGGACTTGCCGGCCGTCTTCCGTCGCCTGCGCGAGGATCCACGCTACACCTTCGCCTCGCGGGACGAGATCGAGGCCACGGCCCGCACCGCCGTGGCCCGGGCGCAAGCGGCCCTGCCCCGCGCGTTGGGCCGGCTGCCGCGCACCCCCGTGGAGGTGCGGCGCCTCGGCGCGTTCGAGGAAAAGGACGCCCCAGCGGCCTACTACTTCCCCCCGGCCGCCGACGGCTCCCGGCCGGGGATCTACTACGTCAACACGTACGACCCCCGCTCGCGGCCCCGGTACACCGCCGAGGTGCTAGCCTTCCACGAAGCGATCCCCGGCCATCACGTCCAGATCGCGCTGGCGCAGGAGCTTGAGGGCGTGCCCGAGTTTCGTAAGCACGCAGGGACCACCGCCTTCGTCGAAGGCTGGGCCCTCTACAGCGAACGCCTGGCCGACGAGTTGGGCCTCTACAGCGACGATCTGCAGCGCTTGGGGATGCTCTCCTTCCAAGCCTGGCGGGCGGCGCGCCTGGTCACCGACGCCGGGATGCACGCCCTGGGCTGGAGCCGGCAACGCGCCATCGACTACATGCTGGCCACCACGGCACTGACGCCACTCGATGCAGCGAACGAGATCGACCGCTACATCGTCTGGCCAGGTCAGGCGCTGGCGTACATGACGGGTCAAATGGAGATTCGGCGCCTGCGCCGCGAGGCGGAAGCGGCCCTGGGGCCGCGCTTCGATGGGCGCGGCTTCCACGACGTGATCCTCGGCGCGGGTGCGGTGACGCTGCCGCTGCTGCGCGCCCGGGTGGAGGCCTGGATCGCCGAGCGTCGGCGCGCTCCCTAGGGCGCCGTTAGTAGACGCGGCTGCCGAGCGGCACCTCGTCGTCCGGCGTCAGCAACACGGTGGCGCCCTGGACGTCGGGCACGCCGAGGACGAGCACCTCGGAGACGAAACCAGCGATCCGCTTAGGTGGCAGGTTCGTCACCGCGACGACCAGCCGGCCGACCAACGCTTGGGCACGATAGCGGTCGGTCAGCTGGGCGCTCGAGGGACGCACGCCGCCGCCTTCCGGCCCGAAGTCGATCCACAGCCGGTAGGCGGGCTTGCGCGCTTCCGGGAAGGGCTCGGCGCGGACCACACGGCCTACGCGCATCTCGAGGGCGCTCCAGGCGTCCGTCGGCGTACAGGCCATGGCTTAGGTCGTGTCGTCGTTGGCGTGCTTCTCGTGGACGCGACGCACCAGCTCGTAGGCGGCCCGACGGGGCCAAGCGAGCCGGCGCGCCAGCTCCCGCGCCGCCTCCGAGGGTCGGCGCCCCGCGGCCAGCAGCGCGCGCGCAAAGTCCTCCACCGCCGCCGGCGCGTCGGTGATTTCGACCTCCGGGGCGGGATCCTCCGGCGCACCAGCCAGCACGACAACCACCTCACCTCGCGGCGGTTCCTCCCGGGCCTGGGCCGCCAGCTCGGCCACCGGGCCGCGGCGCACCTCCTCGTGGAGCTTGGTCAGTTCCCGTGCCAGCACGGCGAACCGCTCCGACCCCGCGGTCGCAACCAACGCCTCCAATAGCTCGACCACGCGACCCGGGGCCTCGAACATCACCACCGGGACCGGGCTTTGCGCCGCCTGGCGCAGCCAGCGCGCCCGCGCGGCGCCCCGGCGCGGTGGAAAGCCAAGGAACAGGAAGCGATCCGCCGGCAGCCCCGAGACGACCAGCGCCGCCAGCACCGCGGACGGACCCGGTACCGGCACGACGGCGTGCCCGGCCTCCAGCGCAGCGCGCACCAGCCGCGCCCCAGGGTCGGAGACGAGGGGTGTGCCGGCGTCGGCCACCAAGGCCAGGCTTTCCCCCCGCTCGAGGCGGGCCAGCACCTCCGGTAGCCGGGCCTCCTCGTTCTGGGCGTACAGGGACCGCAGTGGGGTGGCGATGCCGTAGTGGCGCAGCAGCAAGGCGGTGCGACGCGTGTCCTCGGCCAAGACGAGATCCGCACGGCGCAACACGTCGAGGGCGCGCAGGGTGATGTCGCCCAGGTGCCCGATCGGTGTGGCCACAAGGTAGAGGGTGCCGGGCAAGGTCAGATGGGCAATGGCCAGGGCAAGCGCGCCCACAGGCGCTGCTGGTCGAGGGCGAAGCGATCCTCGGCGGCGGCCCGGGCCAGCAGATCCATGGGGTCGAAGCGCGCGCGGCCACGCGCTTCGTCGAGCAGGTCGACGAGCCACGCGGCTACGGCTTCGCCAAGGTCCTCCGCGGCCACGAGTGGCGGCGAGGGCGGAGGATGGGGCGGCGGGGCGATCGCGGCTAGCGCTGGGTGCTGAGCCGCCACGGTGGCGTGGGTCCGAGCAAGGAGGGGTTCCAAGTCCGGCCCCAGCAAGGGTTGCAGCTCGCGCGCCAGGCGATTCACCAGGCGCTGGTAGAGCTCCACCAGCGTCGGCGGGGCCTGATCCGGCAGGCGTTCCAATGGAGGGAACCAGCGCACCTGCGGCGGCCTGCGCGCAAACATGGCCTCCAGGAACTGCGCCGCGGATAGCTGCGGCGGCCGTTCGGCCAGGTAGACGCCTTCGAGCTCGCCGTCGCGGAAGCAGAGGTAGTGCCAGCCGTGGTCGTCGACAAGCTCGAGAACCCCGCTGGCCCGTTCACCTTGCAAGTAAGGGAACAGACGCTCGGGCCGGGACGCGACCTCCGCCGGCAGCGGCACCTCCGGCTGCGCCAAGGTCGCCAGCATGGCCCGCAGCTGATGCTCCGGCGCGCCGTAGTAGCCGATGGCCCCCGCCTCCCCGCGCTCGTTTTCCGCCGCCGCGCGGCGCACCACCTCCGCGATCGGCAACAAACCGCGCCGATCGGGCCCCAACACCCCGGCCTGGAACGGCTCGCCGGCCCGCAGAAACATCAGGTAGCAGAATTCGCCGAGCTGGACCGCGACGAACCCCGGGACCCGGGCGCTGCGGTCGCGCTTGCCATCGTGCAGCACGCCGGGCAGGTTCACGTAGGCCAATTTCGTGCGCGGCAAGTAGGCCACGGTATACGGAAAGGCGTACGGCATCGGTCGCCCGCCGTTGCCAACGCCGTGCCAATGCGCCGATGCTGCGCCGGGGCCACCGCCGCCGACGGAGGCCGGCGCAGATCGCCACGGCCCGCGCAATCTGCCAGCGTTCTAGCCAGCCAGCAACGCCTCCAACCGTTTCTCCAACGCCGCCCGGGGCATGGCGCCGATCACCGTGTCCACCACCTGGCCGTTCTTGAAGAACAGCAGCGTGGGGATGACCCGAATCTGGAACCGCATGGACGTCTGCGGGTTCGCATCGACGTCGAGCTTGCCGACCTTCACGCGCCCATGGTACGCCTGCGCCAGCTCCTCGACGATCGGGGCCACCAAGCGGCAGGGGCCGCACCACTCCGCCCAGAAATCCACCAAGGCGAGGCCGTCGGTCCGCTCGATTTCGACGGCGAAGTTCTCGTCCGTGAGGGTGACGACGGCGGACGGGGTATCGAGCTCCGGATTGTGCGCCATGCTCCCTGTCTCCTGCACGATTCGCGTGGGTGCGACGCTTGGACACGCCGCGCGGTGCAGGTAATATAGACGCGATGACGCGGGGTTCCATGACCGAAAGTTGGACGCTCGACCACGTTGGTGTGGCCGTTCCGTCGCTGGAGGAGGCGTTGCCGCGCTGGCAGACGTTGCTGCGGTCGGCGTCCGAAGGCCGGGAGCGGGTGGAGGCCCAAGGGGTCGAGGTGGTGTTCGTGGGCACCGGACCGGGTCGCATCGAGCTGCTGGCGCCGCTGGGCCCCAAGTCGCCGGTGGCGCGGTTTTTGGAGCGTCGGGGCCCCGGGCTCCATCACCTGGCGTACCGGGTGTCCGACGTGAGGGCGGCGCTGGCGGGGTTGGTGGCGGAGGGCTACGAGCCGATCGACCGTGTGCCCCGGCCGGGCGCGCACGGTCGGCAGGTGGCGTTCCTGCACCCGCGCGCGCTCGGGGGCGTCCTGGTGGAGTTGGTGCAGGAGCCGTGAAGGTCACCCACGCCCGGGCCCTTGCCCTGACGCTGGGGCTGTTGACCGGTTGCCGCGCCGCGCCCTCGGCGTGGGCGCCCGGCGACAGCGTGCGAGCCGGATCCGTCACCGCCTTGGCGCTCGACGGCGCCGGCCGGCCCTGGTGGGTGACGCCCGCGGGGCTACGGCCACTTCGGGCCGGCGCGTCGGCGGTGCCGCTGGTCGCGGGCGACAGCGTGCGCTGGCTCGGCGCGTGGGGAACCCATCTCTACCTGCGCGTCCCCGGCGCCCTGTTGGCCGTGGAGACCGACTCCGGGCGTCTGCACCGCCGCGCATTAACCGGCCCCGTGGCCCTCGACTCCGTCCGCGGCGTCGTGCTCACGGCCACGACCGGCGGCGCCGTGCTGGGTCTCGGCCCGCGCACGTTGGTGCCGCTGTAGGGCTGGCCCCGGACCGGCGGCGTCCCCGCCGCACTCGTTGTCGGCGGTTTGGGCGATCGTCTCTACCAAGCCGTCGTCGCCGACGAGCCACGCCTGCTGGTGCGCGATCGGCCCACGGGTCGGATCCTTCGAGCCGCGCCGTTGGCCACCGCCCCCGTGGCGCTCGTGGCCGATTCGCTGCGCGTTTACGCGGCGGCCGGAAGCCCCGCTCACGCCACCGTGGAGGCTCTGGTGCCCGACCGCCCCCGCCCCCTCACCCTCTGGCGCCGTCGGCTGGTGGGGATCGATGGCCGCCGGGCCACGCTGCGCCTGCGGCCAGGGCGACCGGAGCTGCTGCTGCTCGCACCGCCGCGGCTCGTCGTGCTCGCTCGCGGCGACGGCCGCACCCTGGCGGTGTTGCGACCCGTGCGCGACGCCGTGCTGCTGGCCGATGGCACCGTGCTGGCCCTGCGCCCCACCGGTTGGCTGCTGCGCCGCCGCCTGCGCCAACCGCCGCCCGACACGCTGCCGTTGCCCCTCGAAACGCCGACGCCGTGAGCCCCCGGCAAGGAGCCCACGGCGCTCGGTGTCCACGCCCGGATGCCGGCCGTCAATGTCCGGCCACGTCCTGCGCGCTGGTGCGGCGGCCCCGCAACAACAACGCCAGCACCAGGAACGGCAAGGAATTGATCGCCAGGCTTGCCGCCGCCCCGATCACCAACGTCGGTCGGCCCGTCAGCAGCCCATAGAGGATCACCGCCATGGCCGGTAGGGTGATCAGCACCATCGCCGCCAAGACCATCCGCATCGTCGTCCTCTCTCCTTCTGCCAGCGTTTCCGGGCGCAGGGCGCCGGGCGCAAAGGTATCCCCCTGACCCGCGGGCAGCAAGCCGACCGGTGGGCGCGGCTCTTCGACCATCCAGGTGCCCCGGCACAACGGTCCTGCAAGTCCGGTTCCGTTTGGCACGCCCGGTGCACCGACGCCCACGGCGTTCCCAGGAATCTGCCGTACCGACAGGAGAATCCACGCATGATGCCCAACCTCGACGGTCGCGTGGCCGCCATTACCGGGGCCAGCCGCGGCATCGGTTACGCCATTGCCGAAGGCCTGCTCCGCGCCGGCGCCTCCGTGGCCCTTTGCGCCCGCAACGCCGACGCTTTGGCGCGCGCCACTCAGGCGCTGGCCAGCATCCACGGCGCCGAGCGCGTCTGGGGTCGGCCCACCGACGTCCGCTTGGCGGAGGACGTGCGCGCCTTCGTCGACGGCGCCGCCCAACGCTTTGGCGGCCTCGACATCCTCGTCAACAACGCGGGCATTGGGGGCTTCGCTCCGATCGACGAGATGGACCTGGAAACCTGGGAGGCCGTGCTGGCGACGAACCTTCATGGCGCCTTCTACGCCGTTCACGCCGCCATCCCGCACCTCAAGCGCTGCGGAGGCGGCTGGATCCTCAACATCGGGTCGCTGGCCGGCCGCAACCCCATTCCCAAGGGCGCGGCCTACAACGCCTCCAAGTTCGGGCTGCTCGGCTTCAGCGAGGCGATCATGCTCGATCTCCGGCAGTACGACATTCGGGTCAGCTGCATCATGCCCGGCAGCGTGCGGACGGAGTTCAGCGGTCCAGGCGGCGCCCACACCGAGCGCGAGGGCGATTGGCAGCTGCACCCGGAGGACATCGCCCAGGTCGTGTTGGACCTGCTCGCCTTCCCGAGCCGTGCCCTTCCGTCGAAGGTCGAAATCCGGCCCACCAAGCCGCCGGCGCGCTAGGTCCTCCCGGGGGCGACGGGCCGGCGCACCCCGCCGCGGCCACCTGGCCCGCCGGCGAGCCCGTCGCTATCCTTCCGCCGGCGCGGCGGGGCGAGCGCGCTCACCCCGCCGCGCAAACCTTGCGGGACCGACACGAACGACGATGGAACCCGACCGCATCGAACGCGACACGCTGGGCGAGGTGCGCGTGCCGGCCGACGCCCTCTGGGGCGCGCAGACGCAGCGCGCCGTCGAGAACTTCCCCATCAGCGGCCAACGCCTGCCCCGGCGGCTCATCGCCGCGTTGGGCCTGGTGAAAAAGGTGGCCGCGGAGGCGAACATGGAGCTCGGCTTGCTGGACCGGCGCTTGGGCCAGGCCATTGTCCAAGCAGCCGAGGAAGTGATCGCCGGCCGGTGGGACGACCAGTTCCCCGTCGACATCTACCAGACGGGAAGCGGCACCTCGTCGAACATGAACGCCAACGAGGTGATCGCGCGACGGGCGCGGCAGCTGCTCGGCCTGCCGCCCGACGATCCGGTCGTCCATCCCAACGACCACGTCAACCTCGGCCAAAGCTCCAACGACGTGTTCCCCACGGCCATCCACATCGCCGTGCGCCTGGCCCTGCACGAAGACCTCCTCCCGGCGCTGGAGCGGCTCGAAACGGCGCTGCGGCGCAAAGCGGCGGAATTCGACGACGTCCTCAAGAGCGGCCGCACTCATCTGATGGACGCGACCCCCGTGCGTCTCGGCCAGGAATTCGGCGGCTACGCCACCCAGGTAAAGCACGGGCAACGGCGCCTCCGCTGGGCGTCGGACGATCTGGCCGAGGTGCCGTTGGGCGGCACGGCCGTGGGCACGGGGCTCAACCGGCATCCGGAATTCCCCGCCCGGGCCATCCCGCTGATCTCCAAGTACACGGGGCTGGAGTTCCGGGAAGCCGAAGATCACTTCGAAGCGCAGGGCGCGCGCGATGCCTGCGTCTTCGCCGCCGGCGCGCTCACCACGGTGGCCGTCTCGCTCCTCAAGATCGCCAACGACATTCGCTGGATGGCCAGCGGCCCGACGGCCGGGTTGGCGGAGATTCGGCTGCCAGCGGTGCAGCCGGGCAGCTCCATTATGCCGGGCAAGGTGAACCCCGTGCTATGCGAGGCGCTGATGATGGTCTGCGCTCAGGTGATCGGCCACGGCGTTACGGTGGCGATCGGGGGCCAGCATGGGAACTTCGAGCTCAACACCATGATGCCCGGCATGGCGCGGTCCCTGCTCGAGTCGGTGGAGCTGTTGGCCCGGGCGGTCGAGGCTTTTCGCACGAAAACGGTCGAAGGGATCGAAGCGAACCGGGAACGCTGCCGCGAACTGCTGGAGCGCAATCCCGCGATCGCCACGGCGCTCAACCCCTACCTGGGCTACGAGCGGGCCGCCCACGTGGCGAAGGAGGCCGCGGCGCGGGGCGAGAGCGTGCGCGCCGTGCTCGAGCGTCTGGGGTGGCTGCCCAAGGAGAAGCTCGACGAGGTGCTCAACGTGCGGGCGATGACGGAACCCGGCATCGTCGGCGGCGGGGTGCTCGGCGGCGCTGGCTGAGCGACCCGCCGCTGCGCCGGTGCTTACAGATGCAGCACCCGACCCTCGGCGTCGAGGGCGGCTTCCTTGAGGGTCTCCGGTAGCGTGGGGTGGGCGTGGACGGCGCGCGCCAGGTCCTCGGCGGTGGCGTCGAACTCCAGCGCCAGCGCCGCTTCGGCAATGAGGTCCGACGCCCGCGGACCGAGAATGTGAACCCCCAGAAGGCGATCCGTGGTCGCGTCGGCGATCACCTTGACGAAGCCGTCCGTGGCGCCCAGGGCCCGGGCGCGGCCGTTGGCGGCGAAGGGGAAGCGCCCCACCCGCACCGGACCGCGGGCGCGCGCTTCCTCTTCCGTTAGGCCGACGGTCGCGATTTCCGGCCAGGTGTAAACGACGCCGGGAATGGCGCGGTAGTTCACGTGTCCCCCTTTACCGGCCATGCGCTCCACGGCGGCGATTCCTTCTTCCTCCGCCTTGTGGGCCAGCATCTTGCCGCCGATGGCGTCCCCGATGGCGTACACCTCGGCCACGCCGGTGCGGTAGTGCTCGTCGACCACCAGGAAGCCGCGCTCGCGCTTGAGGCCCACCTCGTCGAACCCCATGCCGTCCGTGTTCGCGCGACGACCCACGGCCACCAACACGACGTCGGCGTCCAAGGACGTGCCATCCTCGAGATGGACGCAGACGCCCTCGCCCTGCGGCTCGGCCCCAGCCACGCGCACGCCGGTGCGGATGTCCAGCCCTTGCCGGCGGAAGATCCGCTCCGCGGCACGGACGACCTCGGCGTCCATCTGGGGCAGGATGGTGGGCATCGCCTCCAGCACGACGACCTCCGCGCCCAACCGACGCCACACGCTGCCCAGTTCCAACCCGATGTAGCCACCGCCGATGACGACCAAGCGCCGCGGCACCTTGGGCAGCGCCAACGCTCCCGTGGAGTCAACGATCCGCTCCCCGTCGACGGGCACCTGCGGCAGCGCGGCCGGCACCGAGCCCGGCGCCAGGAGAACGTAGCGGGCCTCCACCTCCACGGGGCCGTCGGCGGTCTCCACCCGGACGACATTGGGGCGCACCAACCGCCCGAAGCCGCGGACCCAGGCGACGTTGCGCTTGCGGAACAGGGCCTCCACGCCACGCGTGAGGCTCTGAACGACCTGCTCCTTGCGCCCCATGAGAGCGGCCAAGTCCACCGCCACCTCGCCGACGTGCAGGCCGTGGTGGGCCGCATCCTCGCGGATCTGCACGAGCAACTCCGTGGAATCGAGCAGGGCCTTCGACGGGATGCAACCCACGCGCAGGCACGTGCCGCCGAGCCGGTCCTCCTTTTCCACGCAAGCCACGCGCATGCCCAGCTGGGCCGCGCGCAGGGCCGCCACATAGCCACCGGGGCCGGCGCCGAGCACGACGAGATCGACCGTCATCGTCGCCCCCGCGACCTCAAGCCTCGAGCAGCAGCCGCTCGGGCGCCTCGAGCAGCTCCTTAACCCGCACCAGGAAGCGCACCGCGTCGCTCCCGTCGACGATGCGATGGTCGTACGTCAGGGCCAGGTACATCATGGGCCGGACGACGACCTGGCCGTCGACGACGACGGGTCGGTCCATCACCTTGTGCATGCCCAAGATGCCCACCTGCGGCGGGTTGAGGATGGGGGTCGACAGCAGCGATCCATAGACGCCGCCGTTGGTGATCGTGAAGGTGCCGCCTTGAAGCTCCTCGAGGCGGAGCTTGCCCGCCCGGGCGCGCTCGGCCAGGTCGGCGATTTCGCGCTCGATATCCACGAAGCTCTTGCGGTCCGCGTCGCGCACCACGGGCACGACGAGGCCCTCGTCCGTGCCCACCGCGATCCCGATGTCGTAGTAGCGCTTGAGGACGATCTCCGTGCCTTGGATTTCGGCGTTGAGGTAGGGGAAGGCCTTCAGAGCGCCCACGACGGCCTTGGTGAAGAAGCTCATGAGACCAAGGCGTACGCCGTAGCGCTTCTCGATGTCGCCCCGGTAGCGACGCCGCAGCTCGAGAACGCGGGAGAGGTCGACTTCGTTGAAGGTCGTCAGCGAGGCGGTCGTCTGCTGGGCCTCCACCAGGCGACGCGCGATCGTCTGGCGACGGCGCGACATGGGCACGCGCTCCTCGCGGCGGCCGTCGGCCACCGCCAACGGAGCGGCGGGGCCCGGCGAAGGCGGGGGCGTGGTCGGGGCCGGGGCAGCAGGACCCGGACCGGCGGCGACGGCTCGGAGCACGTCCTCGCGGGTGAGGCGGCCGCCCGGACCGCTGCCGGTCAGCGTCGCCAAGTCGACGCCGTGCTCCGCCGCCAGCGCCCGCACCGCCGGCGAGGCGGGGGGCGGCATCGTCGGCGCTGCCGTTGCGGCGGCCTCGGCCGGCGCCCCGGTGCCATCCGCCGGGCCGGCGGCCCCCGCCGGCGCGGCCGCCGGCACGGCCGTCTCGTCGATCTCGCCGAGCACCTCACCGACGCGCACCACCTCGCCCTCCGGCTTGGCGATCCGCGCCAGCACCCCGGCCTGCGGGGCAGCCACTTCGACGGTGATCTTGTCCGTGTCCACCTCGACGACCACCTCGTCGCGCGCCACCGCCTCGCCCTCGCGCTTCAGCCAGCGGCGCACTGTCCCTTCCACCACGCTTTCGCCCAACGCGGGCACGCGCAATTCCACCATGGCGTTCGCTCGTCCGTTTCCCCTCGTCCTCCCGCTCAGGCGCGCGCCGGGGTTGGCACGTCGGCCCACGCTTCCCGCACCAGCCGCGCCTGCTCCGCCTTATGTCGCGCCAGCGAGCCTTCCGCCGGGCTGGCCCGCTCGGGTCGGCCCACGTAGCGCACCGGCACCTCACCGAAGAGAGCCCGCAGCCGCGGTTCTACGTAGCGCCAGGCGCCCATGTTGCGCGGCTCCTCCTGCACCCAGACGACCTCCTGAAGCTGTGGCAGCCGCGGCAGCAGGGCCTCCAGCGCCGCCTGCGGGAACGGATAGAGCTCCTCCAACCGCGCCACCGCCGCGTACGGGGAACGCCCCTCCGCCTCCACCAGGTCGACGTAAACCTTGCCGCTGCAGAGGATCAGCCGGGTGACGTCCTCCGGTGCTTCGGCGTCGATCAGCACGGGCCGGAAGCGCCCGTGGGCCAGCTCCTCCGCGCGCGCCAGCGCGCGCGGATGGCGCAGCAGACTCTTCGGCGTAAAGAGCACCAGCGGCCGGGGATCCACCGCTAGCAGCAGGGCTTGCCGCCGCAGCAAGTGGAAGTATTGGGCCGCCGTGGTGCAGTTGGCGATGCGCAAGTTCCCCTCGGCGGCCAGCTGCAGGAAACGCTCCACCCGGGCGCTGGAGTGCTCCGGCCCCTGGCCCTCGTACCCGTGGGGCAGCAGCAGCACGACCCCGCTGCGCTGGCCCCATTTGGCCCGCGCCGAGGCCAGGAACTGGTCGATGATCACCTGGGCGCCGTTCGCGAAGTCACCGAACTGCGCCTCCCACAGGACGAGGGCCTCGGGGGCCGCCACGCTAAACCCGTACTCAAAGCCGAGCACGGCGGCCTCGCTCAGGGGGCTGTTGGCGATCTCAAAGGAGGCACGCGCGTGCGGCAGCCGCTGCAGCGGCACCAGCCGCTCGCCGGTGCGCACGTCGTGGAGGACGGCGTGGCGGTGGCTGAAGGTGCCGCGCTCGCTGTCCTGCCCGGTCAGGCGTACGGGCACGCCGTCGGCCAAGAGGGAAGCGAAGGCGAGGGCCTCGGCGTGGCCCCAATCGATTTCGCCGCGGTCGAACGCCTCCCGGCGGCGCTCCAGCACGCGGGCTAGGCGCGGGTGGGCGGCGAAGCCCGGGGGCCAGGCGAGCAGGGCGTCGTTGAGCTCCTGCAGGCGCTCGCGCGGCACGGCGGTGGCCGGCTCCTCGACGCGGCGGCGGCCGTTGCCGTCCTCCGGCGCGCTCGGCCCGGTCGCCTCGGCGCGGCGGTGCGCTTCGGCCATCGCGGCCAGGGCCTCCTCCAGCCAGCGATCCGGCTCCTCGGGCGCCAGCGCGCCGGCTTCCACCAGCCGTTCGGCCCAGCGCTGCCGCACCGTGGGATGCGCGGCGATGCGTTCGTACAGCGTGGGCTGCGTGAAGGAGGGGTCGTCGCCCTCGTTGTGGCCCCAGCGACGATACCCCACGAGGTCGATGACCACGTCACGCCCGAAGGCGGCGCGGTAAGCCACGGCCAGGCGGGCGGCCGTCAGGCAGGCCAGCGGTTCGTCGGCGTTGACGTGGACAACGGGGATGCCGAACCCCTTCGCCAGGTCGCTGGCGTAGCGCGTGGAGCGCCCCTCCCAGGGCTCCGTCGTGAAGCCGATCTGGTTATTCGCCAGGATGTGGATCGTGCCGCCCACCCGGTAGGCCGGCAGCGCCATGAGGTTGAGCGTTTCCGCGACGATCCCTTGCGCGGGGAAGGACGCGTCCCCATGGACCAGGACGGCCACGGCCCGCCGCGGGTCGACCTCCGGCGCGCCAGCCCGGTCCGTGCGGCTCTGGGCGGCACGCGTCATGCCCAACAGCACCGGATCGATCGCCTCCAGGTGACTGGGGTTGGGCGCCAGGCGCAAGCGCACGCGGCGGCCGTCGCTGGCGCGCTCGGTCTCCCAGCCGAGGTGGTACTTGACGTCGCCGGAGAAGTCGTCGGGAGCGTCGGCCACGCCCTCGGGGTTGGGCTCGAGGAAACCCTCGAGGATCTTCTCGTACGGCTTGTCCAGCAGATGAGCCAGCACGTTGAGCCGGCCGCGATGAGCCATGCCCAGGCGTACCTCCTCCGCCCCTTGGGCGGCGGCCATGGCGACAACCTCGTCGAGCAGGGGCACGAGGGTGTCCGTACCCTCGATGGAGAAGCGCTTCTGGCCGAAGAAGGCGCGGTGCAGGTAGCGCTCGAACGCCTCCACCTGGGTGAGGCGGCGCAACAGACGCCGGCCGAGTTCGGGATCGAGCGGAGGCCAGAAGCGACCGCTTTCCACGGCGTCCTGCCACCAGCGCCGCTGGTCGTCGTCGTCCAGGTGCGCGAACTCGAACCCCAGGGGGCCGCAGTAGACGGCGCGCAGCCGAGCGATGGCTTCGCCGGCGTGGGCGGCGCCTTCGGCGACCGGCCCGCCGACCAGGTGCGCCGGCAATCGCTCCAGGTCGGCCTCCGTCAGACCGTACGCCTCGGGTCGCAGGGAGGGTTCGGGCGGGGGCGGCGCCAAGGGGTTGAGATCGGCGGCCAGATGGCCGCGGGTGCGGATGGCCTCCGCCAAGCGAACGGCGGCAAAGAGCTTCGGCCAATCGGCCGAGGGCGCCGCCGGGGCGACGGCCGCGACGGTGTCCCCCGGCGCGAGGTGCGCGAAGAAGGCGTGCCAGGAGGGGTCGACGGCGGCGGGGTCGCGCCGCCAGCGCTCGTAGAGGTCGAGCACGTAGCCGGCGTTGAGGGCCGGGAAGTTGCGCAGGTCGTTCATCGTTCCCAATCTACGGCACCCCCGGGCGCGGGCGGAGGGGAAAGGTAACGAAAGCGGCGGCACCTCGCCACTCGGAACGGCTCCGACCGCGCGGGGTGGAACGCTCTGTGCACCGCACCAACGGATGACGCGGCGACGCTGGGCCGAGCTCGGGTGGGCGCTGCTGGCGGCCGGCTGCGCCGGCCCGCTGGCCCGTGGCCCCTACCCCCAGCTGGCTCCCTACGAAGGGTGGGAGATCCGCCGCGTCCGCCTGGACGGCACCCGGGTGTTGCCCGCCGACTCGTTGCGCGCCGTTCTGCGCACGCGGGCCAGCCGTTGTCGGCTGGTTTTTCTGCCTGTCTGCATCCCCGGAACCCGGATCGGCCGCCAAACCAACACGCTCGATCGCGCCACGGTGGCGGCCGACGTGGGGCGGCTGCAGCTCTACCATCGCGATCACGGCTACTACGGCACCCGCGTCGACGTCGTGGTCGACTCCGTGGGCCGGCGGCAGGTGGCGGTCACCTTCCGGGTGCAACCGGGCGATCGGGTTACCTTGCAAGCGCTTGAACTGGCAGGTACGGAGGCGCTTGGGCCCGACAGCCTGGTGCGCCCCCGGCTGCCCCTGCGGGTCGGCGAGCCGTTCCGCCGCATCGGCTTCCTCGCCGCCGCCGACACGTTGGAAGCGCTGCTGCGCCGCCGCGGGCACGCCCTGGCGCAGGTGCTGCGCAACTACACGATCGACACCATCGCCGACGTGGCGCGAGCGCGCTACGAGGCCGTCCCGGGGCCCATCGTGCGCGTCGGCGACGTCGTCGTCCAAGGGGGCGAACGATTGGGGGAACGCACCGTGCGCGCGCAGCTCGCCGTCCGACCTGGGCAGGTGCTGCAGCCCGAAGCCTTGGAAGAGAGCCAACGCAATCTCTACGGCTTGGAGCTCGTGGACGTCGCCAGCGTACGGCTTGATTCGGCCGCGCTCGCGCCGGATTGGTGGGCGCGGGACACGGTGGCCGCCCGCGTGCTCGTCCAGGTGGCGGAAGGCGCGCGGTACGTGGCCAGCGCCACCGCGGGCTTCGGTACGATCGACTGCCTGCGGCTGGAAGGTACCCTGGCCGATCGGAACTTCCTCGGCGGTGGGCGGCGCCTCGAGCTGACCGCGGGGGCTAGTCGGCTCGGGGTGGGCGGCCCCACGGACGTCGGCCTGCGGCGCAACCTTTGCCGGCCGCTGCAGAACGAAGCTTTCGCCGACGCCATCGGCTACCGCGTCGCGGCGGACATCGAGCAGCCGCGGTTCGTGACCCGGCGCACCGCCCTCGGGGTCCGCGTCTACGGCGAGCAGCTGGTCGAGCTGGGCGCCTACCTGCGCCAAAGCGTGGGTACCCAGGTCGCCTTGACGCGCGACCTTCGACCGCTGGGCGTGCTCACCGCGGGGTTGCGCCTGGAAAACGGCTTCACTCGGGCGAACCCGGCCGTTTTCTGCTTGGTGCAGAGCGCCTGCACCCCGCAGGATTTCCGCGAACTGGAACGGCGGCGCTGGTCCAACGTGCTCACGATGGCGGCCAGTCGGGACGCCACCCGCCCCGTCGGCGCGGTGCTGCGGGGCCAGCAGCTTCGGCTGAGCGCGGCCGTGAGCCCCGGCGTGCTCGGGTCGGACAATCGTTTCCTCAATCTCGCCGGCGAAGCCGCGGGCTACTGGCCACTCGGGCCACCCAGCCGCATGCTAGCCGCACGGGTGCAAGGAGGCGTGTTCCTCCAGGGCGAGTTGACGCCGGGTCCGCACTACGTGCCGCCCGAGTACCGCTTCTACGCTGGCGGGCCGACGACGGTGCGGGGCTTCGCGCCCAACGGTTTGGGGCCAACGGTTTACGTGGACCCCAACCCAACGCAGGTCGACGGCCAGCTGGTGCCCACGGATCCGCGCGGCGTGGCCACCGGAGGCACGCGCTTCCTGGTCCTCAACGCGGAGCTCCATCTCCCGTCTCCGACCCTGAAGGACGTGACGCGTCTGGTCCTTTTCGTCGACGGCGGCCAGGTGTGGGCCGCACGAACCGACTTGGCGAGCGCGCCGCTGCGTTGGACGCCCGGGGCGGGGCTGCGCGTGCTCACGCCGGTAGGGCCGTTCCGGGTGGACGTGGCCTACAACCCCTACGGCCGGCAGGCGGGGCCGCTGTACGTGGTGGCCGACGAAGCCGGTACGCTTCGCCTGATCACGCGGGCGTACGCACCCGGCGCGGGGCCGTTCTTGCGGCGCCTCCGGGTGCAATTGGGCGTGGGACAGGCGTTTTAGGATGGCCGACGAGGTCCTTGATCCGTTGGCCGCTCTGGCGCCACCGCCACCGCGCGCGCGCCCGGGCCGCACCCGGTGGTGGCGTCGCACGGGGTGGTTCCTCGTTGGGCTGACGGTCGGTTTCGTCCTCGTCTTAGCCCTGCTGTGGCTCTACCTGCAAAGCGCCCGGTGGGGGATGACGACCGCACCCGTGGCGCCGTTGACGCTTCAGCGCGCCGACGACGCTCCGCCCGCGTGGCGACCGCGCCCCACGGCGCTGATCGAACTCGAAGCTCCACAGCTGACAGACCCCGGCGACGGTCGCGTGGCGGCCTCGGCACCGGCTGCCACGCTGCGACTGGATCTGCGTTCCCTGACGCGGGAGGACGCTCCGGTAACGATCGATACCGTGGAGCTCGTGCGCCCGGACCTGCGGCTGCGAATGCTGCCCGACGGCGCCTGGAACGTGCTTGTCGCTTTGACGCCCCCACCGCCCCCCCACCCACCCGCCCGGCCGTCGCCCGGGCTGCTCGTGCGAGCGTTGCGCGCCGACGGCGCGACCGTGGCCACCCAGGTGGCCGGGCAGACGATGCGCGCCACCGACGTGAGCGGCCACGCCTCGGGGATCCGCGTCACCGACGCCGGCTGGCAAGTAACGGACTTTGCCCTGGCCGGCCGAACCGTTGAGCCGGCGTGGGGCGAGACCCGGCTGGCAGGAACCGCCCGCGGCGTGGCCGACGGACCGGCGATCGTCGAGCTTCGCGAGGCAGCGACAACGCGCAGTCGTCTGGCGGGGACCGTGCGCTTCCTTCCGGTGGGTGGCGAGGCGCAACTGCGCGGCACGCTGGCCCTGGCCGACGCCCGAGCGTTCGCTCCCCGGCTGACGGTCGACGGCCAGGCCACCGTCGCCGAGGCGCGCCTGGCTTGGGCGCCGGAACGGGCCCGCATCGAGCTCGACGGCCTCGACCTGACGACCACCGATGGCTCCCACGTGCGCGGTCGACTCGCCGCCCATTGGACCCGGGCCGGCGGACTGCACGTGCCCCGCCTTGCCCTCCAACTGGCCCCACTTCGATGGGCCACATTGATGGCGCTGCTGCCCCCGGGATCGGCCCCCACGGGCCTGGCGGACTTCGACGGCGCTCTGGAGGGCGAGATCACGGAGCGCGGGGTCGATCTGCGGGTGCGTCTGGCGCGACGCGACGGCCGGGGCGGCGTGGCGCGGCTGCGGGCCATGGGACCCTGGCGCCTGGGGCCGCCGCCGGAGTTGCACGGTGTTGCTTTGGCGTTCGACGAGCTGCCGCTTGCTCGGCTGCGACCGGGCCCGGGGATCGTACGCGGACGCGGGACGCTGACGGGAACAGCGCAAGCCCTGAGCCTGCGCGACGGCCTGCTGGTCGTCGAGGCGCCGAACGCCCCGATCAGTCGCTGGGTCGACGTGAACGGCACGCTCCGCCTCAACCCGCTCCGGTACGAACTGAGCGGCGTGGCCGCGCCGCTGGCCTTGCCGACCCTCCAGGCGTTGGGGTTCGGCCCTGCGCTGCAAGGCACGCTGGCCGGGCCGCTTCGCTTGGAGGGCACCGCCGAGCGCTTGGCCGTGGCGGGCGAGCTGGCCGGTGCCCAGGGGCGCGTCGTGCTCGCGGCGCGAACCGATCTGCCGCCGGGTCCGTTCGCCGCCACGCTGCGCCTGGAAGACTTCGTCCCCGGCGGCGTCGCCGCTGGCGCACCGAACTTGCCCCTTTCGGGGCGGCTCGACGCTCGGGGCACACCCCAGAGCTTCCGCGTGGACGCCGACCTGACGGCCCCGGAGGGCGGGCGACTGCAGTTGACCGGACCCGTAGCCCAGCGCGGCGGCCAATGGATCGTCGACCTTCAGGGCCAGGCCACAACCTTCCCGATCGGCGCCTTGGTGGGCCGGCCGGGGCTGCTCAACGAACGCTTGAGCGGCCCTCTCTCCCTGCGCGGTGGTGGCCGCGAGCCCTACCGCCTGCGCGCCGATTTGCGGGGCGCCACGGCCCGCCTGCAACTCGACGGGCGCGCGGGTGGCGGGGCAGCCGGCGCCCTGGTCGTGTCAGGTCGCTTGGTGGGGTTCGATCTCCGCCAGCTGCCGTTGGGGCGCCCTCTGCCGGCCACGAACCTCGACGTATCCCTCCAGAGCGACCTCCGCCGCACGGCCGACGGCGTCTGGGTCGGGCAATTGGATCTGCGCCTCGGCCCCTCCACCCTGGCCAGCCGCCCCGTGGACCGCGGCCTGGTCAGCCTTCGCTCCGACGGAACGACGCTGCGCCTCGACACGGTCGAGCTCGCCTACGGCGGCGCCCGGCTGGCGGGCGGCGGGGCGTGGGGTTGGCGCCGGTCGGTGGCCGAGCCCCTGCGGCTTCGCTTCGAGGCACGAGAGTTGGCGACGCTGCAACCGCTGCTGCTCGCCATCGACCCGACGGCCCCACCGTTGGAAGGCCGGCTGCAGGCCAGCGCCGAGCTCGGCGGCACCGTGCGCAACCCGGTGGTCGGTCTCCACGTCAACGGCCAACGCTTACGCTTCGGCGAACAGCGCCTCGGCACCATCGGGGTGCAAGCGCTGCTGGTGCGCCAGGGGCGCACCGTCGGCGGCGAGATCGCCCTGGTGGCGCAGCGTCTCCAGGTGGCGGGGCAAAGTTGGGCGTCGCTGCGCGCTCGCCTCCGCGGCCGCCCAGACGACGCTCGGTTGGACGCGGAGCTCGTGGCCGACCCCGAACGACGCCTGCGCCTGGTCGGCCGCACCGTGGAGACGGCCGATCTCGGCCGGGTCCTCCAGCTCGATAGCCTGGACCTGCGCGCGCCCGGCCAGGCCTGGGCGCTGGTGGCCCCGGCCTACCTGGCCGTTGGCCCACGCGCCGACGGCCTCTGGGTACGCGGGTTCGCCTTGCGCCAGCGCGACGGTGTCGGCGTCCTCGCCATCGACGGACGGCTCCCCGCCAGCGGAGAGGCGAGCCTCCGCGGCGCCATGCGCGGCTTCGATCTCGCACTGCTGCGCCCCGTGATGCCGCCCGACCTCCCGTTGGGCGGCACCCTGACCGGCCGCTGGGCGATCGCCGGCCCGGTGCGCCAACCCACCGTCGACGTCGCCCTCGAGTGGCGCGCCGTTCAGGTGCGCGCGGCCCGCTTCGACAGCGTGGCGCTGCGCCTCCGGGGCCCATCCGGCGACCTGTCCCTCGGCGCCGAGCTCTATCAAGCCGGCCGGCGCGCCCTCCACCTGGAGGGCCAGCTGCCGCTCGTCCTCGCCACCACCGACCTGGTGCCGCGCTTGGGTTGGCGCGAAGGCGCGCGCGTGACCGCGGTGCTGGGCATTGACTCCCTCGATCTCGGGATGCTCGCGGCTCTGGTGCCGGGCGTCGAGGCCAGCGGCGGGCTCGTCAACGGCGAACTCCGGGTGACCGGCCCGCCCCGCAACCCGGATCTCAGCGGCCAGCTTGCCTGGCGTCAGGGCATCCTGCGGCTGGCGGCTCTGGGCACCACCTACCAGGCGATCGACGCCGAAGCCACCTTGGCCAACGACCGCCTCGCCCTGACGGCCACAGCCCGCAACGGCGGCGGCGCCAGCCTGCGCGGCTCCGTCCGCGTGCTCGACACCTGGACCCGTCCCCTGATCGACCTGGGCGCCCGCTTTGACCGCTTTCGCCTGCTCGACCGCGACCGCTTGGCGCGGTTGACGGTCAGCGGCGATGTCCAGCTCGGCGGCCGCCTGCCCGCGCCGGAACTGACCGGCCAGCTCGTTCTGTCGAACTCTGAGATCGATTTGCCCGCGCCCATCGAGGAGCGCGCCCCGACCGTCGAGCTGGCCGAGGTCGAGGTCGGCGCCATCGGGCCCGACACCGCGGGCGTGGCCGCGCTACGACCCGGGCCGCTCAGCCAGCTGCGCGTGCGTGACCTCGAAGTCGTCGCCGGTGAAGGGGTCTGGGCGGTGGCCGCCAACGCCCGCGCCCAATTGCGTGGCAGCGTCGTCGTCTACCGCGCCGGCAACACCCTCCTCGTCTCTGGTGACCTGGAGACGGTCCGCGGCACCTATACCCTGCAAGTTGGACCCATCGAGCGCGACTTCGACATCGTCGGCGGCCAAGTCCGCTTCTTCGGCACGCCGGACTTCAACCCGGCCCTGGACGTGCTCGCCGCGAGTCGCACCCGCCTGGCGGGCACCGCGGCGCTCACGCTCACCGTCTACGTGCGCGTGACCGGCACCGCCCGCAATCCTCGCGTCCAACTGACCAGCGAAAGCCGCGTGCCCGTGCCGGAAACCGAGCTGCTCAGCTACCTCATCTTCGGGCGGCCGAGCGTGGCCGTGGGTGACGTCGGTCAGGTGCTCACCCAGCAAATCCTTGCCCAGGAGGTCGTCGGCGGGCTTCTGTTCGCGCCGCTGGAGCAGTTGCTCCTCCAGTCCGGGCTGCCGGTGGAATACGTGCGCATCCGCACCTACGCCTCGCCGCTTTCGCCCCTGGGCGGCACGAGCCTCGAACTGGGCACGCAACTGGCCCCAGATTTGTTCTTTTCCGTCGAATGCCTCCTGGGCTCTGCCCTCCTCTTCGGCCTGTCGCCCTCGGGCGCCACCTGCGGCTTGGGCTTGGACCTGCAGATCGATCCCAACGCGGCCGCGCGCTTGTCGTACGCTCCGTTGCGGCGCGATCCGCTTCTGCAGCCGTACAAGAGCTTGCCCTACCAATGGGCGGTCGAGCTCCGCCGCCGCTGGCGCTTCGGCCTACCGCCGCGCGACAGCGCCGCCCCTCTGGCGCCGGCTGCGCCGCCACCCCGATAATCGTTCGACGTGCCCACTCGTACCGGAGGGACAGATGCACCCGTGGCGCGCCGCCCTCGCTTGCTTGGCCCTGACGGCGGCTTGCTCCAACGCCCGCCCACCCCAAGCCGCCGACAAGGCCGCGCCGCCCGCACCGCCGAGCGGCCGGTCCACCTGCGACCCCGACAACGGCGGCCTCCGCCTACCGACCGGCTTCTGCGCGCAGGTGGTGGCCGACAACGTCGGCCGGGCCCGCCACCTCGTCGTGGCCGACGACGGCACGATCTACGTCAATACGCTCGACCGGGGCGTCGTCCTGCTGCGGGACACCACCGGCGACGGCCGCGCCGACGTCGTTCAGCCGCTCGGCACCCCGCCCGGCACGGGCGTCGCCCTCCGCGACGGCTGGCTTTACTACGCGTCGGAGGACGCGGTCTACCGACGCCGGCCACCCGACGGCACCCCGGAGGCCGTCGTGCTCGGACTTCCCGCCGAGCGGAGCCACCGGGCCAAGTCCATCGCCCTGGGGCCCGACGGCGCGCTGTACGTGAACATCGGCGCCCCTTCGAACGCCTGCCAGCCGCGAGACCGCGCTCGGGGTCTGCCCGGGTTGGACCCCTGCCCCGAGCTCGCCACCCGCGCCGGGGTTTGGCGCTTCGCCGCCGATCGGCCCAGGCAGCGCCAAGCCGACGGCGAGCGCTGGGTCACCGGCCTGCGCAACGCCGTCGCCCTGGCGGTCCGACCGCAGGATGGACGCCTCTACGCCGTCCAGCACGGGCGCGATCAACTCGACCTCTTCCCACCCTTCACCGCACAAGACAACGCCGAGCGCCCAGCGGAGGAGTTCCTCCGACTCGATCGCGGGGCCGACTTTGGCTGGCCGTACTGCTACTACGACCTCCAAACGCGCGCCAAGGTGCTGGCGCCGGAGTACGGGGGCGACGGGCGCACCATCGGCCGCTGCGCGCAGGCGGCGCCCACCTTGCTCGCCCTGCCGGCCCACTGGGCGCCCAACGCGCTGCTGTTTTACCGGGGAACGCAATTCCCGGCGCGCTACCGTGGCGGCGCCTTCGTCGCCTTCCACGGCTCCTGGAACCGCGCACCCTTGCCGCAAGGGGGCTACAACGTCGTTTTCATCCCCTTCCAAGGAGATCAACCCACCGGCGGCTGGGAGGTGTTCGCCGACGGCTTCGCCGGCCCCAATCCTCAGCCGAGTACGGCGCATCACCGCCCCTCCGGACTGGCCGAAGGGCCGGACGGCTCCCTGTACATCGGGGATAGCGTCCGAGGCACCATTTGGCGCGTGCGCTACGTGGGTCGCGGATGACAACGATCGAAGTGCGCACCACGGCGCGGCGGCAGCTCGTCGACCTGACGGCGGAGATCAACCGCCGGCTGTCCGCCCTCGGGATCCGCGACGGCGCCGTCGTCCTCCAGAGCTTGCACACGACCGCGGGCTTGACGGTCAACGAGAACGCCGATCCCGACGTCGGCCACGACCTGCTGGCGCAACTAGCGCTCCTGGCGCCGCCGAGGGCACCGCATTACCGCCACGCCGAGGGCAACAGCGACAGCCACGTCCAAACCACGCTCGTGGGCCCCTCGTTGGTCCTGATCGTCCGGGACGGGCGGTTGGTCTTGGGGCGGTGGCAGGGTGTCTTCCTCTGCGAATTCGATGGCCCGCGCATGCGCCAGGTGGCGCTGCAGCCGCTGCCGGCGCGATGACCGAACCGCACCCGCTGACCACCCTTTGGCGACTGTGGCGGCAGTACCGCCGCGGTGCCGAGCCGGAACCGTACGCCGTCGTGCGTGCCCGGGTAGCTCCCACGGCGACGCGCGTCGGGCGCCTGCAACAGCTCGTCGGCGCCAGCCCCAGCCGCCTGCCCTCCCCCACCCTCCCGCTGGTGGCCCCGGCCCTTTGGGAACCGGCGGTGCTCCTGGAAGCCGTGGTGCGTCACCTCGGCCGCCTGCCCATGCGCGGCTTGCTCCACCTGACCCATGAGTTCGTCGCCGTGCGCGAAGCCCCGCTGACCGGTCTCTACGACGTCGAAGCGCGCGTCGCCCACGCGGCTCGCGGCCGCCGCGGGCTGGAATTGCACCTGACCGCCACGACCTACTCCGCCAGCGGCGACCTCTGCTGGGACAACCGCGCCCACCTGCTCGTGCCCGAGGCGGCCCGATCCCGTAGCGACACCCCGACCTCCGCCGGACCTTGCGACGACGAGACGGCTTGGATCCCCGGCCCCGTGTGGGAACTGCGCCCGGCGTTGGCCCGCCGCTACGCCTTTCTGTCGGGTGACTTTAACCCCATCCACCTCAGCCGGTGGACGGCGCGTCTGTTCGGCTTCGATCGACCCATCCTCCACGGGTACTGCCTGGCCGCGCTCGCGGCCCAGGCGTGGACGGAGCTGGAGGGCCATCCCCCGCGGCGCCTTGCGGTGCGCTTCCGTCGACCGGTGCGCCTGCCCGCGCGGCTGCGCTTTGAGCGCGCCGCTGTCGACCCGCGGCGCTTCCGCGCCCGCCCCGTACCCGAGGGTCGGCCCTGCTTGGAAGGCGAAGCCTCCTGAGCGCGCCCGGGCGACCCCATCCCCGGCCCGCCGCGCCCAGTCCGGCGCCTCGGGCTCCCCGAATCGGCGCCGAAGGACCGTCGAACGAACCGCCGCAACCCGCGAGCCGACCCGTCCAGGAACCCCACCGCCTACGTGCCTCAACCCCGGCAACCTGCAACTCAGGCAACCTCCGCGGACGGTCCAGGCTTGCGGCCGCCAGCCGTTCACCCGCGCTGACGGCCCAGGAGCGGAGCGTTCCTCCCTCCGCCCGCGCGAGCCAAGCTCCTTACGGAATCCTTGGAACCGCTCGAATCCGGGTGTACAATCTTTGCCGCAGCCCCGCCGGGAGGCTCGTTGCTCGCGGGAGTGGATCGCCAGGCCGTCGCGGCGAAGTCAGCCGCCTACGCACAACCCAATACTCCTAGGCACCGTGCGGGCAGCTCGCAGTGGTGGTCGGCGTAGAGAATCCCCTGCGGCTCGTGGCCCGGCACATCGTGACCCACGTCAAGCAACGGCCTTTGCCTCTGGACGGCAAGGCCATCGAAGATCTATGCTTGTGGGTCACAAAGACCAACAAAGATCATCAAGGTGTCTGTATCGTAGATGCGCTCGCTGAACGCCGCCAATCAACCACCGTCCCTCATCCTTCGACCCCCGCCTGTGCAGCTTATCATGCGAATCATTTTCCTGGGCCTGTTTGCCATAGGTGCGTGGGCCCTCCTTCGGGCCCATCCTGGCTTGCCAACTGCAGCGTATGCATTCGTCGTGGTGCCGCTTTTGTTTCTCCTGGATGCGCTGCTCGCCTTTCGCACGAAGCTGGTCATCGACAGCGACGGCATCCGGCAAATGCATTACTGGAAAAGTTGGGATTACCGATGGACCGAGATTGCCTCCTGGAGCGTTCATGAGATGAGCAGTCGTGGGCCCAATCTCATCGCCATCGATCTTCATCTCCGCGACGGCGGCCGACGGCAGCGATTGACCCCTGCCGTGGTGCGCTACAAGGATGCAAACGATCGCCAGGTGCGCGACGCCCTGGCGCACTACCTCGGTCCACCGCGTCGGCCCGCCTGAGCCGAACGTGCACGCGTGCCCTTCGCTAGGACAACCGCACGACCGTGCCCTCTTCAAGCGGGAAGGGGGCAGCCGCGGGCTCTCGGCGTCGTCGTGCCCATGCCAAGCCCTCGGTCCTCCCGAACGACGTGGCTTGCTCGTCAGCGGTGCGGGCGCCGCTCGCCAAGCGCGCTCCGAGCGATCATCGCGATGATCGCACCGAGAAGGACCTCGACCGCCCGCTCCGGCCGATCGTGCTCCGAGCGATTGCGCGCGAGGGCAAGATCAAGGTCACCGGCGGAAGAACCTGATCCAGGCCCACGCCTTCGCCCAGCGGCTGGAGCGGGCGATCCGGCTGGACGAGGCCCCAGCGCGGCAGGGCTCTGGGGATGGCGCAGGGGCGTGGTGGCGGCTCGTTTTGCGGTTGGGAGAGCGTCGGCCCGGTCGAGCGCTCCGTTCCGAACATCGGCGGCCCCGCGTTCTGGCCAAGGCCGCCGGCGCGCATGACCCAATGGGCGATCTGGTGCGGCCGACGCCCGCGTTCGCTGCTGGCCTAGAACGGAAGCTGTCGCCGTCCCACCCATCCAGCGCATCGCCCGCATCGGCTTGCTTGGAGCCACACGCGTCGGCGGCGCGAATCGCAGTTCGGGCGCGATGTCGGCCAACATCAGCCCGAGACCGCGCCGGCACCCCGGCGCTCGTGGCTTGAGCGCGAGATCGTCTGTCACACGCGGGATGGCTGCGTGGCGCTCGGTTCGCGGCGCAAGCGGAGCATGGTCGGGCTGACGACAAGCGCCAACGGCCTGGCGCCGACCGCGTGTCGAGGGTTGCACCTGTTCGGCAGCGGGCGCGGCGGGGCGGGCGACCGCCGGTGCGTCGGCGCTTCGCACCGACGCGAGCCCAGGCCTAAACGTACTTTTCCCCTCGCACGACCTCGACGGTCTCCACGTAGGCGATCACGGCGTAGTGGGGAAAGTACGCCTCGGCAAGGCGCTCCAGGATGCGATCGGCGACCTCCGGGGTGACCACGGTCTCGATCTTGATGTTCTTGCCGGCCAGTTCGCCCGTGCGCACGCCGCGCGAGCCCTCCCCTTGCACCTCGCTCAGCGTGTAGCCCTTCGCGCCCAGCCGCAGCACCTCGCGAATCAGGCGCGCTTCCAACACGGCCTCGCCCACGATCGTGACCAATTTGAGGGTGGTCTTTTCCATCTCTCACCCTCCATGAAGCCACCGGGCCAGTTGGTAAAACAGCGGGATTCCCAAGCCCAGATTGAACGGAAAGGTGACCCCGAGGGACGCCGTCAGGTACAAGGTTGGGTTGGCCTCTGGAAGGGCCAAGCGCACCGCCGCCGGCGCGGCAATGTAGGACGCGGACGCCGCCATGACGCCCAGCACCGTGCTCCCGCCGAGGGAGAGACCGGCCCAGGTGCCGAGCAGCACGCCCAGGGCACCGTGAACGATCGGCACCACGATGCCAAATCCGATCAAGGCGCCGCCCACCCGACGAAGGTCTTTCAGACGGGCAGCCGCCACGATCCCCAATTCAAGCAGGAACAAGGTGAGCGCTCCTTTGAAGGGCTCGACGAAAAAGGGAGCCACCTCCTTCAAGCCCGCTTCGCCCGAGAGAAACCCGATACCGAGACCCCCGGCGAGCAAGAGGACGCTGCGGCCGGTGAGGATCTCGCGCAGGGCCTCGCCCAAGCTTCCGCCCAACTTCCGTCGCGCCAGCAGCAGAGCAACGACGATGCCGGGTACCTCGAGGAGGGTCGTCAACGTGGGCAGGAAGCCCTCGTAGCGCACGCCGATCGCCTGCAAGAACGTAAGGGAGGCGATAAAGGTCACGGCCGAGACCGATCCGTAATGGGCCGCCACCGCCGCCGCGTCCACCACGGAGAAGCGCAGCGCCCGGAGGGTCGCGTAGGCCACGCACGGAGTGAGCAATCCCAGCACGAGGGTAGCGACGGCCGGCCAGAAAATCGTCGCCACGGGGGTGGCGGACAGCGCGGCGCCGCCTTTCAATCCGATGCCCAGGAGCAAGTAGATCGATAGGCCGGCGTAGACCGGCTCGGGCAATTTGAGATCGCTCTTGAGCACACCGGCCCCGATGCCCAAGGCAAAGGCCAAGACCATCGGGGACAGGAGGTTGATCCGAAGCAGGTCGGCAGCGTCCACGGGCAGCAAGATAATGGGACCCCGGCCCGCTCCACAACGGCCCCGGGAAGGCGGGAATCCGGCGCCGCGCTCGGCGGCGTAGATGGGATGCGAGGCGGGGAAGCGCTCCGCCTTGCATATCCTTTGACCGATGCACGGAGGCACGAGGATGCGACGGACCTGCTTGACCGTCGGTTTCGCAATCGCGCTGGCAGTTCCGCTGGCGGCGCAGCACCCCATGGGCCACGGCGCGCCAGCGCGTGGCATGCCCGCCGCTCATGCCAGCGCCGCGGCCGAGCTGCGCGCCACGCTGACGCGCCTGTTGGGCGAGCACCTGTTCCTCGCCAGCGCGGCCACCGGCGCCGCCCTGGGCGGCCGTCAGGAGGAGTTCCGTGCCGCCGCGGCGGCGCTTGACGCCAACTCCAACGACTTCATCGCCGCCGTGGGTTCCATCTATGGGCCCGACGCCCAACGCGCCTTCGACCCCTTGTGGAAGAAGCACATCGGCTTCGTGGTGGACTACACGGTCGGGCTGGCGACGAAGGACCAGGCCAAGCAGCAGAAGGCTGTCAACGACCTGCTCGCCTATACGCAGGAGATCGGCGCCTTCCTCAACAGCGCCAACCCCTACCTGCCCAAGGACGCGGTCGCCAACCTCGTGCGCGAGCACGTCCTCACCCTGAAGGCGGTGATCGATGCCCAGGCCGCGGGGGATCCGGCGCGGGCCTACATGGAAATGCGCAAGGCGTACGCTCACATGGGCACGCTGGCCGGCGCCTTGACGGACGGCATCGTGCGGCAGTTCCCGCAGCGCTTTGGCGGCCAACGCCCGGCGACGATGCCCAAGCGCCGCGGTCGGACCTCGATGGCCCCCGCGCCGGCGCGGGTGGAGGTGCGGGGTTTCTCTTCCGGCCGGAGCGGCTGACCGTCCGTTCCGGCCAAACCGTGGTCTGGACGAACCGCGACGCCACGGAACACACCGTGACCGCGGGCACGCCGGACCAACCTTCGGGCGCCTTTGACCTGCGCCTTGTCGGCATCGGCGCTCGGGGGCAGTGGCGCGCCGAAGGCAACGGGGAAATCCCGTATTTCTGCCGCTTTCTGCCGCCGTCACCCGCAGATGCGGGGCGTGGTCGTCGTCCAGCCCTGACTGGCCCGGCGGCGTCGCGCGGCCCGGTCCCCCTCGCGGGGCACCGGGCCGCGTTCGTTCCCGATGCTAGATGTGCAAGGGCTGGCCGAGCGCCGCCAGGGCGGCTTCGGCCACCGCCTCCGACAGCGTCGGATGGGGATGCATGGCCCGCTCCAGCTCCTCGACGGTGCTTTCCAAGTGGCGCGCCACCACGAATTCGGCCACCAGTTCGGTCACGTGCGGCCCCACCAAATGGGCCCCCAGGATCTCGGAATAGCGCTTGTCGCGCACGATCTTGACAAAACCCTCCGTTTCACCGCCCGTCAGGGCCCGGCCGTTGGCCGTCCACGGGAAGATGCCGACGTCGACGTCGTAACCTTGCGCGCGTGCCTGCTCCTCGGTCAGCCCGACGCTCGCCACCTCGGGGTGGCAGTACGTGCAGTTGGGGATGTTTCCGTAGTCGACGCCGGCGTGGGGATCGCCGTGGATGGCCTCCACGCAGGCGATGCCCTCGTGGCTGCCCTTGTGGGCGAGCAGCGGTGGGCCGGCCAGGTCGCCGATGGCATAGACGCCTTCCACGTTGGTGCGCAGGCGCCGATCCACCTGAACAAACCCGCGCTCCGTGCGAACGACACCCACGCTCTCCAACCCGAGATTCTCTACGTTGGGCACACGACCGACGGCGGAGAGCACCCGGTCGGCTTCGATCGTCTTCGAAGCGCCCTCGGCGGTGCGCACGTGGAGGCGCGCGCCGTCGCGGCCGATTTCGGCCCTCTCGACGGTGGCGCCGGTGAGAATCTCCATGCCGCGGCGGCGGAAGGTGCGTTCCACGACGGCGGAGACGTCGCGGTCCTCCAGGGGAAGGACACGATCGAGGGCCTCGATCATCGTCACTTTGGCGCCGAACGCCTGGTAGACGTCGGCAAACTCGCAGCCGATGGCGCCGGCGCCGACGACGGCCAGCCGAGGCGGAACGGCTTCGGCCAGCATGGCGTCGGTCGAGTCCCACACGGTTTCATGGTCGATGGGCACGACGGGCAGGTCGCGGGGGCGGGAGCCGGTGGCTAGGATCACGTGACGGGCGCGCAATCGCTGCGGCGCACCCTGGTCGTCGACCACTTCCACGGTGCGCGCGTCGAGGAGGCGACCGCGGCCGCGCACGTGGTCGACGCGGTTCTTCTTGAACAGGAAGCCTACGCCTTTCTGGAGGCGGTCGGCCACCTCGCGAGAGCGGCGCACGGCGACGGCTAGGTTCGGCTTCACCGACCCGACCTCGACGCCGAACTTGGCCGCCTCGGCGAGGCGGTGGAGCAAGGCGGCGCTTTCCAAGAGCGCTTTCGTGGGGATGCAGCCCCAGTTGAGGCACACCCCGCCCAGGCGATCGGCTTCAATGCAGGCGGTGCGGTAGCCGAGCTGAGCCGCACGGATGGCGGCTACGTAGCCGGCGGGGCCGGCGCCCAAGACGACGATGTCGAAATCGTAGTCGCGCGATGCCAACGCACACCTCGGGTTAGGGGTCAGGCGGCCCCAAGCTAGCGGCCGGGCGCAGCGGCGCGCTAGTCGGCCAGCAGCGCGTGGACGGGCACCGGCACGCGAGCGCGGCCGCCGAGTTCCGCGAGCTCGAGCAGCACGGCCAGCGCCATCGGCTCGCCACCCAGGGCGCGCACGAGCGCCGCCGCCGCCTCGGCGGTGCCGCCCGTGGCCAGGACGTCGTCGACGAGGAGCACGCGATCGCCGGGACGGACGAGGCCCGTCTGCGCCTCCAGCTCGCCGGTGCCGTACTCCAGCGCGTAGGTCTGTCGCGCGGTCGGGCCGGGCAGCTTGCCCAGCTTCCGCAGCGGCAGGAATCCGGCGCCGAGCCGCAGGGCCATCGGGGCGCCGAGGAGGAAGCCGCGGGACTCGACGCCCGCCACCCAGGCCGGCGGCGCCCCGGCGAAGGGTTGGGCTAGGGCGTCGACAGCGGCGCCGAAAAGCTCGGCGTCGGCCAGGATCGGGGCGATGTCCCGGAACAGAACTCCGGGGGTCGGGAAGTCGGGCACTCGCCGCAGCCGGGCACGCAGGCGTGCGGCCAAGTCCTCGGTCATGGGCGGGGGCGAGCGGCCTCGAGCAGGGGGCGATGGTCGCGGTACTCCGGCCGGTCGCGCCGGATCTCCGCGGGGTAGGCGCGGGCGAAGCGGTCGCGGTAGCGAGCGAAGGCGGCCGCGTCCCCGCGAGCGCGGGCGGCGTCGGCGGCGGCCAGCAACCCCAGCAAGTGGTTCGGTTGATCCGCGAGGATCGTGTCCGCCTGAGCGGCGGCGGCGCTCGGGTCGCCGGCCAGCAGCGCCAGGACGGCCACGTGGTAGCGCGCGTCGGCGTCGAGGACGGGCAGACGTGCGTAGGCCGCCCGCGCCATCGGCAGGAAAAAGCGGAGCTGGGCGGTGTCGCCCGCTTCGGCGGCCCGGGCCACGCGGTCGAAAAGGCGATCCGCCGCCTGGCGCGGCGTCAGAGCGCGCAGGTCGACGCCGGCGGCGCCGGCGGTGTCCACGGGGGTCAAGCGCAAGCGCGGGGGCGGCGGCCGCAGGGCCAGGTAGCCGGCCGCGGCCACGGCGATCAACGCCAAACCCCATCCGGCCCACAGCCAACGTCGGTCGGAACCGCCGCGGGGGTTCCCCCCGAGCGGCGCCCCGCATTCCACGCAAAAGCCCGCGCCCGGCAAGGCGTCGGCCCCGCAGCGGCGGCAAGGCCGCGGCTGAAGCGCCGCGCCGCAGCGCGGGCAAAAGACCGCCTCTTCCGCTTCCTGGCCGCAGGACGGGCAAACGATCGCCATGGCGAACCGGCCCCTCCGTACCCGTCAGGCGGCCTGGGGTTCGACCGGTGGACGCTGGAGGAACGCCGCCCAACGATCGGCCAAACGCGCCCCATCCTCGGCACCGAGCTCGAGGAGGGCCTGCAAGTAGTCCCCTTGGAACATGAGCATGCTCAACAACTCCGCCGCCTGCGCACGTCCCGCGCCGAACAACCGCACCAGCGCCCGCAAGGACCGCGGCAGCCGCGGTCGGTAGGCGGTCGCCAGGGCGGCAGGTTCGCGGCTGGGCCGCACCACCAGCAATTCCACCACCCGCAGGTCGCCGCGGCGCTCCGGGGGCAGGGCCGCCACCAGGCGGTTGATCGAGCGCAAACGCTCGGTGTCCTGGTCGATGACGTCGAGGAACACCGCGTGGTAGAGCAGCCCCAACACCCGCCCCACCGAGGGGTAGGGCCCGGCCGGCACCGCCAGGGACGGCGCCGCCGGCCGCGGCGAGATGACCAGCAGCTTGTTCACCCCCAGGTGGAGCGCTGGCGACAACGGCGCCACCAGCCGCACACCGCCGTCGCCGTGCCACTCCGACCCGAGCCGCACGGCCGGAAACAGGAAGGGCATGGCGCACGAGGCCAGGATGTGATCGACGGTGAGAGCCGCCACCTCCGTGCGTCGCCCGGGGCGCGGCGGCGTCGACGGTCGGGCCGCGCCCTCCACCCAGGCAACGGTCTCGCCGGTCGTGTAACTCGTCGTTCCAATCGCCAGGGCCAACAGCCGTCCGCGAGCAGCGTTGGCCGCCACCCCCGTCAGCCGTCCCTCCACCGCCCCCAGCGCCTCCTCGAGGAACGCCCGGAGCGGGCTCGGATCGAGCAACGATCGACAATCGCCGCGGCGCCAGCGCCAAGGCGTCCCGGCCACCGTGAACACCCGCTCGGGCGACAGCTCCTGCCACAGCGCCGCCAACGCCGCCGCCGCCCGCGCGAACGGCCCGGGGTGCTGAGCCAACAAGGCGGCGTTCACGGATCCGGCCGACACGCCCACGAGGACCGGCGGCGGCAGCTCCGGTGTGGCCCGCGCCAGGGCATGCAGCACCCCGACTTGGTAGGCCGCCCGCGCCCCGCCGCCCGTCAGCACGATGCCCAGCCGAATGTCGTCGCTCATGGCTCCGCCATCCTAGGCGGCGGGCCCGCATCCCGGCAACGCCCCTTGTTCTCGAGCGACCGCCGCGCCACCTTCCCCCCTGAGGTCATGATCCCCACGCCGGCGCCCGACCCCCCGGATCTTGCGGCCGCGCTTGCCGGCACCGCACCCGCGCAGCTCCTTCGGCTCCTCCACCAGGCGCTCGACACCTTGCACTTGGGCATCACCATTGCCGATCTGCAGGGTCGGATCCTCTACGTCAATCGCGCCGAAGCCGAGCTCCACGGCTACACGGTGGAGGAGTTGCTGGGCCAGCCGGCTCGCCTCCTCGGCGCACTCGAGCGCCATCGCCCCTTCGACCTTCGCCGGCGCCGGCGCTGGGTCCGCGAATCGATCAACGTCCGCAAGGACGGCACCCGTTTCCCCGTGCGATTGATCTCCGACGTGCTGGTCGACGCCCGGGGCCAACCGATGGCGATCGTCACCTGTTCGGAGGACATCACGGAGGAGGTGGCCGCCCGCGAGCAGATCGTGCTGCAACGCGCCTATCTGGAGGAGCTGTTCGAAGGCGCACCCGAAGCCATCGTCCTCGTCGACCCGGAGGACCGGGTGCTGCGGGTCAACGCCGAGTTCACTCGGCTGTTCGGCTACAGCGCCGCCGAAGCGGTGGGTCGGCGCGTCAACGATCTGATCGTTCCGCCGGAACTCGCGAGCGAGGGGCAACTCCTAACCGAGCAAGCGGCCAGCGGGGTGCCGGTGGCGATCGAAACGATCCGCCGGCGCAAGGACGGCACGCGCTTGCATGTCTCTCTGTTGGCCAAGCCGATCCTTGTGGGCGGCCGCCAGGTGGCTGTTTACGGCATCTACCGGGACATCACGACCCAGAAGCGGTTGGAGCGCCAGCTCCTCGAGCAGGCGTTCTACGATCCGCTGACCGGGCTTCCCAATCGTGCCTTGGCGTTGCACCGGCTGCAGGTGGCGGCCGATAGCCCCCTGCCCGGCGCGGTGGCGGCGCTTCTCGTCGATCTCGATCGCCTCGGTGCGCTGAACGAGCTGCTGGGCTACACGGGGGCCGATCGGGTGTTGGTGGCGCTGGCCGCGCGCTTGCGGGACGCCGTCGGGCCGGACGCCTTGGTGGCCCGTTGGGCCGGGGATGAGTTCCTCGTGGTTCTCGAATCCCTTCCCGACGTGGCGGCCGCCGCGAACGCGGCCGAGCGCGTGCTGGCGATTTTCCAAACGCCGCTGGAGATCGACAACCGCCGCGTACCGCTGAGCGCCGGGGTGGGGGTGGCGCTCACGGAGCCCGGGGAACCCTGGTCTCCCGAGACCCTCCTGCGTCACGCGTCGCTGGCGTTGCAGCGGGCCAAACGCGCCGGCGTCGGCCCGCGGTACGAGATCTTCGACGCCGCACGGCATGCCGCCGTGGCCGCGCGCCTCCAACTCGAGTTTGCGTTGCGCGAAGCGCTGGATCGCGAACAGCTCGAACTGCACTACCAGCCGATCGTCGCGCTGGCAACGGGTCAAGTGGTGGCGCTAGAGGCGCTGGTGCGCTGGCGCCACCCCGACCGTGGCCTGCTCGGCGCCAAGGAGTTCATTGGCATCGCCGAGAGCTCCGGGGTGGTCGTGCCCCTCGGGCGGTGGGTGCTCCGCCAAGCCGCGGCCACGGTGCGTCGGTTGCAGCGGGAGCTCGAGCGGCCGCTCGGCCTCAACGTCAATCTTTCGGTGCCCCAACTCACCGACCCTGGGCTCGTCGACGGTGTGGCGTCGACGCTTCGTGAGGTCGATCTCGCCCCCGAACACCTCCGGTTGGAGATCACCGAGTCCCTCCTGCTCGACAATCCGGAGACGGTGGCGGCCCGCCTGCGCGAGCTCAAAGCGCTGGGCGTGCAGATCCATATCGACGACTTCGGCACCGGCTACTCGAGCCTCAGCTACCTGCACCAGCTGCCGATCGACGCGCTCAAGATTGACCGCACGTTCGTGCGACTGGCCACGCCGGAGCCGGGGCCCCTGCTGCGCGGCATCGTCGCCCTGGCCCACGGCCTGGGGTTGGCGGTGGTGGCCGAGGGCGTGGAGTCGCCCGAGCAGCGTGCCGAACTGGCACGGCTACGGGTGGAGTATGCCCAAGGCTACGCCTTCGCCCCGCCCGTGCCCGAGGCGGAGCTGCGTCCGCTGCTGCAAGCCCCGCCGTTCCGCTGAACGCGGCCTTTCGCGTGGGTCGACGCCGCGCTAGCTTGCCGCTGCACCGTCGCCAACAACGCAACGTGTCCGATGCCACGAACGCTCGCCTGGTGGGGAGGGCTTGCCGTGACGGCCCTGGTCGCCTGCGCGCCCGCGCGGCGTAACGAACCCGCGCCCCGGCTGGCCCCGATCGCCATCGTCGTCCACGGAGGTGCCGGCACCATCCGGCGCGAACAGATGACCCCGGAGCGCGCCGCCGCCCTACGGCGCGACTTGGAAACGGCGGTGCGCGCCGGCTACGCGATCCTGGCCAGCGGCGGCTCCAGCCTCGACGCCGTGGAGGCCGCCGTGCGCGTGCTCGAAGACTCGCCGCTGTTCAACGCCGGTCGGGGCGCGGTGTTGACCGCGGACGGCACCGTCGAGCTGGACGCCTCAATCATGGACGGCGCGGCCTTTCGGGCGGGTGCCGTGGCCTCCGTGCGGACCGTCAAGAACCCGATCCATCTGGCCCGCCTCGTCATGGAACGCACACCCCACGTCTTGCTCGTCGGCGACGGCGCGGAACGCTTCGCGCGCGAGATGGGCGTGGAGATCGTCGACCCGGACTACTTCATCACCCCGGAGCGGCGCCAGCAGTGGGAGCGATTGCGCGCTCGCCCCCCGGCCGACGACGCGGACGCCGCCGCCGCGTTCGGCACGGTCGGGGCCGTCGCCCTCGACCGCCAGGGGCGCTTGGCCGCCGCCACCTCCACCGGCGGCACGATGAACAAACGCCCCGGGCGCGTAGGCGACAGCCCGATCATCGGCGCGGGCACGTACGCGAACCGACGCTGCGCGGTTTCCGCCACCGGCGCCGGCGAGTTCTTCATCCGCAACGCCGTAGCCTACGACATCTGCGCGCGGATGGAGTACCTGGGTCAGTCGATCGAGGCCGCGGCGCGCGCCGTCGTTCTCGAGAAGCTCGCCGCCCAGGGTGGCGACGGTGGCGTGATCGCGTTGGACGCCCGTGGCCGCATGGCCATGCCCTTCAACACCCCGGGCATGTACCGCGCGTGGGCCGGCCCCGACGGCCGGGTGGAGGTGCGCTTTTACCGCGACGAGGACTAGGCCACCGCCGCCTCGGCGTTCACGCCGGACAACTCTGCGCGCAGCGCCTCGATCCGGTCTCGCAGCGCCGGGTCAAGGCGTATTTCCTCCTCCACCTTGCCCAGGGCGTGAATGACGGTGGAGTGGTCCCGCCCGCCAAAGAGGCGCCCGATCTCCACCAAGGGTAGACCGAGCAACTCCTTGATCAGGTACATGGCAACCTGACGCGGCAGCGTCACGTCTTTCGTGCGCCGCTTCGACTGCAGCGCCTCCTCGCTGACGCCCCAGGCCTGGGCCACGCGGCGCCGGATCCCCTCGGGCGTAAGCACGCGGGCGCGCGTCTCGGGCGGTCGGAGCCGCAATTCGGGCTCGAGCACGAGGCGGGCGAGGTCGAGCGTGATCTCACGCCGCTCCAGCACCGAGAGCGCCTGAAGTTTCCGCACCTTGCCCTCGAGGTCGCGCACGCTCGAGGTGCAATACCGGGCAATGTAGTCGAGCACTGGCGAGTCCGGGGGCACGTCGAGCCCGATTTCCTCGATTTTGAGCCGCAAGATCGCCAACCGCGTCTCGTAATCCGGCGGCTGAATGTCGGCCACCAGCCCCCATTCGAAGCGACTGACGAGGCGGTCCTCCACACCGATTTCTTTGGGGGGGCGGTCGCTGGTGAGGACGATCTGGCCCTGGGCGTCGTAGATCGCGTTGAACGTGTGGAAGAACTCCTCCTGAGTTTGACGCTTGCCCTCCAGGAACTGGATATCGTCCACCAAGAGGACGTCGACGGAGCGGTAGCGGCGACGGAATTCCGCCATGCTCCCCGCTTGAATGGCGCCGATGAGTTCGTTCGTGAAGCGTTCGCAGGAGACGTAGACGACGCGGCGGCGCGGGTCGCGGCGGCGCACCTCGTGACCAATCGCCTGCATGAGGTGGGTTTTGCCGAGGCCGACGCCGCCGTAGATGAACAATGGGTTGTAAAGGCGCCCCGGCGCTTCCGCGACGGCGTGAGCCGCCGCCGCAGCCAACTGGTTGTTGCTGCCGATGACGAATCGGTCGAAGGTGTAGCGCGGGTTGAGCGGGGTGCTCTCCGGCGCTTCTCTTCCCGCGGTCACCGCAACGGGCGGGAGGGGCGCGGCGATCGGGAGCCGCACCGCGGCCGCTGGAGGTGGCGGCGGCGCGCCACGCCCGTTGTGCTGCAGGCAAAGGACGAAACGCCGTCCGAACAACCGCTCGCCCAGCTGGATCAGCAACGGCGCGTAGTGGCGTTCGATCCACTCGATGGCAAAAGCGTTCGGCGTGGCCACCACGAGCTGGTCCTCGGTGACGGCCACGGCTTCCGTGGGCGCCAGCCAGGTGCGGAAGGTGTGCTCCGGCAGCAGGGGGCGCGCGGCCTCCAGCAAGCGGGACCAAATGTCCTGCGCGGTGAGCTCCATCAGGTCCGGGTCGGACGGGACCGCGCCGCTGCGCGGGAGGGGGAACTTGGTCGCGCGAGCCGCGGGTGTCAAGCGCCTTGCCGCGCCCCGGACGGGGCGGTAGGATCCTGCGCCATGCTCCGCCTTGAGGGACTGGCCAAGCGCTTCGATCATGTGCCCGTGTTGGAGGACGTCTCCCTCGAGGTCGCCCCAGGGGAGATCGTCGCCGTGCTTGGCCCCAGCGGCGAGGGCAAAACCACGCTGCTTCGTGTGGTCGCGGGCCTGCTGCGGCCCGACGCCGGGTTCGTCCGCTGGAAGGATCAGGACCTGACGTCCTTGCCAGCGGAGCGCCGGGGCGTGGGGATGGTCTTCCAATCCTATGCCCTTTTTCCCCACTTGGACGTGGCCGGCAACGTCGCCTTCGGCCTGCGGACGCGGCGCTGGCCCAAGGCGGAGACGGATCGGCGCGTGGCCGAGGTGCTCGCCCAGGTGGGCTTGCCGGGGTTCGAACGCCGCCGGATCGATCGGCTCTCCGGCGGGCAGCAGCAGCGGGTGGCGCTGGCGCGGGCACTGGCACCGCACCCGCCCATCTTGTTGCTCGACGAGCCGTTGTCGAACCTCGATGCCGCCCTGCGCGAGCGCACGCGCGGGGAGCTGCGGCAGCTGCTGACCGCCAGCGGTGTGGCCGCTCTTTGGGTGACCCATGACCAGGACGAGGCCTTCGCCGTGGCGGATCGGATCGCCGTCCTCCACGGTGGGCGGTTCGCCCAAGTGGCCGACCCGCTCACCCTCTACCATCGACCGGCCACGCTCGCCGTTGCCCGCTTCGTGGGTCGGGCCACGGTGCTGCCCGCGGAGGTGGAAACCACCGACGGTCCCTACCTCCTTTGCCGGTTACCGGGGGATACCTGCTGGACCGCGGCTCCGGCGCCGGGCGTGGCGTTGAGCCCGGGCGCCTCGGTCCATCTCTTTGCCCGGCCCGAGGGTCTGCGCATCGTCGCGCCCGACACTTCCGGGGCCTGGCCGGCCACCGTGGTCGAGCGGCGCTTTTTGGGTGGGCGGCTGCTCCTGCGCCTGGAAGGGCCGGAGCGCGCGGAGGCCTGGGCGGAGCTCGACGGTGCGGCGCCCGCGCTTGGCGCGCGCGTGGGCTTGGCGCCCAAACCCGGCGTGCGTCCCCTCGCGTTTCCGGGATGAAGCGTGCGGTCGTTGTTGCCCTGTTGTTGCTGCTTGGCTGGCTGGTCCTCTATCCGCTGGTCTTGCTCCTGGCGGAGTCGTTCCGCGATGGCTCGCGCTGGACGTGGGCCCACTATGCCGCCGTTTTCGCTTCCGCCGCCGACCGGTCCGCTCTGGTCCACACCTTGGTGGTGGCCGCGGGCAGTGTCGTCGGCGCCTTCGCGCTCGGGCTGCCGTTGGCCGCGCTGGTGGCGCGGCGGCGTTTTCCGGGGCGGCGGCTGCTTGCCGCGCTGGCGGCGGTGCCGGTGGTGTTGCCGCCGCTGGTGGGCACGCTGGCTCTCGTGTTCGTCTACGGCGAGCAGGGGCTGCTGGCTCGGTGGCTGCGCGCGTTCACCGGCGCGGCCGCGCCCCCGTGGCGCTTCCAAGGGGTGGGGGCGATCCTCCTCGTCCATGCCAGCACGATGTACGTCTACGTCTACCTGCTGGCCTTGGCCGCCCTCGCGCGGGTCGACCCTCGCCTCGAGGAGGCGGCCGCCACCCTCGGGGCGGGACGCTGGCGGCGTTGGCTCGGTGTGCTGCTGCCTCAGCTTCGACCCGCGCTTTTCGCCGGAGCCCTGCTGGTGACGCTGAGCGCGCTCGGCTCCTTCACCGCGCCCTACCTCTTCGGCGGCAATTTCCGCGTGGTGACCACGCAGATCTACGCCAGCAAGCTGAACGGCGAAACGGGCCGCATGCTTGCCGAATCCGCCCTGCTGGCGGGGGTGGCGCTCGGTCTCCTCGCGCTGCTGGGGCGCGAACGCGCCGGACCCAGCGGCGGCAGCGTGGGCGTCGCGCTGCCGGGGTCGGGCCTGCGCCGCGCCGGCTGGGGCACCACGGCGGCGGTGGCCCTGGGGGTGGCCGTGCCGTTGCTACCCCAGGTCCTGCTGGTCGCGGCCGCGTTCGGCCTCGGCGTGCCTGGCGAGGGCTTCACCCTCGCCCACTTCCGCCGGCTGGTGACGGAACCGGAGCGGCTCGTACCCGTGCTGAACTCGCTGCAGTTCGCCACCGCGGCCACCCTCGCCAACCTGGCCGTCGCCGTGCCGGCCGGTTACCTGTTGGCGCGCGGCGGGCCGGCGCGTTCGCTGTTGTCCCTGCTGACGGCGTTGCCGTGGGCGGTGCCCGCCACGGTGCTGGCCGTGGCGTTGGCGGTGACGTTTTCCCTGGACGCGCCCTCGCGCGGACGCCTGCTGCTGGTCGGCACCGTGTGGATCCTGCCCCTCGCCTATTTCGTGCGCAACCTTCCCGTGGTCGCGCGAGCAGCGGCGGCGGCCTTCGCCGGTCTCGACCCGCGTCTCGAGGAGGCCGCCGCCACCCTCGGGGCCGGACGTCTTCGCCGCTGGGTCACGGTGGTACTACCGCTTGTCTGGCCGGGGATCGCCGCCGGCGCGGTGCTGGCCTTGGTCAGCGCGCTGGGCGAGTTCGTCGCCTCGATCCTGCTCTACACGCCCCGCAGCCGCCCCCTATCCATCGAGCTACTGGCCCGCCTGCGCGACTACGACCTGGGCGGCGCCGCTGCCTACGCCACGCTGCTGCTCGTCCTGGTCGCCGCGACCTTCTACCTGGCCCTGGACGAGGTCGACCCTCGCTAGAGGCGTTGAATTTCAAGGATCTCCAGGATGGGTCCGACCATGCGGATGCTGACCATGTCGGTGCGCACCCGGCCGCGGAAACGGACCCGCAGCCCGTGGTGTCGGAAGTCGGCTGGCAGGTTCGTCGGCTCGTAGCGACGCCCGTTGTCGGCGTCGAGGGCGTAGAAACCGCCCTCGAGGTCGACGTAGACGATCGTGCCGGTACCGGCGACCACCGGTTCGCTGGGCTGGGGGTTGGGGTACGATCCCATGGCGGAGTCCCGGTTGGGGAGGGGCGGTGCAGGGGTGGGCGCGGAGCACGCCACCAACCCGCCGACCATCACGAGGATGATGAGGCACCGTGAGGCGGTCATGGCTTTCTCGCGGTGGAGTTCGCCGGGCGACGGTGCAGGGCTCGTGCCGCGGGGTGCAGGAACGCGGCCCCTGGCCGTGGACGTTGCGGCCCGAGCCGGCCCGGCGGCCGCATTCGGGCTACCGTCCGACCGCGTGGCGCAGGGCGGCCGCAAGCTCCCCGACGGCGACGGGCCGCCGCAGCACCGCGTCCCACGGGCCGGGCGGCGGGGGTGGCAGTCGCCGGGCCAGCAGCAGCACCCGCGCGTTGGGATGGCGGGCGCGGAGCGCGTGGATCCAGGTGCGCCAGAGCGGATCGCTCAGCGCGTCTTGATCGACCAGGATGGCGCGGACCGGCCCGCGCTCGGGTTCCACGGGTTCGACGTCGAGCGCGGCCACGAGCGAGGGCGCGCCGACGGCGTCGAGGCCCGCTTCCTCCAGCTCGGCGCGCAACAGGGCACGCGGCCACTGCGCCGGCTGCACCAGCAGCACCCGTGGCGGCGGCACCTCCGCCTGCGCGCCGGCCTCGCCGTCGCGCTGGTCGGCTGTGCCTCCCTGCCCGAGCCCGCCCCCCTGGTGCGCGACGGCGTCACCTGCTTGCGCGTCGACACCGTCGACGCCCTGCTCCGCTGGGATCTGCGCGCGCCCGACGGCACCCGCCTGACCGCCTACTTGCGTCGCCCCCACCGCACCCCGCCGGGCGGCGTGCCCGCGGTGCTGGTCGTTGCCGGTCGCGAGACCGGTGCGCGAGCCGCCGCTCTCCTGCCCGGCGCCGTCGACGCCGTGGTGTTGGCGCTCGAGTACCCGACGACGATTCCCACCACCCGCCATCCCGGCCCTTGGCTCCGTCGCCTGCCGGCGTTGCGACGCGCGGCCTTGGCGCTGCCCGGCCACCTCCGCGGCGCGCTGCCTTGGCTCGAGGCCGAACCTGGGGTGGACACCACCCGGACCATCCTCGTCGGTGTAAGCTTTGGTGTCCCCTTTGCCGCCGCCGCCGGGCGCGATCGCCGCGTCGACGCCGTCGCCCTGCTCTACGGCGGCAGCCCCTTGCGGGCGCTGCTCGCCCGCGTTCTGCCTTTGGAGCCGGCACCGCTGCGCCATCTGGCCGCCGGCCTCGGCGCCGCCGCCCTCGCCCCGTTGGAGCCGGCACGCCACGTCCCCGCGCTCGCTCCGCGGCCGCTGCTGTTCGTCAACGGTCGCTTCGACGACTGGGTCCCGCCCGCCGCCGCGCTGCGCCTCTACGCCGCCGCTCATCCCCCGAAGACGCTCCGTTGGGTCGACCGTGGCCACCTCGTGCCGGACGACACCGCCGCCCTTCGCGAGCTGCTCGACCTCGTGCGCGCCTGGGCAACACGGCTGCCCCGCGCTAGGCCCGGGCCACCACCGCGGTACAGTCGTCCTCCGGCGTGCCCGCCGTCCAATCCCACAGCCCGTCGAGGACCGCTTGCACCGGTTCACTCCGGCGCGCCCAGGCCCGCGCCAAAAGCACCGCCTCCCCTTGGCGCTCGCTCGGCCCGAGGGAGCGCGCGAGGCCGTCGGTGAACAGCAACAGCAGGTCGCGGCCCGGATGCCAGACCTGGCGCCGCTCAGCAAACGTTTCCTCCGACCCCATGCCGAGCGGGGGCGCCAACGCACCGAGTCGGTGCACCGCCCCGTCGCCCTCGAGCAAGAAGGCGTGGGGATGCCCCGCGTTGGCGTAGACCAGGCGCCGCCGACGCGGATCGAGCACGACGTAGCACAGGCTCAGATGCATCTCCGTCTGCGTCAGCTCCGCCGCCAGCGCCCGCCGCACGCGGCGCAGCACTTCGCTCGGCCGGTGCCCCTCCGAGGCATGGATCGACACGGCCGACAACGTCAGCGCCATGATGAGCGCGGCGCCAAAACCATGGCCCGACACGTCGCCGACGACCACGCCCAGGCGCTCACCGCGCAAGGGGACGAAGTGGTAGAAATCCCCGCCAACCGACTCGGCCGGCCGGCAGCGCGCGGCCACTTGGAAGCCGTTCTCCACCCAAGCCGGCCGCGGCAGCAGCTTGAGCTGAAGGTCGTGGGCCAGTTCGAGCTCGCGCAGGAGCCGCTCCCGATGGAGCGACTCGCGCACCAACCGCCGGTTCTCCAGCGCCGCGCCGATCTGGCTGGCCACCGCCAGCAGCATCTTGAGATCGCCGGCGGAAAACGCCGCCCCACGCGGCCGCCCGGCCAACTGCAGGACCCCGACCGGCCGGGGCTCCGCCCATGGCGGGGTAAACACGATGGGCACGGACAGGAACGGCCCCGCGGCCACGCCGTCGCGCTCGCCCGGGCCCAGCACCACCGGTCGCCGTTCTCGAAACACCCGCGCCGGAAGCGCCTCGCTCGTCAGGATCACCCGATTCTCGGCCCACTCCCGCCCGACGCCGGCGATCCGCACCAGCGCCTCGGCCCCCGGGTCGGGCACCCAGAGACCGGCTTCCTGCGCGTCGAGCGTGGCGACCAGCTCGGCCAGGATCTGCTGCGCGGCGTCCTCCAAGGCGAGCGTCGAGCCGAGGATCTCGCTGATGGTGTAGAGAAGGGTGATCTCCTCGTAGCGCTCGGCGATCTCGTGGGAGAGGGCCCGCAGCTCCGCCTCGTGCTGCAGCACCAGGCGCAACGCTTCGGCGAGGAGTTCCGCGTCGCCCGGCGTGCCGCCGAGCACCTCCAGGGCGTGGTCGGGCCCCACCGGGACGGCGCCGGCGTCGGGCGCCTCGGCCTCCCCCCACAGGCACACCCACCCCTGCCCCGCCCTCCGCCAGACGCGCACCTCAAGCCCCCGCGCGCGCGCGGCTGCGGCGAGCAACGCCTGCGCCGACGGGCCCAGGCCCTCCCGGGCCGTCCCAAGCACCGAGCTGGACACGCCTACGCCCTCCGCGCCCCCCGAGGTGGGGCCGCTAGCGCACCGGCAACGCCGCCTCGCGGTAGAGCACCATCCGCACGGCGTTGCCCCGTTCGTTGTAGCGCACCTCGTCCATCAAGCGCCGCAGCAGGTAGACCCCGCGACCGCACGGCCGCCCCAAGTTCTCCGGAGCGGTGGGATCGGGCAGTTGGTCCGGCGAGAACCCCGGGCCTTCGTCGCTGACCTCCAGCTCCACCCGCTGGGCATCGATCGTCACTTCGAGCCGCACCCGCTTGCGGGGATCCTCGGCGTTGCCGCAAATGATGGCGTTGGCCAACGCCTCGATGATACCCACGCGCAGGTTCAGCGTCAGGCGCGGGCCGGCGTAGGCGAACGCCTCCGCGCGCCCCAGCACGTAGTCCACAACGGGCTCGATCCAGCGCACTTCGCTGGGGAGCTCCACCACGAAGTGCGCCGCGCCCTCGCGGCCGTCCTGTTCGGTGACCCGGTACATCCTACCGGGATCCAGCCCGTGCCGCCGCGCCGGTTCCCGTCTAGGCAAGCGTCGCCATCGCCTCGTCGCGCGAGTCGGCGATGGTAAAGAGCGTGTCCAGCTTCGTGAGTTCGAACAACGTGCGTAGATCCTCGTTCAGGTTGGCCAGCCGCAGCTCGCCCCCCTGCTCGCGGATCTTCTTCGACAAACTCACCAACACCCCGAGGCCCGACGAGTCGATGTAGCCCGTCTTGGCGAAGTCGATCAGGAATTTCCGCTCGCCGGCTTCGAGCTCGTCGAGCACCTTCTGCTTGAGCTCCTGCCGATTGCCGACGATCAGCTGCCCGTCGACCTCGACGACGACCACGCCGTTTTCCTTGAAGACGCGAAAGCTCATGGCTCCTCCTGCCGAGTCCCTCGCCGGGCGCGGGCAAGGCATGTGCCAGCCCCGCGGGGCAATTTAGGGTGCCGAAGGCCGCGGCGCCACGGCACCCCGAGGGAGCGCCGGCGTACTCCCTGCCGATGGAGCCCGTGCGCATTCGCGGTGCCCGTCAGCACAACCTCCAGGGCGTTGATCTCGAGTTGCCGCGGCCGGCGTTGGTGGCGATCACCGGCCCCAGCGGTAGCGGCAAGAGCTCCCTGGCCTTCGACACGCTCTTTGCGGAGGGGCAACGGCGCTACATCGAGAGCCTGTCGACCTACGCGAAACAGTTCCTGGAGCGAATGCCGAAACCGGCGGTGGAGAGTATCGATCATCTGCCGCCGGCGCTGGCCCTGGAGCAGCACAACCCTGTGCGCACCAGCCGCTCGACGGTGGGCACGGCGTCGGAGGTTCACGACCTTCTGCGGCTGCTCTGGGCGCGGGTGGGCACCCTCCACTGCCCGCGGTGCGACCGGGCGATTGCGCCGGAGACGGCCGACGGGGTGGCCGCCCGGTTGCGTGCGCGAGCCGGCGCTCGGGTGCGGGTGCTGTTTCCCGTTCCGCCGACGGTCGTGCGCGAGCCGGGGTCGCTCGGGGCGCACCTCCGCGCCTTGGGTTTCCTTCGGGTGGAGGCGAACGGCGCCACTTGGCGGCTCGACGAGCCCCTGCCGCCGGCGGTCGTCGCCGCCCCCGATCTGGCCGTGGTGGTCGACCGTCTGACGTTGGCCGAAGAGGCGGAGAGTCGCCTGCGCGAGGCGTTGGAGACCGCCTTTACCGAGGGCGACGGCGAAGCCTGGGTGCGCTTCGAGGACGGCACCACGTGGCGTTTCGCTGCCGCCGCGCGCTGCCCAGCGCACCCGGACGTGCGTTTCCCTGCGGTGACGCCCCAGCTCTTCTCCTTCCACAACCCGGCGGGCTCCTGTCCCACCTGCACCGGCTTCGGCGCCGTGCTGGCCTACGACGAAAGCCTTGTCGTTCCGAATCCCGAGCGGTCGCTGGCGGAGGGCGCCATCGATCCCTGGACGAAGCCGCGGTACGAGCTCCGCCGTCGCGCACTGCTGGCCTTTGCCCGACGCCTTGGCGTCGATCCGCGGGCCCCCTGGCGGGCGCTGCCGGCCGAGGCGCGCCAAGCCATCCTCCACGGTGCCCCCGGCTTCGAGGGCGTCTTCCCCTTCCTGCGGGCCCTGGAGGAAAAGCGGTACAAGGCGTACGTGCGCGTCTTCTTGCGCCAGTATCAAACTGCCCAGCCCTGCCCCACCTGCGGCGGGTCGCGGTTGCGTCCCGAGGCCCTCTGGGTGCGAGTCGACGGCCGCACGATCGCCGACGTGACCCGCGAGTCGATCGCCGCGGTGCGGCGCTGGGCCGCCGCTCTGCCCGAGCGGCTCGACGCCCGCGCCCGCCAGGTGACCACCGTGCTCCTGCGCCATCTCCAGGAACGCCTTGGCTTCCTCGACGACATCGGCTTAGGCTATCTGACGCTGGATCGACCGACCCGCACCCTCTCGGGCGGTGAGGCCCAGCGCCTGGCCTTGGCCAACGCCCTCGGCAGCCACCTGACGGAAACTCTCTACGTGCTCGACGAACCCACGATCGGTCTTCACCCCTCGGACACCGAGCGCCTGCTGCGGCTGCTGCGCGCCTTACGCGACCGCGGCAATCTGGTCGTCATGGTGGAGCACGACGTGGACGCCATCGCCGCCGCGGATTATATCGTGGAACTGGGGCCCGGCGGCGGTGCCGAGGGCGGCCGGCTGATCTTTGCCGGTTCGGCGTCTGCCTTCCGTCAGGCCGACACCCGCACCGCCCGTCATCTGACCGGACGCGCGCCGCCGCTCCCGCCGCGCCCGCCGCGGCGCTTCGAGCGCTGGCTCCGGCTCCGCGGCGCCCGGGCCCACAACCTCCAGGGGGTCGACGTGGAACTGCCGCTTGGAGCCCTGACGGCCGTCACCGGCGTGTCCGGCTCCGGCAAAAGCACGCTGGTCATCGACGTGCTGCTGCGCGCGTTGGAGCGTCGTTTCCTGCGCGGCGACACGACCGCTCGCCGCCACCTGGGCGAGATCGTGGGCCAATGGGAAGCGCTCGAGGGGGCCGAGCACCTCGAGGGCGTCGTCCTCGTCGATCAGAGCCCCATCGGCCGGACCCCGCGCTCGAACCCCGCCACCTACACGAAGGCCTGGGACGAGCTGCGCCGCCTTTTCGCCGCCCAGCCCGAGGCGCGTCGTCGTGGGTACAGCGCGCGCACCTTCTCCTTCAACGTGCCCGGAGGGCGCTGCGAAGCGTGCCAGGGCGCCGGCCACCGCTTGGTCGACATGGTCTTCCTGCCCGACGTGCTGCTGCCTTGCGAGGTCTGCCAGGGCACGCGATTCCGTGCCGAGGTGCGGGAGATCCGGCTCGAGGGCCTGGCCGTTGACGAGGTGCTCGCCTTGACCGTCGACGAGGCGCTGCGGCGCTTCCTGCGGTACGACCGCCTAGGACGCGCTCTCTGGCCCCTGCACGAGGTGGGGCTCGGGTACCTCCGCTTGGGCCAGCCGGCGCCGACCCTCTCCGGCGGCGAGGCGCAGCGGCTCAAGATCGCCCGCGAGCTGGCCCAGGGTCGTCGCCCGAGCGGTTGCCGCCTCTACGTGCTCGACGAACCGACCACCGGTCTGCACCCCGACGACGTGCGAGCCCTTCTCAAGATCCTTCACGGCCTGGTCGACGCCGGCCATACCGTCGTCGTCATCGAGCACAACCTCGAGCTCATCGCCCAGGCGGATTGGGTCGTCGACCTGGGCCCGGGCGCCGGCCCCGAGGGCGGACGCGTGGTCGCCATGGGGCCCCCGACGGAGGTGGCCGCTCACCCGGTCAGTCGCACCGGACGGTGGTTGGCGACACGGTGGGCCCTTGCCACCCGCTGAACGGCCGTTCCTTGCTCCGTGCGCAGCAGCGCACGAAATTTCTTGCGGACGTTCCAACCCACGGAGGCACGCGACCCATGCATCGCATCGTCCGCGCGGCGCCGCTGGTCCTGGCGCTCGCCGCCCTGCGGCCCGCGCTCGCTCAGGTGCCGGCCGGTTTCGAGGCCTACCGTCTCGACAACGGCCTCACCGTCCTGCTCTGGCCCGACCCCCGGAGCCCCGTCGTCACCGTCGACGTCTGGTACGACGTCGGCAGCCGCAACGAACGCCCCGGCCGTAGCGGCTTCGCGCACTTGTTCGAGCACATGATGTTCCAAGGCTCGGAGAACGTGGGGAAAACCGAGCACCTGACGTTGATCGAGCGCGCCGGCGGCAGCGTCAACGGCTCCACCACGGAGGACCGGACGAACTACTTCGAGACCCTGCCACCCCACCGTCTCAACCTCGGCCTTTGGCTCGAGGCGGACCGGATGCGCTCCCTGGCCATCACCCAGGAAAACTTCGAGAACCAGCGCCAAGTCGTGAAGGAAGAACGGCGACTGCGCATCGACAACTCGCCGTACGGCCCCTCCTACCTGGCCGCGCTCTACGAGCTGCCGTACAACCCGCAAACCTGCTACGCCTACGCCCACTCCGTCATCGGCTCGATGGCCGATCTCGACGCGGCCAAGCTCGAGGACGTGCGGGCCTTCTTCGACGCCTACTACGCGCCGAACAACGCCACCGTAACCGTGGTCGGCAACTTCGACCCCGAGGTGGCCAAGCGCTTGGTGCAGGAATACTTCGGCGGGATCCCCCGCCGCGACCCGCCGCCCCAGGTCGAGTGCCGCGATCCGTTCCGCTTGCCGCGGCGCGACACGATCGTCGACCGCATCGCCCCGGCGCCCGCGGTCTTCCTCAGCCACGGCATGCCCGCCGTCGACCACCAGGACATCCCGGCCCTGGAGTTGCTGGCCTCGATCCTGGCGGAGGGCGAAAGCTCGCGGCTTTACCAGCGGCTCGTGCGCCAGGAGAAGGCCGCGGTGAACGTCACCGCCAACGCCGACGTGCGACGCGGTCCGGGAATCTTCATCGTCTTCGCCATCGCCACGCCGGGCACCGCGCCGGACCGACTGGAGCGCCTGTTGCTGGAGGAGATCGACCGGGTGGCGCGCGACGGCGTGCGCCCGGAGGAGCTGGAGAAGGCGAGGAATCAGGTGCGCGCCAACCGTGCCTTCGCCGCGCAAACGGCGCTCGGGAAGGCGGAAATGCTCCAGTGGGCCAAGCACTTCCTGGGCGACCCGCGGGCCGCCTTTACCCTGCTCGACCGGTACCGCGCCGTCACCGCGGCCGACATCCAGCGCGTGGCCCGCACCTACCTGACGGCGCAGAACCGCGGCACCCTAATCACTATGCCCGCTTCCGCCAACCGAGGAGGTACCCGATGACGCGCGTCCTGCTCGTCGGCGGCGCCGTGGCCGTCGCCCTGGTCGGCTGCGCCCCGTCGGCGCCCCCGCCGGCCGCGCCCCCGCCGGCGCCGGCCGCGCCTGTGCCGTCCACCCCGACGAACCCGCCGGTGGTGCGTCGCCAGTCGCCGCCCCCGCCCCTACCGGAGCGGCCGATCGCCTTCCCGCCGTTTACGGAGACCACGCTGCCCAACGGCCTGTCCGTCATCGTCGTGGAGAAGTCCGATGCGCCGGTGACCACCGCTCGCCTGTACGTGCGCACCGGCAGCGCCGCCGACCCGGTGAGCAAGGTCGGTTTGGCGGACCTGGTGGCCCGCACCCTTACCCAGGGCACGCAGCGCCGCAACGCCCGGCAAATCGCCGAAACCATCGAACGCGTGGGCGGCAACCTGGACGCGAGCGCCAGCCTCGACTATTTGACGGTCTCCGCCAACGTCCTGGCCGAGCACCTGCCCTTGGCGATGGATCTGCTAGCCGACGTCGTCCGTCGGCCCACGTTCCCGGCCGAGGAGGTCGCCACCGAGCGCAGCCAGGCCTTGGCGCAGCTGCGGCTCCAGTTGGCCCAGGCGGGGGTGCTCGCGCAGCGACGCTTCCAGCAGGAGGTCTACGGGCCCCATCCCTACGGTTTGGTGCCCACGGCGGCCACGTTGCAGGCCGTCGACCGGGCGGACTTGGTCAACTTCCATCGCCGCTACGTCAGCCCGCGCAACGCCCTGCTCGTCGTGGCCGGCGCCGTGGGCCGCGAGCAGGCGCTCGACCTCGCCCGGCGCTTCTTCGGCGATTGGCGCGGCGCCCCGGTGGCCGCGCCCGCTTACCCGCAGCCGCCGGCGCAGGGGCCGCTGCGGATCGTTCTCGTCCACCGGCCGGGCTCGGTCCAGTCGAACATCCTCGTGGGCCACGTCGCCATCCGGCCCGACAACCCGGACTACTTCCCACTGCAGGTGCTGAACAAGATCCTCGGCGTTGGGACGGATGCGCGGCTATTCCGCATCCTGCGCGAACAGCGCGGCTGGACGTACGGGGCCTACAGCCGCCTCAGCCGCCCCAAAGACGTAGGCACCTTCGTGGCCAACGCCGAGGTCCGCACGGAGGTGACCGACAGCGCCCTGCGCGAGATGCTGGTCCAGTTGCGCCGCCTCCGCGAGGAACCCATCCCCGAGGAGGAAGTGCGGGCCGCCAAGGAGTACCTCGTCGGCTCGTTCCCGCTGCGCCTGGAGACGGCGAGCCAGATCGCCGACCAGATCGCCCAGACGCGGCTGCTCGGGCTGCCCATCGAGTGGTTGACCCAGTACCGCGAGCGGATCGCCGCCGTCTCTCCGGCCGACGTGCAGCGCGTTGCCCGGCAGCACGTCCGGCCGGACTCGGCGCTCGTCATCGTCGTCGGCGACGCCACCAAGATCTACGGCAAGCTCCAGGGCCTCGCCCCGATCACGCTCGTCGACGTCGAGGGGCGGCCGCTCACCCCCGCCCAGGTCGCCGGCGCGCCGAGCGGCGGTGCGACCGCGGGCGCGACCACGCTGCCCACCAGCGCCGAGCTGGTGCCGGTGCAGCTCGTCTACGACGTGCAGGTCAACGCCGGCCCCTTCCAGGCTCAGGGGCAGCAGGTCCAGACGCTGGCGCGCGAGGGCAACGGCTGGAAGAGCACCGGCGACACGAAGATCGAGGTGCCCGGGGTGGCCGAGTTCGCCGTTCAGTCGGAGACGCGTTTCGATGGCGCCTTGCGTCCCATCAGCTTCGTTCACCAGAGCGTCGGCGGCCCCATGGAAGCGAAGGCCGAGCTGCGCGTGGCCGACGGCCGCCTGCGCGGCACGGTCCCCACGCCCACGGGCGCTCCCCGCTCGGTCGACGCGCCCGTGCCGGCTGACGCCGTCTTCAACGACATGCTCCCCTGGGTCTTGGCCCGGGCCGAGCTCGCGCCCGGGGCAACGCTGCGCTTTTCGGTGATTGCGCCGAACGCGGATCGCCCCGATACGGTCGAGGTCCGGGTCGTCGGTGAGGAGACGGTGTCGGTGCCGGCCGGTGCCTTTCCCGCCTTCAAGCTGGAGATCCGACAAAGCCAGGGCAGCGGCACCCTGTGGGTGCGAAAGGACAAGCCGCACTGGCTCCTCAAGCAGGAGGCCCAGCAGGGCCCGCAAACCGTTCGGGTCGAACTGCGTCAGGGGCGCGCCAGCGGCTCCTGAGTCGCCGGGCCGCCGCTACGCGGTGCGGGGCCGCTTCCCTTCCTTTCGGGAAGCGGCCCCGCTGCCTTTGCTCGCCGGAACGACGCCTACCTGGCACGACGATGCCGCGGATCGTAGCGGCGGTGCCACTCCGCATGGCGCCGCGCGCATTCCTGACGCACCTGGAGCTGCCATTCCAGGTCGAGCGGGTGCTCGGTGCGCCGGGCCGCGCACCAGGCGTGGAGCTCGCGGTGGAAGGCGCGGTGCGCTTCCTCGAAGGAGCCGTAGCCGTCCCACCGTTGCCGACGGTCGAACCGATCGCCGCGGCGGCGACGACCCTCGGGGCCGCAATTCTCGGGGGTGTTGTGAGGATTGCCCCGCCCGCGGCACCAGCCCGGCGGTACGAACGGCGGCCCCTGCCGCCCGTCGTGCTCGTCCTCCCACTCGTCATCCTCCGCGTCCACCGGCCGCGGCGCCCGCCGCTCGAGGGTGGGGCGCTCACCGAAAAGGTCCGCGGCCGATGGGGACGTGGGTTTCGTTTTCGGCTTGGGCGCCTGCGCGGCCAGGGGCGCAACCCCCAGCAGCGCCACGACAAGGAGCATCAGGGTTCGGGTCATCGTCGTTCTCCGTGCTTGGGTCCCGCAGCGACCGGCGTCGACACCGGTCTCGGGGGTGGGGAAGGGCAACGTGCGTGCCACGCCTATGTACCGATGCGACAAAGAGATGGACACATCCAGACCCAGCCCCACGTCCCTCGCAGGCGACGTCGCGCGTCCCCCACCGAGGCCATCGCTGGCTTGCCGCCGCTTCGATCGCCCCGTAGGATGTCCCGTTCGTTCCGTCGGACCTAGCAACCGGAGGAGTCGACGCGATGCTCCGACGCTCCCTCGCGCTGGCAGCGCTGGCGCTGGTGGCCTGTGCGCCGGCGCGCCCCGCGGCGCGGCCGGCCGGCAACCCGGCGTCCGCCGGTGCCGCCGCGCCGTTGCCCAACCCCGATCCCTATCCGTCGACGTACCGCCCACGCCCCGCGCCGCCCACGTTGCTGCGCGGCGGGACGATCCTGACGGCCGCCGGCCGAGTCATCCCGGAGGGCGACCTCCTCATGGTCGACGGCAAGATCGCCTACGTGGGCTCGCGGACGGACAACCTGCCGCCCAACACCCAAATCGTCGACGTGCGCGGCAAGTACGTCACCCCGGGCCTGATCGACACCCACTCTCACCTGGGGGTCTACCCGAGCCCGGGCGTGGCCGCGCACAGCGACGGCAACGAAGCCACGGACCCCAACACCGCCGAAGTCTGGGCCGAGCATTCGGTCTGGCCGCAGGACCCTGGCTTCGCCGCCGCCCTGGCGGGCGGGGTGACCACCCTGCAGATCCTCCCCGGCTCGGCCAACCTGTTTGGCGGCCGCAGCGTGGTGCTGAAGAACGTGCCCGCGCGCACCGTCCAGGAGATGAAATTCCCCGGCGCACCCTACGGGCTGAAGATGGCCTGCGGGGAGAACCCGAAGCGTGTCTACGGCAGCCGAGGCCGCGCGCCCTCCACCCGGATGGGCAACTTCGCCGGATACCGCACCGCCTGGATCCGCGCCCAGGAGTACAAGCGCCGTTGGGAAGAGTGGGAACGCCAAGGCCGTCCGGCGGACCGCATCCCCTCGCGCGACCTCGAGCTGGAAACCTTGGCCGGAGTTCTGCGTGGGGATATCCTCGTTCACAACCACTGCTACCGTGCCGACGAGATGGCCTTCGTGCTCGACATGGCGCGGGAGTTCGGCTACAAGGTCCGCTCCTTCCATCACGCGGTGGAGGCCTACAAAATCCGGGACCTGCTGGCGCGTGACAGCGTCTCCGGCTCCATGTGGGCCGACTGGTGGGGCTTCAAGATGGAAGCCCTCGACGCCACCAACGCGAACATCGCCCTCGTCCACAGCGCCGGGGCACGCGCGATCGTTCACAGCGACGACCCGGGCGGCATTCAGCGCCTCAACCAAGAGGCGGCCAAGGCCCTGGCCGCCGGGCGCGAGATGGGGCTGACCATCAGCGACGACGAGGCGCTGCGCTGGATCACCGCCAACCCCGCCTGGGCGCTCGGAATCCTCGACAAGACGGGCACCTTAGAGGTGGGCAAGATGGCCGACGTCGTCGTCTGGTCGCGCCATCCGTTCAGCGTCTACGCGTTGGCGGAAAAGGTGTACGTCGATGGCGCGCTGCTCTACGACCGTGCGGATCCGAGCCGGCAGCCGCGCAGCGACTTCGAGGTGGGCACCCGTGACTGGAGGAAGCCATGACGCGCACCCTCCTCGCCTGGATGCTCCTGGCGGCGCCGGCCGCCGCGCAGACGATCGCCATCGAAGGGGGCACGGTCTACACGATGGAGGGCCCGCCCATCGAGGGGGGGACGGTGCTCGTCCGGAACGGACGGATCGTCGCCGTGGGTCGGAACGTGCCCGTGCCCGCCGACGCCCAGCGCATCGACGCCCGGGGCAAGATCGTCACCCCAGGCCTGTTCGAGTCCTCCACGCACCTGGGCCTCAGCGAGGTCGAACAGGTGGACGAGACGAACGACTTCCGCATGACGGATCCGCAGGACCAGGTGACCGCGGCGCTGCGCGTCTGGGACGCGCTCAACCCGCAATCCATCGTGCTGCCGGTCACCCGCATCGCCGGGGTGACGACCGCGGTGGTGCGGCCGGCGGGCAACCTGATCGCGGGGCAGGGCGCGGTGATCGACCTCTGGGGCGATCGTGCCGAGGAGCTCGTGGTGCGCGCTCCGGTGGCGATGTTCGCGCACTTCGGCGAGGCGGCCGACGCGGCGGGGGGTGGCTCGCGCGCCGGTGAGTTGCTGCGCCTGCGGGAAATTCTCGAGGACGCGCGCGTCTACGCGCGCCGCCGGGCGGCGTTCGAGCGCGGCGCCACGCGGGATTTCGCCACCAGTCGCCTCGACCTCGAGGCCCTGGTGCCCGTGGTCGAGGGTCGCCTGCCGCTGGCCATCGAGGCGCATCGCGCCGCCGACATCCGCGCCGTGCTGCGCCTGGCCGACGAGTTCGGCCTGCGCCTCATCCTGCTGGGCGGGACGGAGGCCTGGCAGGTGGCCGACGAGCTGGCGCGGCGCCGGGTGCCGGTGGTCCTGAAGGTGCTGCAAAATTTGCCCGCGACGTTCGAGCAACTCGGGGCCCGCTACGACAACGCCGCCCTACTGCGCCGCGCCGGCGTCACCGTGGCGCTGACGACGAACGACACCCACAACGCCCGCAACCTCCGCCAGGAGGCGGGCAACGCCGTCACCTACGGCCTGCCCTGGGAGGAGGCCCTGCGGGCCATCACCCGCGCCCCGGCCGACATCTGGGGCGTGGGCGATCGCTACGGCTCGCTGGCCCCGGGCAAGGTGGCCAACGTGGTGGTTTGGAGCGGCGATCCGCTCGAGCTGCTCACGCGCGCGGAACTTGTCCTCATTCGAGGACAGATCGTGCCCTTGCGCAGCCGGCAGACGGAGCTGCGCGACCGCTACCGCACCCTCGATCCGAACGCGCGGCCGTATCGGCCGTAGGGCTCCGTGCCGCCCGCCGCGCGGGCGGCACGGACTTTCGGCACACCGCTTGCTTTGCGGTAGGGCGTCTCACGCCAACGGAGAGAGCTGGGCGACATGGTACGTACGCGACGCTTGACCGCGCTGGCGCTGGCGGTCGTCTTGCCGGGCACGGGCCTGGCCGGCTGCGCGGGGCTCAGCCGCACCGAGCGCGGCGCCATCATCGGCGCCACGACCGGCGCCGCGGTCGGGGGATTGATCGGCCGCAACAGCGGTCGGACCGCCGCGGGCATCATTCTCGGCGCGGCCGTGGGGGGCGCCGCCGGTGCCATCATCGGTCAGCAGATGGACCGCCAGGCCCGCGAGATCGAGCAGACCGTCGAGGGAGCCAAGGTCGAGCGCGTCGGCGAAGGCCTGGTCGTCACCTTCGAATCGGGGATCCTCTTCGATTTCGACTCGGCGGAGCTCCGGCCCGAAGCGCGGCGCAACCTGGAAGCCCTGGCCCGCAGCCTCCAAAACTATCCGAACACCGACGTGGTCATCATCGGCCACACCGACAGCATCGGCAGCGAAGCGTACAACCAGCGGCTGTCGGAGCGTCGTGCACAGGCGGCGGCAAACTACCTGATCTCGCTTGGGGTGGCACCGAATCGCATTCGCACCATGGGCCGGGGTGAAACGGATCCCGTGGCCGACAACGGCACGCCGGAGGGTCGGCAGCGCAACCGGCGCGTGGAGGTGGTCATCTACGCGAACGAGCAGTTGCGGCGGCAGCCCCGGCAGCGGGCACCCTGAGGCGAGGTTGCTGGCCGCGCGCCGCGCGGGGTGGGCGCCGCCGAGCGTCCACCCCGCGTTGCCGTTCGCCCGTGCCCCGGCCCGTTAAGGGTGCGGATGGTGCTGCTGCATCCCGCGGCCGTGGACCTCGACGGGCACGAAGGCCTCGACGTCGTCCCACGCCAGCACCAGCAGCGCGCGCCCCTCGCCCTGGGGCTCGAAACGGATCGTGAAGCGCTCCTCCGGCGTAGCGCGGCGGCGCACCTGCATGGGGATCCGAGCGAAGTCCTGCGCGGGGTCGTACATCGTGCCCCACTGGCCCGTCTGGCGATTGAGGATGAGAACCCAGCCGTCGGGGTTCGGGATCGTCCATAGGGTGTAGGTGCCCGCGGGCACGTGGGTGCCGCCGATGGCCAGATCCGCGGTCGTGCGGAAATGGGTGGCCTGGTTGGCGCCGGTGCGCCAGACTCGCCCCCAGGGTACGACGTTCCCAAAGATCACCCGGCCGCGCTTGGCGGGTCGTCCGTAGTCGACGAGCAATTCGGCGTCGCCGAGACGGATGCGCACGGTGTCGCGCGGCGAAAGCGGCCCCAAGCCCCGGCCTTGGCGATCGAGCGCCGCCCAGGCGGTGGCCTGCGCGGCCACGTCCACGGGCGCCACCCGGGTAACCTCGACCTGGAACGTGCTGCCGCGGCCGTCGAGCCAGAGGAGGCGCCCGTCGGCGGCAACGCGCGCACGTGCCGGCCCGGAGGGCAACGCCAAGGCCACGGTATCGCCGCCGGCGCGGCGCACCGTCACGGCCCCCAGGGCGGCGGCGCCAACGCTCCAGGTGCGGACGCGCAGGGAGTCCACGGCGGCACGGCGAAAGGCCGCCAACATCGGCTCGTAAAGCGCATAGGAAAGCGGTAGCCCCGGGTACACGGGGCCGGGCGCGGCCAAGGCCGCCCGTCGCACGCCCTGCGGCCCTTGCTCCTCCCAGCGCACGCTGTCGCCGGCGCGCGTGGCCACCAGCGTGCGCAGCCGTGCCTCACCCGGCACGGAGTCGCGTACCTCCAGCCGCCGCCAGGCGCTGGCGTCGCCGCTAGGGCCAAGCTCCACCACGTAGCGGCGAAGCGTCGTCCGGGGAGTGCGCACGACCAGAACCCCCTCGAGGCGGTCGGTACGGCGCGCGGTTCGCTCGACCGCCACCGTGTCGCGGCCGAGCCGCACCCAGAAGGACGCCGCCTCCGGGGCGCGGGCCTGCGCCCCAAGCGGCGCCGCCGTCGTTGCCAGCGCAGCGACGAGGAGCCGCGTCGTTGTCCCGCGCATTATCATCCTCCGTTCGGAAGGTGCGCCTGCACGTTGCCGTCGGACTCACGGCCGCGGCAAGGGGCCCACCGTCGTCCGCTGCACGGAGCGCGTCCGCCGCGTGGCACGCCAATGAAGGGCAAACAGCACGAGGTAGGCCCCGCCCACGGCCGTGTGCCCCCAACCTGTCCAGCGGATCCAGCTGGGTTGGGCCAGCACCTGCAGCGCATAGCCGGTGACGATCATCGCGGCGGCGGTGACCACCCCGGCGAGGCCGCTGCGCCGGCCGGTTTCCAGACCGCGGCGCCAGTGCGCCCAGATATGCCGGAGAAACACCAGCCCCAAGGCGAACACGAACAATGGGGCCGTGGCCACGTGGAGCTTCAGCAGCACCGGCTCCCACGGATGGCTCACGGCCAGCGGATCGGCCGGATCGGGCGGACGCGGCAGGTACCGTACCAACGCGTAGGCCACGCCGGTGGCCCCCACCAGCGCCGTGCTGCCCACCACTGCCCACCGCTCGACGCGCGTCATCGCCCGTCCAACGGCCGGATCACCGCATGGAGCGCCAGCACGCGGCGCACGGCGCGCGTGGCCGCCTCCGCGGTCAGCGTCGCTCCGGTCAGGGGGCGAATGGCGCGTTGCAAGGCCAACCGGTCGTCCAGCCGGCGGCCTTGGAACTGCGCCCGCCACGCCTCCGGCGCCACGTACTGCGGCGGCTCGTCAAATCGGACCACCTCGACCCGCCGCACCGCGCCGTCGGGGGCCAGGACGATCAGGAGCACCTCCGTCAGGGTGCGTACCCGATGCGCGTCGAAGTAGGCCACGCCGAGGGGGGCGGTCTCGCGCCAGCCGACGTAGTACGTGATCACCCGCTGGTCGATCGGCACGCCGCGACCGGCCAGCGCCCGGGCCCGCGCCAGGTCGGCTGGCGTCAAGAACGCCGTCCGTCGCTCCACCCGTGTGGCCTCGGGAAACGCCAAGCGCAGCGCCTCGGCCTGGGTCAGCCGCGGCGCCTGCGCGGCTCCAGACAAGGGGGCGGCGACGGCGCCCCACCACCACGCCGCCGCCAGCCCGATCCGCCGCCAGGGGCTAGAAGATGTAGCCCAGGTTGACATTGAACTGGTTCACCCCGGTGCGCGCCCCGTTGCGATGCCATTGGTAGTCGGCCTTGACCGCGATCTGCGGGATCGGCTTCCACATCAAGCCCAGGAGCGTCACGGCGCGGTCGTTGGCCGGGTTGACGGCGAAGCCGGCCGGCACGCGCGCCTGCGTGTTTAGGCGCTCGTAGCGCACGTAGGGCACCAGTTGGTGCGTCGTGGGCCGCGTCCGCAGGAGATTGTAGCCCAGGTGCACGTAGCCGCCCCAAAGGCGTTCGCCGATGGAGTTCGCCCCGCTCAAGTTGCGCAGCTGGTTGAGCGCCGCCACGTCGTCGAGCGTGGCCCAGGCGTACAGGCCGCGCAGATCCCAGCCGGCCACTCGGACGTCGGCGTGCACGTCGGCGATCCATAGCCGTCCGCCCACCCGCTGCCCGTTCGGCAAGCGTCGGTTCTGCGCCGTCTGACCGAGGAACGTGGAGGCGCCCAGCAGCACGCCGGGCACGCCTTCGAAGTCGAGCCGCGCCGTCACGGCCGGATCCTCGATGAGGGCCCGGGCGCCTTTCTGGCGTCCACCTCGTAGCCCGGCGGCCGAAAAGCCGCTGGCGCGCGAACTGCCGCCGCCCACGGCGTCGAGCCCGTCCATGAGGTAGGCGCGGTAGCGCCAGGGTCCCCACTCCCCGAAGAACCCCACCCCGTTGGAGCGCCACGTCGTCGGGATGATCGCCGATTCCGTCAGCGACCGCGTCGTGCCGAGAAAGATCGGCGGCTCGTGAAGCTCGTTGACCCATCCCAAGGGAGCCAGCACGAGGCCGGCCCGCAGCCCGAAAGTCGGATGGAGCAGGTAGTCCAGATAGGCGAACTCGATCGACGCTTCACCGCCTTGGCTCGTGGAGCCGTGCTCCCACTCGAGCTCGGAGTTGAACAGGAGGCGTTCGTTGAACTTGTAGCCGACGTACAGGATGGCCCGCAGGGCGTCGACCTGGTCCTGCAAGGCCACGGGTTGGCCGTCCTGGCGCGAGCGGGCGTAATTTTCGTACAAGATCTCGCCGTAGCCGCCGATGGACACCCCGCCGGGTACGCGATAGACCTTCGAGGCCGCTGGCCCGAGGCCGTACTGCCCGGTGTCGGCGGCGACGACGACGTCCCGCCCCAAGCGCAGGGCTTCCAACTCGCGCGTCAAGGCCTCCACCTGGCGCTCCAGCTCGGCGATGCGGACGCTATCGCGCCGAAGGGCCGCCGTGTCCACTTGGGCCCCCAGGGGGTGGGCACCCAGCAGCGCCGCCAATCCCCATCCCATCCAACGTCGTTGCATTAGGGCCATGGCTCCGTTCGATTCGTGTGGTTGGTGGCCTGGTGTCGGCCGTCCGGCCAACAGCAGGCGCGGAAGGTGGGCGTGGTCTGCACCTGCCAACGTCCGGCGGGGCCAGCGACGAGGAACAACGCCGCCACGCCCCGCGCCTCCGCCCAGGCCCGCCCGACCCGCGGGCCCATGACGAACAACGCCGTCGACAACACGTCCGCCCGTAGCGGATCGGTGTCGACGACGGTCACGCTTCCCCAGGCCGGCACGGGCGTGCCGGTGCGGGGATCGACGATGTGTCCCCATCGCCGGCCGCTGGCGCGCACGAAACGCTCGGACGCCGAGCTGGTCGACGCGGAACCAGCCGGCAGCTCGAAGGCCACGGCCGCGCGATCCCGCCGGCGCGGATCGGCCGCGGCCACCGCCCACGGACCCCGCGGCCAAACCAGCAGCTGCCCGCCGAAGTCCACGCGCGCCGCCCAGGCTCCCCAGGCGCCCAGCCTGCCCTGCACCGCTCGGAGCGCCGCCCCTTTGCCGAAGGCGCCGCTGTCGAGCCACACGCCCGGATGGAGCCGCACCCACCCGGTGCCGTCCGCCCGCACGTGCCGCCATCCCGCCGCCGCCGCCGCCCGTGCCCGCGCGGCCGCCGTCGGCACCCGCCCGCGGCCGCGCAGATCCCAGGCGTCGATCCACGGGCCAACGGCCGGGTCGAACGCGCCCCCGGTGGCGCGCACCCAGCCGTCGAGCTCGGCCAGCAAGGCGGCCACCTCCGGGCGCAGCGCCACCGGCGTCCCCACCGGCGCTCGGTTGAGCCGCTGCAGCTCGGAATCCGAACGCCAGGTCGTCAGCCACCCTTCCCAACGCGCCACCTCGGCCACCACGCTGTCGCTGACGGCCAGCGCCGTGGCCGAGTCCGGGCCGGCCACCGCCAGCTGCAGCCAGGTGCCCATGGCCAGGACGCGGCGGGCCACCCAAACGGTGTCGGCCAGGAGGGCGGGGCTCATCTACGATTGAAACCCATTCTCAAACGGTCGACAGCCTACACCCGCCGCCGGTCGGCTGTCAAGCCTCGAGGCCCGACGCGCTTGACAGCACGCTTCCAGGCGGCGCACCTTGCCCGCGCCAACCCCAACCCGGAGGAAGGCCATGGCCTCCGCCCCGATCGTCTCCACGGACCGCCTGCGCAACGTGGCCGTGGTGGGGCACGGCGGCGCCGGCAAAAGTCAGCTTGTCGACGCCATTTGCTACCTGGCGGGCACCACCAAGCGCCTGGGCGACCCGCGCCAGGGCACCGCCGTCACCAGCTTCACCCCCGAGGAGGTGGCCCACGCCACGACGATCGGTCTGCACCTTGCCCACGCGTTTTGGGGCGAGGTGAAGGTCAATTTGCTCGACACCCCTGGGTATCTCGACTTCGTGGGCGAAACGCTGGCTGGCCTGCGCGTGGCCGACGCCGCGCTCGTCGTCGTCAACGCCGTCAACGGTGTCGAGGTGGGCACGGAACGTGTCTGGAGCTACGTGCAGCAGCGCGGCTTGCCCGCGGCGTTTTTCGTCGCCCACATGGACCGCCCCTATGCCGATTTCGACGGTGCCTTCGCCCAGATCCGGGAGGTCCTCACGCCCAAGGCGATCCCCGTCGAGATCCCCATCGGCAGCGGGGAAAGCTTCCAGGGTCTGGTGAACCTCTTCACGGAGGAGGCCGTCCGCTTCGAAGGGGAGAAGCTCGTCCCGATCCCGATGCCGCCGGAGCTCGAGGCGCGCGAGCACGAGCATTGGCAGGCCCTCATCGAGACGATTGCCGCAACGGACGACGAATTGCTGGAACGTTACCTCGAGGGTCGGGAGATCACCCTGGACGAAGCCTTGCTCGCCCTCAAGAACGCCATGCTCCGAGGCGAGCTGGTGCCCGTCTTCTGCGGCGCCCCGGCACGAACGTGGGGCGTGCGCACCTTGATGGACGCCCTGGTGCGGCTTTTCCCCTCGCCCCAGGAGCGCCCGCCCGAGGTGGCCGAGGGCCGCGGCGGCCCCGTGGAGTTACGCAATCTCAACACGGATCCCTTCGCCGCCCTGGTGTTCAAGACGACGAGCGAGCCCCACGTCGGCGAGCTGACGTACTTCCGCCTTTTTGGTGGGCCCGTGCGCAGCGGCACCGAGGTCCTAAACGCCGCGCGCGGCAAGTCCGAGAAGCTCGCTCACCTGGCGATCCCCCTCGGGCGCGAGCGCCTCGAGGTGGAGGAGCTTCGCGCCGGCGACATCGGCGTGGTGGCCAAGCTGCGGGATACCCACACGAACGACACCCTCTGCGCCCCGAGCATTCCGCTGCAGCTATCTCCGATCCCCTTCCCCGAGCCGGACCTGGCCGTCGGGGTGGAACCGGTCAGCCGCGGCGACGAGGAGCGGATCTCGGCGGCGCTGCACAAGCTGCACGAGGAGGATCCCACGCTGCGCGCCGAATACGACCCCGAGCTGGGCCAGACCTTGCTGCGTGGCTGTGGCGAGCTCCATCTGGAGGTCCAGGTGGAGCGGCTCAAGCGCAAGTTCCACGTCGACGTGCGGTTGACCGAGCCGCGGGTGCCCTATCGAGAAACCATCCGCAAGGTGGCCGAGGCCCAAGGGAAATACAAGAAGCAAACGGGCGGCCGCGGTCAGTACGGTGACGCCCACGTCCGTCTCAAGCCCCTGCCGCGGGGCAGCGGGTACCGGTTCGTGGACTCCATCGTCGGCGGCGTCATCCCTCGGCAGTACATTCCTTCCGTCGACAAGGGGATCCAGGAGGCCGCGCGTCGCGGCATCCTGGCCGGCTATCCGGTCGTGGACTTCGAGGCGGAGTGCTTCTTCGGCTCGTACCACGAGGTCGACAGCTCCGACATCGCCTTCCAGATCGCCGGTTCGCTCGCCTTCCAGAACGCGGCCCAGAAGGCGGACCCGGTCCTGCTCGAGCCGATTCTCGAAGTCGAAGTCCAGACGCCGGAGGAGTTCGTCGGCGACGTGATTGGCGACCTGTCGAGTCGACGGGGACGAATTCTGGGGATCGAGGCGCTCGGCCGCACGCAGCGGGTGCGGGCCCTGGTCCCCCAGGCCGAGATGACCAAGTACAGCTCGGCGCTCCGTTCGCTGACGCAGGGGCGCGGCAGCTATACGCAGCGCTTCCACGGCTACGAGGAGATGCCACCGGCGGAGGCGCAAAAGGTGATCGAGCAAGCGCGCCGGGCGAAGGAGGAGGTGGCTGCCCGCTAGGCCTCTTGACGGGGACGGCGCCGGGCGGTAGGCTGGTCGGCCCGGCGGCGCCCCGGCCGGCGGGATCGCAGGGTCTTCTTTGGCCGGGACGGATGGCGCGATGACGGCGTGGCGGTCGTGGCGGCAGGTCTACTGGGCCTGGCGGGAAGCGCAAATCGAAGCCTACAGGGACGCCCTCCCCCGCGCCCACCTCCTCCACTTGGCGGAGGAAGCGGTGCGCCGGTACATGGGTGCCGAGCCGCAAACGGCGCTCACGGAGGTGTTGCTCGCCTCCTGGGTCGACGAGATCATCGCCGAGCGCTTGGGCCTGCCGAGCTACCGTGCTTGGTTGCGGGCGCAGCGGGCGGCGATGCGACGCGCGGCCGCCGCCAACGCCGACCTCACGCCTCCGGCGGCGCCGCCCGCGTCGGTCCCCGCCGCCACTTGAGGACGTCGAAGCCGGTGCGGCAGCGCCGGCACCAGAACTGCGCCAGGGACAGCTGGCCGCCGAAGAGGCTGAGGCGCTCGGTCTCGCGGCCACCGCAAAAGGGGCACGCGGGGGTCTCCGGCAGCCGCGGGCGCGGCGGCTCCCTCATGGGGGACTCACTCCACGAGGAGGGCTCGGTTGCGGTCGCCGCGCACCCGGGCCAACGTGTCCGGGTCCGGGCCACCGGGGGCGGCGCGGCGGCGGGTGGGATCCCACCCGCTCCAGTCGAGCGGGGCGACCAGGGCCCAGGCCCCGCCGCGAGGCTCCACGCCCGGCACGCCGACGCGCTCGAGGGCGGGCGCGACGGTGGCCAGCCAACGAGCGCGCATCTCCTCGGGCCCCCACCCGATCCAGCCCCGCTGCCGCAGCTCGGCCCAGCCGGGGTCCTCCTCGCGACCGAACCAACGCGCCACCGCCGGCAGCCAGGCGGTGAGTCGATCTCGAAGGACCGCCACGGCCGTCCCCCGCCGGAGCGTCTCCACCCAGCCCAGCGCGTGCTCCCGGTGGTACGCCTCTTCGTCGAGCATTTTCTGGATGCGGCTGCGCGCCGGCCCATAGCCGCCGGCGCCCAACGCCGCGTAGCTCTCCGCGAGCGCCGCATCGAACAAGAGGTTGGCCGCCAGAACGTCGAACCAGTCAGGCCAGGCGGCGTCGAGACCCTCCCAAGAGGCGTAGGCCTCGGCCGGTCGCTCGTGCTCCAGCGCCCGGGGATCGTTCCCCAGATCCGCGAGCAGGGCGTAGGTCAGCCGACTGTGGCCCCACTCGTCCTGCGCCATGGAGGACGCGGCGATGCCCGCCTCGATCGACGGCGCACCAAGGATCCAATCCGAGTAGCGGATGCCCAGCAGCCGCTTGTTGTCCGCCAGCGCGAGGAGAAGCCGCGCCAGCGCCGCCTCCGCCGTCATCGCGCCCCTCCGCCGGCCACGTCGTCCCCCCCGTAGGCACCGGTGCCCGGCGCGTGCACGAGAGCGGCGGTGTCCCCCTCCGGAGGGCGTACGGCCAACGGCGTGCCACGCCGCGTCTCCCGGCGCAAGGCCAGTCGCATGGCCGTCCGCGGCACCACCCACATCTCCAGCCAGTTCTGCTCGTCGTAGGTGCTGCGAGCAAAGACGCAGGCAAGTTCCTCGTTCGGGGCGTTGACCCAGCCGACGTGCCGCAACGGCTCGCCGCGCTCCTTGCGGGCGAACACCTCGAACACCGGCGCGCTCATGCCCGCACCCCCAAGGCCGCCAAACGCTCCCGCCCCGCCGGCGTGATCCGCTCCACCGTCCACGGCGGATCCCACACCTCGCGGATGCGCACCTCGCGCACGCCGGGCTCCCGCCGCAGCCGCGCCTCCACGTCCTCACGGATGAAGGCCATGCAAGGGCAGGCGGTGGCGGTGAAGGTCAGATCGACCTCGACCACGCCGGGAGCGGCCCAGCGCACGTCGTAGACGAGACCCAGATCGACCAGGGAGACGGGCAGCTCGGGATCCTGTACCTCGCGCAGGGCCGCCCACAGGGTCGCGGTGTCGCTCACGCCGCCGCCAGCATCGACCGAAAGTCCCGCCCCGCCTGGATCATCTCCACGTAGCGGGCGTTCATCGGGCCGCGGCGCTTCCAGCGGGCGAACACCCGATCCCAACCGATTTCCCCCTCTTCGAACAGCCATCGCTTCTCGTCCTCGTCGAATTCGCAGGGGAAGGGATAGTCGAGCACGTACTCCCCTTGGGCCTCGTCGTAGTGGGCAGGCACTCGCAACCCGATGGATTCGCACAGCGGCACGGTCGCCTTTAGCCACGCCTGACGCAGCTGGTCGTTCGTCATCCCCTTGAGGCGGTACTCCAGCTGGTCGCTGTGGCGCTTGAGCGGGTCGGGCAATCCGAACCACTCCACCGCCATGGGGAACATCCAGTCGACCGCCCGTTGCAACTTCTCCCGCGCCTCCCCGCCGGCCGCCGCCAGGCGTTTCATCCACATCTCCCCGTGGCGCAGGTGGAAGGTCTCCTCCTGGTCCACCTTGACGAGCGCGCGCTTGAGCGGCCCGTAGCTCGTGTTCCGGTAAACGTCGCTGAGCAGCGTGATGCCGGCACGGTCGTAGAAGCCGTTGGCCACCACTAGCTCGGCCCAGTTCTCCAGGGCGTGATCGAACCCGTAGGGGTGCTTGAATTCGTGCGGCTGCCGCCCGTAGACGAGCTCGTCCTTGTCGAGGCCCAGGTCCTCCAGCAACCGGTAGGCGATGTTGGCGTGGGCCAGCTCGTCCTGGATGATGGCCGTGGCGCTGACCATCGTGTTCGTCGAGGGCGCGTCGCGCGCCGCCAGGAAGTAGGCCGGCGCGGAGATCAGCTCCGTGTCCGCCTGCACGAGCAGTTGGACAACGAGAGCCTTGCGGTAGCCCTCGGTCATCTCCTCCGGGGACTCGACGATGTAGCCGGCCTGGACCTTCTGCTTGAGCTCCTCCTCGGCGAAGCGGGCCATGGGCGCCTCCGGGTTCGAACGGACGTTCGATCGCCAATGTACCGCCCGCGCGGCCGGGCGTCAACGCTTGCCCGTGCCGACCGTGGCGGTCTACTGTTCCGCGCACCGACGCACCGGATGCCCATGCGCCTTCGCCTTGTTGGAGCCTTGCTTGTCGGCGGCGCCGCCGCGGTGACCGGACAGGAGCGCCGCCTGCTTTCGCCGTTCGATCTGTACCGTCTGCGGACCGCGGGCAACGTGGCCGTATCCCCGGACGGACGCTGGGCGTTGTACCGCGTCGTGGCGATCGACTCGGCCGCCAACCGGTACCGATCGGATCTGTGGATCGCGGCCACGGACCAGCGCACGCCGCCGCGGCGGTTGACGTGGCGCGGCGACGTCGGCCGGGCGGTTCAGCCCCGATGGGAAGCGGATCGCCTTCGTGGCGCCGCGCGATGGTCGGCCACAGATCTGGATCCTACCCTGGCGTGAGGGAGGCGAGGCCTGGCCGCTGACGGACCTGCCCGGCGGTGCCGATGACCCCGTCCGGAGCCCGGACCGGCGGCGATTGGCGTTCGTCAGCGCGTTGCCGCCCCGCGAGCTGTCGCCCGACAGCGCCCGAGCGGACAGCGCCCGGGTGGATCCGTTGGCCCTGCGTCAATTCGACCGAGACCGCGCCGCGGCCCTGGCGTCCCTGCGGGCCTGGCTGCGCCAAAACGCTCGCCAAAACGACCCTCGCGTCGTCACCCGGCTCGACTACCTCGGCGAAACGAGCCTGCAGGAGGAACGCTACGCGCAGCTCTACGTGGTCGATGTCCTCCCTGGGGCGCGGCCGCGGATGCTGACGCGCTTTCTCTTCCCGGTGCGGGACCCGGCCTGGACGCCCGACGGCCAGCGGCTGCTGGCCGTCGCCCAGCGGCCGCGCGGCCCCTACCCTCCGGACGTCGAAACCGAGCCGCAATTCGTCTGGCTGGATCCGGACGGCGCGCGCCCGCCCGAGTTCGTTGCCGATTCCGGGTACGCGGTGAGCAGTCCGCAAATCAGCGCCGACGGTCGGTGGCTCGTCTACGTGCGGCAGCGGCATCGTGTGCCCATGCCGACGGCGGTGCGGCGGGAGTTGGTGGTCCGCCCGCTGGCCGGCGGGCCCGTGCGCGAGTTGACCGCCCCGCTCGACCGGAGCGTGCAGGGCTTTGCGCTCCACCCGAGCGGCTGGGTCTACTTCACCGTCACCTCCGAGGGCGCCGTGCCGCTGTACCGGGCGCGGTTCGGTGGCGGAGCGCCGGAACCGGTCCGCCGCGGCCCCCTCGGCGTGGGGTCCTTCGCCGTGGCCGGCCCGACGCTCGCCTGGGCGGAAATGCAGCCCCAGCGCCCGAGCGATGTGTGGGCGGCCCGGCTCGACGGTCGCGGCGCGCGGCGCCTGAGCGCGCTGAACGATTCGCTGCTCAGCGAGGTCTGGCTGGCCGATTACGAGGAACTGCGGTACCGATCCTTCGATGGCACCCCGATCCAGGGATGGGTGCTGCGGCCCCGGCAGCCGCGCGGCGGTCGGGCCCCGTTGCTGGTGGAGATCCACGGAGGTCCGCACAGCATGTGGGGCCCTGGCGAGCCGACGATGTGGCTCGAATTCCAGAGCTTTGCGGGCGCGGGCTACACCGTCTTCTTCAGCAACCCCCGAGGCTCCGACGGCTACGGCGAAACCTTTCTGCGCGCCATCTACCGCGATTGGGGCTCACCGCCGGCGCGCGACGTGCTGGCCGGCGCCGACACCGTGCTGGCCCGCGGCTGGGCCGACCCTGCGCAGCAGGTCGTCACTGGCGGCAGCTACGCCGGCTACCTTACCGCTTGGATCGTGGCCCGCGAGGCCCCCGAGCGCTTCCGTGCTGCCGTGGCCGCGCGCGGCGTCTATGATCTTGGCATCTGGTACGGCAGCTCGAACACTTGGCGGCTGTTCGAGGGCGAGTTCGGCACCCGGCCTTGGGAGGACGGCGAGGTCGTCCGCCGGCAGTCGCCCCTCACCTACGTGCGCGATCTCCGCACCCCGCTGCTGCTCCTGCACGGCGAGCAGGACTACCGCACCACCATCGCCGGCGCCGAGGCCCTCTACCGCGCCCTCAAGGTGCTGGGCCGACCGGTGGAGTTCGTTCGCTACCCGCGCGAGGGCCACGAACTCACTCGGTCGGGGGAGCCGCGGCACCGCCTGGACCACCTGCTGCGCACATTGGAGTTCTTCGAACGTCACCTACCCGTCTGGTGACCATGCCGGCGGATCCTTTTCTCCAAGTGCCGGGCCGCCTCGGCTGGATCGAGGTGATCACTGGCGTCATGTTCAGCGGCAAAAGCGAAGAGCTGATGCGCCGGGTACGCCGAGCGCTGATCGCGGGCCGCCGGGTGCAAGTGTTCAAGTCGGCGCTGGATACGCGTTACGGTCTGCAGGAGGTGCGCTCCCATGACGGCCGCAGCGTCCAGGCGGTGCCGATCGCCAGCGCGGCCGAACTGGCCGAACGCGTTCACCCGAGCACGGAGGTCGTGGCCGTCGACGAGGTTCAGTTTCTTGACGATGGGATCGTGGCCGTGGCCAACGCGCTTGCCGACCGCGGGGTGCGTGTGGTTCTCGCCGGTACCGACATGGACTTCCGGGGCCAGCCCTTCGGGCCGATGCCGCAGCTGCTGGCCGTGGCCGAAATCGTCGACAAGCTCCACGCCATCTGTGTGGTCTGCGGCGCGCCGGCCACCCGCAACCAGCGCCTGGTCGACGGCGAGCCCGCCCCGGCCGACGCGCCCACGATCCAGGTCGGAGGCGCGGAGAGCTACGAGGCCCGCTGCCGCCGCTGCCACACGGTCCCCTCGCCGATCGCTGCCCAAACCTCCCTGCTCGAACTCCTGGAGCGCGAGCCGCCCGACGCCCAGATCCTGTTTTGGGGCCGGCGCTAGCGTCGGGGTGGGTCGGGAAAGCGCCGGGGCTTGGGGATGGGAACGGGATTGTCCGTCGCGTTGTTCGTTGGCGCCGCGGCGTTGGCGCTGCTCGCCCTCGTGCGGGCGCTGCGGCGGCGGGGAATGGGATGGGATGAGGTGGCGCTCCTGGGTGTGGCGGCGGTGGCGGCGCTGCTCGGCTACGCCGGCTGGCCGGCGGCGGCGCCGGAGCGGGCCCGGGCGGCCAGCCAGGCGGCTGCCGTGCTGTTGGGATCGCTGCTGATCGCTCGGGCAGTTCGACGATGGCGCCGCCGCGGCCCGTAGGCGCTGGGTTCCCGGTGGCTGCCTGGCCACCGGATCGGTGACGCGCCTTCCTTTTTCGGATCCCGCGCGGGGCCCGGTGGGGGGCGGGAGGCGACCGCCAGGGGACCGGGCCGGACGCCGCGGTCACATCGGCGCCGGCCCATCACAATCGGTCGGGGTCGACTCGCGCAGCCGCTCGGCCACCACGGCCTGGATGATCCCGGCGTCGAACCCGCGGCGGGCGAGGTACTGGGCCAGGCGGCGCCGAGCTCGGGTCCGGTCCTCGTGGGCGCGGGGTCGCCAGCGCGCGGCGGCGCGCCGCGCTGCGTCGAGCTCGTCGCCGCCCTCGGCCGCCAAGGCGGCGCGGGCCGTCGTCTCGTCGATGCCGCGGGCGCGGAGCTCGGCCTCCAAGGCGCGGCGGCCGCGGGGCCGGCCGCGGCGGCGGCTGCGCACCAGGAGCTCGGCAAAGGCGCGATCATCGAGCAGCCCGAGCGATCGCAGGCGCTCCAGCGTCGCGGCAACGGCGGTGTCCGGCACGCCGTGGCGGCGCAAACGGCGGCGCAGCTCCGCCTCGCTGTAAGGACGCTGCTGCAGCCAGGCCAGGGCACGGCGCCACGCCCAGGCGACCCAGGCGGCCGCCTCGAGATGGGCGAGCTCGGTCGCTTCCAGGCAACGCTCGGGGCGCAGATCGAAGGCGGCCACGGTGGTCTCGTCCACGTCCCAAAAGGTGCCGTCCTCCAAGGTGACCCGCACGCGGGTGGGATCGCGCGGATGACGAACCACCGCGCGCACCTGCGCGGCTTGCTCCGGGGCCGCCGCGGGCCTATTGTCCGCCGCCATGGACGTCGACGCTCCCTGTTGTTCCCTCGAGCTTTGGCGCCGGGAGGAATTCCCCCATCTCGACGAGGCGATCTACCTCAACGCCGCCGCCGTGGGCCCCCTGCCGCGGCGGGCGCTGGCGGCCCTGGAGGCGTTCCACGCTCGGCGCCAACGACCGCATTTGTTTGTCGACGAGGACTTTGTCGCCCCGCTGCAAACCTGCCGGCAAGCGATCGCCCGGCTGCTCGACGTGCCCCCGGCGACGATCGCCCTGGGGCCCAACACGAGCTTCGGGCTGAACCTGGCCGCTTGGGGCTTGCCCCTGCCGCGCGGCGCCACCGTGCTCGTGGCCGACCGCGAGTTCCCTGCCAACGTCTACCCCTGGATGGCGCTGGAGCGCCGTGGCCTGCGCTGCGAGCGCGTGCCCGCGACGCCCGAGGGCTGGCCGGACGAGGCAGCTCTTTTGCAACGCCTGCAACGCGGCGACGTCGCGCTGCTCGCCCTCTCGGCGGTCCAGTTCGCCAGCGGCTACCGTGCCGACCTGGTTCGCTTGGGCGAAGCCTGCCGAGCCGCTGGGGCGTACTTCGTGGTCGACGGGATCCAGTGGATCGGGCAGGAACCGGTGCGCCTGACGGGGCTGCCCATCGACGTGCTCGCCTGCGGCGGGCCGAAGTGGCTCTGCGGGCCGCTCGGTACGGGCTTCGTGTACGTGCGCGCGGAGCTGCTCGAGCGCCTCGAGCCGCCCTTCGTCGGCTGGACCGGCATGGCCGCCTGCGCCAACGTGGCCGACCTGCTGCGCTACCGCTTCGCCTTCCATCCCGACGCGCGACGCTACGAATTCGCCACCCTACCCGTCCAGGAGTTCGCCGCCTTGGCCGCCAGCGTGGAGCTCCTGCTCGACATCGGCCTGGCGCGCATCGCCGCCCACCTGCGCGGCCTGGTCGATCGGTTGGTGGCGGCCGTGGGCGCCGACGCTCGCCTGCAGTTGGCCAGTCCCTGCGACCCGGCGCGTCGCTCGGCCATCGTAACCCTGCGCACGCGGGACACGGCTCGAACCTACACCGCGCTGCGCGCCGCCGGCGTCGTGGCCAGCCTGCGCGAGGGCGTGCTCCGGCTGGCGCCGCACTGGTACACGCAGTCCGCAGAAATCGACCGGGTCATCGAGCTGCTGCATGCCCACGCGTAAGCGGTAGGCAGCTGGCGCCCGGGGGCGGGAGGAACGTGGGCCGCCTGCGCGCCGCCCAGCCGTCTCCTGGGGCGCCACCAGCAGCGCCGCAGGCTCGCGCCGAGCGTCTGAGAGCCGCGAGCGATCCCGACGACCCGATGCCACGGCACGAAGGACGAGGCCGCGATGGGACGTGCGGGCTGCCATGGTTGCGCACGACGGCGCAAAGCGGGCATCGTCGCCCGGGCCCGGCTGGTGAGGGAGCAGGGCGGTGACCCGTGGCCACCGGGGTGGGATCGGTGGGTGCTCTCTTTCGTTCGTCGGACGCACGAGGTGCGGTTGTCACCGCCCGTACGGGTGAACGTTCGCTGGCGCCGCGCCTTCCACGGCCGGGGAGCGACGTGTAGCTTCCGAACCATGCGTCGCGCCGTGGCCACGCTGCTTCTTGGAGGGATCGTCGCGGCGCCGCTCACGGCGCAGCCCCCACCGGCCTGGCCCGGCGCCGTCGAGCTGGGGCTGACGCTACGGCGGCTGGGCACGACGGCTCGGATCGTCATGATCGGGGCCCATCCCGACGACGAAAGCACCCCGCTGTTGGCCGAGCTGGCGTTGCGCCAAGGCGCGCGGGTGACCTACCTATCGCTGACTCGTGGCGAAGGCGGCCAGAACAGCCTCGGGCCCGAGGCGGGGCCCGTGCTGGGGCTCTTGCGGACGGGTGAGCTGCTGGCGGCGCGTCGGCTCGATGGCGCCGCCCAGCGGTTCGGCCCAGCGATCGATTTTGGTTTCAGCAAGAGCGCCTCCGAGACGTGGCGGCATTGGCCGCGCGACACGCTCCAAGCGATCGTCGCCGCCCTGCTCGATGAGCTCGCCCCCGACGTCGTCGTGTCGGTATTCCGAGGCGAGCCGTCCGACGGTCACGGGCACCACCAGGCCGCGGGCCAGCTGGCGCGGGCGGTGGTGGCCGCGCGACCCCCGGAGCGCCGCCCGGTTTTCCTCCTGCGCAGCGGTGGCGACGTCTGCGTGGCCGTCGGCGAGCGCGACCCGTTGCTCGGTCGATCCCCCTACCAGGTAGCGATGGCCAGTCGCAGTCAGCACCGCTCGCAGGACCAAGGCCGCCCCCAGGCGCCCGGACCGCAGAGCAGCTGCTGGGCACGCGCGCCGGAGAGCGGCGCGGGTCCGGTCCGCTGGCGCGTGCCGCTGGCTGAACGCCTCGGCGCCGCCCCGCCCGAAGCGCGGGCGATGGCGGCCGCGTACGACGCCTGGGCGGCCGCGCTGCCGGCGCGGGCACCCCTAGTCGATCCCGCGCCGCTCGTGCCGGAGTTGGCCGCGTGGCGCGCGCGGCTGCGGGCGCTGCCGACCCTCGACGCCGAGGCCCGCCGCGCCGTTGCCGAAGAGCTCGATGACCTGACCGCGGCGCTCCTTCGAGCCGCCAACGTCGCCCTCGAGGCGACCGTGGCCCGCGCCGCGTTGGCGCCGGACGACACGGCCACGCTCGCGCTCGCCGTCTGGAACGGTGGCCGGGACACCGTGATCGTCGAGGGCCTGGCGCCCGTCGTCCCGCCGGGTTGGCAGGCGATGCCGCTCGACCCGCCCGTTCGCGTCGTCGCCCCGGGGACCCGCGCGGTGCAGCGCTGGCGGCTGCATCTGCCATCCGACGCCGCGCCGAGTCAACCGTACTTCCTGCGCGCGCCGCGCCGCGGCGATCTCTATGCCTGGCCGCCCGGGGCCGACGGCGCGCCCCTCGATGCGGCCCTCGTGGCCGGGCGCCAGCGGTTGCACCTTGCGGGGGAGACGATCGACACCGTCGTGGCCGCCTATGCGCTGCAGGTCGATCCCCGCGACGGCGAGCGCGAGTGGCCGGTCTACGTGGCACCGCGGCTTGGCGTGGCTCTTCCGTTCGACACCCTGTTTTTGCCCACGCAGCCTCGGCCCTTCACCCTCACCCTGCGCCTGTGGGCCACCGGGCCGGGGCGCGGCCGGCTGGAGGCGCGACTGCCAAGCGGCTGGCGCATGGAGCCGGCCGCACCGACCGTCGTCTTCGCGGCCGCCGGCGAGCAGCGGCTGACCGTGCGCCTGGTGCCCCCGGCGCGGCTGCCGGAGGGAACGACGACGATCGCCTTCGCCGTCGTCACGGCGGACGGCGCCCGCGTCGACGGGGCGGTCCGTCTCGTCGATCATCCGCACATCGCGCCCGTCGCGTTCTGGGCACCGGCGCGGCTCGTGGTACGCGCCGCCGCCCTGCGGCGACCGGCGGGCGCCGTGGGCCTCCTCGTCACGCCCGACGACGATACGCCCGAACGCTTGGCCGCGCTGGGGTTGACCGTCGAGCGGATCGACCCGGCCGCGGCGACCCCGGCGACCCTCGCGCGCTTCCGCGCGCTGCTCGTCGGCCCGCGCGCCTACGAACGTCTGCCGGGTTTCGCGGCCGCTCGGCCGGCGCTCCTGGCGTACGTGCGTGCCGGCGGCACCCTCATCCTCCAGTACCAGCGCGAGCCGTTCTTCCGCGCCGGTTGGGCACCGCTGCCGCTGGAGGTGGCCCAACCGGCCGATCGCGTCACCGACGAGACCGCGCCGGTGCGGCTGCTCGCACCCGACCACCCGGCCTTGCGCACACCGCACCGCATCGGGCCGGAGGACTTCCTCGGCTGGGTGCAGGAACGCGCGCTCATGGTGCCGCGCCGGTGGGACCCGGCCTACCAGCCCCTGCTCGAGATGGCCGACCCCGGCGAGCCACCCTTGCGCGGCACCTTGCTGGTGGCTCGCTACGGCCGCGGCCACATCGTCTATACCGGACTGGCGCTCTTCCGCCAGCTGCCCGCCGGCGTGCCAGGCGCCTGGCGGCTGCTCCTCAACCTGCTGGCCCTACGCCCCTGATGCGCACGCGCTGGCTCGCCCTGCTCGCTCTCGCAGCCGCCTGCCGCGGCGGCGACGGCCGCATGCCGCTGGTTGTTTACTCGCCTCACGGCACGGATATGCTGCGCGAGGTCGAACGACGGTTCGAAGCTCGCTACCCGAGCATCGACGTGCAGATGCTCGACATGGGTTCCCAGGAGGCGCTCGATCGCGTGCGCACCGAGCGCGCCAATCCCCAGGCCGACGTTTGGTTCGGCGCGCCCTCGCCGCTGTTCGCCGCCGCCGCCGCCGAAGGATTGCTCGCCCGCTACGTGCCCACCTGGGCATCGGCGCTTCCGGCCGACGCTCGCGACCCCGGCGGCGCCTGGCACGGCACCTACCTCACGCCCGAGGTCCTCGCGTTCAATGCCCGCCGGGTACCGCCGGACCGCGCACCCCACGACTGGGACGACCTCCTCGACCCCCGCTGGCGCGACCAGATCATCCTGCGCGACCCGCTGGCCAGCGGCACGATGCGCACCATCTTCGGGATGATCTTGCTCCGCTCCCTGCGCGCCACCGGCGATACCGCCCAGGGCTGGGCCTGGCTGCGTCGGCTCGACGCGCAGACGCGCGAGTACGTCGCCAGCCCCGCTCTCCTGTACGACAAGTTGGCCCGCGGCGAAGGGGCCGTCACCATGTGGACGCTGCCCGACATCGAGACCCTGGTGCAACGCGGCCTGCCGCTTGACTACCGCCTACCGCGCAGCGGCACTCCGCTGGTCGTCGACGGCATCGCCATCGTCCGCGGCACCCGCCACCCCGAAGCCGCCCGGATCTTCGTCGAGTTCGTCGGCTCCTTGCCGGAAGAGATCTGGGCAGCGCGCGCCTTCGCCCGCCTACCCGCCCGCCGGGACGTGCCGTCCGATTCCCTCCCGCCGCGGCTCCGAGCGGCGCTGGCCCAGCTCGTCGTCGAGCCGATGGATTGGGCGACCCTGGAGCGCCAGGGCGCCGCGTGGATGCGCTACTGGGACGAGCACGTCCGCGGGCAAGGACGGCGTCAGTAGCCGAAGAAGCCGACATCCGGTCCGGCAGCAAACGCCTCCGGCGCCGCGGCCGCATCTCCGTGCTGCTCGAGCAGCCGACGCAACCGCCGAAACGACAGGCGCAGCATCCGCTCCCGCAGCAGCGCGTCCGGTTCAGGGGCGGGCCACAGCCACAGGGGCACGTACTTGTCGCTGGCCGGTGCCGCCGCGCCGGTGGACAGTCCCGCCGACGGAGGCCCCACGCCGAGCCCCGTGCGCACCAGCTCCAGCGCCAGGGCGGGATCGAGCCCCTCCTCGCGGGCAATGTCGTAGGCCCACTCGGCCAATGCCCACGGCACACCGTCGGCCACGGCGGCGGCGACGAGCTCATGCCGCCGACGATGGCGCTGCGCCTCGCTCAGCCGCGCCTCGTCCTCGACGTCGAGCAAGCCTTCGAGCGAACCGAAGAACGTGTCCTCGCCGCGACGTCGCCGCCGCCGCTCGCGGTAGGCTGCCAACACCCGCCGCGCGGTCTCGATGGGATCGCGCATCTCCATGACGCCCGCGGTGCGAGGCAAGAACCCGGCCACGGCCCGAGAGTTGCAACGGCCACCTCGCGATGCCACGCGACCCCCGCGCCCTCCTGCTCCGCTGGGCCGTCGCCTTGCTGGCCTGGAGTGTACTCGTTTGGGGAGTGGCCGAGCGGCTCGGGTCGGCCTCGCGCGCCGGCTAGCCGCGTCCGCACCGGGAGGACATCATGCACCGCCTGCGTCGTTGCCTGCCCCTGCTGGGGCTGATCGTCGCGGTCGCGCCCGCGGTCGCGTCCGCGCAGTACTTCGGGCGCAACAAAGTCCAATACCGCACGTTCGACTTCCGCGTCCTCAAGACGCCGCACTTCGACATCTACTTCTATCCCGAGGAAGCCGACGGCGCCCACGCCGCCGCTCGCTTGGCGGAACGCTGGTACACGCGTCTATCGACCTTGCTCGGGCACGAACTCCAGGCCCGACAGCCGATCGTCCTCTACGCCAGCGGCAACGACTTCCGCCAGACCACCGTCATCGAGGACTTCCTCGGCGAGGGCGTCGGCGGCGTGACCGAAGCCGCCAGGCAGCGCGTCGTGCTGCCCTTGACCGGCAGCCTGGCGGAATTCGACCACGTGCTGGGCCACGAACTCGTCCACGCCTTCCAGTACGACATCTCCGGGCTGGGGCGCTCCGGCGGGGCGATCGGGCGTGGCGCCGAGCAGCTGGCCGCCACCCCGCTGTGGTTCATCGAGGGCATGGCCGAGTACCTCAGCCTGGGCCCCGTCGACCCGGCCACGGCCATGTGGCTGCGCGACGCCGCTCTCAACAACAACCTGCCGACGATCGAGCAACTGGCGCGCGATCCGCGCTTCTTCCCCTACCGCTTCGGCCATGCGCTGTGGGCCTACATCGGCGGTCGCTACGGCGACGCCGTCATTGGCCAGATTCTGCGGTTGGTGGGGCAGGGCTTCCCGTACCCCGAAGCGATGCGTCGGCTGCTCAACGTCTCGCTCGATCAACTCTCGCGCGAGTGGCACGACGCCATCCGGCAGGCCTACCTGCCGCTGCTGGCGCAAGCCCCGGAGGCGCGCCTCAACGCCCACCCTCTCATCACCCGCACCCGCGGCGGTGGCCGGCTCAACCTCGGGCCGGCGCTTTCGCCCGATGGGCGCTGGGTGGCCTTCTTGTCGGAACGCGGTCTCTTCGACGTCGACCTGTGGCTCGCCGACGGCCGCACGGGCGCCAACCCCCGTCGCCTCCTGGCCGGGCCGGCGCAGGACCCGCACTTCAGTAGCCTGCGCTTCATTGCCAGCGCCGGCAGCTTCGCCCCCGACGGTGGCCGTCTCGCCCTGGTGGCCGAACGCGCCGGCCGCGATCGGGTGGTCGTTCTGTCCATTCCCGCGGGCCGGGTGCTACGCGAGCGGATCGTGCCCGAGGCGCTCGAGCTGAGCAACCCCAGCTGGGCGCCGGACGGCCGCACGGTCGTCGTCAGTGCCAACCACGGCGGCCTGAGTGACTTGGTCGAACTCGATCTCGAGACGGGCCAGGCCCGCTACCTCACGAACGACGCCTACGCCGACCTCATGCCCGCCGTCTCGCCCGACGGCCGCACGGTGGCGTTCGTCACCGACCGGGGCGCCGCCGACCTCGGCGTCTTTCGTTGGGGCAGCTACCGCATCGGTCTGCTCGACCGCGGCACCGGGCGCATCGATCTGCTGCCCGACGTCGGCGGCAACGCCATCAATCCGCAGTGGAGCCCCGACGGTCGCAGCCTGCTGTTCATCTCCGACCGGGCCGGCATTCCGGACCTCTACCGGTACGATCTTGAGAGCCGCCAGCTCCATCGCCTCACGCGCGTCTTCACGGGCGTAGCCGGCATCACGGAGCTGAGCCCGGCGCTGGCGGTGGCCCGGTCCACCGGCGAGGTGGTCTTCAGCGCCTTCGAGCGGGGCGGCTACAACCTCTACCGACTCGAGCCGGCGGTGGCGCGCGCCGGCGACCCAGTGCCGTTGACCACGGCGACGCCGACGCTCAACCCAGCGCTGTTGCCGCCGGTCCCCCGACCGGAGGCCCCCGCCTTCCGTCGTGTGGCCCTGTACTTGGCCGATCCGCTCACCGGCCTGCCGCGCGACACCGCCTTCGCCGTCCTCCCCTACCGGCCGCGCATCTCCCTGGACTACATCACCACCCCGCAAGTCGGCGTGGCCGCCGGCGGCGTCGTCGGTCGCGCCGAGCTCTACGGCGGCGTCGCTGGCGTGTTCAGCGACATGCTGGGTCGCCACGTCGTCTTGGGTGCGGTGCAGGCCCAGGGCCAGCTCGACGAGATCGGCTTCGCCTTGCTCTACCTCAACCGAGCGCATCGTTGGAACTACGGCGGCTACGTGCAGCGTGTGCCCACCGTGTACGGACTCAACGGCTACACCTCCGTCGGCGAACCCGTCCTGGTGTTGTACCGCTTCTTCGACACCAGCGTCCAGGGCGTGGTGCAGTATCCCTTCTCCGAGGCGATGCGCTTCGAGGCGGCCACGGGGTACCGACGGATCAGCTCCGACCTGCAGATCTACAGCTACCTCCGCGATCGGATCATCGCCGAGGAGAGCGGACCCGCCTACGATCTCTCGGAGACGCTTGCGGCGCTCGTGTACGACAACGCCCTCCTCGGCTTCACCGCACCGCTGGCCGGCCAGCGATTCCGCTTCGAGATCGACCCGTACTTCGGCGATCTGCGGTTCGTCAACGCGTTGGCCGACGTGCGCCGCTACGTCTTCCGGCGCCCGTTCTCGTTCGCGGTGCGAGGGTTGCACTTCGGCCGCTACGGACGGGACGCGGAGAACGACTCCGTCTTCTACGACGTCTACCTCGGTTCCCCGGCCCTGGTGCGCGGCTATGGCTTCAGCTCCGTGCGGCAAGACTGCGCCCTCGAGGCCCGCGCCCGCGGCGGCAACCTCGACGGCCCGGCCTGCCGCCTCTTCGCCGGTCTCTTCGGCAGCCGCTTGCTGGTGGCCAGCGCCGAACTGCGGCTGCCCTACCTGCGGGCCTTCGAGACCGGAACGCTGAACTTCCCGCCCCTGGAGCCGTACCTGTTTGCCGACGCGGGATTGGCGTGGCGGAGCGACGCGCGGCCCGAGTTCCGCTTCGGCATGCCCGAGACGCCCGACCGGCGGGGTCTCGTGGCCAGCGCCGGGCTGGGGGTGCGCGCGAATCTCTTCGGGTACATCGTGCTCCAGCTCGACTACGCCCGGCCCTTCCAGCGCACGAGCGGCTGGCAATGGCAGTTCTCCATCCAACCGGGGTTCTAGCCATGACGGAAGCGGCCGCCCCTGGACGCGAAGGGCGCCGGCAAGCCATCCTCGCCGCGGCCATCGAGGTGTTCGCCGAGCGGGGATTCGCCGGCGCCCACATCCGGGACATCGCCGCCCGCGCCGGCGTCGGCGAAGGCACAGTCTACCTCTACTTCGCCGGCAAGGACGACTTGCTGCTGACCGCTTTCCGGGAGACGTTGCGTCGCTTCTGTCAGGAGGCGCGGGCCGCGATCGGCGCCCAAGGCCCCTTCGAAGAGCGGTTGCGCCGACTGCTCTGCTTCCAGGCAGCGCAAGTGGAGGCCCATCCCGCCTTGGCCACGATGCTCCTGATGGAATCCCGCCAGTCGCGCTACTTCTACGGCGAGCCGGTACGTGCGGCCCTCCGCGAATACGCCGCCCTGTACGACGAGTTGCTGGCCGAGGGCCAGCGGCGGGGCGAGCTGCGCCCCGACGTCGACCCGGTGCTCGCCCGCCGCGCGCTGTTAGGCGCCATCCAAGAGGTGGCGCTCGACTGGCTGCTGGGCGATCGCGCCCGGCCGCTGGCCCCGCGTGCCCAAGCCCTGGCCGACCTGTTCTGCCGAGGCCTTTGCACCTGAGCCCTGGACCGCGGCCGCCCGGCGTCCTATTTTCCCCTGCCGCATGCGATCGTAACCACCGATGCCCGAGCGGACGTCCCCGGTGCCCCAGGGTCAGGAGCCCATCGGCCAGCCCGACTACTCCTGGGGCGACCTCGCCTATTGGATCCTCGGGGTGCTGAGCATTCCGCTCGTGCCCCTGCTGATGATCTGGTTCCTGACGCCGTGGCGCGGCATGTAGCGGCAGCGATCGGATGGCTGCTGCTGGCGGCCTGCGCCGGCGGCGCACCGGTCGACGTCGTCGTGCCGCCTGGGGCGAGCTTCGCGACCGTGACGGATTCCCTGGCGCGGCACGGTGTGGTGACGGCACCGCGGCTGTTTCGGCTCTACGCGCGGCTGACCGGCGCCGATCGGGCCGTGCGGCCGGGGGTCTACCGTCTGGCCCGCGGCGCATGGTGGCCCACGCTGTTACGCAAATTGCGCCGCGGCGAGGTGCTCACTGTTCGTCTCGTCCTGCCGGAAGGGTGGACGCTCGAGCGGCTGGCGCCCCGGTTGGCGGCCGTCACCCGCTTGCCCCCCGATTCCGTGCGCCGCGTGCTGGTCGATCCTCGCACGGCGCAGCGCTTCGCGGTGCCGGGGCCGACCCTGGAGGGGTACCTTTATCCGGCCACCTACCTCGTGCCCCTGGGTACCCCGCTCGAGGACGTGCTCGGCCTCATGGTGCGGCGCTATCGCCAGATCTGGACACCCGCGCGCCGCGCTCGCCTAGACAGCCTCGGAATCTCCGAGCGCGAGGCGGTAACGTTGGCCTCGATCGTTGAGCGCGAAGCGAAAATCCGCGCGGAAATGTCGCGGATCGCTGCCGTGTTTTGGAATCGGCTGCGGCGCGGTATGCCGCTGCAGGCCGACCCCACGGTGCAGTATGCGCTCGGGCGCCACGAACCTCGCCTGCTCTACGCCCACATCCGCGAGGCTGCGAGCTCGCCCTACAACACCTACGTGCGCCGCGGTCTGCCGCCCGGCCCCATCGGCGCGCCCAGCGAAGCCGCGATCGATGCCGTTCTCTGGGCCGCCAACTCCGACGAACTCTACTTCGTCGCCGGCCCCGACGGACGGCACCGTTTCAGTCGGACCCTCGCCGAGCACAACGCCCTGCGCCGTCGTCTGCGCGACTCCCTCCCGCCGCTGCGATGAGCTCCCTGTTGGCGGAACGGCTTCGCCTGATCGTCATCACCGACGAGCGCGTGCCTTGGCCGGAGCAGCGTCCTCGCTTGGCGGCGGCCTTGGCCGCGGGCGCGCCAGCGGTGCAGCTGCGGGACAAAACGAGCTCCACGCGCACCCTGGTCGAGCGGGCCTGCGAGCTGCGCGCCCTCACCGCCGCCCACGGGGCGCTCCTCTTCGTCAACGATCGGTTGGACGTGGCCCTGGCGGCCGGGGCCGACGGCGTCCACCTCGGCGACGACGATCTGCCGCTGGAAGCCGCGCGACGATGGGCACCGCCCGGGTTCCTCATCGGGCGCTCCGCCGATACGTTGGCGCAGGCGCAGGAAGCCGCTGCGGCCAGCGCCGACTACGTCGGCGTGGGGCCCGTGTTCGCCACGCCGACCAAGCCCGATGCCGGCCCCCCGCTGGGCATCGCCGGGGTGGGGGCCGTGGCGCGCGCCGTGCCCGTGCCGGTGGTGGCGGTCGGCGGGGTGGAACCAGCGCACGCCGCCGCCCTGTTCGCCGCCGGCGTGGCCGGGGTGGCCCTGGTCCGCGGCGTTGTCCGGGCGTCGGACCCGGCCGCGGTCGTCCGCCTTATTCTGGCCGCTGCGGCTTCCCTTCCACCTGCACCGACCAACGAAGCTGGTGCTTGAGGATGAGACGATGCAACGTCTTCCGGTCCATCCCCGCCGCCCGCGCCGCCCGCGATAGGTTTCCGCCGTGCGTCTCGAGGAGTCGACGCAGATAGCGTCGCTCGAACGCCTCGATGGCTTCCGCTTTCGCTTCGTGAAAGGGCCGATTCGACCAGGTCGACGGCTCCTCCGCCTCCGCCGCGGCACCCCAACCCCGCACTTCGACGGGAAGATCCTCCAGCTCAATGCGCGGGCCCGGCGCCAGCAGCACGCAACGCTCGACCACGTTTTGGAGCTCGCGAACGTTGCCGGGCCAGGAATACGTCTCCAGGCGTTCCCGCGCCGCCGAGCTGAATTGCAGCTCCGGACGGCCGTGACGCTCCCCGTAGAGGCGCAGGAAGTGGTGCAGAAGCACCGGGACGTCGCCGGGTCGCTCGCGTAGCGGCGGCAGCACGATGGGCACGACGTTGAGGCGAAAGTAGAGATCGGCCCGCAGCCGCCCCTCCGCCACCACCCGCGCGGGATCCCGATTCGTGGCGGCGACCCATCGCACGTCGATGGGAATCTCCGTCGTGCTGCCCACGCGCCGAATGCGTCGCTCTTGGATCGCTCGCAACAGCTTCGCCTGCAGCTCGAGCGGCATCTCGGCGATCTCGTCCAGGAAGACCGTCCCGCCGGCCGCTGCCTCGAGCAACCCCACGCGCGCCGTGTCCGCACCGGTGAAGGCGCCTTTCTCGTGCCCGAACAGCTCGCTTTCCAGGAGATTCGGGGGGAGGGCCGCGCAATTGATCGCCATGAACGGCCGCGCGGCCCGCGGGCTGCGCGCGTGCAAGGCTCGGGCAACCAACTCCTTGCCCGTGCCACTCTCCCCGCTAATGAGCACGCTCGCCTCGGTGGGCGCCACCCGCTCCAACACCGCGAAGATCCGCCGCATCGGCGGACTGACGCCGAGGATTTCCCCGAAGCCGTCGCGCTGGGCCAAGCGGGCGCGGAGGAGGCGGTTTTTCCGTTCCAGCCGCAGCTGCGCCGCCGCCCGACCGACGAGGATGCGCAGTTGCAGCGCCGTGAAGGGTTTCGGCAGGTAGTCGTACGCGCCGGCGGCGACCGCTTCGACCGCGCTGTCGATGGTGGCAAAGGCGGTGATGAGGATGATTTTCGCCTCCGCTGCCAACGACCGCAGCTGCGGTAGCAGCTCCAATCCGCTCGCATCGGGCAGCCGCAAATCGAGCAGAACGATGTCCGGGGCTCGCTGACGGACCCGATCAAGCGCGGCGTGGCCGCGGCTTTCCTCGATCACGCGGTAGCCTTCGGCCGCCAAGAGTTGCGCGCAGGTGCGGCGCAACGTTTCCTCGTCGTCGACGACGAGAACGCTCAGCGGCGCGTCGTCGTACTCCGGGATGGACATTCCACAGCGATCGATGGCGATGGGGGACGAAGGGTCCCGATGCATGAAACGATAGCGGATGCGCCCGTCGGCCACAACGGCTTGCGACCGTCAAGGTCCCCAACCACCGCGCGCGCCCGCGCCCATCGCCAGGTCAAGCGCCAGGCCCAGGGGCGTTTCCACGGGTACCCAGACGACCCGGATCGGCGTGGAGCGCACGGCAACGAGCCGCGGCGGCGCCCAGCCCGGCGAGCGAGCCCACCCACCAGCGGAAGACGAGCCCCTCGGTCGGTACCCCGCGACCGAACCGCGTGCCCGGACGGCGGACCGGGCCAAGGGACTGCAACGGGTGGAGGAGCGGTTGGGTTTTGGGGGCTAAAGCGAGCGGGGGCGCGACCGGATTCGGTCGCGCCCCCGGGGGTCGGCCGGAGGGTCGGCGGCACGTACTCTCCCACCGGGTCGCCCCGGCAGTACCATCCGCGCGCTGGGGGGGCACGACCGAGTTCGGAATGGGATCGGGTGTTTCCCCCAGGCGATCGCC
>Ga0101943_1000146_pt1 | contig 172354 bp, 160 predicted proteins | sample DewCreD2012metaG_5_FD_75244 | JGI IMG/M metagenome (GOLD analysis project Ga0101943, IMG submission 75244) | Hot spring sediment bacterial and archeal communities from British Columbia, Canada, to study Microbial Dark Matter (Phase II) - Dewar... ... | reverse complement strand
ACACACAAGCCGACGCGAGGGCGCCTGCCATCACCTCGGGGGGACAAATCCACAACCGAATCGGTCTCGGCGTCGCCGGGCACCGACGCGCGGACCATCCCCACGTGCGTGGGGACTACTTCGCTTCCTCATCCTTCCCTCGCCCGTTTGTCGGGCCATCCCCACGTGCGTGGGGACTACCAGCGCTCGAACGCGCCGCGATCGACCACGAGCGGGCCATCCCCACGTGCGTGGGGACTACCTCGGCGGCTCGCCGAGCCACTTCTGGCGATTCGGGCCATCCCCACGTGCGTGGGGACTACGGTCCGGCCGGCTGGGCCGGCGGACCATCCCCAGGGCCATCCCCACGTGCGTGGGGACTACACTTTGTTCTAGAAGGACAATCCTCTCACACGACCCACGGAAGTGTCAACGATTCTCGCAAGTTATTGGTGGGATGTATGTTCGGGGCCCGAACGGGGCTGCTGCGTGCGTTCCGCGCGGCGGCGAAGGCGCTCGATCTCTCGCTCGAGCCGCTCGGCTTTACGAATTGCTTCAGCGTTCCGCACGGTGATCAAGGTCAATCGATCAAAATCTTGAAGTACGCGATCGGTGTAGTTGTGTAAGCGCATTGCGAAGCCAAGTTCCCGGTCTATGCGGTAGGCCATCGCGCATCGGCCCGAGCCTGCCGTTGCTACCACCTTTTCCCATAGCAGGTCTCGCACGAGGGCGCTGATGCGACCGACGAACACGCCGGTATCGAGCTCAATTAACCAACGCGTGATCTCACCACGCAGGCTCTTCGGCACTTTCTCCAGCAGGAGGATCACCATAGTTGATTCCCCCTTCAACCTCTCCTCCGGGATCCCACAACCGGTTTTCGTCTTCGTCGTCAGCCCGCTCAAACTTGTCGTCGCCGGGTAGACCGAGCTTGGCGAAGAGGCGTAGCAGGTCTTCGACCACGCGTTCGAGAAGTCGCGCCTCCTGGACCCATTCGCGTACTCGCCACCGCACTCGCCGCTCGACGTCGAACTCGTCGTCGACCACGGTAAGGAAGGCGGCGGGAATCACGATGTCCGTTCGGTACAGGTCAGCGATGTCCCAGACGAAGGAGAGCAGGTGACCGGTGTGGATGAAACCGAGCGCCGGGCTGAAACCCGCTGCGACGATGGCCGCGTGGCAGAGGCCGTAGAGACAAGCCGACGCTGCGGACAGGGCACGGTTGACGGGATCGGCTTCTTCCCAGTTGCGGCGGTCGTAGCGGCGCCCGTACCAAGGTACGCCGGTTTCCTGGCTCCAATGAGCATAGGCGTCGCGCACTCGGACGCCCTCCATGCCGAGGAGCTGTTGAAGGGTCAACCCTTGGGGAAGCGGTTCCCGGAACCGGAAACGGTAGAGGCGCATCACCACTTCCAGGTGCAATCGCGGGTCAGCCCAGGCCTGAGCTTGGCGGTAGAGGCGACGCGCGCTCCGCGTCGCACCGTAGCCGTGAGCGTATAGCCGTGCGAACCCCTCGCCGATCCAAACCACCGAGCACCCATTCTCTCCCAGTGTGCGCATCGCCGCGTGAGTGATGCGCGTTCCGGGCCCGAGAAACAACACGCCGAGTGCAGCCACCGGAACGAGGGTCACACCCGTCTTGTCGAAGATAGCAATTGCTTGTGATTCTTGTTCGACGATGGCACGCTCGACGTAGAGATACGAGAGGCCGTCACGGAACTTGGGTAGTAACCGCAGGTTCCGCGAAGGGCGCACAGGAGGCATGCTTAACCTCCCGGCGCCACCGATAGCAGCCCCAACCCCACCGCCTTTCCCGGACCGAGACCCCGCTCAAGTGTCGTGCGCGCCCGCACTGGATCCTCAACCTCTATCACGCCCTCGAACAGCACGGCCTGCATCCGAATCGTGTGTCCCTGCTTGAAGGCTCGGAGGAAAACGTCTTGTAGGATACGCACCGGCCGTTGCCCGTCTCGCTCGGGTAGCCGGAACCCCCCGCACGCAGGCGGTCCTCAAGCCAGCGGACCTTTTCGACCGGCGTTTTCAGAGCCACGCGTTTGCGAATGGCGGCGTCGCGCTTGGCAGGATTGGCTCGGAGGCGGAAACGAAGACGTTGGCCAGGCGACAGCACTGGATTGAACGGTTTGGGACCATGAATTTCGGCGAAATGAGGCCAACGGGCGAGCACCTCGTTCCAGTCGGGCCGGGACCATGTCTGCAGCAGAACAACGGGTCGATCCATCGATCGCGTGGGTTCCAATCGCCAGAGCAGCCGCTCCTCCTTGCGTTCCAGGCCGTCGCGGACGGCCCACGAGAGCGCTTGGTGGAGCGCGTAGGGGTTGGCAATGGCCCACCGAACCTCGCGGAGACGCGAATCGAGTACTAGCTTGCTAACCCACATCGCTCTCCTCCCGCGTGGGAACATCTTCGCGCGGCAGCGGAATTTCGCGCACGTAGCGCACCACGAAGCGGCGTTCCGCGAACGGCCCGGCCGGTTGGTCCTGCACGAGCCGGCCTTCGTTGGATGGCACTTCCAATACTAGAAGCAGATCGTGCTCCGGTTGGCCGGAACCCAGGTAGGGATACGATCGGAGGGCCGCCTCCAAGGAAGCGAGGGTCAGCCCGTCGCGCAACCACGGTAGCGGGCTGGGCACGTAGCTCTTGCCCCCCAAAAAAAGAGCGGCCATCGCGGCCGAAGAAGAGCTTCGTAGCATTGGCTTAGCAGGCTGTCGTCGCCCTCAAGCCCAACCAGGAAGGCAGCGTCGGACAGGTAGCTGCGCCAGCTTTGCACCGTGTCCCGCAAGGCGAATTCCGATGTCAGCACCTGGCTGGCCGTCTGGTAATCGACCTTGAGGGTGCCGGGCCGGTCGACGCGCACCCCCATGCGTAACGCGGCCAAGTCGTCGATGGGTTCGTGCCGATCCCGCCCCAAGGCGGCGCACAGCAATCCCAACACGCCGCTTTTGGTGGGGTACGGCCACGTATCGCGGTAGTCGTAGCGGCTGCGTACGCCCCAGGATTGCATCGGGCCGCAGAGCCGAATCATCAGCGTGGCCATGAACACCTCCCTTAGGCCACAAGCTGGCGCGCGGTGTCGACGATCCGCTCGAGCAGCTCGGGCAGCGACGCGACGGCTTCGCCCAGGGGCTCGGTGGCGCCGTTGGCATCTACGAGCGTCAAATGAGCTTTCCGTTCGCCTTGGAGCGGTCCGAAGGCGCGGTCGAATTTCGCCCACTCCTGCGCCAATCGCTGGATCGACAGCGCGGACAAGGGAGCGTCGTCGCGCGGGCGCACGGGCTGTTCAAAGGCAGTGGCCAGGTTCCGCGGCAATCCATCGCCTCCGCGGAAGGCCACCAGCAAGGGCGGGTTGTGGGCAGCAAAGGTGTTCTGCTTCCCGCTCGGCAGAGCGAGAGCGAAGGCTTCCGCGAAGGCCCGCGCCGCTTGAACGGCAAGATCGCGATCGTCCTGAAGATTTTCGACCAATTTCGCGACGTCGAGCACGGCGTACCGGTACAGCGTCGCGGAGTAAAACTCGACGTCACCCATCATGCCGGCACCAGTCTCTTCGCGCGGGTTGAGGTCGTCGACGGCGGTGTAGAAGTCGAACTCGCGGTCGACCTTGTGCGTCGAGAGCGCATGAGCCACTTGGCAGCCGGCGTCGATATTGAGCTCCGGCGCATCGGCGAGCATCCGACCGAACAAGGCGATATCCACCGCCTGGCCACCGTCGAGGGCTTTGCGCAGTGCCTCCTTTTCTGTTTTGTCGATTTGAACCTTGCCTTTGCCGCTGACTGCGGCCGCAGCCAGCTTGTCGAAGTACTGATCGACGAGCGAGGCAAGACGGTCGAGTTCGCGCTGCCCGAGAAACACGAAGTACTCTGTCCGACCCTCTTTGACGCCCAGGCCGAGGGAGGCGAGAGCGGCCTCGGTGGCGCGGGTAGCCAGCTCCGGATCGCGACGGCCCGCTAGCCGGCGAACGATTTCTTCCACCAGGCGGCGCGTGCGGACGCCGCGATCCAGCTTCGAAATGGATCCCCACTGCGCGAAGGCGGTGCGTACGGCGCGCTTTTGGGCTTGGCTTGAGACGCGCGCCCGGCGGAACCCGCCGAAAAGGGCGTCCTTGGGGCTGTTGGTGTCGTCGCGGTTGAGGTTGCTCGGGGCGACGGTCTGGAGGATGTGAAGTTCGATGAGCTTCATCCGACGTTCTCCTGAAGTTGTGTGGTGGATTCCTCGCTGCCGCGATAGAACGTCCGCGCCCAACGGATTTGAACGCGCTTGCGCGGATCGAACCACCGCAAGAGGTCGTCAAGCAACTGCGCGAAGTCGATGCCACCCTCGACAAGGATCACCGCACTGCGCAGTCGTGTGGGGAGCTGGTCGGAGTCGGCGTCAAGCAGCGCCAGAAAGCGATGCTCCACGCTGACGGCGCCCTCGGGCGATCCCCCGCCGCGCACCCAGCGCAATTCGCGGAAGGCCTCTGCCAGGGAACGGCCTGGCCGGTGATCGCCGTCCTTGGCGGCGTAGAGCCCCCCGACCAAGTAGTGTGCTTCCCGCCGCCATCCTTCCGTCTGGATGGCCGGCTCCAGGAACGGGAACGCGGGCGGATAAGCGCCCGGAGGGAACGCCAAGCTGCGGCGCAAGGCGGCATGTGCCGGCGTCCAACTCTCCTTCTCTTTAAGGCGTTCCAGCCACCGAACAAAAGCTTCACCGCGAAGGGGAGGCGAGGGCATCCGGTCCTCCTTGTTTTAGGGTTGGAGAAGGCGACGACGCAGCGCTGCCACCTTGAGGTCGGTCTGCGCGATCGCCCGCAAAGCCGTTGGCGTCTGGCCGACGGCTGCGCGCGTGGTCTCCCACGCGCGATCGACGGCGCGCGCCAACGCCTGGCGCCACTGCGCCAAGGCGTTGGGTGAACCAAGATTCGCGAAGGTGTGAGGAAAGGTGCTGTCGAGGACTGCCCAGTACGTCGGCAGCAGCGGCAAAGAGCGCCGGAGCGCTTCGAGCGCATTCCGGTCGGTGGACCGGATCAGCGTGCTCGCCAGGGACCAACCGACTCCGTCTAGGCGTCGGCCTGTCTCCTCGGCGAGCTCGACGACTCCGCGCAAATCCTCCCGGACGCGGGGTCCGAGATCGGCCGGCAACGGGTACACCTCCCGTCGTACATTGAACAGTTTCGATTGATCGGAGACTTGGCCCAGCACCCGCACCCCAGCGCGTCGACCGATGGTCTGCGCCCATTTGCTGGCGTGTTGAAGCGTGGCCGGAAGAATGCCCGCCGCCTCTGGGAGCATGGCGCTGAAATCGCGCCAAAGGCTCTTTTCTATGCTAAGGCGCACCGCCACCAGCTCCCCTTTCTTTGTGAGACGGTAGCCCACCATCGGGTCGCGCTCGGTGACGCCCGTGTCGATCGGCTGCACTCCGGGCCCGTAGGCCATGCGCCGGACGCCACTTCCTTCGTCCAGGAAACGGATGCCCCGCGTCATCCACGTATACAGGCGCGTTATGCCGCTGCGCGGCCAGGCGGTGCGGTAACCGTGAACGTCTTGGAGCCGCAACGGCGGTGTCTCCCAGATCGGTTCATCGTCCCCGCCGCTGTACGGAACGAGGTTCAGCAAGAGCGTTTCAAACAACGTGCGCCCCTCGGCCACGAAGGCCGCCGCGGCCGCCAGGGGCCCCGCTTTGGTGGACGTCACGCCGAACCGGCGCAGAAGCCCGCCGGTCTAGTAGCTCTGGTGGGCCAGCAGCGCCCGCACCGCCTGAGCGTACGTCGCGGATGGAAAGTTTTCGTCCGTCGTGTGGTCGAAGAGCGTGGGACTGCCTCCGTCGACGAACAGACGCACCCACGGCTTGGCCATGTCGTCCGGCAAATCGGCGATCTGAAAGAACGGCGCCGAGTCATGGAACAGCCAAAACCGATCCGACCACCGGTCGAAGTAGCGGTCGAGCGGGTCGTCGGGAAAAGCCTGCCGCTCCCAAAGATCGTGAAGGTCGTCTTCGGTGGTGGGACCGCCCAGAGCCCGATGAAGCACCGCCAGCAGGAGGCGGTAAAGGGCAGCTTCTTCCGTGGGCAAGGCCACGTCGAGGCGCTCGATCGAAGGCGCATGCCGCAGGACGTCGGTGAGGCTGAGTTCGGAGCGACGGCCGTCGCTCCAGACGACGGGAATCCAAGGTTCGGATAGGAGATGAAACTTAGACATCACGTGGATCTCCCAGGCCGAGGGTGGCGGTCGCGTCTCGCTCGCGCACGAGGACGCGCTCATAGACGACCCCGAGCTCGGGATCGAGATTAACACACAGCCCGCGGTTGTCCCGCTCAACGAAAACGCGCCCGACGACCAAAGGGCGCAAACCGCGAAGCAGGCCCACCCGCTCCCAGGAGCGCGGCGGCTTTTCCTGTGCTAAGATCTGCGGCAAGGGGTACCGAGAAAGGCGAACAGCGCGAAGGAAAATTCGCTGGATCCACTCCTTGGACAAGTTGCCTGTGCGGGGCAGCGTTTCCCGTCCCTCAGCATCGAGGGCCCACGCCTCGCCGACATGGAAGACCGGAACCACTGCCACGCTCGCGTCGCCGAGTCGGGTGAGCAAGCGCTGAGTAGCTTCGGTGTCGACGTCGTCGTCCATGCGCCCCTGGGCGGGCAGTGCCGCCGTGCTGGTAGCATCGAGCAACCGCTCCAGATCGCGCAGACTCCAGTTCGCGGCCAGCCGCTCCTGGTGCTGTTCCTGCTGGCGCCAGCGTCGGTACGCGTCGTCGGCACGTGCGCGCAAGTCCGCAGGAAAGTCTTCTGGAGAACGTTCGTAGACTTCAACGAGAAGAGGCTCCAAATCGCTCGGCAGGTGGATGGCTGGACGCATCCGCAAGGCCCACCAAGTCGACAGCAGCACCCATTCGTCGTAGATGCGACTCCAAAAGAGCCCTGTGGCGAAATCCGGGGCCGGGTCCTCCGGTGGAACGCCGAGGTGCAAGTGCGGGCAGTCGTGGGCCGACGGCCGACCTCGACGGTGCCGATGGAGCCGTCCGGCGCGCTGGAGCACCAGGTCGACCGGGGCCAGGTCCGTGTAAAGCCAGTCGAAGTCAAGGTCGAGACTTTGCTCGGCCACCTGGGTGGCCACAAGCACCATCCGTTCCATCGGGCGCTCTCCCGGCCCGAACAATGCGAGCGCGACGTGCTCGCGCAGCGCGCGATCCTCGGCCGGGAAGCGAGCGTGGAGCAGCAGAACCACGGTACCATCGGAGAGGCGCCGGCCAACGATGGCCATGGGTCGCTTGTCAGCCAGAGCACGCAAAGCCGACCAGCGATCCTCTGTTGCGCGGGGGCCGACGAATTCAAGAAGCTCACCCAAACGCAGCGGCGCGCCATCGCCGAGCGCGCGGTAGAGGAGTTGCGCTCGATCCACGGTGTTCACGATGGCACCAAGAGCGCCGGGCAGCGCATCGCGCAGTCGATCAGCGATCGCGTCCACCTCTGCGCTCATTTGCACCAGCGTCAAAGGCCGGTCGTGCTCACCAGTCAGGCTCTCGACTTCACAGCGACCCTCCGAATGGAGGGCCAGCACGCGCGGATACGGCACGTTGGGCTCCTTGACCGGCCCGCCCGCCCACGCGGCTAGCAAGCGTTGGCGCCGACTCGGTGGCAGGGTGGCTGTCATGAGGACGACGCTTGAACCGAGGGCCCGCAGCCAGCGCAGGAGCGACTCGATCAATCCCGAAGTGTAGACGTCGTAAGCGTGGACCTCGTCCAGCACCACCACCCGGTTCATCAGCCCGAACAGTCGCACGAAGTGGTGCTTGACGCGCAGCACACCGAGCAGCGCCTGGTCCACCGTTCCGACACCGTGCTCAGCCAGCATGGCGCGCTTGCGCGCGGAAAACCATGCAGCCGCGCGCACGCCACCCGCAGCAGCCGCGGTCGGATCCCCCCCAGGCTCGTCATGGACCTCCGTCGGATGCGCGTTCTCTAACAGCTCAGCGTACAGGGGCTGAAGCGTGGCCGTCCCATGGACAAGTTGGGCGTCGAGGCGGGATTCCCCGAGGTGCCGGAGGAAGTTCACCACTCGTTGGAACAGGGCATTGGCGGTCGCCTGAGTCGGCAACGCAACGTAGAGTCCGCGGTGGTCGAGAGCATGACGGAGGAGATGATTAAGCGTAAAGAGCCGCCTCCGTTTTGCCGGTTCCCATGGGAGCTTCGACGACCAGAAGCACGGGTGCCGTCGTTTGAGCAAGAAGCTTGGGCACGCTGCGCTGCAGCGGATTCGGCTCAAAGGGAAAAATCTCGCCGAACGATCGCGGCACGAAGGGGCGTTTTGGCCACCAGCCGATTTGATCTAGGGCACTCCGAGCAAGGCCGACCGCCTCGTCGAAGTAGCCTGGCTCCGATGGATTCCGCCCGTACGGAAATTTCGACGCATCCGAGGCAATCCAGTCGGCGAAGGAGGCCAACGCCATGACCCGGAGCACCCCGGTCGCGCTCAGGTGCGGGATCTTCGGCACAGGCGCGTCGACTGCGGCGCGGACTCGCTCGATCAGCCACGATCGAGCCTCATCCCATCGGGCGCCGTCCCATTCCACGCGTTCGATCTCGAGGAGGCGGTGCGCTCGGTCCGTTTCATCGACCTCCGCGGGAAAGCCGTGGTGGGCACCGAGAGCTTCGCCCAAACGGCAGGCCACGCGGCGTGTGAATCCGAGGGGGGCAGATGGTTGCGTAACAGCACGTCGGTGAAGACGCCGTGGGCCACCCAACGCGTCGGCTCCGCCAACCATTCCTCGTCCCAGCAGAAGCCGGCATGCCGAACAGCGGCTGCGCCGGGCGCCCAGCCCCGCTGGAAGACAGGTGAGGCCTTGCCCAGGTCGTGGAGGCCCGCCAGCCAGGCCACCACGCGGCAGGCATTTTCCTCGTCCAGGCCCCAATCCTCGGCAAATAGACGCCGGCTGCGGATCGGCTCGCGCTCCAAAAGGGCAGTGGCCACCGCCGCTGTGTCCAGCATGTGGGCGAGGAAGGGGTGGAAGGGGTCGCCGCTTTTGGCCCACAAGGCTAGCGCGGGATGAACATCCGGCATGGTTACGGTACCCGCGTTGGACAACCAAAGAGGAAGCTACGGACCCCCTCCGACAACGCCGTCGCGGGCGCGGGCGGGGGCGGTGCCCACGCGGCAACGTAGGCCGCGCCGCGGGCTGCGCAAGCGCCGCGCCCCAGCGGCCGGCACCGCGTCCGCGCCTTATGGCGTGGGCACGGGCTGGGGACGCGGGTCGGGGTCATCGCCCTCGCCCCGGCCCTCGTCATCGGCGTCGTCTTCGTCGTCGTCGATGGCCACGGTCGTCCGCTGCTCGACGGGCACCCAGTGGACCTCGACGGTGCCGTCGGCATGAACGACGAGGCGGTGCCATGACGCCGACCCCGGGTCGGCGGTCGGCTGGCGGGTGCGGAAGTGGACCGTCACCGGATCGTCGATGGCCGCGGCCAGCACGGCTGCGCCTTCCAGCACGACGCCGACGGCCCGCCACCCATCCTCGTCGACCAACCCGTGCAGGGGGACGAGGGAGTCACCGGACGGGGTGACCACCGGGGCGATCTTGCCGCCGGCCCAGGCGCGCACCTCGCGCTTGAGGTTCCGCGGCAGCTGGGCCACCACGGCGAAGTCCAAGGCCATGAGGCAGATCTTGGCGAGGGCCCAGACCGCGCGCGCCGCCTCGTCCCGATTCCGGTTGTCGAAATCGTTCGGATCGTAGATCCGAAGGTCGGTATCATCGAACATGCCCGTCCTCCGCGTGCGGTACGGATCGAAGGATAATGCGTATGCCCGTCATGCGCAAGTATTCGGCGTCATTTGATCTTTTGGATCAAGTGTTTCGCATTTCGCTGCAAAGATAAAGGAACATGGGTCCAACGTTCGGGCATGGTCTGGGGATCTTGGGGGGAATCGCAGGCGGTGGAGGGGTCGGGGCCAACGGGCGCGCCGCGGGCGCGGTATCGGCTTGGGTGGTGGGTTGACGTCGGCACGGAACGGAGTTAGTATGGTGAACACTGTTTAGAGCCATGGCGCGAGGGCGACGACCGGAGATTGTGGCGCGGCGGGCGCGCGAGCGGGCCGCGCTGCGCCAGCGGATTCTCGACGCGGCGCACGACATCCTACGGGAGGAGGGGCTGGAGGGGTTGTCGGTGCGGGCCATCGCGGCGCGCATCGCCTACTCGCCGGCGACGCTCTACCTGCACTTTCGCGACAAAGCCGACCTGTTGCGCGAGCTGCTGCGCGAGGGTTTCCGGCGGCTGGCGAAGGCGGTGGCGGAGGAGAGCGCCGCGGCGGGTAGCAACCCGGCGGCGCGGCATCGGGCGCTGGGGCGCGCGTACGCCCGTTTTGCGTTGGAGAATCCCGGCTACTTCCGACTGATGTTCGAGCTTCCGGCGGGGCCGCGGATGGTGTGCGGGGATCCCGCGTTGGCGGCGGAGGTCCGGGGAGAGGTGCCCAGCTGGGAGGAGGTGGTGGGGTCGGTGGTGGAAGCGCAGCGGGCGGGCATCTACGCCTCGGAGGTGGATGCGCAGCGGGGCACCTTGTTCGCGTGGGCGCTGATCCACGGGCTGACGTCGTTGTACCTCGGCGGGCATTTGCGCGAGCTGGCGCCCACGCGCGAGGCCTTCGAGCGTCTCCTCGAGGAGGCCATCGACCAGGTGGGCCGGTGGTTGGGGGCGTCGCTGGCAGGGGCGGCGTCCGGTGGTTGAGCGGCGGGCGATCGCGACCGGAACGATCGTCGGCGGTCGGGCCCGCGCCGTCGAGCGAGCGGCGGTGCGGGCGTCGGACCGGCGGCGGTCGCTGTTTTTTGGGTCGAACGGCACGAGGCGAGGAGAACACGGCGGGATGCCTAGGGTCGGGACGTCGGTTTGGACGGTGGCGAGGCTGGCGCTGGGGTTGGTGGGGGCGCCGGCCGCCGCGCAGGACACCCTGCGCTTGTCCTTGGAGGAAGCCCTGCGCCGCGCCGACGCTGCCAGCGAAGCGGTCGGGGCGGCGCAGGCGCAGGCACAGCGAGCCGCGGCCGACGTGGGGCGGGCGCGGAGCGCCTTCTGGCCGCAAGTCAGCGCCACGGCGAGCTACACGCGGACGCTGCGCTCGGAGTTCCAGAGCCTGCGGTTGGGCGGGGGGCCGCCGCCCGACACGTCCCTGCAGTGCGGCCGGTTCACGCCGGATCCCAGTCGGCCGCTGGGCGAGCGCGTCGATTCGCTGGAGAAGGCGATCCGCTGCTTGCAAAGCTTCAATCCTTTGAGCGGGTTGCGCAACCTGCCCTTCGGGCGAGAAAACATCTACAACCTCGGGTTGTCCGCCCAGCACGTCCTTTTCGCCGGCGGTCGGCTGCGGGCGCAGGTGGCCGCGGCCAAGGAGGGCGAGGCCACGGCCGAGCTGGCGGTGCAGCAGGCGCGGGCGCAGGCGCGGCTGGAGGTGCTGCAAGCGTACGCCGACGCCCAGCTGGCCGATCGCCTGGTGGCCATCGCGGCCGCGTCGCTGGAGCAAGCCGAACGTACGCTGCGGCAGGCGAGTCTGGGGCGACGCGTGGGAACGCAGCCGGAGTTCGAGGAGCTGCGGGCCCGGGTGGCGCGGGACAACCTGCGGCCGCAGCTGGTGCAGGCCGAAGCCCAGCGAATGGCGGCGCACCTTCGGCTCAAACAACTGCTCGATCTGCCCGCGACGACGGAGCTCGTGCTCACCACGTCGTTGGAGGGCGACACGACGCTGCCGGGCGCCTTGCCGCTGGCCACCGACGCCCCGCCGCCGGGCGCCCGGGCGCGGGCCGCGGTGGCCCAAGCGGAGCGGCTCGTGCGGGTGCGCGAGGCGCAGCTGCGAATCGCGCGGGCCCAGCGCTGGCCGACGCTGGCGTTGGCCACGCAGTACGCGCGTGTGGCCTACCCGAGCGACCTGGTGCCGAACGGTGGGGACTTCCGGACGAATTGGACGGTGACGTTGGCGCTGCAATGGACGCCCTTTACGGGCGGGCGGCTGCGCCAGGACGTCCGCGCCGCCGAGGCCGACCTGGCCGAAGCCCGCGAGCGCCTCTCCCAGGCGGAGGAGCTCGCGGCGTTGGAAGCACGCGTGGCCGAGGCGCAGCTGGCCGCGGCCGAGGCCACCTGGGCTGCCGCCGCCGGCACGGTGGAGCAAGCCGAGCGGGCCTACACCATCGCCGAGGTGCGCTACCGGGAAGGAATCTCAACCCAGCTAGAGCTGGCGGACGCGCGGTTGCTGCTGCAGCAGGCGCGGCTCAACCGAGCGCGGGCAGCGCGCGATCTCGCCCTGGCCCGCGCGCGGGTGGCGTTGCTGCCGTGGCTGCCGCTGGGCGCGGTGCTCGGCAGCGGATCCGCCACGGCCGGCGCCGGCGGCCCCAGCGTGACGAGCACCGCGGTGTTGCCGGCGGCGCCGACGGCGAGCGGCGTCGGTGGTGTCGGCGCCACGAGCCTTGGAAGCACGCGATTCGGGACGATCGGAGGCGGAAACCCATGAGGCGGGGGAGGACGGGTCACCGGCCGCGGGCGGCGTGGGCGCCGCTAGCGGCGCTGATGATCGTGCTGGTCGGCTGCCAGCGCACCCGGGGGAGCGAACCGGGGGCCGCGGCGGTGGTCGAGTTGGACCCCAGCGCCGTGGCGGTCGTGCGCGTGGAGGAGCTGCGCGCCGGGCCGACCTTGACGGGCACGCTGGCGGCCGCGCGCGAGGCGCGGCTGTTGGCGGAGACGAACGGCACGGTCCTGGCCGTCTTCGCGGACGTGGGCACCCGGGTTCGCCCGGGTCAGCTGCTGGCGCGGCTGGAAAGCGCCCCGGTGGCGGCGACGGCGGAGGCCGCGGCCGCGGCCGTGGCCGCGGCGCAAGTGGCCGTGGCCAACGCGCAGCGCAACGTCGAGCGCACCGCGGCGCTGGTGCGCGCGGGGGCGCTCGCGCCGCGGGACCTCGAGGCCGCGCGCCAAGCCCTCGAAGCCGCGCGCAGCCAGCAGGCGGCGGCCGAGGCCCAGCTGAGGCAGGCGCGTCGGCAGTTGGCGCGAACGCAGGTGCGCGCGCCCATCGCCGGCGTCGTAGCGCAGCGCCAGGTCAGCCCGGGGGACGTCGTCGGCCCCGGCGCGCTGCTGTTCGTCGTGCTCGATCCGACGAGCTTGCGTCTGGAGGGCACCGTGCCGGCCGCGGCCCTGCCCACCTTGCGCGTGGGCACGCCGGTGGAGGTGACGGTGCAGGGGTATCCAGGCGTTCGCGTGGCCGGACGGGTGACGCGCATCGCGCCCGCGGTGGATCCAGCCACGCGCCAGGCCCAGGTAGTCGTCGAGCTGGCCAACCCCGAGGGGCGCTTGGCGGCAGGGCTCTTCGCCGAGGGCCGGGTGTTGACGCAAGCCCGCAGCGCGCCCGTCGTCCCCCTGACGGCGGTCGACGAGTCGAGCGGCCAGCCGACGGTGCTGCGGGTGCGCGGCGGACGCACCGAGCGGGTCCCGGTCGAGCTCGGGGTGCGCGACGACGCTACCGAGCGGGTCGAGATCGTGCGGGGCCTGACGCCCGGCGACACCGTGCTGGTCGGCGAAGCGGCGTCGCTGGCCCCCGGCACCCCGGTCCGCGTCCGCGCCGCCGCCCGCTGAGGAGGAGGGCATGTGGATCTCCGATTTCGCCATCCGTCGCCCGCTCGTCACCGTGGTGACGATGCTGGCGCTGGTCGTCTTCGGGTTGCTGGCGCTGCTTCGGCTCAAGGTCGACGAGTTCCCCGACATTCAGCAGCCGGTCATCGTGGTGTCCGTGGCCTATCCCGGGGCGGCGCCCGAGGTCGTCGAGCGCGAGGTGCTCGATCCCTTGGAGGAAGCGATCAGCGGGATTAGCGGGGTCGATCAGATCCGCGGCATCGCCTACGAGGGGTTCGCGCAGATCATCGTGCTCTTCTCGTACGAGAAAAACCTCCAAGAAGCCAGCTCCGATCTGCGGGATCGGATCTCCGCCATCCGCGGCCAACTGCCGCCGGAGATGGAGGAACCCGTGCTTTCGCGGGTCGATCCGCAGGATTTGCCGATCCTTTCCCTAGCGTTGTTCTCGCCGCGGCGCGGTCCGGCGGAGCTGACGGCGCTCGCCGACCCGGCCATTCTCAAGGAACTGCGGTCCGTGCCTGGCGTGGCCCAGGCGAATCTGGTCGGTGGGGTGCAGCCGGAGATGCGGGTGGAGCTGCGGCCCGAGGCGCTGCGCGCCGCCGGGGTGAGCCTGGCCGAGGTGGTGCAAGCGCTCCAGTTGCAGAACCTTGCCGCGCCGGTGGGCAGCCTGGAGGACGGGCGCACGACCCGGGCGATCCGGCTCCAGGGGCGGCTGCAGACGCCGGACGAGTTCGCGCAGGTGGTGGTGGCGCGTCGCGGCAATCGGCTCGTGCGCCTCGGCGACGTCGCCACCGTGCGGCTGGCACCCGAGGAGCCGACCTCCTTGGCGCGCTACAACGGGCGGCCCACGGTGGGCATCGACCTCGTCAAGGCGAAAGGGTACAGCACCACCCAAGTGGTCGACGAGGTGCTGCGTCGCGTCGACGCCCTCCGCGCTCGGTTGCCGGCGGACGTGCGGCTCGACGTCATCCAGAACAGCGGCGAGCGGGTGCGGCGCAGCGTCGGCAACGTCCAGCGATCGTTGTTCGAAGGGGCGCTGCTGACGGTCGTGGTCGTGTTCTTCTTCCTGGCGTCCTGGCGGTCGACGGTGATCACGGGGCTGGCGTTGCCGATCTCCGTCATCAGCGCCTTCACGGCGGTGTGGGCCTTCGGGTTCACGCTGAACGTTATGAGCCTGCTGGGCCTGTCCTTGGCCATCGGGTTGCTCATCGACGACGCCATCGTGGTGCGGGAAAACATCGTGCGCCACGTGGAGATGGGCAAAGACCACTACACCGCGGCGCGGGAGGGCACGGCGGAGATCGGTCTGGCGGTGGCGGCCACCACGTTCTCGATCGTGGCCACGTTCGTGCCCATCGCCTTCATCGGCGGGGTGGCCGGGCAGTGGTTCAAGCCGTTCGCGCTCACGATCGCCGCGGCGGTGCTCGTGTCGCTCGTGGTCAGCTTCTCGCTCGATCCGATGCTGTCGGCCTACTGGCCCGACCCGCAGCTCCATCGGCGCAGCTCGCGCCACCCGCTGATGCGGCTCGCCTACGCCTTCAACCGCCGGTTCGATCGGGTGGCCGAGCGCTACCAGGGCATCGTCGCGTGGGCGTTGGACCATCGCGGCGCGACCTTCGCCATCGCGATCGGCTCCTTGGTGCTGGCGCTCGTCCTGCACCTGGCCTTTGGGGGGACGGAGTTCGTGCCCCGGAGCGACCGAAGCGAGTTCCGCGTGCTGGTGGAAACCCCGCCCGGCACGGCGCTGGCGGCCACGGAGCATCAGGCCGAACGGGCCGCGGCGGCGCTGCGGCGCTTCCGCGAAGTCGCCTACACGTACACGACCGTGGGGGGCGCCGGGGGGATCTTCTCGGGCGTGGGATCCACCCAGGCGTCGATCTACGTGCGCCTCGTTCCCAAGCACGAGCGGTCGTTGAGCCAGCGCGCGGTGGCCGACTCCGCCCGGGCGGTGCTGCAGCGGTTGGGCGGGGCCAAGTACGCCGTGTTCGCCTCCGGGTTCGGGGGCAACTACAAACCGATCCAGATCGAGCTTCGCGGGCCGGAGATCGGCACGTTGACGCTCTTGGCGCAGGAAGTGGCGCAGGAGGTGCGCCAGGTACCGGGGGCGGTGGAAGTGGAGTTGTCGACGCGTGGCGCACGGCCGGAGTGGGAGGTGCGTTTGGATCGGACGTTGGCCAGCAGCCTCGGGCTGACGGCCGGCCAGGTGGCCCAGGCCATGCGCGCTGCCTTTGCGGGCTTGGACGTGGGGGATTGGACCGACCCGCGCACCGGCCAAGCGCGGGACGTGCGGGTCCGCTTCGTCGCCACCGAGCGCCGCCGCTTGCTCGATCTGCTGGCGTTGCCGTTGCTGGTGCCCACGCCCCAGGGGCCCCCGGCGCTGGTGCCGCTGGGGCAGATCGCCGAGGTCCGGCCGGCGCAGGGTCCGGCGCAAATCCAGCACTTGGATCGGGACCGGGTGATCAACGTCGAGGCCAACGTGGCCGGCCGGCCGCTCGGCGCCGTGGCCGCCGAGGTGCGCGCCCGCGTGGCGCGGCTGCCGTTGCCGCCCGGCTACCAGGTCACCCAGGGCGGCGACGTGCAGCGGCAGGCGGAGGTGTTCCGGAGCATCTTCGTGGCCCTGGGCGGGGCGGTGCTGCTGATGTACCTGATCCTGGTGCTGCAGTTTGGCAGCTTCCTCGATCCGTTGGCCATCCTGCTCAGCCTGCCGCTGGCCCTCATCGGCGTCGTGCTCGCCCTGCTGCTCACCGGCGAGACGCTGAACATCATGAGCCTCATCGGGGTCATGATGCTCATGGGGCTGGTGGCCAAGAACGCCATTCTTTTGATCGACTTCACCAAGTGGGGGCGAGAACGGCACGGTTTGCCGTTGCGCGAGGCGCTCATCCAGGCAGGGCGGGTGCGGTTGCGGCCGATCGTGATGACGTCCGTGGCCCTCATCGCCGGCATGCTGCCTGTGGCGTTGGGCACCGGCGAGGGCGGCGACTTCTACGCCCCCTTGGGGCGGGCCGTGATCGGCGGCGTGGTCACCTCCACGCTGCTGACGCTGCTCGTCATCCCCACGGTCTACGAGGTGCTCGACGGCGCCAAGGAGCGGGCGCTGGGTTGGCTGCGGCGGCGGTTGCATCGGCCGGCGGCGATGGCGGTCGCGCCGCAGCCGGGCCCGGCGGCGGACGACTAGCGGCCATGGGGGCCGAGGCGCTGGCTCGGCCGTTGGCGGCGGTGGGTCGCACCGCCGAGGCGGTGGCCGAGCATGCCGGGCAGATCGCCGGGCTGCTGGGCCGCTCGTTGGCCCTGCTCCTTCGGGGTCGGTTGTCGGCCCGGGAGGTCCTGCGCCAGATCGACGTCATCGGGGTGCAAAGTCTTCCGATCGTGCTGGTGACGGCGTCCTTGGCCGGCGTGGTGACCTCGCAGCAGGGTGGGTACCAGTTCACCGGCTCGGTGCCGCTGTACGTGCTCGGCAGCGTGGTGACGTCCAGTGTGGTGCTCGAGCTCGGCCCGATTCTCACGGCGATCGTGCTGATCGGGCGGGTGGGGGCGCGGATCACGGCGGAGTTGGGCACGATGCGCGTCTCCGAGCAGCTCGACGCCTTGGCCTCGCTCGGGCGCGATCCGGTGCGGGCGCTGGTGGCGCCGCGCATCGTCGCCGGCGTGCTGGCCGTGCCGTTGCTCGTGGGGCTGGCGGATCTGACCGGGATCTTGGCGGGGATGTGGGCCGCGCGCCACACGCTCGGTTTGGGGCCGGAGAGCTTCCTCTACGGGGCACGGCTCTTCTGGCACAACTGGGACCTGTTCTACTCGTTGCTCAAAGGGACCGTGTTTGGGGGGCTGATTCCGCTGCTGGCGGCGCACATGGGGTTGCGCACGCGCGGCGGCGCCGAGGGCGTGGGGCGCGCCACCACGGCGGCGGTCGTCTTGATGACGCTGACGGTGCTGGTGGTCGACGCCTTGTTCCCGCCCCTGCTGCTCAACTGAGGACATGATTCGCTACGACAACGTGTACAAAGCCTTCGACGCGCCCGTCCTGCTGGGGGTGACGCTCGCCGTCGAACCCGGCGAAACGGTGGCCGTCGTGGGCCATAGCGGCACGGGCAAGAGCGTGCTCTTGAAGACGACGATCGGTCTGATCGCGCCGGATTTCGGTCAGGTGTGGGTCGGCGGCGAGCCGGTGGTGGGGGCGTCGCGCCGGGCGTTGGCGCGCATTCGCCGGCGCGTGGGCTACGTGTTCCAGAACGCGGCGCTGTTCGACTCGCTCACCGTTTTTGAGAACGTGGCCCACGGGCTGCCGGAGGAGGAGCTGCGGCGGCTGCCGCGGCGGGAGTTGGTGCGGCGGGTGGCCGAGGCGCTCGAGCACGTCAACCTCGAGCCGCGGCAGGTGCTGCGCAAGCTCCCGGCGGAGCTTTCCGGAGGAATGCGCAAGCGGGTGGGCTTGGCCCGGGCGATCGTGGGCCGGCCGCAGGTGTTGCTGTACGACGAGCCGGTGACCGGGCTCGACCCGGTCAACGCCGACGTGGTGCACGGCCTCATCGCCCAGCTGGCGCGGGATCTCCGGGCCACCTCGGTGCTGGTCACCCACGACGTCGAGGGCGCCTTGCCGATCGTCGATCGCGTGGCCTTGCTCGACCGGGGTCGGATCCGTTTCGTCGGCACGCCGGACGAGTGGCGCCGCAGCGACGACCCGCTGGTGCGGGCGTTTCAGGAGCGGCGCCTGGGCCGGGCGCTGCAGCGGGCGAGCTGATGGCCGAGGCCACGACGACGCGGTCGCCGACGAGCGCGGCGCCCGAAGAGCTGTTGCCGTTGGTGCCGCGCCGCGGCGGTGCGCGAGAAGCCCGCGTGGGGGCGTTCGTGCTGGCCGGCGTGGTGGCCGTGCTGACGGCGCTGTTCCTGCTGACCGACGCCGGCACCTTCCGGGGCCGGTACACGCTGCGCACGGTGGTGCCCAACGCCGAGGGTCTGCGCAAGGGCGATCCCGTCCAGATGCGTGGGGTCAACATCGGACGGGTCAAGAGCTTTCGCATCGGGGCCGACGGGGTGGTGTTGGAGATGGAGATCGAAGGGGAGTACCCGGTGCCGGAGGACTCGCGGGTGGCGTTGCGGCCCTTGGGGCTGCTAGGCGGGATGGTGGCCGAGGTGCTGCCCGGGCGCTCCCCGCGGCCGGCGCGGCGGGGGGCCGTGCTGCCGGCGGTCGTCGGCGCGGGTTGGGACGTGCTCGCCACAGCCGGGGCAGTGAGCGCTCGGGCGGACACGGTGCTGGCGCGGTTGCAGGCGCTCGTCTCCCCCGCCGCGGTGGCTAGCCTCCACGAGAGCATCGCCCTGCTGCAGCGGACGCTGGCCGAGCTCCACGGCCTGGCGGCCGAGCAGCGGGCGCAGCTGGCGGCCCTCCTGCCGCGGTTGCAGGCCGGGGCGGCGGGGCTCCAAGGCTTGGCCACGAACCCGGGGCTGCAGCGGGCCGTGGCCCGCAGCGACAGCGTCAGCGCCCGTCTGGAGCGGGCCGCCGCCCAGCTCGAAGCGAGTTCGACGACCCTGGCGGCGCTGTTGGCCGACGTGCGGCAAGGCCGCGGCACGTTGGGGCGGCTGGTGCGCGACGACTCCCTCTACCTGGCCCTGCAACGGGCCGCCACGGCCGTGGCGGCGCTCGCCGAGGACGTGCGCGCCAACCCCGGTCGCTACGTCCGCATCCGCGTCTTTTAGGCCGATGGGGGGCGGATTCGACCTCGGAGCGGCGGCGCTGGCGGGGTTGCTCTCCTTCCTGTCGCCCTGCGTGCTCCCGGTCGTACCGGCCTACCTCACCTTTCTGACGGGCCTGGGCCTCGATCAGGACGCCCCCCGCGGCCGGGTGGTGGCCCATGCGCTCGCCTTCGTGCTGGGCTTTTCCGCGGTGTTCGTGCTTCTCGGCCTGTCCGCCTCGGCGGTGGGGCGACTGCTGCAGGCCCTCGAGCTCGACCTGGCCCGCCTGGGTGGGGCCCTGCTCATCCTGTTCGCCCTCCTGTTGTTGGGCGTGGGGCCGCGGGCTTGGCAGCGGGAATGGCGCCTGCACCTGCAGCGCAAGCCCGCCGGCGTGCTGGGCAGCGCCCTGGTGGGGGTGACCTTCGCCGCCGGGTGGACGCCGTGCATCGGCCCGGTGCTGGGCGGCATCCTCACCTTGGCGGCCACGAGCGAGCGCGTGGGCCACGGCGCCGTGCTGCTGACGGCCTACGCCCTGGGCCTCGCCGTGCCGTTCCTTGCCGTGGGGTTCGCCTGGGGCCGCGCCATCGAGGCCCTGCGCCGTCTGCGCCCCTGGTTGCCGTGGCTCCATCGGGCCAGCGCGGCGCTGCTCCTGGGCCTGGGCGGGCTGCTGCTCAGCGGCGGGATGACCTCCCTAAGCGCGTGGCTGGCCCGTTGGACGCCCCGGTTCCTCTGGGAGCGCCTGTAAGCTACTTTCTCCCGCGGGGCGGCGCCGAACCCGCGCCGCAACGACGCATGATCCGGATCCTGCTCGTCGACGATCACGCCGTCCTGCGCGCAGGGTTGCGCGCCCTGCTCGACGCCGAACCCGACCTCGTGGTGGTGGGCGAGGCGGGCACCGGCGAGGAGGCGCTGGAGAAGGCGCGCGAGCTGCGCCCCGACGTCGTGGTGATGGACCTCTCCATGCCCGGCATGGGCGGCCTGGAGGCGACCCGCCGCCTCACCCAGGAGCTCAAGGAAACCCGCGTGCTCGTGCTCACCATGCACGGCGAGGAGGAGCACCTACTGCCCGTGCTCGAGGCCGGAGGCAGCGGGTACGTGACGAAAAGCGGCGCCGACGAGGACCTCATTCACGCCATCCGCACCGTGGCCCGCGGCGACGTCTTCCTCTACCCCAGCGCCGCCGCCCTGCTCCTGCGCGGCTACCGCACCCGGGCCGACCGCGGCAGCGCCGACCCGCTCCACCGGCTGACCGAGCGCGAGCGCGAGGTGTTGGTCCTCACGGCCGAAGGATTCAGCTCTTCGGAGATCGGACGTAAGCTCAACATTTCCCCGAAGACGGTGGACACGTACCGCTCGCGCATCATGGAGAAGCTGGGTTTGCACCATCGCAGCGAGCTGGTGCGATTCGCTTTGCAACGGGGGTTGCTCAAGGCGGAATGACGCCGCCGCGCGTCGTCGTCACTGGGGTCGGGGCGGTCACGCCCTTGGGGCTCGATGCCGCCTCGACGTGGCAGCGGGTCCTCGAGGGCGGCTCGGGCATCGGGCCGTTGACGCGCTGCGAGCTGCCGGGCTTGCCGCCCGAGGTGGCCGTGGCCGGGGAGGTCAAGGACTTCTCGCCCGAGCCCGTGATCGACCGCCGCGAGGCCCGGCGGATGGATCGATTCATCCAGTACGCCCTGGTGGCCGCCGACGAGGCGCTCCGCTGCGCCGGTCTCGGCGGTTTGGGGCCGCTGCCCGATGGGGACGAGACGGCGGTGGTGGTCGGTTCGGGCATCGGCGGAATTTCGATGATTCTCGAGTCGGCGCGGCTGGCCGAGGCGAAGGGCTACGATCGGGTCTCCCCGTTCCTGGTGCCCGGCACGGTGATCAACCTGGCCGCCGGGCAGATCGCACTGCGAACCGGGGCGCGCGGCCCGAATTTCGCCACCGTGTCCGCCTGCGCCACCGGGAACCACGCCTTGGGGGAGGCGTTCCACCTGCTGCGGCGAGGCGAGGCGGTGCGCGCCATCGCCGGGGCGAGCGAGGCCTCGTTGACGCCGTTGTCGTTCGCAGGATACTACGCGGCCCGGGCGCTGGCCACGGCGGCTGACGACCCGGCCGCCGCCTCGCGGCCGTTCGATCGGCGGCGCACCGGCTTCGTCCACAGCGAGGGCGCGGCCATCCTGGTGTTGGAGACCCTGGAGGCGGCGCGGGCGCGCGGGGCGCCGATCCTGGCCGAGATCCTCGGCTTCGGGATGAGCGCCGACGCGCATCACATCACCGCGCCGCCGGAGGACGGCGCCGGCGCGGCCCTGGCCATGGCGCGGGCGCTGCGGGCCGCCGCTCTGGCGCCGGCCGACGTGGACTACATCAACGCCCACGCCACCGGCACACCCCTGGGCGACGTGGCCGAGGTCCGCGCCATTCGGGCGGTGTTCGGCCGCGACGCCGATCGGCTCCTGGTGTCGTCGACGAAGGGCGCGTTGGGGCACGCCCTCGGCGCGAGCGCCGCCATCGAAGCGGTGCTCACCGTTCTCGCACTGCGAGACGGCATCGCCCCGCCGACGATCAACCTCACGGACCCCGACCCCGCCTGCGACCTTGACTGCGTGCCGCTGCGGGCCCGGCCGGCGCCCCTGCGGGTGGCGCTGTCGAACGCCTTCGGCTTCGGCGGCACGAACACCTGCCTGGTGCTGCGCCGCTGGGACGGCTAGCGCGGCGGCTCCGCCGGGCGCGAGACCTCCTCCAACGTGCGGGCGACGTCGCCTTGGGCGCGGCCCTCCAAGGCGACCAGCAGATCCGCCTGGGAAACGATCCCCACGAGGCGCCCGTTGCCTTCGACGACGGGCACGCGGCGCACCTGCCGCTCGCGCATGATTCGGAGCACCGCTTGGACGTCGTCGTCCGGGTGCACGGTGCCGATGTCCCGGCTCAAGACGTCGCGCACCGGGGTGGTGCGGCAGTCGCGGCCTTCCGCCACCGCGCGCACCACGATGTCGCGGTCGGTGATCACGCCCACCAGCCGGCCATCGCGGTCGACCACGGGCAGAATGCCCACATCGAGTTCCTTGAGCCGGCGCGCGGGGTCGACCAGCGAGGCGTCCGGGTCGACGGTCTCCGGGTTCGGGGTCATGAGGTCGCGCGCACGGCGCGTCGGGGTGCGGGATTCCTCCATGGGTTGCCTCCGTGGTTGGGTCGACGAACGAGGTGCAAGGGATGTGCCCGGGCCCGCGGCGCGCGGCGGCACGACCCGGCGGATCAGGACGTTCGCGAGCCCGGCCCCGCCGACGAGGGGGGCAACGGCGACAGCCGCGAGGCGGCGCGTGCGCTCCGGCGCGCCAGGACGAACCCGCCTCCAAGAGCCAGCAGCGCGAAGGCGAGCCATTGGCCGGCGTAGGCGTAGTGGCGCGACGGCGGCAGCCCCGGCGGCGTCGGCGGCACCGGATGCGGCGGCCCTCCCGGGCCCTGGGCCTGCAGCAACAGCGGCAGCCAGGGGCCCGGCGTGCGGGGCCGGAGCCAGGCCGGGTGGACGCGGCGAACGACCAGGGTCGTGTCGGCGCCGCGCGCGTCTACCAGCGCGCGGTCGCGCAGCGGCCCGGCGGCGAACGGTACCAGCACGCCCGCGACGCGCACGCGGCCCGGTGGTTCCCAGCGGCCCGGCGGCAAGCGGGTGGCGTCGGGGCTCGGCACCCAGCCACGGTGCACCCAGACGGCGCGGCCGTCGTCGAGGTCGAGGCGCGAGACCAGCTCCACCCCCGGTCGACCGTCGCGGCTGCGGCCGCGCAGCACGACGCGGAGCCCGGGGTGCCAACGGCCCTCGACCGCGGCCGGCGCGTAGACGAAGGCCGTCGGATGAGCGGCCACAACCCCCCAGGCGCGCGCCAGATCGAGGGGCGGGCGCCGTGCCTGGGCCGCCCAGGCGGCCCGCGCCGCTTCCTTGGCCCGCCCGCGATCGAACTGCCACCAGGCCAACCGCAGGCACACCGCGGCCAGCGCCAGGCCCAAGAGCAACGCCACGAGCGCGCGCCGCATCGGCGCAGTGCTACCCCGCACCGGCGCCGCCCGATCGACCGCGCACCGCCGCGCGGCCGTCCCCCGGGGCACCCCGGGCCGGGGGCCCCACAGGGCATCCACGGGCGCCGAGCGGACGGGGGTCTTGGGCGTCGTGCCCACCCGGCTCGCCCCCGTGGCGACCGCGCGCTGGCGGGTCAACCCAGGCGCACGGCCGTGCCCGAGATCGACACCATGAGCATCCCGCCGCCTCCGCCGATGTCGATCGTCTCGTAGTCGATGTCCACGCCGATGATGGCGTTGGCGCCGCGGGCGCGCGCCTGCGCCACCATCTCCTCCAAGGCGATCTCGCGAGCCCGGCGCAATTCCTTCTCGTACGCGGCGGAGCGGCCGCCGACGATGTCACGGATGCTCGCGAACAGGTCGCGAAAGATGTTGGCGCCGAGGATCGCCTCCCCGGTCACCAGGCCGAGGTAGCGTTCCACGCGCCGACCCTCGACGGTCGGGGTGGTGGTAACGAGAAGGTCGTCCGTCGGGACCGCGGTCATCCCATCGTCTCCTGCGCATAAGGTGTCGATCGCGGCCGCGGGGCCGGTGGGGCCATGGCGCCCACAGCATCGCGGCGACCCCGAGGGCGCCGCCCCGCTAGTCCTCGCTCACCAGGTTGGCCACGATGCCGATCGCGCGGCGGCAGCCGTGGCAATAGAGGGCGGCGGCGTACTCCCCCTCCGGCGCCGTCAACGCGGCGTAGCCGTCCTCGTCGGCCACCGGTTCGACGAAGCCGAGCACCTCGATCGTGCCCGGCCCGCAGCGGGGGCAGGGCACGTCGGAGGGATCGCGCCGGTAGGCCAGCAGGAGTTCCAGCGCCTCGGCGTCGGTGAAGCGACCGACCGGCTCGGGCAACCGCGGCGCGCCGAAGATGCGGTTCATCCGTCGTCCGTTCGCCCCGCCATCGGGGCGCGTCCCCCTTCCGGGTGCGCAAACTCCTTGCCGCTACATCCAGCCCCGGCGCCGAAAGTACACCGCCAGCACCAGCGCGAGCGAGACCATCAGACCGAGCGCGAACGGGTACCCCCAGCGCCAGTGGAGCTCCGGCATGTGCTCGAAGTTCATCCCGTAGACGCCGGCGATCCAGGACGCGCCCATGAGGATGATCGACCACGCCGTCAGCGTGCGCACGATGTCGTTGAGCTGATGACTGGCGGCCGAGAGGTGGGCCTCCAGGGCGGCGGTCAGCAGCTCGCGCAGCGCGTCGATCTCCTCCGCGATGCGGAGGAGGTGATCGTGAACGTCCTGGAAGTAGGGCACCAAGTCGGTGCGTCGGCCGGCGAGGTCGCGCCGCAGAATGGATCCGACGATCTCGCGCATGGGGCCGACCACGCGGCGCAGGTAGGCGAGCTCGCGCCGGGTTTGCAGCAGTCGGGCCACGGTGGAGCGGGAGCCGCCGAGGAAGACCTCTTGCTCGAGGGCGTCGATGCGATCGCTCAGGTGATCGATCACGGGGAAGAAGCTGTCGACCACCGTGTCGAGCAGGTTGTAGCCGAGGGCCAAGGTGTCGGCGAAGCGCCCCGGGTCGGCGCACCAGCGGGCCAGGGCCTCGCGCTCGGCCGGCAACGTGCCGTCGTGGACGGTGATCACGTAGTGGGGCCCGAGAAAGGCGTGGAGCTCTTGCAGAGCCATGCGTTGGCGCTGCGGATTGATGTGGGCGGCGTAGACGACGACGAACGCGTAGGCCCCGTACCGCTCGAGTTTCGGCCGTTGGCGGCCGCGCAGGGTGTCCTCCACCGCCAGGGGGTGGAACCCCAAACTGCGCAGCAGCTGGCCCTCCTCGGGGCCGGGGTCGACGACGGTCAGCCACACGGGCGGAGCGTCCGGCGCCGGCTGGCGGATGTGCGCCAGCGCTTCCTCCACCGGCACGACGTGGACGCCGTCGGCCCGGGCCCGGTAGGCGCGCAGCCGCGGGTGCCGCGTAGCGGGGGCGACCGACGAGGAGCTCATGAGCTGCGGGTGCGGCGGCGTTCGTAGCCCGGAATCGTGTGGGTAAAGAAGGCCAACATCACGAGCAGGAGGCCGGCGATCAGGTGAGGTAGCCAGGCGGTGCGGTCGAAGCCGAGCGCCCAGGGGGAGACGGCCAGGGCCACGCCGAGGAGGGCTTCGATCCAAAGGTGAGCGGGCATTTGCAAACGCTTCAAGGCGCCGCCCTCGTGGTCGCTCAGGAGGGCCAGCAACAGCAGGAGGGCGCCGCCGCCCAGCAGCGGTGCGGCGGCGCGCGTGGCCGACCCGAATCCGAGGAGCCACGGGGCGGCCAGCAGCAGCGCGCCGAGCAGGTAGTCCAGCGGCGCGTGGACGCGGGTGGGGAGGACGTAGGGGCGGCACGGGGTTTCGGGCGTGGATCAACGACCGAGCCAGGGTTCAAGGCGCCCGGCGGCCCAATCCGCCGGGGCGACGTCGGGGTGGAACACGTGGGCCAGGGCGGCGACGCCCTCGACGACGCGGGGACCGGAGCGGCTGAAGTACGCGCCATCGCCGACGAAGGCGCGGCCCTCGGCCACGGCCCGCGGGGCGATCCGCCGCAAGGCTTCGGCGTGCGCGTCGGCGTCGGCCCGGGCGGCGGTCAGGTCGTAGCCGCAGGGCAGAAGAAGGAGCACGTCCGGGTCGAGGCCGGCCAACGCGTCCCACGTCGTGGCATGGGAACGGCCGCCCGGGGCCCCGAGCAAGCAGGTGCCGCCGGCGCGTTCGATCATTTCCGGCACCCAATGGCCTGGGAGGAAGGGCGGGTCGAGCCACTCGAGGGCCAGCGCCCGCGGCCGAGGCCGCCCGGCCACGCGGGCCTCGATCTCCCTCAGCCGGCGCCGGAAGGCGGCGGCCGCCGCGGCGCCCCGCTCCGGCGCGCCGGCGGCGGCCGCCAGATCCTCCAGGGTGCGGGCGATGTCGTCCAGCGTGTGGGCGTCGAGGGAGAGCACCCGGGGCCGGGGCGTCAGTCGGGCCACGGCCTCCTGGGCCGAGCCGACGGGCACGGCGCAGACGTCGCAGACGGCCTGGGTCAACACCAGGTCCGGCCGGAGGGCGGCCAGCCGATCCGCATCGACCTCGTAGACGCTGCCGTAGGTCTCCATCGTGCGGCGGACGGCGGCGTCGATCTCGGCGCTGCTCAGGCCCGCCGGGTCGAAGCGCGGTCGGCTGACGCGGGGCCGATCGAGCACCTCGGGCGGGTAGTCGCACTCGTGTGAAATGCCCACGAGCCGGTCCGTCAGGCCCAGGGCGGCCACGGCCTCCGTGGCGCTCGACAACAAGGACACGATCCGCATCGTCACACGGCCAGGTCTTTCGGGTTCGGGTCGAGCGGCGTAGCTTGAGCCTTGAAAAGGACGATGGCCTCCGTCGCCCCACCGTTGCAAGTTCTGCGCGCGCCCCGCGTCACGATCCTGGCGCGCCCGAGCTTTTCCTACCCCCCGCATCTGCCGTGGCGCTCCGACACCCCGCACGAGGCCCAGGCGTTGGTCGAGTTCGCCGGACGGCTGTGCTACCTCTCCTTCGGGGAGGACGCGCCGATCGAAGGCGGGCACCGACCGGTGCGCGGCCGGACCACGAACGCCGAATACGTGGCCAACCTGCTGCGGGTAGGGCACGGCAGCGTGCTGGAGCACGCGGTCTGGAGCGTGCTGGTCGAGGGTGTCAGCCGCGCTCTGACGCACGAGCTGGTGCGCCATCGACACTTCAGCTTCTCGCAGCTCTCCCAGCGCTACGTGGACGAGAGCGACGTGGCCTTCGTCGTGCCCCCGGAGCTGCCCGCCGAGGGGCCGGCGTTCGAGGCCTGGGCCGAGGCCTGCCACCGGTCTCTGGAGGCCTACCGAGCGCTGCTCGCCGCGCTGGAGGCGGCCTTGGCGAGCGAGCCGTCGGCCACGCTGCGGCGCAAGCGTGCGCGGCAGGCGGCGCGCGCGGTGCTGCCCAACTGCGTGGAGACGAAGATCGTGGTGACGGGCAACGCCCGCGCCTGGCGGCACTTCCTCGAAGTCCGCGGCGCGCTGGGGGCGGACGCCGAGATCCGACGCCTGGCGCTGGCGTTGCTGCCGGTGTTGCAAGCCGAAGCCCCCGCCATCTTTGGAGACCTGACGGTCGTCGAGGAGGCGGGCGTTCGGGTCATTCGCAGCGACCACCCGAAGGTCTGATGGTGCGCGGAGCCGGTGCCCCCCCGGTGCGCATCGGCGCCGGTGCATGGGCGCGCCTGCCCGCGTGGTTGGCGCGGTGGGCGCCGACGGAGCGCTACGTGCTCGTGGCCGACGCCCGCGTCGACGCCCTCCACGGGGACCGGGCGGCGGCGGCGCTGGCCGCCACGGGCGCCGCGGTCGAGCGCCTCGCCTTTGCGCCGGGCGAGCGTTCCAAGACGCGCCGCACCTGGGCCCGGCTCAGCGATACACTCCTCGCCCGTGGCGTCGATCGGAGCACGGTGCTCGTCGCTCTCGGCGGCGGGGTGACGACGGACCTGGTCGGCTTCGTGGCCGCCACGCTGCTGCGCGGCCTCCGCTGGGTCGCCCTGCCCACGAGCCTCCTGGCCATGGTCGACGCCGCCCTGGGCGGGAAGACCGGCGTGGACGTGCCCGCGGGCAAGAACCTGGTCGGGGCCTTCCATCCACCGGCGTTCGTCGTGGCCGACCTCGAGGCGCTCGACACCCTGCCGCCGCGTCACTGGCGCGAGGGCCTGGCGGAGACGGTCAAGCACGCCGCGCTGGCGGACGAGGCGTTCTTCGCTTGGCTCGAGGCCGAAGGCCCGCGCCTGATCGGCGCCACCGGTCGGGTGCGCGCCCGGCTGGTGCGACGCAGCGCCGCCATCAAGCAGGCCATCGTGCGGCGCGACCCCACCGAGGCGGGCGTGCGCATGCAGCTCAATTTCGGCCACACGTTGGGCCACGCCTGGGAGGCCGCCAGCGGGTACCGGATGCCCCACGGCGCCGCCGTGGCCCGGGGCTTGGTGAGCGAGGCGCGCTTGGGCGAACGACTCGGCTGGACGGCGCCCGGCACCGCGGCGCGGCTGGCCCGCTTGCTGGAACGCCTGGGCCTGCCGACCGCGCCGCCGCCCTACCCCCCCGAGGCCGTGCTCCCCTACCTGCGGCGCGACAAGAAGGCCCACGGCGCTACGCTGCGCTTCGCCCTGATCGCCGGTATCGGCCGACCGCTGCCGTCGGCGCGGCCCGTGCCCGAGGCCGAGGTAGCGGCGTTGCTGGCCGCCGCTTGCCCGGCGGTGACTGCGTCGTAGCTTGCTCGACGATGGCCGCGCCGCCCCGCGTCGCCGCCCCAGGCCGCCCCGCGGGGGTGTTCGAGCTGCTCGCCCAGCAGGCAGCGGCGCGGCCGGACGCGCCCTTCCTGCTCACCGAAGGACGCCAACTCAGCTACGGCCAGGTCCACGCCCAGGCGGACGCGCTGGCCGCCGCCTGGCACGCGCTGGGCTTGGAGGCGGGCGACCGCATCGCCCTGACCCTGCCCGCCGGGCCGGAGTTCGTGGTGACCGTCTTCGCCGCCGCCCGCCTGGGGGCGGCGATCGTCCCGCTCGATCCCCACGCCACCGCCCCGGAGCTGCAGTACCTGCTGCGCCACAGCGAAGCGGCCGCGGTGGTCACCGCCGAACGCGTCGACGACATCGACTTGCTCGAACGCTACGAGGCGTTCTGGGGACGGACGCCGCAGCTGCACTACGTGGTGGCCGTGGGCGAGCAGGACCTTTGGTACGACGACCGGGTATACCAATTTGCGGACCTGGTCTCGAGCGGGGCCGGCCGCGGCTGCCCGCAACCGCCGGGGGCATCGAGGGAGCGTCTGTTCGCCATCGTCTACACCTCCGGGACGCAGGGCAAGCCCAAGGGGGTGGCCCTGACGCAGGGCAACCTGGTGGCCACGGCCACGGCGACGGCGGCCCTGCTCGAGCTGGGCCCCGACGACGTGGTGGCGGGGTTGACCTCGCTCGTCCACGCGTTCGGCTTGGGGCCGGGGCTGCTGGGCACGGCCTGGGCCGGAGGGGCGGTGGTGCTGCAGGCGGACGACGACCCGGGCCGAACGCTCGACCTGCTCGAGCGCTTCGGTGTCACCGTCCACCACGGCACCCCCACCAGCCTGATTCGTCTGTTGCGGCACCCCAGCTGGCCGCGGCGCGGGTTGCACGTGCGCACCGGCATCGCGGCCGGCGCTCCGCTGCCCGAAACCTGGGCGGAGCGCGTGCGCCGCGAGCTGGTGCCCGACCTGCGGGTGGCCTACAGCCTGACGGAGGCCGGCTCGGTCGTGGCCATGACCCGAGCCGACGACCCGCCCGGGAAGCGTCGCCAGACGGTCGGTCGGCCCCTGCCCGGGGTGGAGGTGCGCGTGCTCGACGAGGACGGCGCCCCGCTGCCGGTCGAGTCCGTGGGCGAGATCGCCGTGCGCGGCCCCGGAGTGATGCGCGGCTACCATCGGCAGCCGCAGGAGACGGCTCGCAGCTTCACTCCGGACGGGTTCTTCCGCACCGGCGATGTGGGGATGATCGACGAGGAGGGCTACCTGCACCTCCTGGGCCATCGTCAGGAGCGCATCCTGCGCGGCGGCACTTGCATCCATCCCCGCGAGATCGAGGACCGGCTGCGCGCCCACCCGGCCGTGCTCGACGCCGTCGTCGTCGGTGTGCCCGACGAGGAGCTGGGGGAGCGGGTCTACGCCTGCGTGATGCCGGTCGAAGGCGCCGTCGTCACCGGCGAGGAGATCCTCGACTTTTGCCGCGCCGGCCTCGCCCCCGCCAAGGTGCCCGACCAAGTCCGCTTCTGGGACCGCTTCCCGATGACGGGGAGCGGCAAGGTGCGCCGGGTGGAGCTGGCGCGCGCCCTGCGCGCCGAGCTCTTCGGGCGCGAAGGAGCGAACCGGCCCTAGCGGGCGCGCCCGCGCGGGCCTCGACGACAACGGGATGGGGAACGAACGACGCAACGGAATGGTGCCGGTCCAACACCCGATCGCCGGCTATCGCAGCGCCGCGCCGTCGGCGCCCAACGCAGCCCTGCTCATCGACTTCGACAACGTCACCACGGCCATCCAGGACGACTTGGGCAAACAGCTCAAAGCGCTGCTCAACTCCCCCATCATCCGCGGGAAGGTCGCCGTCCAACGGGCGTACGCCGACTGGCGCCGCTACCCGCAGTACATCCTGCCGCTGGCCGAGGCCTCCATCGACCTGATCTTCGCTCCGGCGTACGGCTCGGCCAAAAAGAACGCCACCGACCTGCGCCTGGCCGTCGACGCCATGGAGTTGGTCTTCACCCGGCCAGAGATCGGCACCTTCATCCTGGTGACGGGCGACAGCGACTTCGCCAGCCTGGTGCTCAAGCTCAAGGAGTACGGCAAGTACGTCATCGGGGTGGGGATGCGGGAGTCCAGCAGCGATCTGCTGATCAAGAGCTGCGACGAGTACTACTCGTACCACGCGCTCACCGGCCTGACGCGCACGGAGGAGGTCGAGGGAGCGAAGGAGGATCCCTGGGAACTGGTGCGCCGGGCGGTCGCGCAGATGGTGCGGGATCGCGACGCCATGCGCGTGGATCGGCTCAAGCAAGTGATGCTGGAGCTGGATCCGGGCTTCGACGAGCGGGCGCTAGGCTACCCGAAGTTCTCGAAATTCGTGCAGGAGGCGGCGCAGCGCGGCTTGTTGCGCGTGCGCCGGCTGGAGGGCGGCCAGTACGAGATCATGCCGCCGGAGGACGCGAAAGGGCGGCGGCGCCGCGAGGAAGGGCGTACCGAGCGGTCGACGCGCTCGGCGCCGGTGGAGCGGGCGGAGGCGGCCGCGGTCGACGCGCCCGCCTTGGGGCTGGCCGAAGCCTACGAGGTGCTGCGCGCCGCGGTGGCGGCCTTGGTCGGCGAAGAGGGCTGGGCGCGCGACGCGGACGTCAAGCGCAAGATGCTGGAGCTGGCCCCGGGCTTCGACGAAGGTCGGCTCGGGTTCACCAAGTTCTCGCGCTTCCTGCAGCGAGCGCATGACGCCGAGGTGATCGAGCTGCGGCGCGTCAACGGCGGTTACGAGGTGACGGTGCGGGCGCATCTGACCGCCGCGGAGGCACCGGCGGCGATGGCGGCGCTGGCCGAGGCGGTCGAAGCGTCGGCGGCGCCGGCGCCCCCGGCGGAGGCGGCCCCCGCGCTCGGCGCCACCGTGCCGCCGGGCACCGTGCTGCGGGGGTTGCGTCGCGGGGTGCGAGCCGGTGGGCGGCCGTCGGTGGCGGCGCCGCCGCCGATTCTGCCGGAGCAGGTGGTGCCGCCGACCCCGGCAGTCGAGGCGCCCGCCGCGGCGGCCCCGGCGGGGGCGGGCGCACCGGCGGCCGGGCTGCCGGCCACCCCCGAGGACCTGCGGCGGTGGTTGACGCAGGTTCGAGGCATCGGCCCCAAGACGGCGCGGTCGCTGGTGGAGCGTTTCGGCCTGGAGCTGCTTGACCTGCTGCGCCAGGGCGGTCAGGCGCTCGAGGGCGTGCTGCCGCCCGCGCGGCTGGAGGCGCTGCGGGCGCACTACGCCGCGTCGGCCGCCGCCGAAGCGCCGGCCGCGCAAGTCGAGACGTCGGCCCGCGGGGGCGGCCGCCGCGGGCGGCGCGGGCGGCGGGGTGGGCGGTCGCGCGCCAAGCGCTCGGCCTCCGCGTAGCGGCCGTGCCCTCTTTCCCGCAGGTGTTCTTCGCGCGCGAGGCCGAGCAGGTCGCCCGCGACCTGCTCGGCGCGCGCCTGGTCTCCACCGTGGGTGGGGTGCGTTGCGCCGTGCGGCTGGTGGAAACCGAGGCCTACACCGGGCCGGAGGACGAGGCTTCCCACGCGGCGGCTCGCATCGGCCGCACGGCGCGCAACGACCCCATGTTCGGGCCGCCCGGGCGCGCGTACGTGTACCGGATCTACGGCCTTCATCGCTGCCTGAACGTCGTCACCGGGCCGGAGGGCTTTCCGGCGGCGGTGCTGCTGCGCGCCGGTGTGCCGATCGAAGGGATCGACGCCATGCGCGCCCGGCGCGGCCCCGTGCCGATCGAGCGATTGACTTTCGGACCGGCGAACCTGGCGCAAGCGTTGGGCATCGATCTGACCCTCAACCGCCACCCGCTCGACCGACCGCCCTTGTGGCTCGAACCCGACACCGTCGTGCCCGACGCCTGCGTGCGCCGCACCCCGCGCATCGGGGTGACCCGGGCGCGCGAGGCGTTGCTGCGTTTCGTCGTCGTGCCGGATTGCGGCGGCCTGCCCGCGCCCCTACGTTAAGCGCGGACCATCGCCCCGTGCCGATCACCATGTTCGGACTCTACGCCGCCATCGCGCTGGCCGTGGGGGCGCTCGTCTTCGCTGTCTGCGCGGCCTTCGTTCGCGCGGACGAGTGCCGCGGCAAGCTGCTCTACCACCCGGCCCAGCATCCGCACGAATCCGGTGCCGCCGAGCCGGTCTTTGGCGGCGGGCACTGACGGGCGCCGCGCGCCCCGGGGAGGTCGCCGTGTTCGGCTCGCTGCGCCGGATCTTCCGCCGCACCCTGCGGGACCAGCTCGAGGACGGGGTGCGCGAAGCGCTGCGGCGCTACGCGGACCGGCGCACCGCGCCGGACCTGCGCGTCTACGTCTCCAGCGACCTCCTGCCCCCGGGCGTCGACCCGACGCTGTGGGCGCGCGACGAGGCGGAGCATCTGCGGCGCTTCGCCGCCCAGTGGGCCGAGGACCACGGCATCGCGCGCACAGGGCTGCGGGTCGAGGTGATCGTTCTCGATACGAAACGGGAGTTCGCCTTCGTCAAGCCCGTGGGGCTCGAGGAGCCGCCGCCGGCCGGGGCCGCGCCCCTGGCGCCGTCGGCGACGCCCGCCTCCGGCGCGGGCCGGGCGTGGCTGCGGGTGGTGGAATCGCCCGCCTTGCCGCCGACGGAAACGCTGGTCGTCGAGGGCACGCTCGTGGTGGGGCGGCGGCCGGACCCCGGGGTCCACGCGCTCCACGATCGGTACATGTCCGCGCGCCACGCGCGCTTCGAGGTGCGCGACGGCCGCCTCTGGGTGACGGACCTCGACTCGAAGAACCGCACCTTCGTCAACGACGAGCCCATCCCGCCCCACGAGCCCGTGCCGTTGGCCGAGGGCGACCGGGTGCGGATGGGCACCACCGTGCTCCAGGTGGCGCGCGTCGGCTAGGGCGATGGACGCGCTGCTCAACGCCGGCCTGCGGGTGCTGCTCGTCGGCCTGGGAGCGGGCGCCCTCGTCGGGCTCGGGCGCACGTTGGTGGCCCTGCGCCGCGGCGAACGCTGGACGGCGCGCCTAGCCCTCGGCCTGGCGGCGTCGCTGGCCCTCTACGCCGCCGGCCACGCCCGCCTGCTGGCCGAACGCGACGCGCTCGAGGCGGCGCGCCTGCGCTGGGCCCGCTTCGGCGATCCGCGCCTGGCCGAGTTGCGGCGCGCCGAGGTGCGTGGCTGGCTGCTTGACTGCAGCGGCCGCGACGATCGAGCCCTGGCCGCCTACCGCGCCGTGCGTCGCGACAGCGTGGCCCGCGTCTACCCCTTGGGCCCGGCGGGCGACAACTTCATCGGCGGTGGGTCCGACGACCCGGAGGCGCGCGACTACGTGGTGGATCGCCTCTTCGCTGCGCGAACTCGTCGCCCTCGCTCGCTGCGGGAATGGGGGCAGCTTCATCCCGCCGGCGCCGATCTGGGGCTGACCCTCTGCGCGCCGCTGGTGCGCGCCGCCTGGGACTTGCTGCGCGCGTCCGGCTACGCCGGCGCCGTCGTCGTCCAAGACGTCGCCACCGGCGCCCTGCTGGCCTACACGGCCACCGGCTCCCCGCGGGACCCGCCGCTCGGCGTGGCTCGCTACCTGTCGCCCGGCTCCGTCTTCAAGCTCGCCTTGGCGGCCGCGTGGTGGGAGCTTGGCATGCCCGATTCGCCCCTGCCCTGCCCGGCCGAAATCGCGGTGGGCCGAGCCACGATCGCCAATTTCGGTCGCCAGGCACTGGGAGTGCTGCGCGGCCCCGAAGAGATGCTCGTCCACTCTTGCAACACGGCGGCCGTGGCGATGATGGCACGATTGCGGGCGGCACGGGGCGACCGAGCCGTGCTCGCGGTTTACCGCCGTCTGCGCTTCTTTCCCTATGCCCACGGGGCGCCGCCGCCGCGCGAGCCCGACTTCTGGAACACCGCCGAGCCCGCCTGGGCGCGCCGGATGACCCCGCCCCCGGGGCGGGTGCGGCTGGAGCCCGGGGGGCGGGCGTTCGATTGGGCGCTGGCGGCCATTGGCCAAGGACCGGTGGACGTAACCGTCCTGGGGATCGCGCGCTTGGTTCAGGCGATCGGAGCCGATGGGGTGCTGCGCTCGCCGACGATCGAGGCCGAGCGCGAGGGCCGCCCCCGCGAGGCGCGGGTGTTGCGTCCGGCCACGGCGCGGCGGCTGCAGCGGGCCATGCGGGAGGTGGTGCGCCGCGGCACGGCGCGGGCAGCGGCGCCGCTGCTGGCCGATCTTGGCGGCTGGGCGCTGGGGGGCAAGACGGGCACCGCCCAGGTGCCTGGCCGGCCCGACGATGGCTGGTTCGCCGGTTTGGTGTTCGACCCGCGGGGGCGGGCCCGCTACGCCGTGGTCGTGTACTTGCAAGGCGGCGGGCCGGGCGGCCGGGCGCCGACGCTGCTGGCGGGGCAGTTAGCGCGGCTGCTGGCCCTGGGCGAGGCACGATGAGCGAGGCGCCGCCGGTACCGGGCGTGCCGGTGCGCGTGCGGCGGCGCGGGCCGCGGCCGCCGCGGCCCGGCGAGCTGCCGCGGCGCTGGGCACTGGTGCTGGCGGCCGCGGCGCTCTTCTACGCGGGGGCGCACCTGTCGATCGTGCTTGGGGTGTGGCCCGTGCACGGCACGCCGCCGGGCGCCGGGGCCACGCTGCTGCGCGACGCGTTGGCGCTCGCGGCGTGGCTGGGCGCGGTGGCGGCGCTGCGCTGGGCACGCTACCGCGGCGACTGGGGGGTGGTGGTCCTGCCCGTGGCCCTCTTCCTCCTGGCGCGGCCAGCGCTCTTCCAGGTCTTCACGGATCCGGTCTACCAGGCGCCCCCGGCGGCGCGGGCCGAGGCCACCGCCCGCAAAGCCGAGCGGGCGCAGCTGACGACGATCTTGCGGGCCTACGACGAAGCGCGCCAAGCGCGGGTCTTCGCCGGGCCGCCGCCGCGACTGCCCGCGCCGCTTGTGGCCGCGGGGCGGGCCACGGTGCGCGAGCGTGCGCGAGCGCTGCGGCTCGCCTCGCTGCTGTCCGTGCTGCTGGCGCCGGCGACGCTCGTGGGAGCGGTCCTGTGGGCCCGACGCAGCGGCCGGCTGGAGCGCTGGCGCGACGGCCGGCGTCTGCCCTTCGCGCTGACGCTCGGGGCGTTCTTCGTGCTGGCGCTCTTCTTCACCGATCGGGGCAAGGTCGCCGGGACGACGCCGTGGGAGCTGTTCTTGCCCATCTTCGTCGGCACCTGGGCGGCGGTGCTGGCGGACGACGCCTACAACCTCGGGCGGCCGCAAGCGGCCCTGGCGCCGCGGCGACTGGCCGGGTTGCTGCTCTATGGGGCGCTGCCGCTGGTGCCTTTCCTGCTCATCCGCGAGCTCGGGCTCAGCGTGGTGCTGGCCGGCAGCCTGGCGGCCATGCTGTTGGTGGCCACGCGGCGGGGCTGGTGGGCGGCCTTGCTGATCGCCGTCTGGGCGGTGTTGGTCGTGGCCGCCTTCCGGCTCGACGAGCGGGCGGCTACCCGTTTCCAGCTCGCCTACCATCCCTACCGGGATCCGGCGACGATGACCCCCGCCGCGGCCCAGGCGTGGGCGGCCAAGCTCCACCAGTTCAAGCTGTTCGACGCCAACGTGCTGGACGGTGGCTGGTGGGGCGACGGCGCCGGCCGCGGCCACGGGGAGACGGCGCCCAACGCCGCGGACGACGGCTTCGTCACGTTGTTTGCCGCCCAGTGGGGTTGGGCCGGCGGGGTGGCGCTGGCGGCCCTGTACACCCTCTTCTTGGTGCGGATGCTCACCGTGGCTGCACGGGAGCGAGCGGCCTTCGGTCGCGCGCTCGCCGTCGGCCTGACGATGCTCCTCGCCCTCCCCTTCTGGATGGCGTTCCTCGGCGGGGTGCGGGTGGTGCCGCTGACCGGGGTGGCGGCGGCCTTCGTGGCCCACGGCGGCGCGAAGCTTTTGGCCTCGGCGCTGGCGGTGGGTTGGGTGGCGGCGCTGAGCCATCGGCAGGCGCTCGCGGACGCGTGGGAGCCAACCGCGGCGCCGCCGGGGGAGAGTGGGGCCGTGGGGGTGCGCGTGCGATGACGACCACGACCGTGCGCCGCGGCGCCTTGGCGATCGAGGCCGCGGCCTTCAGCGACACCGGGCCCCGGCCCGAGAACCAGGACGTGGTGCGCTGGTGGGAGACCCCCGACGGGTGGGCCGTGGCCGTGGCCGACGGCATGGGCGGCCAGCGCAGCGGTCGCTTGGCCGCCGAGGTGGCCGTCGACGCGTTGGCCCAGGCGGGCCCGCTGCGCTCGTTGGACGATCTTCGTCGCGCCGTGCGCGCCGCCGACGCGGCCGTGCGCCAGCGCGCCCAGGAAGGCCACGAAGGGATGGGCTGCGCCCTGGGGCTGCTGGTCTTCGCCGCCCCGCCGGGCGACGTTCCGCGCTGGCTCGGCGCCCACGTGGGCGACGTGCGCATCCTCAGCCGCGCCCCCGACGGCACCCTGCGCTTGGAGACGCGGGACCACACCCCCGCCTTCGCCCGCTGGGAAGCCGGCGAGCTGGCCTTCGACGCCATCCCCGACGCCCCGGGGGCAAACCGGCTACAACGCGCCGTCGGCCACGGCGGCGAGCCCGACGTCTTCTGGCTGCCGGCCCGCCCCGGCTGGCGCTTCGCGCTCCTGTCCGACGGCGTGACGAAGGCGCTGCGTTGGGACGAGCTCGCCGTGGCGTTGGCCGGGCCCCCGACCGCGGCCCTCGACGCCTTGCGACGCAAACTGACCGAACGCGGCACGGACGACAACGCGACCGCGGTGGTGCTCGAGGTGCACCCCGCCGCGCCCGAACCCACGCCCAACCCGGAGGACACCGTGCCCCATCCGCCCCCCTGGGCCCCCGCGCCCCGCCGCGGCGCCGCGCTGCCCCTGATGGCGGCGTTGCTTGCCCTCCTGGTGGCTCTGGCCGCCGCCGCCCTTGCCTGGCAGAGCGGCCGCCGCGAGGCCGCCCTGCGGCGCGAGATCGAAGCGCTTCGTTTGCGCGTCGACTCCTTGCGGGACCGCCTCTCGCGCGTGGAGGAACCCTTCGGCCCCAGCCCGGGTACCCCGCCGGCCCCATGACCGCGCTCACCCTCGATCGCTTCCTGGCCGAGGTCGTCCCCGAGCTGAAGCTGGCGCTCGGCGAGCGCATCGATCGCGAGAACGCCCGCCCCGTGCCGCCGCGCTACGCCCGCCTCCTGCCGGAAACGCTGCTGGTCGTCACCCTCCGGCCCGACGTCGCCGATTTGGTGGCTCCGGTGGTGGCCCAACTCGAGGCCGAGCTCACCGAATCCGTGCGCCGGCACGGTTCCCTCTACGATCGCGCCTACCGCGTGCAGCTGCGCCGCGCCGTGCAGGACGACGCGCCTTTGTTCGCCATCCACGCCTTCGCCGGGCAGAACCTTGCCCCGGCCCCGGCGGCCGCGGTCGCCGGCCCGCCCCGCCTGCTCGACGATCCGGAGGCGACGCGGTTGGAGGCTCCGCCGCCCGCGGCGCCGGGTTGGGAACCGGGCCGCTGGCTCCTGGTGGTCGAGGGCGTCCGGGCGGAGCCGGCGGAGGTGTTCGTTCTGGTGGATCCGCTGGTGACCGTGGGGCGGCGCACCGACGACCCCGAGTTGCGGAGCACCGTGGCCCTCACCGGCGTGCCCCACGTCAGTCGGCGGCAATTGGCGCTGCAGTGGGCGCCCCGCGACGGCGCGCCCGGCTGGCGCGTGGTCAACTTGGGCCAGGCGCCGGTCCGCCTGCCGGATCGCCTTCTGCCGGGGGCGCGCTGGGGCCGGCGGCCGCTCGACCTGGCGGCCGTGCCGCCGGAGAGCCAGGGCTGGGTGGCCCCGGACCGCCCCATCGTCATCGGCGATGCCGGGCCCACGCTCTACCTGCGCGAGGCCCAGCCCGGCGAGGACCCCGAAGCCACCCGCTACGGATGAGCTGGGAGGCCCTGCTCCAGGGACGCCGCCTCGGGGGTCGCTACCGCGTGCTCGACCCCATCGGCCGCGGAGGTATGGGGGCCGTCTACCGCGCCGTCGACGAACGCCTCGGCCGGCTGGTAGCCGTCAAGATCCTGGCCGTGCCCGCACTCGACCCCGAAGCCCGCGCGCGCGTGCGGGCCCGCTTCCTGCGCGAAGCTCGCGCCGCCGCCGCCCTGCCGCACCACCCCAACGTGGTGACGGTCTTCGACTACGGCACGGACGAGGAGCTCGGACTCGACTACCTCGTGATGGAGCTCCTGCGCGGCCAGGACCTGGCCCGGGTTCTGGCCCGCGCCGCGCCGCTGCCCTTGCCCACCGGGCTGTGGATCCTGCGCGAGGCGGCCCGCGGCGTGGCCGTCGGGCACCGCGCCGGCCTCGTTCACCGGGACGTCAAGCCGGGCAACATCTTCCTGGCCCGCGCCGGGGACGATGACATCCAGGTCAAGGTGCTCGATTTCGGCATCGTCAAAGCGATCGAGGAAGACACCTGGGGCCAGCTCACCCAGGAGGGCCGGGCGCCGCTGTCTCCGCTCTACGCCGCGCCGGAGCAGCTGCGCGGGCTGGAGCGCATCACCCCCGCGGCGGATGTTTTTGCCCTCGGGGTGGTCGGCGTGCAGATGCTGACGGGGCGGCGGCCCTACGACGACGCGGCTCGCAATCGCATGGCGCTGGGCGAAGCGGTGCCCCCACCGCCGTTGTCGGAGCTGCCGGGGGAGGTGCGCGCCGTGCTCCACCGCGCGCTCGACCCCGATCCGGCGCGGCGCTACCCCGACGCCGGGGCGTTGGCGCGCGACCTCGACGCCGTGCTGCGCGCCTTCCCCGAGATCCCACCGCCGCCGGTGGCCGACGAGCGGCCGCCAGCGCCTCTGCCCGTTTGGGAGGCCACCGCGCCCGCCCCCGCCGCACCCGACGACGCGACCCTGCTGGCCCCGGGCGCCGCGCCACCGGCCCGGGCCGCGCCCTCCGCCCCCGCCACCCCGACGCGGCGGCGCCGCCTCGCTACGTGGGCCGGGCCGCTCGCCCTGCTCCTCAGCCTCGGCGCCGCGGCCGCCTGGTACTTCGGTTGGCGCCCGGCCGAGCGCCCCTCGCCCCCGGCCGGACCACCCCCCGACACCGCCGCCGATACCTTGACCCTGCCCACCGACGCCCCCACGGCCAACCTCGAGGGCCGGCGGCGCTACCTGGCCGGCGATTACGCCGCCGCGCTCGAATTCTTCCGCCGCGCCGTCGAGCTCGACCCAACGAACCTCGAATACCGCAACAACTACGCGCTCGCCCTGCTGCGCACCGGCAACGCCGCCGCCGCCGAGCGCGAGCTCGAAGCCATCCTCCGGCAGGACCCGAACCGCGCACGCGCCTACGCCAACTTGGCCGACGCTCGCCTCGCCCTGGGCGACACCGCCGGCGCCATCGCCGCCTTTCAGCGCTTCCTACTCGTCAGCCAGAACCCGCGCGAGCGCGCCGTGGTGGAGCGCCGGCTCCAAGAGCTGCAGCGCGTGCCCGAGCTGGTGCGACCCAGCCAGCCGCCGCAGCCCATCGACACCCTGCTGCGCGCGCCACGCCGCGACACGGCGCCGAGCCCGCCTCCGACCCCGCCGGACACGGCGCGCGCTAAACCGCCCAGCGCCACGCCGGCACGCCCGGCGCCTCCCCCACCTCCGCCGCCAAACGGTAGAAGGTAGCCAAGCCCTCCCGCTCCTCGGGGCCGAAGCGGTAGCTCAGCCCCGCCCAGTACGGCAACAGCGCCTCGGCCGGAACCCCCACCTTCGGCGCCAGGTAGGCCGCCAGCTCCGCCCGGTGCGCCTCGCCCCACGCGCGCGATTCCTCCAGCGTGCGCACCAAGGCGGCCGCCGCCGCCCCCGTCAGCGTCGTCTGCCACAGCGCGAAGACGAAGGGCAGCCCGGTGGCCTCCCACCAGGCCTGGCTCAGATCGACGCGGTGCGCCGCCGGCGGGCAGAAGCCGGGCCGCAGGGCGGTGTCGCCGATGAACAGCGCGGCGTCGGCGGCGATGGGCGGGGCAAACGGATCCTGCTGGCGCTGGCGAAAGCCCAGGAAGCGCGGCCGCGCATCGCCCCAGGCCAGGCGACACAGGATCTTGAGCAGCACGATCGACGTGGCCGAGGCGGTGGGCAAGGCCACCACGCGATCGTGCAACCGCGTCGGTGGCACGCGGCTGACGAGCACCACGCTGTGGACCGGCCCGCGCGCGGCGATGGCCAGGTCGGGCACCAAGCGGTACCGGTCGGCGTGACGGGCGTACTCGATGCTCGAGCTCGGCGCGCAGTCGACGGCGCCTTCCGCCAGCAAGCGGTTGAGGCGTGCCGGCGTGCCACTGACGAGTTCGGGGTCGTCGGGCCGCGGGGCGAGCAGCAGCCGCGCGTGCGGCGGCGCGCAATTGCTATAGACGATATGGCCCAGGCGGGGCCGAGACGTCATGGTCGACCTCCCAAGCTGGCGAGGCGTGGGGTGAGGACCGTGCGCCCCACGGCGGCTGGGCAACGTGGGCGAGGGCCAGCGCCGGGCAGGCAGCGCGCACCCATGGGCATCGGCGCTTGGTACCCCGCAACGCCGGGCGTCGGTGCGGCTACCCGAGCAGGCGCCGCACGGCGCGTTCGGCAAGCTCCACGGCCAGCGGGTGCCCCAAGCGGCCGGTGTCCAGGCAGAGGTGGTAGAGGGTGGGATCGAGCCACTCGCGGCCGAAATGGTCCCGAATGTACGCCCGGCGCGCGGCGTCCGCCCGCTGGAGTCGTTCCCGGGCGGCGTCCTCGTCGAGCTGCCAGCGCTCCATCATGCGGCGCAGCCGCACGGGGAAGGGCGCCACCACCAGCAGGTGCACGGCGCGCGGCTCCTCCTGCAGAATGCACTGTGCCCCCAAGCCCACGACCACCGCCGGCCCCTGCTCGACGATGCGGGCCAGCACCCGTCGGGCGGCGCGGGCCACCTGCTCCGGCGCCGAGGGTGGCGGCACGACCATGGGCGCCAGCTCCGGGAAGCCTTCGGCCAGGTATTGGCCCAGACGTTCCAGGAAGCTCTCGCCGCGCTCGCTGGCGCGCACCTCCTCCGGCGCCACCTGCAGCTCCTCGGCCACGCGGCGCACCAAGGCGCGGTCCAGAAGCCGCCAACCCAGCCGTTCGGCCAGCATGCGCGCCAGCCTTTCGCCACCGGCGCCCAGTTGCCGGGCCACCGTCACCACGCCTCCTCGATCCATGCGTGCGCTTCCGCTTGCGCCCGCACCAAGGTCTCCGGTCGGCCGACGTCGAGCCAGCAGCAGCCGTCCACCCGGAAGGGGGCGATGCGCGCCCCCGCGGCCGCCAGGCGCAGGTACGGCACCCAGAGGGGAAAGGCCCCCTCCTCCTCCAGGCGGTCGAGCAGGGCGGGATCGATGGCCTGCACGCCGGCGTAGGCCAGCGCGACCACGGCGCCGCGCGGCGGCCGCGCCCAGCGAACCTCGGCATCGCGCTGCCAGCCCACCAGCCCCTCGTCGTCGAAGAGGAGGCGGCGCCGCGTCGGCCGCTCCATGACGGCGACCGTGGCCAGGGCGTCCTCGCGGCGTTGCGCCTCCCAGAGCTCGCGCAAGGGGAGGTCCGTCAATACGTCGACGTTGTGGAGCAGGAACGGCGCGTCGCGGCGGAGCAGGCCGGCCGCGTGGCGCAGGGCGCCGCCGGTCTCGAGGGGCCGCTCCCCCTCCCAGGAGAGAAACACCGGAACGCCGAACTCGTGCGTGGCCAGGTACGCTTCGATCTGCTCCCCCAGATGGTGCAGATTGACGACCAGCCGATCGACCCCCGCGGCCACCAACCGCGTCGCCACGTGGGCCAGCAGCGGTCGCCCGCCCACCTCGACCAAGGCCTTGGGTACACGATCGGTCAGCGGCCGCAGCCGCGTGCCCCGCCCGGCCGCCAGGATGAACCCGTCCATCACGACGGCGACGGTTCCCCGGCCGCGCGCGCCGTCGGTTGCGCCCACTGCGCTTGCTCGCGATGCACCAGCTCCACGTGCACCCCCGGAAAGCGCCGGCGCAGGTAGCGCGCCAAGGTCTCGGCGAAGAACACGGAGCGGTGCTGCCCGCCGGTGCAGCCGAACGCCACCGACAGACTGGTGAAGCCGCGGCGCAAGTACTCCTCCACCTGGAACGTCACCAGCGCCCGCACGTGGCGCCAAACGCGCCGCACCTCCGGCCGCCGGTGCAGGAAGCGCGCCACCGGCGCGTCGCGCCCGGACAGGTCGGCAAACTCCGCGTAGCGACCTGGGTTGTGCAACGCCCGCAGATCAAACACGAAACCGCCGCCGTGGCCCGTCGCGTCTTCGGGGTAGCCGCGACGGAAGCTGAAGCTGGTGATCGTCACCGTCAGCCCGGCCGGCACGGCCACCGGCCGGCGTCGCAGGGTCTCCTGCTGGCAGATGCGCTCGACCACAGCCCGGAGTTCGGGCAGCCGCACTGGGGGCCAGAGGTCGTGCCGCAAGAGGTGGTCGAGATTATCGATCGCCGGCGGCACGCTCTGGAGGAAGCGCACTTTGCGCTCGAAGAAGCCCCGGTAGCCGTAGGCCCCCATCGCCTGGAAGATCCGCACCAGCACATACCCCCGGTAGAAGGCCACGAAGGCCTCGCGGTCGACGGGCCGATGCCGGGCCAGCTCGTTCAAATAGAACACCAGCAGCTCCTCGCGCACCGCGGGCGGCAGGGCGGCCTTGGCGTCGTAGAGGAGGGAGGCGACGTCGTACTGCAGGGCTCCGCGGCGCCCGCCTTGAAAGTCGATGAACCAGGGCGCGCCGTCGCGCAGCATGACGTTGCGGGATTGGAAATCGCGGTAGAGGAAGAAGTCGCGCTCGGCGGCCAGGAGGAATCGCGCCAGTTCGCGGAAATCGCGCTCCAGCCGCGCCTCGTGGAACGGGATGTAGGCAAGTTTGAGGAAGTGGTACTTGAAATAGTTCAGATCCCACAGGATCGACTGGCAGTCGAAGGCGGCCCGAGGGTACGCCAGACGATAATCCACGACGTGGTGGCCCTCGATCTGGAAGCGCGGCAGCCAGGCAAGCACGCGCTCGTAGACCGGCCGAAGGGCGGCGGGAAAGGGTTCCTGCGGAGCGGCGCGGCGGGCTGCCTCGAGGGCCTCGAAAAGGGTGGTGTCGCCCAGGTCCTCCTCGAGGTAGACGCGGTGCCCTTCGTCGGCGCGGTAGACCTCGGGCACGGGCAGACCGATGGCGCGGAAGGCCCGCGCGAAGGCCAGAAAGGCGCGGTTCTCGTTGCGATCCGGCCCGAAGACGCCGATGGCGGTGCGATGGTTCGGCCCGACGAGGCGGAAGCGCAGCCGGTTCGAGCCGTGGCTCTCCAGCGGCAGGACGGCCGCCGGCGCCACGCCGAAGGTTTCGTGAAACAGCTCGGCCAACCGCGCGGGTACGGACACGGGCGCGCTCCTGGGCTGCGGGGTGCGGCCAACGGGGAGGATACCCAACGGACGCCGGCCGGTGCCCCGCCGCGCTAGGCGGTGTCCCGGGCCGCTCGGTCGGGGCGCAGGGCCACGAGGGCGCCCGCCCAGGCCGCCAGACCGAGGGCGGCCCCGAGCCAGTAGGGCGCGCACGGGGCCCAGCGGTACAGGCCGGTGCCCAGCAACGGCCCCAGCAGCCGCCCCAGCCCTTGGGCGGCGCCCGTCAGGCCGGCGACGGCGCCCTGCTCGTCGTCGCGCACCGCCAGCGACAGCGCGGCCGTCACCCCGGGCAAGGCCAGCGCTTGCCCTGCCGCCTGCAGCGTCAACCCCCCCAGCAGCGCCGGGAAGGTCGGGGCCAAGGCCAGGACCACGAAACCGGCGACGCTCAGCGGCACCCCCACGGCCAGGGCGCGGCGCGGCGTCGGCCGCCAGCGCGCCGCCACCCCGCCCTGGACCGCCACCGCCACCAGGCCGTAGACCACCAGCGCCAGGCCCACGTGGCGCACCGTGGCCAAGGCGCTCAGCCGGAAGCGATCCTGCACGGTGAAGGCCAACGTCTGCTCCAAGCTCACGCTGGCCAGCTGGAGCACCAGGGCCAGGGCCAACAGCGGGCGCACGCGGCGATCCCCTACCGACAGGCGTGCCGGGGGCACCGCTCGCGTCGGCCGTGATTCGGGCAGCGCGCGCCAGGCAAACCACGCGTTGCCCATTGCCAATGTGGCGGAAAAGACCACCGGCGCCAGCAGGCCGAAGGCCGAGGCCAGCGCCGCCCCCAGCGCCGGCCCCAGCACGATACCCAACCCCACCGCCGCGCCCAGGAGGGCGAAGCGCGCCGTGCGGTCGGCCCGGTCGCTCAAGTCGGCCAGGTAGGCCTGGGCCGTGGGCAAGGTCGCCGAGGAAAAGGCGCCGCCCAGCAACCGGGCGGAGAGCAAGACGAGGAACAGCGGTGCCCCGCGCAGCCGCCCGGCCAAGCCGGCGGCGGCCCCGAGCGCGAACAGGTAGAACCCGGCCGCGAAGCCGAGAATGCCCAGCAGCAGCACCGGCTTGCGCCCCCGCTCGCTGCGCCGACCCCACACCGGCGCCAGCAGGAACTGCATGGCCGCGTAGCCCGTGGCGAACAGCCCCGCCTGCGGCTCGCTCAGGCCCAGCTGTCGGCTCAACGGACCGACGATGGGGAAAAGGATCGACAGCCCGAGCAGGCTGTTGAAGACCGTGAGCCACAACGCCGCCAGCGCGCCCATCCGGGCGAACTTCTACCCCGAAACGGGCGCGGGCGGCTTGGCGGCGTGGGGCCGGCCAAGCGGGGGAGGCGGCCCGCCCGGCCGCGGCCAGCGACCGCAATCGACGACAACGCCACGGCCCCGATCGCCCACCGACCGCCGCGGCCGAATCCCATCGCGGCCTTGTCCCGTGGCCCGCGGCGACGGCGCCCGCTCCCGTGTCGGGGGAAGGCCCGGCGCCCCCGGATCCCGAACCGCGCGGCGCCGCCGCCACCGGCCGCCGTTGCCCCGCGGGGAAAGCGGCGCTAGAATAGCTGCACAGCGAAGGCTCATCCGTTTCCATGCCGCGCCTACGCCTCCTCCTCCCCGACCCCCTCGCGCCGGAGCTGGTGGTGGACGCGCTGCGGCGCGCCGGTCTCTCGTCGGTCGTCGTCGAGGAAGAGGACGGGCGGGTGGAAGCCCTGGAGCGCGAGGTGCGCGAGCTGCGCAACCTGGACACCGCCAAGTCCCAATTCTTGGCCAACGTGAGCCACGAGCTGCGCACGCCGCTGACCGCCATCGTCACCTACGGCGAGGTGCTGACGGACGAGCTGCTGGGGCCGCTCACGGACCGCCAGCGCGAGGCCGTGGAAGCGATCATCCACAGCAGCAAACAACTGCTGCAGATGATCGAAGAGGTCCTCACGTACGCGCGTGCCAGCGCCCAAGCGATTCGATTGGAGCCCTCGACCTTCGATCTGCGCGAGGTCGTGCGCGAAGTCCACCGCGCCAACGCGTCGTTGTTCGTCACCCGAGGGCTGGCGTACGAGGAGGAGTTCGGGGCGGACTTGCCGCTCGCCTGGGGGGACCGCGCCAAGATCCAGCACGTGTTGGCCAACCTGGTGGGCAACGCGCTGGACTTTACGCCCGCGCCGGGGCGCATCACCGTGCGGGTGCGGCGCTGGCCCGAGAACCCGGCCTGGCTGGAAGTCCTCGTGGCCGATACGGGCATCGGCATCGATCCGCAATACCACGAGCTCATCTTTCGGGAGTTCGCCCAAGTGGACAGCTCCCACGCGCGGCGGCACCACGGCACCGGGTTGGGGTTGACGATCGCGCGCAATTTCGTCCAGATGCACGGCGGGCGGATCTGGGTCGAGAGCGCGTTGGGCGCCGGAAGCCGTTTCTACTTCACCGTGCCGACGGTGGAAGCGTGCGCCGGGGCGACGCCATGAGCCGGGGTGCCGTGCTGGTCGTTGAGGACCACGGCGTGGCTCGGCAGGCGCTGGCCTGCGTGCTGGAGGCCAGCGGCTACGCCGTGCGCCAGGCCGCCACCGCGGCGGACGCCTTGGCCTCGGCGGCCGACGGGAACGTCGCCCTGGTGCTGCTCGATCTGGGCTTGCCCGACGCCGACGGGATCGAGGTGGTGCGCCGCTTGCGCGCCGATCCGGGCACGCGCAGCATTCCCGTGGTGGCGCTCACCGGCCGCGGCGAGGAGTGGGGCGAGGTCTGCGGTGGGGAAGGCTGCGCGGCCTTCCTGACGAAGCCGGTGGCGCCCCGGCAGTTGCTGGCCACGGTGGCGCGTCTGGTGGGCGCCCCGGGGGCCTGAGGGCAGGGCACGTCCGTGGGACCTCGGCATCCCTTCCACCCGCACGCCCGACGGCGGCGCGCCTTGCGCGCGGGCGCTGCCCTTGCCCTGGTGCTGGGCCTGTGGAGCGCGGCGTTTTTCCGCGTCCAGGTGCTGCAGGCCGACCACTACCGGCTGTGGGCCGAGCGCAACCGCCTGCGTGAACTCGTCATCCCCGCGCCGCGCGGGCTGCTGCTCGACCGTCACGGCCACTTGGCGGCCACCACGGAGCCGGTCCATGTGCTGGAGCTCCGCCCGGCGCCGGCGGCCGTGCAGCGCGCCCGGTTGGACACGCTGGCGCCCGTGCTCGGGCTGACGCCCGCGGCCATGGACAGCGCCGTGGCCCAAGCGCAGCCGCGCGAGCGGCTGCGCTTGGCGCGCCCGCTGCGCTTCGAGCAGGTGGCTTGGCTGGAGGAGCACCGTTTCCGGTACCCGTGGGTCCTGCTCACCAGTCGCCCCGAGCGTCGTTACCCCGCCGGGCCGGCCGCGGCCCACGTGGTGGGTTACCTCGGCGAGATCAGCGAAGCGCAGCTGTCCGACCCCCGCTGGGCCGGCTACCGTCGCGGTCAACTCGTCGGCCAGATGGGCCTGGAACGGGCCTACGACCGCTGGCTCGGCGGCCGCGCCGGCGCCCGGTACGTCGAGGTCGACGCCACCGGTCGCGTGGTGCGCGAACTCGACGATCGCGCCGCCATCCCGCCCGAGCCTGGACGCGACCTGCCCCTGACGCTGGACCTGGAGCTGCAGCGCTACGTCCACGCCATCTGGCCCCGCGGCAAGGCCGGCGCCCTGGTGGCGTTGGACCCTGCCACCGGCGGCGTCCTGGCCCTCTACAGCGCCCCAACCTTCGACCCCAACGCCCTCTTGGGGCCGGAGCGCGGCCGCGCCTGGCGCGCCCTGGTGCGCGACCCCGCCCGCCCGCTGCTCAACCGCGCCATCCAAGGCCATTATCCGCCGGCGTCCACCTTCAAGCTGGTGACCGCGGCCATCGCCCTGGAGCACGGCGTGCTGGACCCCGGCGCCCGCATGCCCATCCCGTGCACCGGCGGCCTGACCTACGCGGGTCGCTACGCGCGCTGCTGGCGCCCCGAAGGCCACGGCTACCTCGATCTGGCCGGCGCCATCGCCCACTCGTGCAACGTCTACTTCTACCAGGTGGGCATCCGGCTCGGGTTGGCGGAGCTGCTGCGCGCCGGCGCCCGCTTGGGTTTCGCCGGCCGCACCGGCATCGATCTGCCGGGCGAGCGCCGCGGCACCTTCCCCGACGGCTTGGGCTGGTACCGCCGCACCTTTGGCCACGGGCCCACCCCGAGCGAGGTCCTCAGCGTGGCCATCGGCCAGGGGCCCAACGCCCAGACCCCTCTGCGCCTAGCCCAGTTCTACGCCGCGCTGGCCACCGATGGACGCGCGCGCCGGCCCCATTTGGCCCGCCGCGCCGAGCCCGCCCCTGTGGAGACCGACCTGCAGCTGCGACCCACCACCCTGGCCGCCCTGCGCACCGGCATGGAACGCGTCACCGAACCCGGCGGCACCGCCTACCTAGCCTCGTTGCGCCGCTGGAAGCTCGCCGGCAAAACGGGCACGGCGCAAAACAGCCAGGACCCGCGCCGCCCTCACGCTTGGTTCGTCGGCTACGCCGGCCCCCCCAACGGCCCGGCGGAGATCGTCCTGGCCGTGATCCTCGAGTTCGGCGAGCACGGCAGCGACGCCGCCCCCATCGCGGCCAAGGCGGCCGATTTCTACCTCAGCCGCCGCCACGGCCTGCCGCCCGACCCGCTGCCCACGCTGGGCGAACGTCTGAGCGGCCGCCCGTGGGAAGGGAGCGAGCGCTGAGGGCGCGGTCGCGCGGCAGCCGCCGCTCCGGCGGGATGTACCAGAAGGGCACGTCCTCCCACCACTCGATGCCCCGCATCTTCACGTTGGCGATCCGCCCGTGCACCCCGAAGAGCTCCGGATCGAGGTAGATCGGCGCGTAGACGGGATCGTCGACGACCCGCTGCTCGAACTCGCGCCACAGCCGCCGCAGCACCGCGCTGTCGGCCACCACCAGAACGCTGTCGAGGATGGCGTCGACGCGCGGGTCGCGGAAGCCGGCGAAGTTCGGCCCGCCCGGGGGGACGGAGCGGGAATGGAACACCATGATCGCGTTGGGTCCCACGACCCCCGGCCCCCAGCCCCAGCCCCAGAAGGAGCCGACGAACTCGCGCTGGCGCAGCCGGGTGACCCAGGTCGTGCTCTCGTAGGCGCGGGGCACGATCTCCACGCCGAGCCGCCGCAGCTGACTTTGGATGGCCACGAGCACGTCGCGCCGCACCGGGTCGGAGCTGTTGTACTCGACCTCCAAGCGCAGCGGCCGACCGTCCTTGTCGCGCAGGCCGTCGCCGTCGGTATCGCGCCAGCCGGCGCTGTCGAGCAGGGCGGCGGCGCGAGCCGGGTCGTAGGGCAGGGGACGGATGCCCGGCGAGTGCTCCCAGAGGGCCGCGGGCAGCGGTGAGAGAGCCGGCTCTCCCAACCCGCCAAAGAGCCCCCGGGCGAGGCGCGACCGGTCGATGCCCATCAGCAGCGCCCGGCGCACCCGGCGATCGTTGACGGGGAAACGGTCGGCGTTCCAGGCGATCCAGGCGGGCCGCACCCGCGGTGCCTGCACCAGGCGAGCCGTGGCCGAGGCCTGCACCCGGGCCACCTGATCGGGCGGAACCTTGAGCAGATCCCCCTGGCCGGCCAGCAACTCGGTCAGCGCGGCGCTGGCGTCGGGCACGAAGCGCAGCACCAGCGTGGCGATGGCCGCACGCGGCGGCGGGTTCGCCGTGTCCCGCACGAGCACGATCTCCTGCCCGGGCCGCCAACGCACGAAACGATACAGCCCGTTGCCCACGGGCCGTCGCCCGAAGGCGCTGAATTTCAGCCGGTCGGGCGGGACGCTGTCGAGCAGGTGCTTGGGCACGGGCACGAGCTCCAGCAAGGCGTTCAGGGTGTAGCGCCCCGCCGGCACCAAGCGAACCTCCAACGTTAGGCTGTCGACCACGCGCACCTGGAGCACCGGCAGCACGTCGTTGCGCCGCGGGGAGGCGGTGCGCGGATCCTGCTGGCGCTCGATCGTGAACGCCACGTCCTCGGCGCGTACGGGGCGGCCGTCGTGCCAGCGCAGGCCGGGGCGCACGCGCAGCTCGACCACGGAATCGGGCCGCAGACGCCAGCTCGCCAGCAGGTCCGGCGCGTACCCGGCCAGGGTGCTGTCGCGCCGAGCCAACGCCCGAAAGACGAGATGGACGACCTGGTAGGCGGGGTTGCTGTCGAAGGTCAGCGGGTTGAGCTCGTCGGGCTCGCGATCGGCGAGGACGATGACCGTGCCCCCCGGCGGCCCACCGCCCAAGGTCTCCGCCGTACCGCTCGCGCCGGCGGCGCCGGGCAGCGGCGCTTGGGACCGTTCGCAGGCGGCCAGCGCGAGCGACAGCAGGACGCAAGAACGCAACGCGCGCATGGCGCTCTCCGAGGTTCGGGTGCGGCGCCAGAATGCAGAAAGCGGGCCGCCAGCGGCAAGCACCGCGCACCGCGGGGGCACCCACCGCCACCGCTGGACCGCCTCGGCGCGACGGCTGCCCATTGGGTCCCCGGACGTGGGAAAGCCGAACCCGAGCCGCCATCCCCCAGGCCGGGGCCGGCGGGAGGCGAGCGCATCGCGTCGCCCGGCTTCGCTTCGAGCGTGGCCGTGGGAACCGTTCGCGACCGGGGGAGGGAGCGCCGCTTGCATTTTCGGTTTTTCTTCGGTATGAAGATGGTCGGACCGGGCTCGCGCCATGGATCGCGCCGCCGTCGCCCTCGTCCTGGAGCGCTTGCGCGCCCACGTGGCCGCGCGCCACCCCGAGGCGCTGCCCGCCGCCGGGGGTCTGGCGCCGACGCTGCCCGCTGGGGTGGCGGCGTTGGCGCGGGTGCTCCCCGGCGAGGGCTGGCCGCGGGGCCGGCTGAGCGTGGTGCGACCTGGGGTTGGGTGGCGGGCGCTGCTGCGGGCCAGCGCCCTGGCGGCCCCGGCGCGGGGGGAGCGAGCGGTGTGGGTGGAAGCGGGCGCGTCCGAGGTGGCGGATCCGCCCGGGCTGCTGCGGCTGCGCCCGCCGGATGCGCGGGCCGCGGCCTGGGCGGCCGAGGAGCTGGCGGCCAGCGGTGGGGTGGGGCTGGTGGTGCTGGTGGGTGCGGTGGGGGGCGCGGCGGGGCGGCGGCGGCGGATGCGGGCGGCGCGCAGGGGGGGCGCGGCGGTGGTGGAGGTGAGCCGGTGGCCCTGGGGGGCGGCGGTGCGGGTGGGCACGGGGGTGGTGGGATGGCGCGTTTGGCGCGACGCGTGGGGGGAACCCGCCTGGGTGCCGGCGGTGCGGCTGCGCCTGTGGGCCGAGGGGTTGGGGTGGCGACGAGCGACGGAGGTGGAGCTGCCGGTGCTGACCGATGGGGACGGTGGCCTTGTGGGCGCCGAGTTGGGTGACCGCCGGGGCGCCCGGGCCTGAGGCCTTGGCGCAGCTGTTGGCCTATGCGCCGCGCGTCCGAGCGGAAGCGGGCGGGGTGTGGGCCGATGCGCGAGGGCTGCCGTGGGCGGCCACGGCGGCGCGGTTGCGGGCCGCGCTGGGGCCGGAGGCGCGGGCCGGAGTGGCGCGCGTGCCCGCGGTGGCGGCGGTGGCAGCGCGCTGGGGAGAGGCGGCGGTCACGGTGGTGCCGCCGGGCAAGGAGGCGGCCTTCCTGGCGCCGCGGCCGCTGGCGGTGCTCGCGCCCGCGCCCGGGCTGGCGGCGCAGTTGGCGGCCGTGGGGGTGACGACCTGCGGCGCCCTGGCCGCCCTGTCGGCCGACGCGGTAGCGGTTCGCTTCGGGGCGGCGGGGGTGGCGCTGTGGCGACGGGCGCGGGGCGAGGGACCGCCGCTGGGTTGGCCGACCGCCCCGGCCGACGTAGCGGCGTCGCTGCGCTGGGGTGACCGCGCCCTGCGCGAGCTCGAAGCCCTGCGCTTCGTGGTGCAGCGGCTGGTGACCGCGGTGGCGGAGCGGTTGCGCGCCCGAGGCGAGCGCGCCGGCGCGCTGGCGCTGACCCTCGAGCTCGAGGGCGGCGGCGCGGTGCGGTGGCGGCTGGTGGCCGCTCTGCCCACGGCACGGACGGAGGCCTGGCGACGGCGGGTGGTCGAGCAGCTGGCCGAGCGTACCCTGCCCGACGCCGTGGTGGGCCTGGAGGTACGCGCCGAGGACCGTCAGCCCGCCGCCGCCCGTCAGGGCGACCTGTTCGACCCCGGCTTCCCCACCACCGCCGCCGCCGAAACGGTGGCGGCGCGGCTGGTGGAGCGTTGGGGCCCGGTGCTCGGGCGCTGGGAAGCCGACGCCCATCCGCTGCCCCTGCGACGGCGTCGCTGGCGCCCAAGCCCGCCCGCGGCCCTCGGAGCGGAGCGTCCTCCGGCCCCCCCGGCCCCGGCGTTGGTGCCGGTGCTCCTGCCGGCGCCACGACCCGTCACCGTTCGCACCCGCCCCCGGCGGGATCATGCCGTGCCCACCGCCGTGCGCCTGGGGCGGCGCTGGTGGCCGGTGCGCGTCGCCCTCGGCCCGGACCGGCGCAGCGGCGGCCACGACGACGAACCCTTCGCCCTCGAGCTCTGGGCGACGCTGCTGAGCGACGGCCGGCTGCTGTGGCTGGCGCGCGACGCCCGCGCCGGTCGCTGGCACCTGCTGGGACGATGGGAGTAGCCCCTTTCGTGGAGCTGCGCGCCCGCAGCGCGTTCAGCTTCGACGACGGCGTTCTCGCCCCGGAAGCCGTAGCGGAGACGGCCGTCGCCCTCGGCTACGATACCGTCGCGCTCTGCGACACGGCGGACCTCGGCGGGGCGGTGCGCTTCGCCCTCGCGGCCGAGCGCCAGGGGCTGCGGCCGCTGGTGGGGGGCGCGCTGCGCGTCGACGACGCTGAGGTGGTCCTCCTGCCCACGGGGCCTCAGGGTTGGCGTCACCTGGTCACGCTCGTGACCCGGGCCCGGTTGCTCGCGCCCCGGGGTCGGCCGGCGGTGGCCTTCGCCAACGTGGCCGCGCGCGCCGACGACCTGCTCGCCCTGGTGGGCGGGCCGCTCGGCCCCGTGGCCCGGGCCTGGCGCGCCGGCGGGCCGGCCGCCGCCCGCCGCGCTTTGGCACGCTGGCGCGAGGCCTTCGGCGACCGGCTGGCCGTCGACCTCCACCTCCACCCCAGCGGCCCCCTGGCCGCCGCCACCCAGGGGGCGCTGCGCACCGCCGCCGAGGCTCTCGGCGTGCTCTGGACGGTGGCCCACGAACCCCGCTACCGCGACGCCGCCGGCCGCCTCGCCCACGACCTGCGCACCGCCCTGCGCCTGGGCCTGCCCTACGCCCTCGCCCTCCGCCGCGGCTGCCTCCGGCCCCACGGCGATTGGACCTGGCGCCGCCCCGCCGAGATCGCCCTCCGCGCCCGCGGCCTCGAGGCCGGCCTGGACGCCAGCCGTGCCCTGGCCGAGCGCGCCGCTTTCCACCTCGCCTGGCTGCGCCCGCCCCTGCCTCGCTTCCCCGTCGCCGACGAGGACGCCTTCCTCCGCGCCCGCGTGGAGGAAGGCGCCCGGGAACGCTGGGGTCGCTTGACCGACCGCCACCGCGCCCGGCTGGAGCACGAGCTGGCCGTCATCCGCCGCTTGGGCTACGCCGGCTTCTTCCTTCTCATGTGGGAGATCTGCCGCGAGGCCCGCGCCCGCGGCATCCTCTGCCAGGGGCGCGGCAGCGCCGCCAACTCCGCCGTGGCTTACTGCCTGGGCATCACCGCCATCGACCCCGTGCGCCACGGGCTGCTCTTCGAGCGCTTCCTCTCCGAAGCCCGCGCCGACGGGGGCACCGAAGCGCCCGACATCGACGTCGACTTCGAGGCCCATCGGCGCGAAGAGATGCTCGCCTACGTCTACGCCCGCTACGGACGCGAGCGCGCCGCCCTGACGGCCACCACCCAACTCTACCACGGCCCCAGCGCCGCCGCCGACCTGCTGCGCGCCCTCGGCTACCCGCCCGCGCAGGTGCGCGCGATCACTCGGCGCTTGCGCGGCCTGGGGCCGGCGGACGCGGCCCAGGCCCTGCGCCAGGGCGAGGCTGCCCGCGCCGGTCTGGCGCTCGGCGACCCCCGCGCCCGCGCTCTCCTGCGCGCCCTGCCCGCCCTGGAGGGCGTGCCCCGGCTGCGGGGCACCCACCCGGGCGGTTTCGTCCTGGCCGGCGCCGACCTGGGCGCCCACCTGCCGCTGGAGCCCACCGCCGCCGGCCGCACCATCGTTCAGTTCGACAAGGACGACCTCGACGCCCTCGGCGTGCCCAAGTTCGACCTGCTGGGCTTGGGGGCCCTGAGCGCCGTGCGCCACGCCTTCGACGCCGTGGCGACCACGGGCGTGCCGCGCCCCGAGCTCCACCGCCTGCCGCCCGACGACCCCGCGGTCTTCCGGCTGCTGCAGACGGGCGAGACGATCGGCACCTTCCAGGTGGAGTCGCGGGCGCAGATCCAGAGCTTGGTGCAGACGCGGCCGGAGCGGATGTACGACCTGGTGGTTCAGGTGGCCCTCATCCGCCCGGGGCCCATCCAAGCGGAGTTCGTGCACCCCTACGTGCGGCGGCGACGCGGCTGGGAGCCGGTGGTCTATCGCCATCCGGCGCTGGCGCCGATCCTGGAGCGCACCCTGGGCATCCCGATCTTCCAGGAGCAGGCGATGCGCATCGCCATCGACCTGGCCGGCTACACCCCGGCCGAGGCGGACGCGCTGCGTCGCTGCTTGGGCCACGCTCGGCGGCCGGAGGCGCTGGCGGCGGCCACGGCGGAGCTGCGGCGACGCTTGGTGGCCGCGGGGCTGGCGCCGGAGGTGGCCGAAGGCATCGCCGCGGACCTGAAGGTCTTCAGCGCCTACGGCTTCCCCGAATCCCACGCCTGGAGCTTTGCGCTCATCGCCTACGCCACCCTGTGGCTGAAGGCGCACCACCCGGCGGCGCTGCTGGTGGGGTTGCTGGAGGCGCAGCCCATGGGCTTCTACCCGCCGAGCACGCTCGTTCACGACGCCCGCCGCCACGGGGTTGAGGTGCGACCGCCGTGCTTGGTGCACGGCACGGCTCGAACCCGGTTGGAGGCCGGGGCCGATGGCCGGCCGGCGGTGCGGCTGGGCTGGCGGTGGGTGCGGGGCGTGAGCGCCGCCGCCCTGCAGCGGCTGGAGGCGGCGCGGGCCGCGCAACCCTTCCGCGACGTGGCCGACGCCGTCCGTCGCGCCCGCCTGGCCCGGGACGAAGCCCTGCAGCTGGCCCGCGCCGGCGCCTTCGAGGCCCTGGAGCCCGGCCGCCGCGCCGCCGCCTGGGCCGCGCTGGGCGCGGCCGCCGCCCGCTGGCCCTTGGCTCCGGCGGACGATCTGCCCTTCCCCCGGCACGAACCCACGCCGGAGGAGCGCATCTTTCTCGACTACCTGGCCACCGGGGTGTGCGTCGACGGCCACCCCGTGGCCGTCCTGCGCCCGCGGCTGCGGGCCGTCGGCGCCGCACCGGCGACGGAGCTGCGCGCCCTGCGGCCCGGCGCCCCGGTCCTGGCGGCGGGGCTGGTGGTGGCTCGCCAACGCCCCCCCACCGCCCGCGGCACCGCCTTTCTCCTCCTGGAGGACGAAACCGGCCACGTCGACGTCGTGGTGCCCGCTCCTCTCGCCGAGCGGCAACGCGACGCCTTGCGCTTCGCGCCCTTCCTCTTGGTGGAAGGGCGTCTGGAAGGGGCCGAGGGCGCGTGGGTCGGCGTGGTGGCCCGACGGCTGCGCCCCCTCGGCACCCCGCCCCTGGCCCACCGCTCCCGCGACTTCCACTGACGGCGACCGCCTCCCCAGGCCGGCCGGCGCCGCCTTGCTCCGCTCCGGTGCCCGCGGCATCTTTCCGGCCCGACCCGGACGGCGCACGGATGGCCACGAAAGTTCACATGGAAGCCTTGTCGCCCACCATGGAGGAGGGGCGGCTGCTCAAGTGGCTGAAGCAGGAAGGCGACCCGGTGCAGGAGGGCGACGTCCTCGCCGAGGTGGAGACGGACAAGGCCACCATGGAACTGGTGGCTCGCGGCAGCGGCGTGCTGCGCGCCCGACTCCTCGAGGAGGGGCAGACGGCGCCCGTGGGCGCCGTGATCGCCGTCATCGCCGCGCCGGACGAGGACATTTCCGCGCTGCTGCCCGAGGGCGCCCGCAGCGCTGCCGCGGCCGCCACCGCGCCCGGTGAGGCGTCCGCGCGCGCCCTCCCCGCGGCGGAAGGCGCCCCCGCCACCCCCGGGGCCTCCGGCGGCGAAGCGCCCGACGGGCGCCTCAAAGCCTCGCCGCTGGCCCGCCGCCTCGCCGCCGAAGCCGGGGTCGAGCTGGCCGCCGTCCGCGGCAGCGGCCCCGGGGGCCGCATCGTCAAACGCGACATCGAGGCCGCGCTCCGGGCCGCCCCAGCGGCGGCCCCGAGCGCGGCCGCCCCGCCCCCCTACGAGGAGGTGCCGCTCTCCCAGATGCGCAAAACGATCGCGCGGCGCCTGACCCAATCCCTCGGGCCCGTGCCCCACTTCTTCCTCACCGTCGAGGTCGACATGGGCCGCGCGCTCGCCCTTAAGGACGAGCTCAACCGCCGCTTCGCCGACGAGGGCGCCCGCGTCTCCGTCAACGATGTCCTCCTCAAGGCCGTGGCGAGCGCCCTGCGTCGCCACCCGGAAATCAACGCCAGCTGGACGGAGACCGGCATCCGCCGCTACCGCGCCGTTCACCTCGGGGTGGCCGTCGCCGTCGAGGACGGGCTCCTGACGCCGGTCCTCCGCGACGCCGACCGCAAGGGCATCCTGGACATTTCCCGCGAAGTGCGCGAGCTGGCCGCCCGCGCCCGCGAACGGAAACTCGCCCCCGAGGAGTACACGGGCTCCACCTTCTCCGTCAGCAACCTCGGGATGTTCGGCATCGAGGAGTTCACCGCCGTGATTAACCCGCCCGAGGCGGCGATCCTGGCGGTGGGTCAAGTGATGGAGAAGCCCGTCGCCGTCGACGGCCAGGTGGTGGTGCGGCCGCGCATGCGGCTCACGCTGTCGTGCGATCACCGCGTCATCGACGGCGCCACGGGCGCGCGCTTCCTGGCCACGCTCAAGGCGATGCTCGAGGAACCCTTGGGGATGCTCGCCTAGGCGGAGGCGTCCTCGACGGACGCGCCCCGCCGCGGCCCCGGCCAGCGACGCGGGAGCCACAGCTCGAAGACGCTGCCCTCTCCGAGGCGGCTGCGCACCCGCAGCTCGCCACCGAGCAACTCGGCCAGGTCCTTGGCCACGCTGAGGCCCAACCCGGTGCCGGTGACCACCCGGGTGCGACCCTGGTCCGCCTGCCAAAAGGGATCCCAGATGCGCCCCAAGTCCTCCGGGGCGATGCCGATGCCCGTGTCCTCCACCCGGAACCACACCCGCTCCCCTTCGCGCCCGGCGGCCAACCGCACCCGACCCCCCTCCGGCGTGAACTTCACCGCGTTCGACAACAGGTTGAGCAGGATCTGCCGGACCTTGGCGGGGTCCGTCTCGAGCTCCGTGTCCGGCGCGCTCACCTCCTGGACGAAGGCCAGACCCTTGGCCCCCGCCAACGGCGCGATGACCTGGGCCGCCTCGGCGGCCAGCGGGCCCAGATGCGTGGCCCGCGGATGCACCTCCTCGCGGTGCGCCTCCAGGCGGGCGAAGGTGAGGATCTCGTCGACCATCTGCTGCAGATGGTGGGCGCTGGTGCGCAGTCGTTCGAGGAAGTCGCGCTGCTGCTCCGTCAGCGGCCCGGCCAACCCTTCGAGCAGCAGCTCCGCGTAGCCGACGATGGCGTTGAGCGGCGTGCGCAGCTCGTGGCTCATGACGGCCAGGAAGTTCGTTTTGGCCTCGTTGGCGGCGCGGGCGGCTTCGTAGAGGCGGGCGTTCTCCCAGGCCCAACCCATGCGCTCGGCGACCTCTTCGACCAGGAGCAGCGTGTCCACGTCGATCGGGCGCGTCGGCGCCACCGCGAGCAGCAACGCTCCGAGGACGCGGCCGCGCACCCGCAGCGGCGCGGCCAGCAACGCCCGCCCCGCCGGCAGGTCGAGCGCGCGGGCGATCGCCTCCGCGTGCTCGAGCCGCGTGGCTTGCCCGCTTTCCACGGCCGCGCGCAGGGGGGCCAGCGCCGCCGGCGGCAGGGGCGTGCCGTCGGGCAGGAGCGTGCCGCGCCCATCGGCCTCGAGCAGAAGCACCCGGCCTCGCCCCCCGAGCCAGCTGCCCACCCGGTCGGCCGCGGCGCTCAGGGCGGTCCGGGCATGGGCCAAGGATTGCGCCAGGGAGCGCCCGATCTCCGCCAGGAAGGCCGCGCGCTGGGCCGCCGCTTCGGCCCGCTCGCGGGCGCGGCGCTGCTCCTCGGCCCGGCGACGATCCGTCGTGTCGCGCAAGGAAACCAGGTGGGCCGGCTCCCCGTCCCACTCGATCGGAGCGGCGCGCAGCTCCGCGTACACGGGTACGCCACCGCGCACGAGGATGACCTCCACCGCCTCCGCCGCGACGAGGGGAAAGCCCAACTCCTGGCCCACCAGGGACCCGGACGCCCGGCCGAACAAGCGGCCGGCGGCGGGATTGGCGTAGCGCACGCGCCCCTGGGCATCGACGATGAGGACGCCGTCGGCGTTGCGCTCCACCAGCGCCCGCCAGGCGCCGCCGGACAGGTCCGTCATCCCCGACGCCCCCGCGCTCCTTTGCGGTTGTCGCTGCCCATCTGCGCCATCCCGTTGTCCTCGTGGCGATCGGCTTCCCGACGGTGAAATCGCCGCCCTGGGGCCGCGACGGCGCCGCCGACCTCCGCCGGCTCCCCGAGCCGGGCCCGCGGCAGCCTGCCCCTACCGCTCGGCGTCTCGCAAGAAGCGATCCCTTGCGCCGGCGGGACGGCGGCACCACCCTGCCGCGTCATGCTTCAGGCCGTGTTCTTCGACCGCGACGGCACGCTCATCGAGGAGCGTCACTACCTGGGCGATCCCGCCGGCGTGCGCCTGCGCCCGGGTGCGCCGGCGCTCCTCGGCCGCTTGCAGCGGGCCGGGGTGCGGCTGTTCCTGCTCACCAACCAGTCCGGCCTCGGGCGTGGGCGGCTGACCTGGGCCCAGGTGACGGCGGTGCATGCCGAGCTCGAGCGCCAACTGGCCGCCACCGGCGTGCGCCTGGACGGGATCTACGTCTGCCCGCACGCCCCCGAGGCCGGCTGCCCGTGCCGCAAACCGCGGCCGGGCCTGTTCCTCCAGGCGGCCGAGGAGCACGGGCTCGACCTGCGCCGCTGCTGGAGCGTGGGCGACCGCTGGCGCGACGTGCTGCCCCTCGCACTCCGCGGCGGCCGCGGCTGGCTGCTGGCTCGGCCCGGCACGGCCGCGCCGCCGCGGGTGGTGGTCGTGCCCTCCCTGCTCCATCTGGCCCGCGTGGCGTGGTTTCGCGTTGCTCCGGGGCCGCGGTCGGTGTAGATTTCATAGCGACCCCAACCAGCCGATCCGATGGCGACGCAGACCCAGCAGTGGACGATCACCCTCACGCCGACGGCGGCGGCCGAGGTGAAGCGTTACATGGAGGAGAACGGCTGCGGCCCCGAGACGGGGCTGCGCGTGGCCGTGCTGCCCGGCGGTTGCTCCGGCTTCCAGTACGGCTTGGATCTGGAAGAGGAGCCCGGCACGGACGACCTGGTGCTCGAATCCCAGGGCATCCGGTTGTTCGTCGATCCCTTCAGCATGCAGTACCTCAACGGTACGGAGATCGACTACGTCACGACCTTCCAGGGATCGGGCTTCGTCTTCCACAACCCCAACGCCAGCGGCGGTTGCGGTTGCGGCCAATCCTTCACGGTGTGAGGCGGCGGTGGTGGCGGTTGCGGCGGACGCCCTGGCGTCGCCGTTGGCCTACGCCCGCCTGAGCGCGGAGGCGCTGCGGGCGCGCATTCGCGCCCGCAAGGCGGAGCTGGGCGCGGTGATTCTGGGCCACAACTACCAGCGGCTGGAGATCCAGGAAGTCAGCGACTTCCTGGGGGACAGCCTGGGCTTGTCCCAACAGGCGGCGGCCACGGACGCCCCGGTCATCGTCTTCTGCGGCGTGCACTTCATGGCGGAGACCGCCAAAATCCTCTCGCCGCAGAAACTTGTGCTGATGCCGGACCCGCGCGCCGGCTGCCCCATGGCCGACTTCGTCACCGCCGAGGCGCTGCGCCGCCTCAAGGCCCGCCACCCAGAAGCGGCCGTGGTGGCCTACGTCAACTCCACCGCCGCCGTCAAGGCGGAAGCCGACATCTGCTGCACCTCCGCCAACGCGGTGCGCGTGGTCGAAAGTCTTCCCGCGGCGCAGCCGGTCCTGTTCGTGCCCGATCGCAACCTGGCCCATTACGTGGCCCAGCGCACCGGTCGGCCGTTTTTCGTGGCCGGGCGCGAGGCGCCCGCGCCGCTGCCGCCCGGCGCCATCCTGGCCTGGGACGGGCACTGCTACGTCCACGACGACCTCGTGCTCGAGGAGCTGGAGGAGGCCAAGCGGCGCCATCCCACGGCCAAGGTCATCGTCCACCCGGAGGCTCGGCCGGAGCTGGTGGCCCGCGCCGATCATGTGGCTTCCACCTCCCAGATGGCCGACGTCGCCGCCCGCTACGACGCCGTCATCATCGGCACGGAACGGGGTTTGGTGGACCAACTGCGCGCTCGTTTCCCCGGCAAAACGATCGTTCCGCTAAGTGGCGCGGCCATCTGCGGCAACATGAAAGTCAACACGTTGGCCAAGCTGGCCTGGTGCTTGGACCATCTCCAACACCCCGTGGAGGTGCCCGAGCCCGTGCGCGTCCGGGCCGCGGCGGCGCTGGCGCGCATGTTGGCGCTCTCGGGTGGCTGGCGCGCCCCGACGGCGGAGGAGGCGGCGCTGGAAGAAGCGGGCTTGCGCCCGCGCGGCTGCGGCTGCGCCTGATGCCCCCGATCGTGCGGCCCTTCCCCGGCGGGCTGTTCGCCGAGGTGACCTACCTGGTTTACGCACCGCCCGCTCCGGACGCGGTGCTCGTCGATCCCGGCGCGGCCGCGCCGGAGGCGCTGCGCTTCGCCGAGCGGCAAGGGTTGCGCATCGTGGCCCTGCTGCTGACGCACGCGCATCTCGATCACATCGAGGGCGTGCCCGCGGCCACGGCCGCCACCGGTGCGCCCCTCTACCTCCACCCGGCCGACGCTCCGCTCTACGAGGCCGCCGCCGAGCAAGCCGCCGCCTTCGGTCTGCCGGCGCCGCCGCCCCTGCCCACCCCGGACGAGGCGCTGGCCCACGGCCAACGCTTGGTCTTCGGGCCTCTGACGTTCGAGGTCCGCCACCTGCCGGGCCACGCCCCGGGGCATGTCGTCTTCGTGGCCGACGGTTTCGCCCTGGTGGGCGACACCGTCTTCCGGGGCTCGATCGGCCGCACGGATCTACCCGGCGGCGACTTGCCCACCCTGGTGGACGGCATCCGCCGCCAGCTGTTCACGCTCCCCGACGCGACGGTGCTCCACCCGGGCCACGGGCCGGAGACGACCGTCGGTTGGGAGCGCCGTACGAATCCCTTCCTCGTGCCGCAGTATGGCGGCAGCGCCTTCGCCTGAGCCGCGGCGCCTGGCGGTGCTCGTCTCCGGCGCGGGCTCGAACCTTCAGGCCTTGCTGGACCACTTCCACCGCGCGCCGGACACGCCGGCGCGGGTGGTGCGCGTGGTGGCCAACCGCCCCGACGCCCCCGCGCTGGCGCGCGCCACCGCCGCGGGCGTGCCCACCGTGGTGGTGCCCACCCGCGGCCGCGACCCGAGCCTCTGGTCGCGGGACCTGCAGGCCGCGCTGGACGCGGCTCAGCCCGACCTCGTCGTGCTCGCCGGCTTCCTGGCCCGCGTGCCGCCGCCGGTCGTGGCCGCCTACGCCGGACGGATGCTCAACCTTCACCCGGCGCTGCTGCCCGCCTTCGGCGGCCCGGGGCTCTACGGCCGTCGGGTCCACGAGGCGGTGCTGCGCGCCGGGGTACGCGTCACCGGTGCGACCGTCCATTGGGTGACGGACGAGCTCGACGCCGGCCCGATCGTGGCCCAATGGCCGGTGCCGGTCCTGCCCGGCGATACCCCGGACACCCTGGCCGCCCGAGTTCAGCAGGTGGAGCATCGGCTGCTGCCGGCCACGGTCGAGGCGCTGCTCCGGGGCGGGGCGCCGCCCGCGCCGCCGCCCTTCCACTTCGCCCCGGCGGCCGCGCCGCCGTCGGTCGAAGAGTTGCCCCGCTGGATGCCGCCCGCGCGATGATCGCCCTGCTCAGCGTCGCCGACAAGACGAACCTCGTGCCCTTCGCCCGGGGGCTGCACGCTCGCGGCTGGCGGCTGCGCGCCAGCGGCGGCACGGCCGCCGCGCTGCGCCAAGCGGGCCTGCCGGTGGAGGACGTGGCCGCCGTCACCGGTCACCCGGAGATCCTCGGCGGTCGCGTCAAGACGCTGCACCCCGCCGTCCACGCCGGCATCCTGACCCGCCGCACTCCGGAGGACGCGGCGGCCTTGGCCGCCCTCGGCTACGCGCCGATCGACCTGGTGGCCGTCAACCTCTATCCGTTCCGGCAGACGGTGGCCGCCGGCGCCCCGGAGGCGGAGGTGCTCGAGCAGATCGACATCGGCGGCCCGGCGCTGCTGCGCGCGGCGGCCAAGAGCTTCCCTCACGTGTGGGCCGTGTGCGATCCGGCCGATTACGACGCCGTGCTCGCGGCGCTCGATGCACCGGCCGAGGCCGGGCACGCCTTGCGTCGCCGCTTGGCCGCCAAGGCCTTCGCCCACACCGCGGCCTACGACGCGGTCATCGCCGCCTACCTGGCCGACGAGGCGCCCTGGCCGCCCCTGTGGGTGGCCGCCCCGGCGCGGCGTGCCGTGCTGCGCTACGGCGAAAACCCCGACCAGCGGGCCGCCTGGTACACCGACCCCGGGCCGGGCCTGCGCCTCCGCCACGAGGGCGCCAAGGGGCTCTCCTACAACAACCTGCTCGATCTCGACGCGGCGTGGCTGGCGGCGTCCCAGTGGACCCCGGCCGAGGGGGTGGTCTGCGCCGTCGTCAAGCACGGCACGCCCTGCGGCATCGGCCTCGGAGCGACCGCCACCGAGGCCCTCGAGCGCGCCTGGGCGTGCGACCCCACCAGCGCCTACGGCGGTATCCTCGCCTGGAACGCCCCGCTCGACGGCGACGCGGCCCGGGCGCTGCAGGGCCGCTTCGTCGAGGTCGTAGCCGCGCCGGCTTTCGCCGACGAGGCGTTGGCAGCGTTGCGCACCAAACCGAATCTCCGCGCCGTGGAGCTGCCCGGGCCCTACCCCACCACCGGGGTCGAGGCGCACGCCTTGGCCGTGGGCTGGCTGCTGCAGGACCGTCCGTCACCGGTCGACGAGCGCTCCTGGCGGGTGGCCACCGCCCGCGCCCCCACCCCCGCGGAGTGGGCGGCGCTGCGCTTCGCCTGGCGCGCCGCGGTGGCCGCCAAATCGAACGCTGTCGTTCTCGCCTTCGCGGACCGCACCGTCGGCGTCGGCGCCGGCCAGACCAGCCGGATCGACGCCGTCCACCAGGCCCTCGCCAAAGCGCGCGCCTTCGGCCATCCGCTGACCGGCGCCGCCCTCGCCTCGGACGCCTTCTTCCCCTTCCCGGACGCCATCGAGGCCCTGGCGGGCACGGGCGTGAGCGCGGTCGTCCAGCCCGCGGGCGCCAAGCGGGAAGCCGAGGTGCTCGCCGCCGCCGAAGCCGCCGGCCTGGCCGTCGTCCTCGTGCCGCAGCGGCGCTTCCGCCACTGAGGCCTTGCGCTCGGGCCGGCACCAGCACGAGATTGGGCCCTGGAAACTGGAAAACCGATGAACGTTTCTTCCGTATCCAGCATCGAGCCGTCGCTCCTCGCCCGGCAGCGCATCCTCGCCCTGGCCCGGCAACGCTTCTTCCGCGAAGGCTACGCGCGGGTCACCATGGACGCGCTCGCCCGCCAACTCGGGATGAGCAAGAAGACGCTCTACCAGCACTTCCCCACGAAAGCGACGCTCGCGGCGGCCGTGATGGAAGACTTTCGCACCGAGGTCATCGACCGTGTGCAGCGAATCTTGGAGGACCGCACCGACGCGCTGCCGACCCGCTTGGCGCGAGCGTTCGTCGAAGTTGCTCACCAGCTCCAACAACTCGGACGGCCGTTTCTCGAGGACCTCGTGCGCTACCTTCCGGACGTCTGGACCGAGACGGAGCGTTTCCGGTCCCGGATGCTTCCGCGCCTGTTGGGCCACGCCCTCCGCGAGGGCCAGGCCGCGGGTTGCATTCGCTCCGACCTCCCGGTGGCGGTGATGATCGAAGGCTTCCTCGCCGTCGCCCAGCGGTTGCTGACGCCCTCGGCCCTGACCCGGCTGCCGTACGCGTTGCCGGAGCTCATCCGTTGGGTGGTCGGGATGCTGTTCGCGGGCCTGCTGACCGACGCCGCCCGCACGGAGTTCCACAACGCCTTCGCGGCGCTTCCGCCCCACCCCGACCCCCGCCGCTAGGAGGGCCCGATGCGACGAACCCTTGGCTGGATGAGCCTGCCGATGGCCGCCCTGCTCGGTTGCGGCGAGCATCGGAGCGCCGGGCTCGAGCTCTCCGGTACCGTCGAAGCCCCCGAAATCCGGATGGCGGCGTGCACGAACGGCCCGATCGTGCGGTTCTTCGTAAACGAGGGTGATCGGGTCGCACGCGGCCAGCGTCTCGTCTGCCAGGACTCCGTCCCGCTGGCCCTGCAGTGACGCCAAGCCGACGCCGATTGGCGGGCGGCGCGCGCTCACCTGGCGTTGCTCGTCGCTGGGGCCCGCGCCGAAGATCTCGCCCAGGCCGACGCTCGGGTGCAGCAGACGAGCGCCCAGCTCGCGCAAGCGCGCCGCGACGCCGCCCGCTCCGAAGCGCTCCACGCACGCAACAGCGCCACCGATCGCCAGCTCGAAGAGGCGCGGCTCCGGCTCCAGCTCGCCGCCGCCGAGGATCGGGCAGCGCGCGCGCAACGGGCGAAGCTGCGCCACCTGGCTCGCCCCGAGGAGCTCGCTATGGCGCGCGCCCAGGTCGCGCAAGCCGCCGCCCGCCGCGATCTGCTCCGGCGTCAGCTCGACGACGTCTGCCTCTACGCTCCGAGCGACGGCGTCGTCAGCCGTCGTCTCGCCGAGGCGGGGAAACTGGCCGCGCCCGGCTCGGTGCTGCTCACCCTGGTGCGGCTCGACACGGTGTACGTCCGGCTCTACGTACCCGAGCCGCAGCTCGGGCTGGTGCGTCGGCAACAGCCCGTCGCGGTGCGGGTCGACACTTGGCCCGATCGTGTCTTCGAGGGACGCGTCACCTACATCGCGCCCGAGGCGGAATTCACCCCGCGCGACGTGCAGACGAAGGACGATCGCACCCGGTTGGTCTTCCGCCTGAAGGTGACGGTGCCCAACCCCGAGGGCCGGCTCAAGCCGGGCATGCCGGCCGACGCCACGCTCCCACTGCCGCCCGGGCCATGAGCCCCGCGATCGACCTGCGCGCGGTGACGAAACGGTTCGGACCGATCCTCGCCCTGGCCGGCGTGTCGCTGTCGATCCACGAGGGCGAAATTTTCGGGTTAGTCGGGCCCGACGGCGCCGGCAAGACGACCCTGCTGCGCCTGGCGGCCGGCCTCGCCCGCGCCGACGAGGGCGTGGTGCAAGTGCTCGGCCACGATCTGGCCACGCAAGCCCGTCGCGTTCGGCCGCTCATCGGTTACATGGCGCAGCGGTTTTCCCTGTACGGCGACCTGACCGTCGAGGAAAACGTGCGCTTTTTCGCGCGGCTGCACGGCGCCGACGCCGACCCCACGTGGCGGGAACGGTTGCTGGCCCGAACCGGCTTGGCGCCGTTCCGCGGGCGGCGTGCCGATCGGCTTTCCGGTGGGATGAAGCAGAAGCTGGCCCTCGTCTGCACGCTCGTCTATCGGCCGCGGCTGCTGCTGCTCGACGAACCGACCACGGGGGTCGATCCGGTCGCGCGGCGGCAGTTCTGGGATCTGCTCGCCGACTTTCTCCGCGATGGGCTCACGATCCTGCTGGCCACGCCCTACCTGGACGAAGCCGAGCGCTGCCACCGGGTGGCCCTGCTCCATGAGGGCCGCGTGTTGGCGTGCGATCGCCCCGAGGCGCTGCGTGCGGCCCTGCCCGGCCGGCTGTTCGAGCTGAACGCCACCCCCGTGCGGGAGGTGGCCCGTCGCCTCCGGACCTGGCTCGAGCCGCACCGCGTCCAGCTCATCGGCAACCGCATCCATCTGCGGCTGGAGAGCGAGGACGAATTGGCCCCGCTTCTTCGCCGCCTCAAGGCTGACCCCACCGTGCGGGTGCACGGCTGCGACCCGATCGCGCCGGCGTTGGAAGACGTCTTCCTAGCTCATCTGACCGCACCGACGCGGCCATCCCCGGCCGACGACGAGGAAGGATGAAACCTTTCGCCCTGCACCCGCGCGCTGTCTGGTGCCGGCGGCGTCGCTCCCGGTGGGCCTGGCGGCGACGCCCTTCGCCGCGGGCTGGCGACCCATCCCGCGCCGCTCGCCGCCGCCGCCGCGATGGCCGCGCAGGCGCGCATTGGCCAGGCGCGCGCCGCGTTCCAGCCGCGGGTGCACGCGGCGGCCGGGTACCAACGGCTGAGTGCGATCGAGCCGTTCGTCCTTCGGGTGCCGCGGCCGGGCGGCGAGTCGGCGATTGTGATCGCGCCGAACATCCCAAATCGATACCAGCTCGAGGCCTCGGTCGAGCAACCCCTGTTCCAGGGCGGGCGGCTGCGGGCTCAGCTGGAGGCGGCCCGCCAGGAAGCTGCGGTCGCCCAAGCCGCGGAACGGGCCGAACAAGAAGCGCTGGCCTACCGCATCGCCACGGCCTACTGGCGGTACGTCGAAGCCCAAGCGTTGGCGACCGCGGCCGAGGAGAACGTTCGCCGTCTGGAAGCCCACGCGCAGGACGCTCGCAACCGTCGAGCCCAAGGTCTCCTGCTCGACAGCGACGTGTTCGACGCCGAGGTCGCGTTGGCCCAGGCCCAATTCGACGCGCTCCAACGACGCCAGGCGGCCGAACGCGCCGCCGTGACCTTGAACGCCCTCGTGGGGCTACCGCCCGACGCAACGCCGGTGCCGACCGATCGACCGGACACCGCCGCGCGGGCGGTGCCCTCGCTCGACACTCTCCGGGCGTGGGCCCTGCGTCGCCGGCCGGATCTGGCCGGTCTCCGGTACGCGATCGCCCGGGCGGCGGCGCTCCAGGCGGCCGCGCGCGCCGGCCACTGGCCGCAGGTGGCCCTCGTCGGGCGGTACGTCTACGCCCGGCCCAATCCGCGCCTTTTCCCCCTCCAGGATCGGTTCCAGAGCGCGTGGGACGTGGGGCTGTCGCTGAGCTTCGAGCTGTGGAACGGGCAGCGCACCCGCCACCAAGTGGCCGAACAAGTGGCCGAAGCCGCGGCCTTGCGCCGCCAGGCCGAGGCGCAGGAAGCCGAGGCCCGGCGCGAACTCGACGTGGCCCTCACCCAGGCGCGCCTCGACGTGGAACGGGCGTACGAACAGCTCGCCCTGGCCCGGCGCGTCGTCCGGCAAGCGGAAGCGCGCTACGGCGTTGTGCACGAGGAATTTACGCGGGGGTTGCGCACCGTCCGTGACCTCCTCGACGCCGAGGCGGCCCGGACGCAGGCCCACGCCGTCGAGATTCAGGCCGGAACGGCCTGCGCTCTCGCCTGGCTGGCGCTGCACCAGGCGACCGGGACGCTGCTCGACTCGCAACCATGAGCGCTCCGGCCATCGACGTGCGCGGCCTCACGCGTCGCTTCGGTCGGTTCACGGCCGTCGACCACGTGACGTTCTCCGTGGAAACGGGGGAAATTTTTGGGTTCCTCGGAGCCAACGGCGCCGGCACGTCGACCACCATTCGGATGCTCTGCGGCCTCCTGCCGCCGTCCGAAGGCAGCGCCACCGTGGCCGGCTTCGACGTGGTCCGCGAGCCCGATCGGGTCCGTCAGGCCATCGGGTACATGGCCCAGAAGTTCTCCCTCTACGAAGACCTGACCGGACTGGAGAATTTGCACTTCTTCGGGGCCGCCTACGGGTTGAAGGGCCGCGGCCTCGACGCCCGGATCCGCGAGGTCACGGCGCGCGTGGGCCTGCGCGGCCAGGAACGGCGCCTGGTGCGCGAGCTGCCGACCGGCTGGCGGCAGCCGTTGGCCCTCGCGGGCGCGCTCCTGCACGAGCCGGCCGTGGTGTTCCTCGACGAGCCGACCAGCGGCGTGGATCCCCTGGCCCGGCGCCGCTTTTGGGACCTCATCGCCGACCTGGCCGCGGAGGGCACGACGGTCTTCGTCACCACCCACTTCCTCGACGAAGCCGAGTACTGCAACCGGCTGGGTCTCATGCACAACGGCCGGCTCATCGCCCTCGGCACCCCGGAGGACCTCAAGGCCCGCTACCTGGCCCGCCCCCTGTACGAGCTGGAGGCCTCGCCGCTCGACGCCGCGCTGGAGCGGGTGCGCGCGCTGCCGGAGGTCGCGGAAGCGCACCCCTTCCGCAGCCGCATCCACGTGAGCCTGGAGGACCGCGCCGTGACGCCCCAGGCCCTGGTGGATCGGCTTCGAGCCGCCGGCCTGACGGTCCTCAGCCTCCGTCCCGTCGTGCCCACGCTCGAGGACGTCTTCCTGCACCTGATCGAGCATGCGTCCCCGGAACCGTGACCGGGCCCGAGGCGAGCTGCGCACGATCGCGACGCTGTGCGCCAAAGAATTCGCCCAAATCCGCCGGGATCCGCTGTCCCTGGGCATGCTCGTCGCTCTGCCGGCCTTTCTGCTGGTCCTCTTCGGCTACGCGCTGACGTTCGACGTGCGCAACGTGGCGCTCGGGGTGTCGGATCTGGACCGCTCCGCGGCGAGCCGCGAGCTCATCGAACGCTTCGCGCGGACGGAGTCCTTCAAGCTGCGGTGGCAGGTGACCGATCCTCGCCTTCTCCCTGCGCTCATCGACCGAGACGCGATCCGGGTCGGTCTGGTGATTCGGTCGGATTTCGCCGCGCGGCTCGAGGCGGGACGCACGGCGCCCATCCAACTCCTCGTCGATGGCACGAACTCCACGACCGCTGTGGCGGTCATCGGTCACGCCGACGCCATCGTTCGGGCGTTCACCAGCGCCTGGCTGCAGGAGCGGAGCGAGCGGGCGGGCCGCGCGGCGCCGCCCCCGGCCGTCGCGGTCGAGGCTCGGGTTTGGTATAACCCCGAACTCAAGAGCGCTCGTTCCCTGGTCCCCGGGCTGATCGCCTTCTTGCTCATGGTCACGGCGGTTGTCGCCACGGCGCTGTCGATGACCCGCGAGCGCGAACAGGGAACGCTCGAGCAACTCCTCCTCGCCCCCCTCGAGCCCCACCAGCTCGTGCTCGGGAAGACGCTGCCCTACTTGCTCGTCGCCATCGTCTCGACCGCGCTCATCCTCCTCATCGGGCACGGGTTGTTCGGTGTCGAGGTGCGCGGCAGCCTTCTCGTGCTGGCCGGCGTCGTGCTGCTCTACCTGGTCGCCGGACTCGGTCAAGGATTGCTGATCTCGACCGTCGCACCGAGCCAGCCGGTGGCCTTTCAGGTCGCCATCCTGACGACGCTGCTGCCCACCTTCGTGTTGTCGGGCTTCGTGTTTTCCATTCGCAACATGCCCCCGCGATTCAAGCGATCACCCACCTCGTGCCGGCCCGCTACTTCCTCGTGGCCTTGCGAGGGGTGATGCTGAAGGGGACCGGCGTGGCCGCCTTCTGGCCCGACCTCGGTTTCCTGGCCGCGTTCGCCACGCTCACCGTCGGCTTGAGCAGCGTTCGCTTGCGCCGGCTGTGGCACGACCCGACGTGAGGGCCTCCATGGATCGGATCCTTGCGTTTCTCCGGAAGGAATTTCGTCAGTTGCGCCGCGATCCTCGGATGCTTTTCCTCCTGCTCGTGCCGCCGGTGGTGCAGCTCGTGCTGCTGGGCTACGCGGCCAACCTCGACGCCCGCGCCGTACCGCTCGTCGTTTGCGACCCGGTGCCTTCGGCGACCAGTCGCGACCTGGTCGATCGTCTGGTGGCCAGCACTTCCTTCCGGCGGGTGGGCGAGGAATCGGATCCGCGGCGCGTCGGCGACTGGTTGGACCGCGGCCGCGCCGCCGTGGCGATCGTCTTTCCGCCCGATTTCGGAACCGACATCGCCCGCGGAACCACCGCCTCCGTGCAACTCCTGGTCGATGGCACCGAGACGACCACGGCCACCGCGGCCCTGGGAGATGCCGTCGCCATCCTTCGCCACCCGGACCGGGCCACCGCCCCGTCGGGGGGCGTCGTGCCCGAGCTGCGGGTGTGGTTCAACCCCGGCCGTTCGAGCCGCTACTTCTTCGTGCCGGGGCTGGTGGGCCTGCTCGTGACCGTGATGACCACGTCGCTGACGGCGCTGGCGTTGGTCAAGGAGAAGGAGAACGGCACGTTGGAGCAGCTGCTGGTCACGCCGCTGCGGCCGCCCGTCGTGGTGGTCGGCAAGCTCGTGCCGTTCCTGGTGATCGGGCTGTTCGACGTGCTGCTCGTCGTGCTGGTGGCGACCCTGTGGTTTCGGGTGCCGTTGCGAGGGAGTTCGCTGCTGCTGTTCGGCTGTTCGTTCGTATTTCTCCTGAACGCCCTCGGGCTGGGCTTGCTCGTCTCCACCCTGAGCCGCACGCAACAGCAAGCGCTGATCGGCACGGCCTTTTTCGTCGCCATGCCTATGATCGTCCTGTCGGGCTTTGCCTTCCCCATCGAGAGCATGCCGCCCGCGATTCGGGCCCTCACCTCCCTGGTGCCGTTGCGCTACTTTCTCGCGATCGTCCGTGGGATCTTTCTCAAGGGCGTGGGAATGTCGGCGTTCGTCGACGAGGTGGCCGCCCTCCTCGGCTTGGCGGCGCTGTGGCTGGGTGTGAGCGCCCGGCGTTTGCGGCGGTCGTTGGCGTGACGGCCGGGGCGCCGGCGGGTGGCGGTCGGTCTATTCCGGCTCGCCGTTGCCCAGGGCACGGGGGAGCAGGGCGCGCAGGTAGCGGGCCACCTTCGGTCGGTCGACGGCGCGGCGCAGGACGACCAGGATCGTGTCGTCGCCGGCGATCGTGCCGGCCACCTCGGGCAGGCGGGCGGCGTCGAGGACCACGGCCACGGCGTTGGCGCCGCCGGCGCGCGTCTTGACCACCAGCAGGGCCTCGCCCGGCTCCACGCCGAGCACGAACTCCGCGAACGCTTGCCGCAGCTGCTCCTCGGCCGCGGTGGGCGGGGGCCCGAGCAGCGCCGTCGGCGGGGCGTAGCGGTAGCCGTGGCGATCGGGGATCTTGACCAACCCGAGGCGCTTGATGTCCCGCGAGACGGTGGCCTGGGTGACCTCGAAGCCTTCCGCTTCCAACGCCCGCACCAGCTCCTCTTGGGTGCGGATGGGGCGGCTTTGAACGATCTCGAGGATGCGGTGCTCGCGCGCTTGCCGCGACATGGCCGAGGGGCCGAACGCCACCGGCAAAGATAGCGGGGGCCAGCGCGGCCGACCAGGCGAGCGGCCGCGGCGCCGTGGCTGGCTCGTCAGCCGGTGGGCGCGTCGGCGGCGGTGTGCGTCAGCACCGGCGGCGGGGTGCGGGCGGCCAGCCACCGGCGGCCCTCGGCCAGCGCGGCCGCGAGCGTGTCGATCTGGGCATGGACGCTGGCGGGCGTCGGCCCCCCGGGGGTGGCGTGGGCCGCCAGCGCCGCTTCGGGGGTGAGCGCGGCCAGTTCCTCGGGCGGCAGCTCGGGCACGAGGGCGGCCGCCGTGGCGGGGTCGAGCTGCCACAGCTCCACGCCCTGCTCCTCGGCGGCGCGCACGAGGGCCCCGACGCGTGCGTGGGCGGTGCGGAAGGGCACGCCGCGGCGCACCAGGGCGTCGGCCACGGCGGTGGCGGTCAGGAAGCCGGCGTGCAGCGCCGCCCGCATCCGCTCCGGCCGCGGCCGCAGCCCTGCCTGGAGGCGCGCCGCCGCCCGCAGGGTCGCCTCGGCCAGGTCGAGCGCGCCCAAGAGATGTTCCTTGTCCTCTTGCAGATCGCTGTTGTAGGCCAACGGCAGCCCCTTGAGGGTCACGAGCAGGGCGTGCAGGGCCCCGAGCGCCCGTCCGGCGCGGCCGCGCACCAGCTCCGCCACCTCGGGGTTCTTCTTCTGCGGCAGCAGGCTGCTGCCCTTGGCGACGGCGTCGTCGAGGGCGAGGAAGCCGAACTCGGCCGTCGTCCACAGGACGACCTCCTCGGCCCAGCGGGAGAGGTGCACGAACAGGAGCGCCACGGCGAAGAGCGCTTCGGCGGCGAAGTCCCGGTCCGCCACGGCGAAGAGGCTGTTGGGCAGCGGCGCCGCGAAGCCGAGCAAGGCGGCGGTGCGCTCGGGCCGCAGCGGGTGCGACGAGCCGGCCAGCGCCCCGGCGCCCAGCGGGCAGTACCGGTTCGTCGTGGCCCAGGCGGCCTGGAGGCGGCGGAGGTCCTCGTGCAAGGCCCAGGCGTGGGCCAGCCAATGGTGCCCGAGGGTGACGGGTTGGGCCCGTTGCAGATGGGTGTAGCCGGGCAGCGGCTGCGCGGTGTCGCGGGTCGCGTCGTCGAGCCAGCGCTCCAGCAAGGCCAACGCCGCGGCTACGAGGCGCTCCAGCGCCTCACGGACGTAGAGCCGCGTCGCCGTGGCCACCTGGTCGTTGCGGCTGCGGCCGGTGTGTACCCAGCCGGCCGCCTCGCCCACGCGCTCGGCCAAGCGCCGCTCGATCCACGTGTGGACGTCTTCCTCCGGCCCTTCGACCGGGTCGCGGCCGCTCTCCACCTCGGCCAGGAGGGCCCGCAGTCCGCGGCGCAGCGCCGCGGCCCGTGCGGCGTCCAGCACGCCGACCTCCTCGAGCATGACGACGTGGGCCAGCGTGCCCACCAAGTCATGCCGCGCCAAGCGTCGATCGACGGCGAAGGAGGCCGTGTAGCGATCGAGCCCCGGGTCGACCTGGGCGGCGAAGCGCCCACCCCACAGCCGCGCCGGCCCCTCGCTCATGGCACCGGCGCCGTCGCCCCGGCCAGCCAGGTGGCGCGCAGCTCGGGATGGACCGCGGCGTAGACCTGGGCCGGCAGGCCCCAAAGCCGCACGAACCCGGCGCTGTCGCGATGGTCCACCGTCCCTTCCTCGAAGGTGGCCAGTTCCGGGCGGTAGAGGCTGTGCGGCGAGGAGCGCGCCACCACCGCGGCGGTGCCCTTGTAGAGCCGCAGCGTCACCTCGCCGGTGACGACCGCGTGGCTCGCCTCTACGAAGGCGTCGAGCGCTTGGCGCAGCGGGCTGAACCACTGGCCGTTGTAGACGAGGTCGGCGTAGCGCGCGCCCACCAAGGCATGGAAGCGCAAGGTATCGCGCTCCAGCGTCAAGGCCTCCAGGTCGCGCAGCGCCAAGTGGAGCACCGTGCCGGCGGGCGTCTCGTAGACGCCGCGGCTTTTCATCCCCACGAGCCGATTCTCGACCAGATCGACGCGGCCCACGCCGTGGGCGCCGGCCAGGGCGTTGAGGCGGCGGATGAGTTCGGCGGCGGGCAGGGCCTGGCCGTCGAGGGCGACGGGCCGGCCGGCGTCGAAGCGGATCGTCATCTCGGCCGGGGTGTCAGGGGCGTGGGTCGGGTCGACGGTGGTGCGGAACATGTCGGCCGGGGCGGGCGCGGCCGGGTCCTCCAACACGCCGCCTTCGTAGGAGGTGTGCCACAGGTTCTGATCCATGCTGTAGGGTCGCTCGCGCGTCACGGGCACGGGGATGCCCCGGGCCTCGGCGTAGGCCAGGGCGTCGGCCCGGGAGCGAATGGTCCACTCCCGCCAGGGCGCGAGGACCCGCAGGTCCGGCGCCAGGGTGCGGTAGGCGAGCTCGAAGCGCACCTGGTCGTTGCCGCGACCGGTGCAGCCGTGGGCCAGCGCGTCGCAGTTGTAGGCGCGGGCCACCTGGATTTGCGCCCGGGCGATGAGGGGCCGCGCCAGCGCGGTGCCGAGGAGGTAGCGCCCTTCGTACAGCGCCCCGGCCCGCAAGGCGGGCACCAGGAACTCCTCGGCGAACGCGTCGACGGCGTCGACCACCTCCACGGCCGCCGCCCCGCTGGCGCGTGCCTTGGCGGCGATGGCGTCGAAGTCCTCGCGCTGGCCGACGTCGACGACCACGGCCACGACCTCGCAGCCGTAGGCCTCGCGTAGCCAGGGGATGATGATCGAGGTGTCCAGCCCACCGGAATACGCCAAGGCCACGGATCGAATTCGCGTCATCGCGCCACCTCTGCCAAGTCCGCGGCGGCCTGCAACGCCGCCTCGAGTCGCGCCAGCGCGTCGGCCACCTCGGCCGCGCGCACCACCAGCGGCGGGGCCAAGCGGAGCGTGCGGTCGCCCACCGCGTTGACGAGCAGCCCGCGCGCCCGGGCCGCCTCGGTCACGGCGGCCCCGGGCACGGCCACGTCCACGCCCACCAGGAGCCCGGCGGCCCGGACGTCCTCGACCAGGCCGGTGCGGGCGCGTACCTGTTCCAGCCCGGCGACGAGCTCGGCACCGCGGGCCGTCGCCGCGTCGAGCAGCTCCTCGGCGTCGATCGTGTCGAGCACGGCCACCGCGGCGGCGCAGGCCAGTGGGTTGCCGCCGAAGGTGGAGCCGTGGTCCCCCGGCCCGAGGACGGCGGCCACCTCGTCGCGGGCCAGCACCGCGCCGATGGGCACGCCGCCGGCCACGCCCTTGCCCAGGGTGACGACATCGGGCGTCAGGCCGTAGTGTTGGAAGGCGAACCACGCACCGGTGCGGCCCACGCCGGTCTGCACCTCGTCGAGCATGAGCAACGCGCCGCGGTCGCGGCACACCGCCGCGGCGGCCTCCAGGTAGCCCGGCGGCGGCAGCCGCACGCCGGCCTCGCCTTGCACTGGCTCCAGCAGGACGGCGCAGACGGTGTCGTCCACGGCCGTCTCCAGCGCGGCCACGTCGCCCCAGGGGACGTGGCGAAAGCCGGGGGGCAAGGGGCCAAAGTCCCGCTGGATGGCGGGCTTGCCCGTCGCCGCCAGGGCGCCCAGGGTGCGGCCGTGGAATCCGCCCTCTGCGGCCACGATCGTCGTCGCCTGGGGCCCCTTCGTGCGCACGCCCCAGCGCCGCGCCAGCTTGATCGCCGCCTCGTTGGCCTCGGCGCCGCTGTTGGCGAAGAACACGCGCTCCAGGCCGCTGCGGGCCACCAGCCGCGCCGCCGCCGCCTCCTGCTCGCGGATGCGGAACAGGTTGGACACGTGGACGAGCCGCGCCGCCTGCGCCTGCAGGGCGGCCACGAGCCGCGGATGGGCGTGGCCCAGCGCGCAGGTGGCGATGCCGGCGACGAAGTCGAGGTAGGGGCGGCCGTCCTCGTCCCAGAGCCACGCGCCCTGGCCTCGGACGAAGGCCACCGGCGCCCGCCGGTAGACGGCGAACAGGGCCTCCGCGCCGGCGGGTGCGGGGCTCAAGCCGGCCGGATCCATGTGCCCGCTCCGCCCTCGGTGAACAGCTCCACCAGCAGCCCGTGCGGCTCGCCGGCCCCGACCACGTGGGCGCTGCCCACACCGTCGGCCACCGCCCGCAGGCACGCGCGCAGCTTCGGGATCATCCCCCCGCGCACCACGCCTTGCTGGATCAGCGCCTCGGCCTCCGCCGGCGTCAGCTCGGACACGCGCTCGCCGGCTCGCAGCACGCCCGGCACGTCGGTCAGCACGACCAGCTTGGCCGCCCCCAACCCCACGGCCAGCGCCGCAGCGGCGGTGTCGGCGTTGAGGTTGTAGCTCGCCCCCTCGGGGCCCACGCCCAGGGGCGCCACCACCGGCAGCCAACCGCCCTCGAGCAGTTGCCGCAGCAGCCGGGGCTCCACCCGCTCCACCTCGCCCACGTAGCCGAGCTGCGGCGCCCGCGGGCGCACCCGCAGCAACCCGCCGTCGCGCCCGGTCAAGCCGACGGCCGGCGCACCCGCCGCCTGCAACGCCGCCACCAGCCGCGGGTTGACGTCGCCGGCGAGCACCGCCTCCACCACGGCCATCGTGGCCGCATCGGTGACGCGCAGCCCGTCGAGGAAGCGGGGCGCCACGCCCTGGGTTCGCAACGCCCGGTCGATCGCCGGCCCACCGCCATGGACCAGCACGGGTCGCACCCCGGCCCGGTGCAGCAGCGCCAGATCCTCGGCCAGCGTGCCGGTGGCGCCGTCCTCGAGAACGCTGCCGCCGCACTTCACCACGACGATCTGCCCGCGCCAGGCGGCCACGTAGCGCAGCGCGGCCGCCAGGGCGGCGCCCAGGCCGGGCCCAGCGTCAGGTGAGGTAGCGACCGTTAAGCTCGACATAGCGGTGACCCAAATCGCAGGTCCAGATCTCGGCGCAGCCGGCCCCCAGGCCGAGGTCGATGGCGATCGTCACCTCCTCTCTCCGCAGCGCCGCCGCGGCCGCCGCAGCCACGCCCTCGACCCCCACGCCCCCGCGGACCACCGGCACCTCCCCGAAATCGATCGCCAGCCGGCCCTCCTCGATGGCGACCCCGGCCCGGCCCAGCGCCGCCGCCACCCGGCCCCAGTTGGGCTCGCCGCCGTGGAGCATCGTCTTGACCAGCAGCGAGGTCGCCACCGCCTCGGCCGCGGCCCGCGCCTCGGCGTCGCTCGCCGCCCCCCGCACCCGCACCAAGGCCAGCCGCTCGGCCCCCTCGCCGTCGCGCACCACCAGCCGGGCCAGCCGCTGCAGCACCTCGACCACCGCCGCCTCGAACGCGGCCCAGTCGGCCGGAGTGCGGGGCGCCACGCCGGCGGCGCCATTGGCCAAGGCGAACACGCTGTCGTTCGTGCTCGTATCGCCGTCGACCGTGATCGCGTGGAAGGAGACATCGACGGCGCGGCGCAGCAGCGCCTGCCACGCGGCCGGCGCCACCGCGGCGTCCGTGGTGACCACCGCCAGCGTCGTGGCCAAGCGAGGATGGATCATTCCCGCCCCCTTGGCCATCCCGCCCACGCGCACCTGCCCCTCGGCCAGTGTCGCCACGGCGGACGCGGTCTTGGAAAAGGCGTCCGTGGTGCGGATCGCCTCGGCGGCCGCCGCTCCCCTCTCGCGGCCGAGCGCCGCCGCCGCCAGCGCGATGCCGCGCCGCACGGCCGCCATCGGCAGCGGCACCCCGATGACCCCGGTGGAGGCCACGAGCACCTCCTCGGGGGCGATCCCCAGGGCCGCGGCGGTGGCTTCGGCCATGGCCACGGCGTCGCGCCAGCCGCGCTCCCCCGTGCAAGCATTGGCGTTGCCGCTGTTGATCACCACCGCCCGCGCCACCCCCCGGGCAACCACCCGCTCGGAGTACCGCACCGGCGCCGCCTTGAGCCGGTTCGTGGTGAACATCCCGGCCGCCACCGCCGGCCGGTCGGAGACGACCAGCGCCACGTCCGGCTTGCGCCGCTTGATCCCGCCATGCACCCCGGCGGCGCGAAAACCCCGGGGCACCGTGACCCCCACCGGCTCGACCGCCGCCACGCTCGCTTCCGCTGTCGCCATCGCTCCGTCCTCAGGGCCAGACCGGGGCATCCTCCAGCCCCCAGGTTTCGGGCCACCCCTGCATCGCGTTGAGGTTCTGCACCGCCTGGCCGGCCGCGCCCTTGCCCAGGTTGTCCAACGCCGCCGCCACCACCGCGACCCCGCTGGCCGGGTGCACCTGCACGGCCACGTCGACGTAGTTCGAACCCCAGGTGGCCTTCGTCTGCGGCCACTCGCCCGGCGGCAGGACGCGCACGAACGGCTCCCCCGCGTAGGCGTCCTCGTACAGCGCCTGCGCCGCCGAGGCCCCGAGCGGCCGCGCCAACGGCGCGTAGACCGTCACCAGAAGGCCGCGCGGCATGGGCACCAGATGCGGCGCAAACAGCACCGGCACCGCCACCCCCAAGGCCGCCAGCGTCTGCGCCATCTCGGGCTCGTGCCGATGCACGCCCACGTGGTAGGGGCGCAGGTTGCCGTCGACCTCGGCCGCCAGCAGATCGACCCGGGCGCTTCGGCCGGCGCCGGAGACCCCACTCTTGCCGTCGACGATCACCGGACCGGCCAGCCACCCCGCGGCGGCCAGCGGCCGCAGCGCCAACGCCGCGGCCGTGGCATAGCATCCGGGGTTGGCCACCAAGCCCGCCGTGGGCAGCGCCGGCCGGGCCAGCTCCGTCAGCCCGTAGACCGCCTCGGCCAACCGCTCCGGCGCGGAATGGGGGCGCCCGTAGACGGCCTCGTAGACGGCCGGATCGCGCAGCCGGAAGTCCGGCCCCAGGTCGATCACCCGCACCCCCGCGGCCCGCAGCCCCGCGGCCGCCTCCCCCGCCACCCCGTGCGGCAGGGCCAGGAACACCACCTCGCAGTCGGCCGCCCAGGCCTCCCAGTCGGGCGTTTCCAACGGCGGCCAATTCCCGCCCCGCAGCGCCGGATGCACCTGCGCCACCGCCCGACCGGCGCGCTCCTGCGCCCCCAGGCGCACCAAGCGCACCCGCGGGTGGCGCCCGAGCCGGCGCAGCAACTCGCCGCCGACGTACCCCGACGCTCCGGCCACCCCGACGCGCAGGCGTCTGTCCATGGTGCATGAGTATACTAGCGACTGCATGAGTATGCAAGAGGCCGGGGGGACGAGGCATCGCGCGGGCGTCGCGTCCTCTTGCCGCCGTGCCGGGCGGCTTCGCAGCTTGGGAGCTTGCGCGCCCGACGGTCGGCCCGGCGATGGAGCTAACGCCGCAGGAGCGCACCGTTCTGGCCGCGGTGGCGGTGTTCCTCGCCCTGGGGGCGGGGCTGCGTCTCTGGCGGGCCGCGCCGGCGCCGCCTCGTTTCGAGTCGGCCGAGGCCGGCTCGGCCGCGCCGCCGTCGCCCGCCGCGGGCGCCGTCGCCGCCGACACGGCCCGCCGGGAACTGGGTCGGCTGGATCCCAACCGCGCCGACGCGCGGGCGCTGGAGGCCTTGCCTGGCATCGGGCCGGCGCTGGCGCGGCGGATCGTCGAGGAGCGAGCGCGCGGCGGGCCGTTCCGCTCCCTGGCCGATCTCGAGGCCCGGGTGCCCGGCCTCGGGCCCCAGCGGGCGGCACGGCTGGCGCCCTACCTCGATTGGCCCTCGCCCTGAGGCCGGCCCCAGCGCAGATCCACCCCGAGGGTGGGGAGGAAGGGGAACATGGTCAGCCCGGATCGCGTCGGTGGGCTGCGGTCGTAGCGGTAAAAGTAGACGAGCACGTTGCGACGGTTGTAGACGTTGAGGATCTGGAGGTAGGGCACGAGCGTGCCCCAGCGCCGCTCCAGGGTCCGGCGCACCGTCAGGTCGAGCCGATGGTACGGCGGGTAGCGGGCCCCGCCGCGCGGCCCGATGACGACCAACAGTGGCAAGCTGTCGCCGATCGAGACCGGGGGCCGACGCAGCCAGTGGCGGCCGCGCTGCAAGTCCAGGCTCCAGTCGACGACTTGGGCGATGGGCCGCGTGTACGGCAGACCGGAGCCGTACGTCCACCGCAGGCCCAGCTCCCAGCCGCGGCCGAGGTGGCCCTGCCAGGTGGCGTCGACGTCCCAGCGGCGATCGTAGGGTGGCGGGAAGACCACGCGCGCCGCTTCCTCGGGCGGGCGCAACGGGTCGGGCAGCCGTCGCCGCGCCCAGAGGTAGGAAAGGCTGACGCTGGCCTGCGTACGGGCGGTACGCCGCCGCACGAACAGGTCGGCCCCATGGGCCCAGGCGTCGCCGTAGAGCAGGTCGTCGGTGCGATCGCTCGGATCGTCGTTCAAGTTGAACTCCGTCACCCCGCGGGCGCGGCGGCCGTAGAGCTCGAGCGCCGCGTAGAGGCGGTCGCCCCAGTACTGCTCCACCCCGGCGGCCACGGCCCACACCCGGCGCACGGGGACGACGGAGTCGGCGGGAATCCAGCTGTCGATCGACAGAGGGAAGTCTTCGTTGCGCAGGGAGTGGATCGTTTGGGTCAACCGGCCGACGGAGAGCTTGGCCGCGCCGCGGCGCTCGCCCGTGCCCCAGTAGCGCTTGACGGCCAGCCGCGGGCTGACGCGTCCGCGCACGGCCGCGCCCGCGTGCCAGCGCTCGAGCCGCAGGCCCGGGTCGAGGCGCCAGGCGCCGAGGGCGCCGGAGAGCTGCAGGTAGGCGGCGACGTCGGTACCGCCGTCGCGGCGGTTGCCGAATTCCGTGCCCCCGGCTTCGGCCTGAAGGAAGCTGTGCAGGCGCTCGGCCTCGGCGCCGACGCGGGCGCGCCAGGGGCCGCGCTCGCCTTCCCACCGCACGCCGGCGCGCTCGCTGACGAGCCCGCTCCCGAAACGCGCGCCCTCGACGTCGAGGAAGCGCAAAGCGTTGTCGAACGCGCTGCGTCCGATCCAGGCGCTCCAGGCGCCGCGTGTCCAGCGCAGCCCCGCCACCCGATTGCCCCAGCGCCAACGCAACCGCGGCACGACCTCGGGGTCGAAGGCCGACAGATCGAGCCCGTCCTCGCCGGCGTACCCGACAAGCTGGAGCGCGTGGCCCGCCGGCAGGGGCACGGTGAGCAATCCTTGCCCATCGGTGAAGGCGTAGGGCGCTGGGGTAAAGGGCCGGAGCACCACGTCGACGTACGAGCGGCGGGCCGCCAGCAGCACGCTCCCCCCCTGGCCGCCCAACGGGTTGCGGGCCGTGGCCGGCAACGTGCCCCAAAGGGCCACGCGGCTGGCCAACAGGGAGACACCGCCGGCCGCCTCCCAGCCGGGCCGACCGGCGGCGCGGCTCTCCACCCGCAGCACCGAGGCGGTCCGCCCGCCGTACTCCGCTCCGAAGCCCCCGGAGAGCAGTTCCGCCTGGGCCACGGCGTCGCTCTGGAAAACGCTGAAGACGCCGCCCAGATGGAAGGGATGGAGGATGGGAAAGCCGTCCAGCAGCACGAGGTTCTCATCGGCGGCGCCGCCGCGCACGTGGTACGCGGCGCCCAGATCGGACGTGGCGACGACGCCGGGCAGCACCTCGATGGCGCGGAGCAGATCGGCCTCGCCCAGCCCCGGCAGGAGCTTGAGCTCCGGCCCGGTCAGTGCGCGGACGGTGGTGCCCGCCTCCTCCTCAAAGCGCCGACGCTCCTGGGCCGCTCCGCGGGGCGCGCGCACCGCTAGGGGGGCCACCTCCACGATCTCGGGCCGGAGCGTCACCTCCAGCCGCCGCGACGCCCCGGCCGCCAGGCGCACCGTCGCCCGCGCCGGCCGGTAGCCGGGCGCCTGCACCTCGATCGCCAGCGACCCGGTCGGCAGGTCGACCAGCCGCGCCAGCCCGTCGGTTCCGGTGCGGGCCTCCGCCGCCACCACCTCGCCGCGGCGGGCGCGCACCACCGCGCCGGCCAGGGGCGTTCCCGCCTCCGTGCGCACCCGCACCTCAAGCGTCGTCGGCGCTTGCGCCCGCCCGGGCCCCGCCAGCGCCATCCACACCGCCACCGCCAGGCCCAGGATGCGGCGCCCGCGCCCACGGCGTCGTGGCGGCCAACAAACCCGGCAAGCACCGAGAGAGCGTCGCATCCCGAAGGCGGCCCTGCGCGGTCCGTACCCGACGGCGAAAGCGGAGGATCCAGCGCCCGCCGGCCGACCCGTGCGGCGGGCCCTACGGCTGGAGCCGCCAGGCGCGGAGGACGAGAAACTCGCGCGCCTCGGGAGCACTCACGGCCTCGGCCGCTTGCACCCAGCGGGCCAACTCCTCCGGCCCCGTGCGCCGCGGGCACCCCACCCGAGCGGCGATCGCCTCGCTCGCCGGAAACGTGAACGCGCACACCGATCGCAGCGGCAACCACTCCCACCGGTCGAAACCGGTCGCCCGCAGCGCTCGCTCCAGCGCCCGAGCACTCCAAATCACCAGGTGACGCGGAGCCTCCAGGCCGCGCCAGTGACGTCCGTAGCGCGCGTGCCCCGGCGCCTCGACGTTCGGCGTCTCGATCCACACCCAACCCCCGGGTCGAAGCAGGGCCGCGCAGCGGCGCAGCCCATCGATCGGGTCGTGCACGTGCTCGAGGACGTGGCTCATCGTGATGCCGTCGAACCGCTCCGTGGCCGGATCGAGCGCCTCGACCCCCCCGAGCCGCACGTCGAGCCCCTTCGCCTGCGCTTGCCGAACCGCGACCGGATCCACGTCGACCCCGACGGCCTCGAACCCCCACGCCCGGGCCATGGCAACGAAATCGCCGCTGCCGCAGCCGACGTCGAGCAGCCGACCGCGCCAACCCGGCGGGATGTGGCGACGCTCGGCCGCCAGGATTCCCGTACGGCGACGAAGGCGCAGCGCGACCTGGGCCGTCGCGGCCAGCAGCGCATCGCCGATCCCGTGGTCCGTTCCGAAATAGCGCCGATGGGCGGCGTCGAGGAGCGCCCGCGTCAGGCGACGGTAGAGCGTGCGCAGCGGGCCGCGCGGCACCTCGTGCGTGTAGTAGCGGCGGTAGGCCAAACCGATGGTCGTCGGCGTGGGTCGGGGGTCGAGGTAGGCCGCGCCGCAGTCGCGTCACCGCACCAGCGTCCATACGCCGGGCGCGGAAGCGAACGTCCAATCCCGCAGGTCGTCGTAGAGAACCTCCCGTTGCGCGCACCCGCACACGGGGCAACGAGGCACGGACTCGAGACCGTCGGCCGGCCAGTCACCTTCGGGCAACCTCCCGATGGGGTCGGGCATCGGTTCCTTGGGCTAGAGACGGGGCGGGCCCAACCGACCCGCCCAACCATCGCGCACGCCGCGCCACGTCAGGCGGAGGCGCCGCAGCGCAAAGCGCGGACCGCGTCGCGCCGCGGCGAGGACGCCGAGGAACGCGAGGTAAAGCGCGCCGTTCAAGCCGTAGACGAGCCACGAACGGGCTCGGCGCCGTTCCCACCAGGCCAGATTCCGGGCCATCACGTACACCCGCGCCTCCTCGTCGTCGAGCCACGGCGGGCGCCACACGGAGCGCCCGGACCACGCCGGCACCGCATCGTCGATCACCGCGGGCGTGCACAGGAACAGCCGGGCGCCCTGCGCGACCAGGCGCGAGGTGTATTCGACATCGTCCCCGTAGGTCCAAAGGTCCGTGCGCGGAAGCTCGCCGCGCGCCACCCAAACCCGAGGGAGAAAGAGCCCCCCGTACGGCGCGTGATCGAGCGGCACCAGCGGGTAGCGCGGTCGCGGGGCACCGCGCCGTCGACGCCGCCAGCGCCGCCGGAGATTCGGCACCAACCGCCGCAGGTGAAACGCAAAAAAGGCGTTCGGCTCCGCGCTCGGGGCGCGCCCCTCGTCGGCCGCCCATCGCCATTCCGGAAACGCGGTGCGGTGGCAGGCGAGCACGACGGCCGGATCCGCCCCGAGAAGCGCCCAAGCGGCCCGCAGCCGCTGCAAGGCGTCGGACCGCGGCCGGTTGTCGTCGTCGAGGAGCCAGAGGACGTCCGCGCCCCGCGCCGCGGCAACCTCCATGGCGACGGCGTATCCGCCCGCGGAGCCGCGATTGTCCGGCAACGTCACCACCCGCAGGCGTCGATCGGCAGCGGCGCGCTGCTCGAGCGCGGCCACCGCGGCCGCGGGCGCACCGTTGACCACCAGCACCGCCGCGTCGGCGCCGGCGGCCCAGGCGCTCTCGACCGCCCCCAGGGCGACGTCGGCCCGATCGCCATAGGTGACGATCGCGGCGACGACCGTCACGCTCCTCATCGCTCCCCCCATCGCGGCGCGGCGCGCAACGACCACGCTCGCCACGCGACGAACGCGCCGCCGGCCCCGAGCAGGAAGCCCAGACCCGTGATCGACGCTTTCGCGACCGGCCAACGATCCACGGGAGCCAGGGCCGCCAGGGCCACCAGCGCCGCGCCCGCGGCGAGCCCCCCGAGCGAGGGCGCGCGCGCCCAGGCGAGGCGACATCGGTGCACCAGCGCGAACAGCGCCAGCGCGTCGACCGCGACGCGGATCGTCCAGGCGACGGCCGCCCCCGTCGCGCCCCAGCGATCGACGAGGAACGTGGCCAACCCCAGGTAGAAGGGCAGTTCGATCAAGTGAACGCGGGCCACCCCATCCGATCGGCCAACGGCGTAGAGCGCGGCGAGCGGAAGGCGCGCCAGGGTGTTGAGGAACAGCCCCAGGGCGAGCCACCGCATCACCGGCGCGCTCGGGGCCGCCAGGGCGCTTCCGAACCAAAGGCGGGCGATCTCCGGCGCCCAGAGGGCCAGGGCGCCGCAGAGGCCGACCATCCCGCTCCCGAGCCCGACGCCGAGCCGTCCGTACAGGCGTGCCAGCGATCGCTCGTCGCCGCGGGCCACGCCGGCGGCCACGGCCGGCAGCAGGGCGGCCACCAGGGCGTCGGCCAGCCCGGCGAGCCGCAGGACGAGCTCCGCCGGCGGGGCATAGACGGCCAGCGCCCACGCGCCGGCCAAGGCGCCCAAGAGCAACCGCTCCCCGTAGGCCAGCGCCGCACCGACGACACCGGAGACCGTCACCCACGCGGCGAACCGCACCAAGGCCGCGTCCAGCTCGCCAGGAGGCCGGCCGATCCTCGCCCCGATCGCCCGCAGCACCCCACGCCAGGCGACCGCGGCCACGACCGCGCGCACGACCACGACCGCCGCCATGGAAGAGACAACGTCCGGTCGCCACGCCACGACCACGGCCGGCGCCAGGAAGAGGCTGGCGCCGAGAGCGCCGCGCAGCGCCGCGGCCGCCCGGAAGGATCCCCATCCCTCCAGGGCGCCGATGGCGCCGCTCGCCAGGGCGGTGGCCGCCACGCCGCCGGCCGCGATCCGAACGGCGTTGACCGCTTCGGCGTGCAGGGCGCCGACCCCTCGCAGCGCCGAGGCCAACGGCGACGCGGCACCGAACACCACCAGGGCACCGGCCACGCCGCCCAGCCCGAGGCCGGCCAGCGCGGTGGTCGCGGCCCGGATCACCGGGGCGGGCGCCGGAGCGACGCGGCTCTGCGCCAGCGCGCGGGCGAGGGCGCGCCCGAAGCCGAGGTCGAAGAGCGCCGCGACCTGCAGGATCGTGCCGACCCACAGCAGCACCCCGAAACGCGCCGTCCCGAGCCGATGGGCCAGCCACGGGAGGGCCGCGAGCCCCAACAGCGCCGGGGCCGCCGACGCCGCGATCACCCACCCGGCGTTGCGCACCACCCTCGTCACCCGCCACGGCACGTCGTCGGCCGCGGGCACCTCCGCGGGCGCGGGTTCGCCGGGGCGCGTCGCGCCCGTCATCGAATCCCGGCCCGCGCCGGGGCCAAGCGCCGCGGTGCGCGCGTCCGGCTCCATGCCCGCCTAGCTTGGCGCTCCTTCGGCGGGTCGGCAAGCGACCGCCGCGCGCTCTATCGGTCCGCCCGCGCCGCCTCGGAACGCGGCGCCGGCTCCAGCACCAACGGCTCCCAACGCAGCCGCAACCAACCGATGGCCACTTCGGGCAGCCGCGCTCGCAGCCCCTCGACCCGCGCCACCGGAATTTTGTCCGTGGTGACCACCACCGCCGTCGCCCCGGTGCGCGCCATAAACTCCGCCACGCGCGAGCTCGGCCCCAGCACCTTGAGACCGTTGACCTCGCTGCCCCAGAGGCGCGGATCGTCGTCCACGAAGCCCACGGCCCGCATCCGCCAAGCGGGGTTCTGCCGCAACTCTCGCAGCACCAGGCGCCCCCCGTGGCCCGCGCCGTAGAGAAGCACGGGTCGCGCGCGGGGGTCGTCGGCCTGCGCCAGGTACGCGAGCACGCGATACGCGCTCCGCACGCCGAGCCCGAGCACGAGCAGCAGCAAGCCGTCGAGCAAGAAGAAGGTCGCCTGGCCCGCTCGGTCTTCCAGCGCCATCGCCGCCGCGGCGCCCACGCTCGCCGCCACCAACGTGGCCAGCGCCCATCGCAGCGCATCGCCCACGTTCGTGGCGCGCCAGACGGTCCGCTGCAAGCCGAACAGGGCGAAGACGCCCACCTGCAACGCCAGCACGGCCGGAAACCCTCTCGCGTACACGCTCCACTCGGGCCGCCAGGCCCCGCCGTCGAACTTGATCAGAAACGCCCCCCAGTAGGCCGCGCTCGCCAAGGCCACGTCCACCACGCTCCAGAAGAAGCGCCGCGGCAGGCCCCGTTGCTCGTACCAGGCGAGCAATTGCGCCGCGCGCAGCTCCAGCGGGTTGCGATAGCCCAACTGGCGGAGGCCCACGTAGACGCTCACCCCGAGGGCCACGAGCACCAAGCCGACGTTGCGGTAGCGCGCCAGCACGGACAGCAGCGCCAACACCACGCCGGTCGTCGCCACCGCGTACAACGTCAGCACCGCGCCCCGATGCGTGAGTCCCTGGGCCAGCAGCCGGTGGTGCACGTGGTCGCGATCAGCCTCGAACATCCGCCGTGCCGCGCGCAGCCGGTCCACCAGGGGCCGACCGGGCCCTCCCGACTCCGCCCACGCCCCGAGAAAGCGACGCCCCATCGCCAACAGGGTGTCGAGGATCGGCACGCCAAAGGCGAGCAGCGGCACGCCCACGGCCAAGGCGCTGGCCCCGCGACGGGACCCGCCCAACGCGCTGACGGCCAGCACGTACCCCACCACCAGGCTGCCGGAGTCGCCCAAGAAGATCTTGGCCGGGTGGAAATTGAACGGCAGGAACCCGAGGAGCGCGCCCGCGAACACGAGCAAGACGGCGGCGTTGTCGGTGTCGCCGAGGAGAGCAAAGACCGCGGCCATGCCGATGGCGGAAATCAGCCCGACGCCCGCGGCCAAACCGTCGAGTCCGTCGACGAGATTGAAGGCGTTGGTGACGCCCACAATCCACAGGACGGTGAGCAGGGCCGCCAGCGCCGGCGGCAACGTCCACGTGGTGCCGAACAAGGAAATCTGTTGGAAACCCCAGCCGAAGGCGAGGGCCCACAGGGCGGCCAGCGTCTGGGCGGCGAACTTCGGCCCCGGTGCGAGCGGCCGCACGTCGTCCCGCAGGCCGGCGGCGAACACGGCCGCGCCGCCGACCAGGGGGACGAGCAGGCGATCCCAGGCCGGAGGGCCCCCGAGCAGCGCCCACGCGGCCAGGCCGACGCCGAAGCCGGCCACCACCGCCAGCCCGCCCCAGCGGGGTGTCGGTTGCGCGTGGATTTTCCGCCCGCCCGGGAGATCCACCGCGCCGACTCGCACCGCCAGCCGCCGCACCGCCGGCACCAGGCCGGCCGCCACCAGCGCCGCGACCGCCGCCCCGAGCAGCGCGTTCATGCCTGCGCCCACGACCCAGCCATCGCGTTTCCTTCCCTCCAACGAATGAGCACCGCCGCAATCCGCTCGGCGGCCCGCCCGTCCCACAGCTCCGGCACCCGGCCGCGCTTGCCCCGGCCGGCGCGCACGGCGGCCACCTCCGCCCGCACGCGGTCAGGCTCCAACGGCACCAGCCGGTTCGTGCCGATCTCGACGGTGATGGGTCGCTCCGTGTTCGGCCGCAGCGTGAGGCAGGGCACGCCCAGGGCCGTCGTCTCCTCCTGCACCCCGCCGGAGTCGGTCAGCACCACGGCCGCGTCCATCATCAGGCGCAGGAAGTCCAGGTACCCGAGCGGCTCGACCAGCCGCAGGCGCGGGTGCGCCGCCAGGCGCCCCTGCCAGCCGTGCGCGCACAGGCGGTCGCGGGTGCGCGGGTGGACCGGAAAGAGCACCGGCAGCTCCGCGGCCACCGCTTCGAGCACGGCGACCACGCGGGCCAGCCCCGCAGGATCGTCCACGTTGCCGGGGCGGTGCAGCGTGGCCAGCGCGTAGCCGCGGGCCTCCAGCCCCCAGCGCTCGGGCCCGGGCGCTTGGCGCGCCAACGGCTCGAGCGCCCGCAGCGTGTCGATCATCACGTTGCCGACCAGATGGATGCGCTCCTCGGCCACACCCTCGCGCCGCAGATTGACCACGCCGCTCGGCTCGGTCACGAACAGCAGGTCGGCCAGGTGATCCACCAGCACGCGGTTGATCTCCTCGGGCATCGATCGATCGAAGGAACGCAACCCGGCCTCCACGTGGACGACGGGAACGCCGCGCTTGGCCGCCGCCAGCGCACAGGCCAGCGTGGAATTGACGTCGCCGACCACAATCGTCGCTCGGGGCGGCGCGGCCGCGAGCACGCCGTCGTACGCCGCCAAAATCCGCGCCGTCTGCTCGGCGTGGGACCCGCCGCCCACGCCCAGATGCACGTCCGGCGGCGGCAACTCCAGCTGGGCGAAGAAGACATCGCTGAGCAGCGGGTCGTAGTGCTGCCCCGTGTGGACCAGCCGAAACGGCAAGCCGGCCGCCCGGAACGCCCGCACCAGCGGCGCGATCTTGACGAAGTTGGGCCGCGCACCGGCGACGAGGTCGAACCCGCCGCCGATGCGAGCCGCCGAACCCGGGTGCGACGACATCGTCATCCGATTCGTGCAAGGTGCGGGCCCTGGCGGCTTCGACCGGCCGCTTGTGCCGCGGGCCCCGTGAACAACAGACTAGGACGCCAGACGCGAGGGCTGCGACGCGCCGGTGTCTGTGGCATGGAGGTCGCGAGTTGCGGCATCGAGTCCGCAGAGTTCGCTCAGCATCCGCTGGGCGAGGGCGCGGCGGTCGAAAGCGCGGGCCAACGCCCGGCCGCCCTCACCGAGTCGCCGTCGCAGCGCGGGGTCCTCGACCAGCCGGGCGAGGGCGCCCAGAAAGGCCTCGGGGTTCTCGGGATGGTAGAAGAGCCCCGCACCATAGGCCTCGACCAGGCGGCGTGCCTCGCCATCGACCCCCAAGAGGACGGGCACCCCGAGCGCCGCGTACTCGAAGATCTTCGAGGGCAGCACGGTCCGAAACGTGGGTCGATCGCGCAGCGGCACCAGACCGATGTCGATGAGGGCGAGGAATTCCCCGACCCGCTCCTTGGGGACGAGGTCGTGGAAGGTCACGTTGCCCAGGCGCAGGCGCCGCGCCTCTTCCACAAGCGCGGGCTTCTCGGCGCCGTCGCCCACGAACAAGAAATGCAGCTGCGGCCAGCGAGGGGCCGCCTCGGCCGCCATGCGGAGGACGAAATCGAGCCCGTGGGCCAGGCCGTGCGTACCGATGTAGCCCACCACGAGCTTGCCTTCGAGCCCCAGCGCCCGACGCAGCCGCGTCGGGTCCGCTGGGCGGCGACAGGCCGACGCGTTGATGCCGTTGGGCACGACGACGATCTTGCTCGCGGGTACGCCGCGCTCCACCAGTCGCTCGCGAAAGGCGTCCGTGACCACGACGATCCGCGCCGCGTCCCGATAGAGTCTCAGTTCGAGCGCCTCGAGTGCGCGGAGCACCCGCCCGGGCCGCAGCGCGCCGACGGCCACGATGCTCTCCGGCCACAAATCGCGCACTTCGAACACCCAAGGCCGGCGCTTGAGGCGCGCCACCATCGCCGCGGCGCAAGCGGTGAAGAACTGAGGCGACGTGCCGACGATGACGTCGACGTCCCGCACCAAGGGGCTGGCCAGCGTGGCGCTGACCATGTAGCTGGCGTAGTCCAGGGTGCGCTTTACGAACCCTTCGTTCCGGGCGATGAAGCTCCAGACCCGCAGCACCTCGATCCCGTCGAGCGTCTCCCGCTGCAGCGGGCGGTTCCGATAGCCCGGGAAGACGCGCCCTTGGGGGAAGTTCGGTGCACAGGTCACCACGGTGACGCGATGGCCGAGCCGCACCCACTCGCGGGCGTGCTCGTAGGTCCGCGTGGCCGGGGCGTTGACCTCGGGCGGGAAGTTGTCGCTCAAGAAGAGGATGTGCATGGGGCGTCCCAAAGGAAACGAACGATGGCCTGGCCGTTCGCCAAGGCAACCGCTAAGCACGTCGTCGGCTCGGTCGCCCCGAAGCGGGGATGGTAGTGCGCCGACTCCAGCCGCGCGTGGCCGCGCTCGACCCGCCAGCGCACGCGCGCGCCGTCGGTGCTGGCCACGCCCTCCTGAGGCGTACCCTCGAGCCGCCAGGCCGGATGCAGCAGGAACCGCGCCTCGGCCGGCCGCGCCGGGGCGACCACGTCCTCCACCCGCAGCTCGCCGGGCCGCCAGATCCAAGCGCGCCGGTGGACCGGTGCGCCGGGCCGGTGCCGGTAACCGTCGTGGGCGCAGACGACGCGCCAGCCGCCGCGGTCGAGCGGCGTGGCGGCGAAGCCGAACGGGCGGGCCCGGCGCCCCACCCGGAAGGACGCCCACACTTCGGAGGAATCCTCGCCGTCGACGATCACGGTGCTGTGGGCCGCCGTGCCGCGCTGCCACCGGCGCTCGGGCCCCACCTCGTACGTCGAGGTGCCGCCGTTGACCACGAAGCGGCGACCGCTGATCGACAGCTCGAACGAGAGGGTATCCGCGTGGGCGTGGCCGGGCTGCTCGTCCGGGCCCACGGGCGCGCAATCGAGCAAGGCCACGGCCCCGGCGTCGCTCAGGCGCACGTAGCCGGCCTCGGGCCAATGCAGCAGCCCCGGCTCCAGCGGCGGCGCTGCTCCGAGCCCCAGGCGCTCCGCGTACGCCTCCAGCTGCGCCGGCGGCGCCACCACTCCGAAGGCCGCGTCGTTGAAGAAGGCGATTTCCCCGTCGGGGTGCGTCAGGCCGAGCAGGAAGCGGCGCATCGCCGGCAGGCGGGCGCGCCAAGTGGTCCGGGCGTGGGCCCACGCACCCACGTCGGGATAGGCGCCGGCGAGGTTCTCCAAATCGAGCAGATCGCGCAGCACCTGGGCCTGGTACATCGGGCTGCGCTCGTAGTGCGCCCCATCGGGTAGGATTTGCCGGCCGAGCTCCCGCATCAGCAGGGCCAGCCCGCGCGCCAGCCAGCGGTCGGCCTCCGGCCCGAGGAAGAACGCCCCGGCGAACACCAAGGCCACGGCGTTGGCCCAGAGGTGGTTGGCGCGCAGGTGCCGCTCGAGTCGGCGCTCCAGCCAGCGCGCCTGCACCGCCAAGCTCGCCACGGCCTCGGCCGGCAGCTCCCCTCCCCCCAGCGCCCAAGCGATCCAGTGGACGATCCGACGCGAGGTCGGGTACGGCTCCCACCCCGCGCCGCGGCCCGGTGGGTTGTCGGCCACCCAGCGCCGCAGGAGCGCCTCGTGCCAAGGGCGGCGTGCCGCGGCGCCATCGGCCAGCAGATCCTCGAAGTAGTGCTGGTGGTAGCGCCACAAGCGGGTGCGCTGGGGCCCGTCCCAGCCAACGACGTCGAGCTCGCCCTCCACGCCGTGAAAACGAAAGGTCGTCGGGCCCACCAGGCTCGGCTCGGCCGGCGGCGGCGCCACCCAGCGCCCGCGGACGGGGCGCGGCGGCGGCGGCGATGCGAGGTTCGGCCGCGGTCGGTAGAGCCGAAACCACACCCGGGCCAGGAGCTGCTCCGGCGGTAGCGAGCGCACCGTGCGCCACCAGCGCCCCCAGCTCATGGCGCCTGCGCCAGCTCGATCGTGACGCGATGGACCTCGACGATCTCGTCGAACGGAATGGGCGCGCGGCCGGTGCGCAGCGCGCTCAAGAAGGCCGCCACGGCGGCGCGCTGACCCTTGTCCTGCCGCCAGAGGCGCCGTCGCCGAACGCCCGGCCAGCCCCAACCGCGCAGGACGCGGAAGTTGTCGAGCTGCAGCACCCGCCCCCCGACGAAGGCCTCGACGCGCTCCTTCGGGAAGCCGCGGTGCCCGTTGGCCAGGTAGTGAATCGCCGCGGTCGAACCATCGGCGAAGGCGAGCTGCAACGTGGCGCAGTCGCGCGCCGGGGTCGGCAACGACCAGCGGGCCCAGCGGGCGATGGGCGCGCCGACGAGGAACCGCGCCAGGTCGACGAAGTGGCAGGCCTCGCCCAGGATGCGACCGCCGCCCACCTCGGGGTCCTGCGTCCAGTGGTCCAACGGCACGGCGCCGGCGTTGACGGTGATCACCAGCGCCTTCGGCCCGCCCACGCCGTCGAGCAGCCGCCGCATCGCCGTCACCAAGGGCGCGAACCGGCGGTTGAAGCCGACCATGAGGACCGGCGCCCGGCCCTCGGCGGCGCGTTGGCGGTAGAGGCTTTCGATGCGGCTCAGCTCGTCCAACGTCAGGCACAGAGGCTTTTCGCAATAGAGGTGTTTGCCGGTCTCCAGCGCCCGCAGCACGTAGCGGGCGTGGCTGTCGTGCCGGGTGGCGACCACCACGGCGTTCGTGGCGGGGTCGGCGAACACCCGCTCGGGGTCCGTGCTGGTCTCCTCGAAGCCGAACCGTCGCGCCGCGTGCAGCCCGGTGGCGCCGGAGCTCGAGACCACGCAGCGCAGCCGCACGCCGCCGGCGCGCAGCGCGGGCAAGAGCGCCGCCGTGGCGTAGTTGCCCGCCCCGAGCACGCCGACGCCCGGTCGGTCCCCGGCCGTCGTCGGTGCGGGCTCCACCGCGATGGTGCGCGCTTCCGGCCCGGCCGCAGGCGCGGACGCCGCATACTCTAGCAGGATCCCCAGCGACGGCTCGGCGCCGAGCACGACCTCGTAGGCCCGCGGCGCCTCGTCCAGCGGAAAGCGATGGCTGACGAGCGGATCGACCTCGAGCCGTCCCTCGGCCAGCAGGTCGAGCACGGCCTCCATGTTCCGCTGCGCCGTCCAGCGGACGAAGCCGAAGGGGTAGTCCTGCCCCTTGGCTTCGTAGAGGGGATCGTAGCGGCCGGGGCCGTAGGAGCAGGAGACCTGAAAGGTGAGCTCCTTCTCGTAGAAGTCGCTGCGGCGCAGCTCGAGCCCTGTGACCCCCACGAGCACGATCCGCCCCCGCTTGCGGCACATCTGGGCCGCCTGGTGGATCGGCTCGCTGGACGACGTCGCCGCGGCCACGAGCACCCCGTCCACCCCGCGGCCGCGCGAAAGGCGCGCCGCCGCCTCCAGCGCCGCCTCCGGTGCGGCCACCTCGGCGCCGAAGCGCTCGGCCAGCGCCCGCCGCGCCGGGTCGGGGTCGACGCCCAGCACCCGGCAGCCGTGGGCGCGCAGCAGCTGCACCCCGAGCTGCCCCAGCAGCCCGAGGCCCAGCACCACCATCGCCTCGCCCAGCGTGGGCGCCAGCAGCCGTACCCCCTGCAACGCGATCGCCCCCACCACCGCAAACGCCGCGGCGTCGTCGCTCACCCCCGGCGGCACTCGGGCGGCCAGGGTGGCGGGCACGGCCACCACCTCGGCGTGCTGCCCGTTCGACACCACCCGGTCCCCCACGGCGAATCCCACCACCCCGGCGCCCACCTCCTCCACCACCCCAACGTTCGAGTAGCCGAGCGGCAACGGCTGGTCGAGCTTGCGCTGGACCGCCTCGAGCGTGGCCCACAGGCCATCGGTGCGCGCCTTCTCCAGCACCTGCCGCACCTTCTCCGGCTGCTGGCGCGCCTTGTCCAACCACCCGGCGCGACCGAACTCGACCAGCATCCGCTCCGTGCCGGTGGAGATGAGCGAGCGCCGCGTGCGCACCAGCAGCTGCCCCCGCCCCACCGCCGGGCGCGGCACCTCGGCCACCTCGATGGCGCCGGTTTTGAGCGATTGAAGGACCTGCTTCATCGCCCTACTTCACGGCCTCGACAAGGAGGAAGGAATAAGCCAAGCGACCGGCCGAACCGACGCAGCAACCATCGCGGCCACATCCGGCGGGCCAACGCGAGCCAAGGACCGCGATGGCGCTGCCCCGCGCCGCCTAAGAGAAGATCGCCTTCCGACAGTTCGGTCCGCACCCGCACCTCCCGGAAGTCAGCGAACAGACGCCGCACCTCGGACCGGGAAAACGCCTGTGTACCGGGGCTTTCGAGATGCTGCGCGTACACGTTCCGCAACGATCGCCAAGGCCTCCCCGCCAGCAGCGCATACCGGGTCCAGAGCATAAACCCAACAAAGCTCCACTTGTGATAGAGCATGACGCGAGCAACTCCACCGGGTCGGAGCACTCGAAACACTTCCCGGACAGCAGCCGGCGTATCCGGCGTATGGTGGAGCACGCCCCAGGAATACACCACGTCGAACGATTCGTCGGGGAACGGAAGCGCCTCGGCGTCGCCCACCATCAGGCGCGCCGGAAGCCCGAACAGGGCCGAGCGCCGCCGGGTGTGATCGACGGCTCGGTCCGTGAGATCGATCCCGTACAGCTCCGCACCGGCCTCCGCGAACCGCTGGTGATCGGCACCGAGACCAACCCCGATCTCGAGCACTTTCTTTCCGCGGCAGTCCTGGAAGCGAGCGAACTCCGGGAGATACGGCTCGAGCGCGTATCGCTGCCGGGCCTGCGCCTCGTACCCCTCGCGCGTCAGCGTCGGCAAGTAGAGGTCTTCCCCGCAGGCAGCGCGATCCCAAAATTCCTGCACGGCGCGCTTGGAGTCCTTGGTGGTCGGCATAGGACCTTCTTCAGGAGAAGGAACGAGCGGGGGCCGCCGTCGTCGGTATAGGATCGAGAAACCGCCGCGCCCAGAGTTCCACGCAGAGGAGCGCGAACACGGGGTAGGCGGCGTCGATCCGCCCTGCGCGATCGGCTTCCACCAGAGAGCGCACGGCCGCGGGGTCGAACCATCCCCGGCGCCGTAGGCTATTGACCCCAAGCACGTCGTCGACCAGCTCGACGAGGTCTTGCCGTAGCCATCGCCGGAGCGGCGCCCCGAAGCCGGTCTTCGGGCGGGCGAGCACCTCGCGGGGCAGGTAGGGCGCCATGGCGCGACGGAACACCCACTTCGTCGTGCCCCGGCGCAGCTTCAGCCGCGGATCGATCCGCCCGCCCAGCTCCACCAGCTCCAGGTCGAGCAGGGGCACCCGGGTTTCCACCCCCGCCGCCATGGACATCTTGTCCGTGTAGAGAAGGTTGTGGTCGCCGAGGAAGAAACGCTGCTCCAGGGCGAGCAGCCGCTCAAGCTGCGGCGTATCGGGGGCCAGCCCGGCCAGGAAGCGGCGCAGCGGCGCGTCCGCGGGCTCGGCGATCGCGGCGGCGAACGCGTCCGTGTAGAGGCGGAACAGCTCCGATTCCAGGATCCAACGGAACACGGCCAGCAGGGCGTCGTCGGCCGGGCGCGTCAGCGTGTCGGCCACCTTGGCGAGGCGCCGCGCCCAGGCGGCCCGCTGGTCGCCGCGGCGGGCGACCGCGGCCACGAGCCGCCAAGCCGCCCGCGGCACCCATGTCAGCCGTCGCTGCCAATGGACCGCTTCGTGGCGGCGGTAGCCGGCGAAGAGGTCGTCGCCGCCGGCACCGGAGAGCAGCACCGGCACACCGTGCGCCCGGGCCAGCCGCGCAATGTAGAGCACGTTGAGCGGCGCCGGATCGCCGAGCGGTTCCTCCAATTGCTCGACCATTGCCACTACATCGCCCGCCATCCGCGCGGCGTCGACCCGCACCACCTCGAGCGGCACGCCCAGATGCGCGGCCACGCGTTGCGCGTAGGGCAGATCGTCGACGAAGCCGGCGTCCTGCCCGCCGTCCAGGGCGATGCTGAAGCAGCGCAGCCGCGGGTTCGCCCGAACGGCGCAGGCGACCACGGCGCTCGAATCGAGCCCGCCCGAAAGGAACGCCCCCACCGGCACGTCGGCCAGCAGCTGTCGTTCGACCGCGGCGCGCACGCCGTCGGCCACGGCCGCCACGGCCATCGCCGGCCGGCGCTCACGCTCGAGCGGCCGCTCGGCCGGCAAGGACGCCCAACGCCAGTGGCGCTCGATGCGACCGTCGCGCACCACCAGCGCCTCGCCAGGCCCGAGCTTGCGCACCCGCCGCAGCGGCGTCCCCTCGCCGGGGCACCAGAGGAAGGAGAGGTAGCGGTGCACCGCCGTCGGATCCACCTCGCGCAGATCGGGTCGCAGCACGAGCAGCGCGCGGATCTCGCTGGCGCAGGCGAAGACGCCGTCGTCCGCCACGTAGTACAGCGGCTTCACACCGAGCGGGTCCCGCGCCACGAACAGCCTCCGCTCGGCCCGGTCCCAGAGGGCGAAGGCAAAGATGCCGTTGAGCGCCGGCAGCATCGCCTCGCCCCGCTGGGCGTAGAGGGCGAGGAGCACCTCCGTGTCCGATCGGCTGCGGAACGTCACGCCCTGCGCCTCGCAGCCCCGGCGAAGCTCCGGAAAGTTGTAGATCTCCCCGTTGTAGACGATGCCGAAGCGCCCGGTGGGGTCGAACATCGGCTGATGGCCCGCCGGCGAGAGATCCAGGATCGACAGCCGCCGATGGCCCAGGCCCACACCCGCCGCCTCGTCGACCCACACCCCTTCGTCGTCCGGCCCGCGGTGCGCGAGCCGCCGCACTGCCTCCGCGAGCCGCCCCGGCTCTACCGCCCCCGACCACGCCACGATGCCGCACATGCGCGTCTCATCCTTCGCCGGCGCTCGACCGCCCCTGGCGGCGCAACTCCAGGTAATAGGCATCGGCGAGCAGCGGGAACCACAGGGCCTGCAGAAAGTGGTAGAGGAACGCCTCCCGGCCGTCCAGGAACCCGCCCCGTAGGAGGTAGCGATAGGCCCAGAACGCAAAGGGCCGCACCAGAAGCGGGAGCCGCTCGTAGAGGTGGTACCGCAGCCAGCGCTTCCGCTCCGCCTGGGTGCCGAAGAGCCTCGCGGGGATCTCGTGCTGCCCGTGGCCCTGGCGGCGCTTGAGCAGCTCCTCCGCCTCGCGCCGCGCATAGCGATCGTGCTTGGCGATCCACTCGGCGAGCCCCTTGCGGTCCTCGTGGATGAAGTCGTGCTCCAGCCGCCCGACCGGCCCCTCGACGATCAGGTGCTCGTTGACGCCCCGCTCCTCGCACCGCCCCTTGCCGTACCGGAAGAGACGAAGAATCCACGTGGGATAGTATCCCCGCCGAATCCAGCGGCCCATCCACAGAAGCCGCCGCTTGAGGTAGAACCCGTTCTCCTCGGGCCGATCCGCGAGCACCGCGGCGATCTCCTTCTTGAGCTCCTCCGTCAGCCACTCGTCGGCGTCGAGGAACAGCACCCACTCGGCAGCGATCGGCAGGCGTTCCAGGGCCGCGTTCCGTTGCTTGCCGTAGTTCTCGAAGGGGTGGACCATCACCTCGGCGCCGTAGCGCTTGGCGATCTCCACTGTCCGGTCGGTGCTGCCGGAATCGAACACGAACACCTGGCGCGCCCAGCCGACCACGGAGCCCAGCGCATAGGGAAGGTTGGCCTCCTCGTTGTACGTGAGGATGATCACGGCCACGTCGACGGTCATGCCTCCTCCCCCGCGCGCGCGACCATCAGGAGCTCGTCCCCCCGGCCGAGCGCCCCTTGAAGCCGGCGGACGGGCCAGGTCACCAGGCCCGCCCCGACCATGGCCAAACGATAAGGATGCTCGACGACCGGCCACCAGGACGGGACCCTGCCAATCGACGCGGCGATGCGCGGCTGGGCGTTCGGTTGGAGTCCAAGACCTGTCCGGAGCAGAGTCAGAAACCACGTCGAAAAGCTTTCGTGCGTGGAAGCTGCCGCTGGCTTGCCACGCGACGACACACCACCGGCCAGAGGTCGCAGCCCATGACATCGAATCCCGTCGCCCGTGCCGCTTGAAAAAACCGGCCGCTCCACCAGTCTCCGCAGCCCGTACGTGTCGCACACACGGCCGGCTAGTCCTCAGATAAGCGGGACCGTGCCGGACGCCGCCAACTCCGAAGTTAAGCGAGTAACTCGATCAGGCGCTGGACTAAGTCCTCTGCCAGGCAAAGCATGGAAAAAGTCGGGTTAGCGGTTCCGGCGCTCGGAAATACGGCGGTGCTAACGACCCACAGATTCTCAACGTCGCGCACGCGCAGGCCTTCGTCGACCACGCTATCGGCATCTGTCCCCATCCGGCAGACGCCCACGGTATGGTAAACGTCGTGTACCTTCGTCGCATCGACTCGTAGCGGCAAAGGGCGTAACGCCGGCAACCCTGCCCGTGCGCTCGTCCACTTGGCGAGAACGCGCTCGGCGGTTTCCTCGATCGCCCGGAGATCCTCCTCTGCAATAGACCAGGAGATCGTCGGCACGCGGCGGCCGAGGACATCGCGCTCCTCCGAGAGCACAATCCGATTCTCCGCCCTAGGGCGCTGTTCAATATCGAGCTGCAGTACGATCCGTGCATCGGCCGGAACATAGAGGGCGGAATGGAGATAACGCTCCCGCGCCACGCCCCAGAGCCCGCTGATACCCCTAAGCATCGACACGTCCGACAGGCAGGGCCGACGGCGCTCCTGGGCCGCCGCGACCAACTCCTTGGCGAGGGCGAAGGCCGGGTGGCACACGGTGTCGAAGACGAAATGGAGAAACGCCCGAGGGGCTGCGTCCGGACGGTCCCGCTCGAGGAAGCGGAAGCGCCGCATCCAACTCTTCCAGAATCGCGGCCGAAATAGGCCAACAGCCTCCGCCCGCCCCTGCTCGGGCACTTCGGCGATGGGAAGCGAGAGATGATCGGATAAGAAGCGTCCTACGCCCGCCAGCGACCCAGATAAGGAAGGGTACGTCTCGGCGATCTCCAGGAGAATCCGGGCCGACTCCAGAGCACCAGCGGCGAGTACGAACGCGTCGGCACGGATTTCCGTCTCTCTACCGCCGGGCGCACGCGCCACGACCCGTTCCAATCGGTTGTCCGCCGCTTCGGCCCGCAAGTCGCACACGCTCGCGCACGCGTGGAGCATTACGTGGACGGAGCCGCTGTCCACCGCAGGCTCTCGACGGAGTAGAAAATCCAGCCTACGATGCCGCGGCGGCAGCGCCAGATCCGCCAAAACGTCGAAGCCCGACTGCCGCAGGGTAGATAGTGCCGGCCCGCCGATCGCGCGATCGGGGTACTCCACGAAATCCACAGGTCCCCGGTACCCTAGGCGGCGGAGGACCGCGGAGCCGTACCGCTCCACGCTGAGGACGATGCGCTCCCAGATCGCGCGTTCGCTCGGCGAGGCAACCTCGGCATCGCGCCAGAGGTGCGGCACGAGCACCCCACCCCATCGCGCCGTGGTGCCACCCAGCCCGAAAAAGCGACCTACGCTCGCTCCTCGGTATTCCTCATGCGTGTAGCCGCAACGGAAGCCCTGTGCCGCAGGGTCCCTCGGCGCGGCCCCTCCCGCTTCGAGGAGCACGACGTCGAGCCCTCGAGAGGCGAGCCCAACCGCCGTATAAATTCCCGCAGCCCCGGCTCCAACGACGCACACATCAGCGGTAGTGGGTCCTACAGCTCCATCGGAAGTGATCAGGTCGACGATGCGCACCATCATCCAGTGCTTCCCGGCAGCCTTCCCAGCAGTTCGTGGAGGTGTAGTTCGCTCGACGCCGAGGTCACCACGACTCCCGTCGCGTTGCGCCGGAGAGCGGCCCCCAGGATCTCGGCAGCCGGCCGGGAATCGCCCTGCCGACGTGCCGCGCGGATGTAGCCATAGGTGAGCTGAAGGGATTGCCGGTACCGCAAGATCTGGTCCCCTTCGCGGTCGTGGAGACTGTCCCGAGTCTGGAGGACCAGCGCGAGATGCTGATCGGACTCCAGCCACGGAACGATTCGCTCCGGCTCCCCGGCCAAGCCCCAATATCGCACGCGGCCCCTCTCTCGTTCTCGCCCGAGCCATGCGAGGAACGCTTCGGTGTCCGTGGCCTCAAGGTCCGGCTCGTGGAGGAGCAACAGGTCGACGTAGTCGGTGCGGAGCCGACGAAGGCTTTCGTCCAGGCTTCGTTCGGCCATGGACACGCGCCAATCAACCCGCGGTCGCGACCAGGAGCGCACTACTTTTCCCGCGGCCTTCGCCATCCAAACGCCCGGCAGCCACGGGATGGCTCCCAACGGCGGATACAGGCCCACCTTTGTCGCCACGGTGAGGCGATCGCGCCGGCCGCGGAGGAACGCCCCTAGGTCCGCCTCCGCCAGGCCATAGCCGTAGAAGGGGGCAGTGTCAAAATGCGTCACGCCCTGCTCTACCGCGGCTGCGAGAAGCCGGCGCCGGTGTGCAGCACTGAACACGCGATGAAGCGACCCAGTACCGAACGCCACCCGCGAGAGCCGAAGGTCCGTGCCGTCGAGAAGGACGGTTTCCATACCACGGTGGCAAAGCCGATAGCAGTAGGCGCTCAGGGCCTGCTCGCCAGCAGATGGCTAAAGTCAGGCCAGGCCACGCGAAACCCGAACTGCCGAAAAAGACCCTCCAGAGCTAGGGGAGCGCTCCGGTGGCCCCGCTCGTCGAGCAGCCCGAAATGGACCTCCAAGCCTACCGTCCTTACCCGGGGGTCGGCGAGGACCTGCTTCATGCCCGAGAGAACCTCCACCTCGAAGCCTTCCACATCGATCTTGACGACGTTCGGCACGTCCACACTCCCAGAGTTGACGAGTTCGTCTCCCGACCATAGTTCGACCTTGAACCGGTCTCCCAACGGGCTATGGACGGCCCTCTCGTCCGGAAGAACGCGGCTGGTCGCGCCGCAGCGATCGGCGCCTTGTTGGAGAATGAGGGACGCATGGCGGTCCCCCAAACCGACACAGAGCGCCACGACGTTGGGCAGCAAGCTACAAGCCGCGCGCAGGCGCTCGAAGTTCACCGGACTGGGCTCGAGCGCGTACACCTTCCCTCCCGGGCCTACCCGGCGAGCGAAGTAGGTCGTGTAGTAGCCCTCGTTCGCTCCGACATCCCAGACGATGTCCCCGGCCTGGACCGACGCGAGCAGGGTCGAACGGAAATCCTTCTCGTAGTCGCCCCGCTCCCAGACACGAGCAAGGTAGCGATTTACACCGAGCTTCCGGCCCACAGTCCGGAGCGAAATCAGGAACGGGGAAGTCCAGATGCTCATCGGTTATGTGACTTTCTACCTCCTTGATTTCGCTCGGGGCAACCTGGTGGGAACTGCCTGAGACGTGAGCCTTGTCCCTCGTCAAGAGCTGTCCGCAGCAGAGTCAGAAACCACGTCGAAAAGCTTTCGTGCGTCGCCGTCCAGACCGGGACAAGCCCCGCTGCCCTCGCCGCGCGCGCAAGCGCCACAGAATCAAAGTGCGTAAGGTGGTAGGGTACGTGACAATTCCATCCGGAAAACCGGGCCTCCCACGATGCGATGTTCGGCACGGCGATGTGCACGATCCCTCCCGGGCGTAGCACCTCGCGCACGCTGCGAAGAAAGCCCACAGGGTCCTCCACATGCTCGAGCACGTGGTGCATCGCCACCACATCGAACGAGGCCCGGGGCAACCCATCGACCGACCCGCAATGCACCGGTACCCCGATCCGCTCCTCCACTCGTCGGCACACGGTTGGCGAGAGGTCGCAGCCCATGACGCCGAATCCCGCCGCCCGGGCCTGCTCCAGAAACCGGCCGCTCCCCACCCCGACCTCGAGCAACCGACCACCCCGAGCGAATTTCTGAATCGTCCGGAGATATCGGCGGTTCTTCCAGATCTGGAACCACCGCACCCAGAAGGACGTCTCCGGCTCCCACCCCTCGCCGAAGGCCTCCTCGTTCAGGGTCTTCCCCGCTCCCTGGCGGAAGAGTGCCGGGTTCACCACCAGCCCGCACCCGCCGCAGCGCAGGAGGCCGAAGCGGAAATGGGCAAAGCCTGTATTCATGCAGAGGGGACAAATCCTGACACCGTCATTCTTGGGTGATTCCCGCCTTGCCCGGCTCATGCGCACCCGAGCCTTCTCGCCAGGAAAATGACGGATCCGTCCACGGCGCATTCCACGGGCCCAATCTCAAATCCCTCGGAGCGAATGCGCTCTAGGAAAGCATCCACGTCTCCTGCAAACGCATGAACTTCACACGCGATCTTTCTCGTCATGGCGAGAATCTTCGAGCCCTTCGCGAGCAGCTCGAATTCGCTCCCTTCGATGTCGCACTTCAGAAAATCGATTCTCGCAAGGCCGGCTGTGGCTATCAGATCGTCGTCGGATAGCCACGGAGATTCGGAATAATCTGGGCTGGCCAAAGCCTCTTTCTGCTTTGGCCCCAAGCCCCCAACAGAGCACCTCAACAGTGTCACTCGATCCAGGAAACCAGGATTTTGGCCAACTGACCGTCGAAAGATCTCGTTTAGACTCTGGGACGGCTCCACGGCGACAACGCGGACTTTCGGGCCGCTCGATAGGGCGAGGTTGGTAAAATTTCCCATGTTCGCTCCAAGGTCCAAGACCACGTCGTCGGGCTCGATTCTTAGCTACCCCCCCCTCAGGTACACATCCCGGACATACATCTCCCGTATACCGCTGATCGATTGCGGGCCCCACACCAGGAACTCGCATCCGTAGGTTCGTAGGCGAACCTTCCACGGTCCAGGACCCAGAGCGCGATCGACAGGCTGCAGGTTCTTCTCGTAAAGAACCTCACGCCATGAGAACACCAATTGCCGAAGCCAGCGCAACGCGACGGACCACCCGCAAATTGCGCCCAACCCTAGAAAATCGTGCCACAGTTTCGCGAGACGAGACATGCTTGGCATGGAAGCTGCCTGCATCACCCAATCCTCACGCACGGGGGCCGCTCCCCCTGGCCGCACAGCCACCGGTACACGGACGCCATCTGGCGTGCGACCGCCTCCCACGAAAAGTCCCGGATCATCCACGCCCGCCCGCGCGCGCCCATGGCGCGGAGGACCTCCGGGGGCTGCGCCAGGGCCGTCTCCAACGCGGCCACAAGCGGGTCCACCCCGATCTCCACCCACCAGCCCGCTCCCTCCTTCTCGAGGCCACTCCAAGGCGCGCCCTTGCTGACAATCGCGGGCGTGCCCGCGGCGAGCGCCTCGGCCACTGTGACCGCGAAGTTCTCCGAACGGGTCGGCAGCACGTAAAGCTCAGCGGAGCGGTACATCCGGAGCTTCTCCTCACCATAGACCGGGCCGGGGAAGCTCACACGCTCCACACCCAGGTCCGCCGCAAGCCTCTGATACTCGGGGAGGTAGCCCCCGTCGTCCGGGCCGGCAATGATCAAGTCCCAGTCCGGAAACTTCCGCGCCACCGCCCGCCAGGCTCGCAAGAGCAGGTCGATGCCCTTTACCTTGTGGATTCGGCCCAGGTACAGGAGGCAACGTCTTGTGCCCGCCGGCGGCTTCTCGTACGGCGGGGTGTCGATCCCGTTCGGCAGCACCGCGACCGGTTGCCGGAAGCCGAGGCGCCGGATGGCTTCGTACTCGCCGTCGGCGGTCGCGTGAAAGCAATCGGCCCGCTCGAGGGTCTGGCGTTGCAAAAGCGCCCAGAAGATCCGCTTGCACAGAGCGTGGTGGTTCAGCGCCCAGTCCGACAGGGTTCCGCGCGGCGAGACGACCAGGCGCACATCGCCGACTTTCCGCGCCCAGCCCGGATAGACGTTCGGCATCATCCACAGGCCGTGGCTGTGAATCACCTCCGCCTCGCCGCTGCGCGCCTGCTCGGCGAGCCACCGCGCCATGGCCGGCGAGCGGCCGAGTTTGCGCGGGCCCCAGCCGAGCGGAAACCGCTTCACGTAGGCCGGCGCCGCCACCCCGGGGACCCAATCCAGCACCGCCAGCGTCGTCTCCACCCCGGCGGCGATCAGCGCCTCGCAAAGCTTCGGCACCGCATAGCACGGCCCCGAGAACTCGAGGCCGATGGCGGGGAGGGTGTGGAGGATCATCGACCGCTCCCGATCCCCGGAAGGGTGTGGAGGATCATCGACCGCTCCCGATCCCCGGAAGGGTGTGGAGCACCGATATGGATGAAGAAAAACATTCGCCTCGCCTTGACATGGATATCTACCGGCGCCCCGCGACAGCGTGCGACTGATTGCGACGTTCGCTGGCCGTAGCGCTCGACCCAACCGCGTCCCCCGCCCGCCCGACCGGGAGATGCCGACGTTCTTCATCCGTACGCTGTGTCGTCGCGTATCCCACGATCAGCCAGACAAAAAGGCCCATGCCTCCGGGCGACGTCAGCACTGCCTCTCCGATGTTGACGGAAACCGCCGCCATCGCCATCCATGCGGCTGCGAAAGTCGCCTGCTTGGCTATCCGCAACAGAAGGAGGCCAACGAACATCAAAAATATCGAGGTCCCCACGACTCCCGTTTCTTCCAGGAGTGCGGACAGCAAAAAGCCCTTTTCCACCGGTGCCGTCACAGGCATACCAAGCACGCGGTCATCGGCCACTCCCCCAGAAAGCCCGGGCACGGACTCGCGGCCAAAACCGATCCCAAGCCAGGGTTCGCGCCTGAAGTTCTCCCACGACTGAGCGACTACTGCTCCTCGAGAGGCGACCAGCGCGCCGGTCAAGTCCATCTCGCGATCCCACTTCAGAAAAAAGTCCAGCGCTACCTTCCTCACGGGATACACTGCCGCCGCCGTCCCTAGCAAAATGGCGATGAGGAGTGCCGCAACACCCGCTCGCGCTCTCGAAAAAAAACGGGCCCACAGCAGATGGGCCAAAAGCGCCCCCAGAGCGACTGCGATCAGCGCCGTTCTCGACTCAGTCGCGACAAGGGAAGCTCCAGTCAGCGCAACCATCGCCGCTAGGTTCCACCAAAAGCCGTGCCGGCGCCACCCGTATAGCCGCTCCAGGAGATTTCCGCCAAACCAGGCGAACGCCGGCGCCAGAAAAACTCCGTAAGCTTGTGGATGGTTGAGGAGTCCCTGAAACCCCCGCTGGTTTGTAGCGTAACCCGCGTCGCTCCAGTACAGCGGCAAGCTGCCCACGATCACCACCAGGAACACGCTCTCAAACCACGCCCGCCAATACGCCGCATCTTCGCTCCGCCGCCGAAATCCCTCAAGAATTGCCCCCACTGAACCCAAAAGCGCTGCCGCCTTGAGCACGGACACGGCAGGGCTCGGGCTCTCCAGAACCGCAGCGACGCTAGTCACTACCGCGAATGCCAACAGCCATAGACTTTCCCGTAGAACACTCCCTCCACGCTCAGCCAGGATTGCCACGGAGATCCTTATGGCAGCGCTCCCGACCACCAGCCAGCGAAGTCCAGGCGCGTAAGGGCTCAGTTCAAAAAGCACCGGGTTCAGGAAATTAAGAAGCCAGCAAACACTTAACGCTTGAATCGACTGCCGGATACCCAAGAGCGCCCACACACTTAGGCCGATGTACGTGGCCGTGTTTACGCCCGGTCCTAGAGTTTGGAGGCCAAGAAGCCCCGCAAGTCCCGCACTTTGACGCAAGCCGACCGCCCACGGACGCTGCACGCGCACATGCCCACCTGCGCGCGAGGCTGGCACACGATACGGCACTCCTATTGACATCCCTCGACGTACATCGGTTTCCGGATTACGACCGCATCTCCCCGGGCAAACAAACGCGCCACTACCGCCTCGTGTGAGAGGCATTGCCAACCTCTCGACTCGAAATAGAGAATCCCTTCGTGCGAATCCAAGCTGCACGCCGCATCGGAATCGGACATCCAATATTTCTCATAGTTGGGCTGCAGACGCTTCCACCGCAGCGACACGGGGCCCCGCTTTACAAGTCGCCAGTACAGGCGCCTGCTCAGCCGCCACGGAATTCGTATTGCGCCCCTGAACGCGATATTATCCAACAGCGGCAATAGCGCTTTCCGAATCCTCTGCTGCCACGAGAGATCCGTATAGGGGCGAACTGGCAACCCTTCGGCCGCCCATGCGCGCACGTGCCAGGCTGGCGCCAAATACAGGACGCCGCCTGGTGCCAAGACCCGCTCCAGTTCCGCAAAAGCCAGGTCTGGTGCCAACACATGTTCAAGCGTGGCGATGGTCACGATAAAGTCGAAGGATGCATCGGCGACGGGTAGCGCTTCCGCTCTGGCGCAGACCGCAGGACCGTCGATAAAAGAGCTCAGAGCCGTAAGGCTTATATCAAGCGCTAGATACCGATCGAAAAGGTGCTGCAGTTGGCCACGACCACTCCCCACCTCCAGCACCGCAGGGGACGCCGGAAGATACTTTCCTAGAATCGCTCGTATTCGCGCTTCATGTACTTCAAGCTCTCGCTCCGAATAGTCCTCCGCCTTGAAAACCGTCTCGTAAAACTCCCTCGCGTTGGCCACGTCCCCAGAGTGGCGCTCGACGGTTTCAGGCTCCGACCCCTCGTCCAGAAGAACAGGAATGCCTTCGAAGACAGGGTACTCCCGCCCACACCCTGAGCATCTCGCCGTAGCGCCATCCCACGACAGCTCACCGGCGTCCACCCGCCTCCTTAGACAGCAGGGGCACCGGAGCTTGCTCCACAGCAACGGCCCCGCATTGGCCCGAAAACGATCAGGAACTCTTGCCCGGCAGGTCATCCGGCGATCCTCCCGCTACGCCGGCGCGACGACGCCAGCTCCGAATACTTTTCAACGAAATACTCGGCCCAGCGTTCAGGCGTGTAAGCCGCCGCCAAATCCGCGCTCCGCTTGCCGAACTCGCTCAGCTCCTTTGGCGACATGGACGATACCCGCACCATCGCCGCAGCAAGGCCCGCGGCGTCCCCCGCTCGTACCACCCAACCGTTGAAACCCTCGCGCACAAGCTCCACGTGGCTTCCGCACGCATCGCTGCAAATCACGGGAAGCCCTGATGCAGCTCCCTCGAGCAAGGCCACAACCCAGCCCTCTTTGCGGCTGGGCAACACGAAGCAGCCAGAATCGGCAAGGACCGAAGGCAGCCCGCTGGGCTGTACAAAACCCAGGTCGCGTACGCCTCTCGCCGCTGAGACCAGCGGTTTGAGGCTTCCATGACCCGCGCACCAAAGCTCCCACGGTTCTGAACACAGCTCCCTATACTTGGCATAAGCCTCCAAGAGCTCTGGTACACCTTTCACATCTTCGTAACGCCCGACAAACACGAATCTGCGCGGCCATTCTCCGCGCCCGAACCATTCTCGCGCTCGCACTTCCCCAGCGGCGCGGAACTTTTTCGATGCGCCGCAATACAGTCCCCTCCACAAGCGGACGCCTCGAAACCCAAGACGTCTGGCAAACTGCTCGGCGCGCTCCCCCGGCACCCACAGGGCTGAAAACACCCTCCTCAACACCCAACCAGCGCACATCGCTCCTATCACCTGCTTAGAGTGGGCGCGCCACTGGTTGTCGATCCCTCCTACTACGACAACACCCCTACGTCTGAGGACCAAGGCCGTGCGGATGTACAACCAATCCATCCAGCCGCTGACCAGCGCCGCATCGGGATCGAATTTCCGCAGCAAGTCTTCTAGCCGACCCAAACGGTCAATATCGGTTCTGAGATAACGCGTTCCCGGTAAATCCGAATCGCAAAACGCAAAAGGGGCGCTCGCTTCCGCTGGCCAATGGACGATCAGAAGCTCAACGCCACGCGAAGCCAGCTCAGTCAGGCAGTCGACAAAGTAACCCGATAGCCGGGACCACAGCACCGCCACGCGCATCACGGCTCCATTCGGCCAACGACAAACCGCCATCCGGACCTCACAAATCCTCCCAGCGACGCCACCGCGAACCCCACGTCAGCGGGCCCCGGAACTAAATTCGCTGGGACGCGCACAAACGTCCGCACCCCACGCCAAGCTACGTAGGTGCCCGCGCAAGCGCCCAGCATCGTTCCCAAGCCCACGCCCACCAGTCCCAAATTTGGTACCGAGGCCAGTAAAAAAAACGCCGTCCCCACAGCCGAAACGACGTCGCTCAGGAGAACCGTTCCCGTCCTCCCCAACCCGCGCAAGGCCGCGCCGACCACTGTCCGGACCCCTTCTATGGCGCTCCACCCGATCAGAAGCAGGACCGTCGAGACAGCCGGGCCGAAAGCTTCGCCGAACCAGAGAGGTATGACCCATCGGGCTGTTAGAAGGAGCAAACAGGAAGAGCAAGCCATAACTAACACCGTTAATCGTATAATCCTTGCGAACTGCCCGGCGGCACGCTCTATACCGTCATGTCGCAGATCTCCGAGGACCCACGGGAACACAACGGAAGCGACGCCCTGCGGGACCACTAGGTTCGCTTCGGCAACAGTCACCGCGACAGCCAGGTATCCTAGCGAGGTGACGTCAAGGACAGTTGAGACGTACAGCTGAGCCAACCGCCCTCCCCGAACAAGCCAGTAGGGTACTGCACTCACAGCAACAGGAAGCCCGTATCTCAACATTTCCCTTACCAGCTCGGGAGCGAACCGGAAACTCCCTTTAGCCCTGCGCCATACCAACATTACCGATACGAGCCCGGCACATCCGTAGCTCGTTAAGAACCCGATCACTAAGAAGGGAACGGTCACCGAGCCCGTCACGGCCCCGTAAACCGTAACGGACATCCAGCCAAGGGCAGGAAGACCTCGAAGGACATTCCAGCCCGTCATGTCTCTCAACCCTTGGAGTACGCTGAGTGGCAGCGAACCGACAACATTCAGCACAAAAAAACCCAGCATATAAGCCGCCAACAGCCCGCCCACTGAGCCGATCGACGCGGTCAATACGAAATTTGTCACCCAGTACGCTACCAAAAGCACCGGCGTGCCCAAGATCGCGGCTAGAACTCCCGCTGTCAGCCAGGACTCCGCAGCTCTATCCGGCTCTCTTCCAACCCTATAGGCTAGCGCGTCCGGAAGGCCCAGAAGCGCCAGAGTCACACCGAATGCTCCCCACACCTGAATCGTCGCTAGCTCGCCCCGCCCCGCCGGACCCAGAGATCGGGCAAGCAGTGTGCCGGTTACAAGACCCAACGCAGAAAGGCCGAAATTGCTGATGACCGTTATCGCGACTTGATTGCGAAATGAACGCATCTTGGCCAGCCGGAATCTCCTTTAGTGGCGGCCTCAGCGAGCTCTGCGTTAGAGCATCGCTGACTCACGGCGCGCCTACTGCAGAGAACACAGAACCGCGACAGCAAAAAACTGGATCTGTCCACGCAGGCCCAACGGGCTCCCTCATTCAATCCGCGCCACACTGCATTTATGCCCGCCGTTTTGGGGTGTAACATGATTGCGACGCGGATCCGTAGACACGACAAGCCCAGCCGCGAAGGTCGCGAGCGGCACGCACGCGGGATTCTCTCCCCTCCTGGCCATCGAGCAGCCACTCGCGCACCGGCACCGAGAACCCGGTCTTCGGCCGAGCCAGGACGGTTTCCGGGAGCGGCGGCCGGGGGCTTTCGCCGAGGTCGCCCTTGGTGGGTGGAAAGCCGGCGTGGCAGAGGGCGGCCACCGTGCGCAGGACCTCCACGTCCACCAGCGGCACGCGCACCTCCAGGCCGTGGGCCATGCTCGCCCAGTCGGTGTCGCGCAAAAGTTGGCTGCGCATGTACCAAGCGGCTTCGAGGGCCGTGACGCGGAGCCGGTCGGAGCCGAGGCCCTCGATCGTCCGCCGAAGCGCAGGAAGGGTCTCGAGCCGCTCGATCCCCTCGCGGACGAAGGCGGGGTGGAACATCTCCTCGACCTCCCACGGCATGTAGAGCGCGCCGCAGGAGATCGGCGCCCGCCCAGTCGCCCCCGTACTCGAGGAGCCCGGCCCACTTGGGCGACAGGGGCGTTCGCCGAAGCAGCGGGCTCGCCACGGACCGGACGGCCCGACCGAAGCCGGGGAGCGCCGCCCACAGCCGGAGCCGGCGCACGGCCCGCGGGATCTCGCGGAAGCGCGCGTAGCCGCCGAAGAACTCGTCCCCGCCGAGCCCGGAGAGCGCTACCTTCCAGCCGGCTTCGCGGGCGGCCCGGGCAACGAAGTACGTATTGACGCCGTCGATCGAGGGCTGGTCCATGACCGCCAGGAGCGGCTCGAGGGCTCGGGCGAAGTCCTCCCGCGTGACCCAGCGCACCTGGTGGCGCAGGCCGTAGCGGCGGGCCACCTCGGCCGCAAGGGGGGTCTCGTCCAACGCGGTCCCCGCGTACTCGCGAAACCCGAGGGTGAGCGCTTCGAGCGGATCCGTGGCCGCCTCGGCGGCCAGGGCGGCGACGGTGGCCGAATCGATGCCCGAGGAGAGGAACACCCCCACGGGCACATCGGCCACGAGGTGATGGCGGACGGAGTCGAGCAAGGCGTGGCGCAGGCGCTCCCGGGCCTCGTCGGCGCTGGTCGGGGCCGGCACGCTCGGGGGTTCGCGAAGTTCCCGGGCGAGGTCGAAGAACACGAGGCTTTGCCGCTGGCCGTCCTTCGCCGCCCAGAGGGCCGTGCCCGCCGGCAGGGCGCGGATGCCGCGGTACAGGGTGAAGGGCTCGGGCACGTGCCCCCACAGGAAGAAGCCCACGTGGCCCGCGGCATCGGGCGCCGTGTCCACGCCGCCGGCAAGCAGGGGCTTGACCTGGGAGGCGAAGCGCAGCGTCCGGCCGTCGTCGGCGACGTAGAGCGGCTTGATCCCGAAGGGGTCGCGGGCGAGGAGCAGCCCTTGCCTGTTCGCATCCCACAGGGCGAAGGCGAACATGCCGCGGAGCTTCGGGAGCATAGCCGGGCCGTCGCGCCGATAGAGGGCGAGCAACACCTCAGTGTCGGACTGGGAGCGGAAGCCCACGCCCTGGGCCTCGAGCTCGCGGCGCAGCTCCCGGTAGTTGTAGATATCGCCGTTGAAGACGACGACGTTGCCGGTGGCGGGATCGACCATCGGCTGGGCGCCGGCCTCGCTGAGGTCGAGAATGGCCAGGCGCCGATGGGCCAGGACGAGGTCGCCCGCCGGGGCGGACCACAGCCCCCGACCGTCCGGCCCGCGCGAGGCCATGCACTCGCGCATGCGCACCACGGCGTCGACGTCCACCGGCGCGCCGGCGCGCTCGGCCCACGCGCCCGCGATGCCGCACATCCGCTACGCCGCCCACACCTTCCCGGGGAAGCGCGCCGCGGCGCGGCGCAGCACGCCGCGGCTGTCGATCACCAGCGGGAGCCAGGTCACCAAGGCGTCGTAGTCGACGGCGCGGTGGTGGGTGAGGACCACGGCGGCGTCGAAGGCCCGCAGGGTGGCCTCGTCCCAGGGGACGCTGGGCACGCCGGCACGATGGGGATGCTCGCGCGTGGGCGGCACGACGGGCACGTGGGGATCGTAGTACGCGACCTCGGCGCCGAGGGCCTCGAGCCGGTCCCAAACGACGAAGGTGGGCGACTCCCGGGTGTCGTCGATGTCCGGCTTGTAGGCCAAGCCCAGCAGCAGGATCCGGCTGCCCTTGACGGGCTTGCCCTGGGCGTTGAGCGCCTCGACGACGCGGCCGACCACGTACTCCGTCACGGCCGTGTTCACTTCGCCGGCCAGCTCGATGAACCGGGTGTACAGTCCGTACTCGCGCGCTTTCCACGTCAGGTAGAAGGGATCGATGGGGATGCAATGGCCGCCCAGCCCGGGGCCGGGATAGAAGGCCATGAAGCCGAAGGGCTTCGTCTTGGCGGCCTCGATCACCTCGAAGACGTCGATCCCCATGCGGTGGAAGACGATCTTCAGTTCGTTGACGAGGGCGATGTTGACGGCGCGGAAGATGTTCTCCAGGAGCTTGACCGCCTCGGCGGCGCGGCTCGAGGAGACGGGCACCACCTGGGCGACGACGGCGCCGTAGAGGGCCTCCGCCAGGCGCTGGGAGACCGGGTCGTCGGCGCCAACGACCTTGGGGATTGAGCGGGGACCGTAGTGGGGGTTGCCCGGGTCCTCGCGTTCGGGGCTGTAGGCGACGAACAGGCTCTCGCCCACGCGCAGGCCCGTGCCCTCGAGGAGCCGGGGCACCAGCAGCTCGGTGGTCGTGCCGGGATAGGTGGTCGACTCGAGCACGACGAGCTGGCCCGGGCGCAGGTGGGGCGCCAGGTCCCGCGCGGTGCGTTCGACGTAGGAGAGGTCCGGCTCGCGGTGCTTCGTCAGCGGGGTGGGCACGCAGAGCAGCAGCGCGTCCGCCTCGCCGGCGCGGGCCAGGTCGGTGGTGGCGTCGCAGCGATCCGATCCGGCCAACTCCTCCATGACGGCGGCGCCGAGGTGGCGGATGTAGGGCCGGCCGGCGCGCAGGGCCTCGACCTTGGCGGGGTCGATGTCGAAGCCCAGCACGGGGAAACCGGCTTGGTGGAAGGCGTGGAGCAGGGGCAAGCCGACGTAGCCCAAGCCGACGACGCCGACGCAGGCGGTGCGCTCGGCGATGCGCCGTTCGAGCACGGCGGCGGGCGATTGCGTGATCGGTGCGCTGGCCATTCGTTGCCGGTGGCGATGCGGGCGCGGGGCACGCAAGCGGCGGACCGGCGGCGAGCGGTCCGCGCCCGGGCAGGAAAAGGAACGACCGAAGCGCGGCGCGTCAAGGTGCGCGCCGGGGTCCGACCCACGCCGTGCGGGAGCTCGCTGGGGCGGGCGTGCCCCAGATCGCCCCGGCCGGGGGGCAGCGCGCCGGCGTCATGGGGGCAAGGGCGGGCGCTATCCGGCCAGGGCGCGGGCGAGGGCGTCGGCCACGCGGTCCTGCGTAGCCTCGGGGATGCCGGGCCACAGCGGCAGGGAGAGGACCTCGGCGGCGGCGCGGTCGGCGGCCGGGGCGTGGGCGCCGAGGGCGCGGAAGGGCGGCAGCCGGTGCAGCGGGGTGGGGTAGTAGACCATCGTAGCGATGCCGTCGGCTGCCAGCGCTTGGCGCACGGCGTCGCGCCGGCCGTCGAGGATGCGCACCGTGTATTGGTGGACCACGTGCTCCTCGTCGATCGTGGGCAGGACGACGCCCGGCAGGTCGGCCAGGCGGGCGTGGTAGCCGGCGGCGGCGGCGCGCCGCTCGGCGTTCCAGCGGTCGACGTGGGGGAGTTTGACGCGCAGCAGGGCGGCTTGGAGCGCGTCGAGGCGCGAGTTGTAGCCGAGCGTCTCGTGGGCGTAGCGGTCGCGGCCGGCGCCGTGGGCGCGCAGGGCGCGGGCGCGGTCGGCCACTGCGGGGTCGGCGGTCACCAGGAGGCCGCCGTCGCCGAAGCCGCCCAGGTTCTTGGTGGGATAGAAGGAGAAGGCGCCGGCGTCGCCCCAGGTGCCCAGGGCGCGGCCGCGGTGGCGGGCGCCGAAGGCCTGGGCGACGTCCTCGAGGACGCGCAGGCCGTGGGCCTGCGCGAACGCGAGAAGCGGTTCCATCGGCACGGGACGCCCGTAGAGGTGGACGGGCACCACGGCGCGGGTGCGAGGCGTCCGCGCGGTCTCCAACCGGTCGAGGTCGAGCAGGAAGCTCGCCGGATCGATGTCGACGAACACGGGCCTGGCGCCCACCAGGGCGATCGCCTCGGCGGTGGCGAAGAAGGTGAAGGGGGTGGTGAGGACCTCGTCGCCGGGGCCGATGCCCAGGGCGCGCAGGCCGATCACCAGGGCATCGGTGCCGGAGTTGACGGCCACGGCGTAGGGAGCGCCGAGGTAGGCGGCCACCTCCTGTTCGAAGGCCTCGACCTCGGGCCCGAGGATGTACTGGCCCGAGCGCAGGACACGACGCGCGGCCTCCTCGAGCGCCGGGCCGAGCGCGGCCAGCTGCCCGCGCAGCTCGAGCATGGGGATGGGGTCGGCGGTGGTGGCGGTCCCGTTCACGGAGCCCTCCCGGTGGCCGGCGGGAAGGTAGAGGCGCGGCCGCGGGCGAACAAGGGCCGACCGCGCCGCAGGGCCCGGCGCACCCGGCGCAGCTGCCGCGCCCAGGGAACGACGGGCGGGGGGGCCTCGGGGCCGAAGCGGCGAGGGAGGTAGGCGCGCACCAGGCGGAGCGCGGGCGCCCAGCCGGGCGGGCGGGCGGCGCGCAGCCAGGCGGCCATCGCTCCCGGAGTCCGCGGCGGCCGCCACCCGGCGCGCTCGTAGAGGCGGTGCAACGCGCGGTAGGCGCGGCTGGCCTCGCGGCGGGCGCGGTCGGTCGTGGCCCGACGCGGGGTCGGGCGGCGGCGCCCGAGCCGGCGGGCGCCCAGCAGCAGCGCGGCCAGGGCGACCGCCCCGGCCGCCAGGGCGGCGCCGCGGCGATCGAGCCGCGGCGGCGCGGGCACGCGCGGCCCGCGCGGCAGCGCCCGGGCCAGCGCACCGAAGACGGCCCACTGGCGGTCGAGGTTGTACTGAAGGACCCACCGGTACCACCGGAACTGGAGGCCGTCCCACCACAGGCGCAGCGGCCCCACGCGAGCGGCGGCGCCGGCCCCGCCCTCGCCCGCCGCGGCGGCGCTCGGGGTGGCGTCGAAGGGCACCCAACCGTAGCCGGGGAACCAGATCTCGACCCACGAGTGCGCGTCGTTTTGCGTCACGACGACGTAGTTCCCGAGGGGATTCCACTGGCCGCCGAGGAAGCCGTTCACGTTGCGGGCCGGAACGCCCACGCTGCGGAGCAGGACGGCCAGCGCCGTGGAGAAGTATTCGCAGTGGCCGGCGCGGCGGCGGAAGAGGAAGGCCTCCAGGGTGGCGTCCGCGGGGCGGTCGGGCAGCTGGCGGGTGTAGCGGAAGGCCGAGCGAAGGTAGCGGACGACCGCGGCCACCGTGTCGTAGCGGCTCGGCGCGCCGGCCACCAAGCGGCGGGCCAGGGCGGGCACGGCCGGGTCCAACGGTGGCAGCTGCAGGTACTCGGGCCACCGGCGGTCTTCCCGCGGGGCGCGGCGCAGGGCAACGGGCGACGGCGGGCGCAGGGAGGTGGCGCTGTAGACCGGGACGTCGCCGCCCCAGTAGGTGAGGTCGCCGGAGGGGAACGCAACGGGTCGGATGGCGGTGCGCGGTTGGAGCGCCACCACGGGATGGAGGACGAACAGCACCCGCGGGCCCAGGGCCGTACCCACGACGGTGTAGCGACGCGGCGGGCCGGGCCAGGTCCAGCGGTAGAGCTCGGGGCTGCCGGCGGCGTCCGGCGAGACGGCGCGGCTGCGCCGCCAGCGCACGCCGTCGAAGTGGTCGTAGGAGCGACCGCGCCAGAGGAGGGCGCCCAGGTCCGGCGGCGGCCCGTCGGGAAACTCGACGCGCAGCACGATGGCGGGGTTGTCCTCGATGCGGGCGCCGTGCTCGGACAGGGACACTTCTTCCCGGAAGCCGGCCAGCGTCAGCGCGCGGCTGCGCAGCACCGGTCCGCCCCAGGCCTGGGGCAGCCGGGGAAAGAAGAGGAACACGACCACGCTGCTGAGCAGCAGCAGCGTCGACAGGGCGCCGGCGGCCACCAAGTCGCGGCGGGGCAACGGCAGTCGCGCCACCTGGTGCCGTTCGGCTTGGCGTCGCACATGGCCCACCAGGAGCGCCAGCGTGCCGAGCACGAGGTAGGCGGCGAACGCCGCGGCGAACAGCAACCCCGGGGTGTAGGCCGTGGCGGCCAACAGGACGGCGAAGGAGAGCCCGTAGAGCCGGAGGTCGTTGCGGGCCTCCAGGGGGCGCAGCGCCTCGTGGGCGAGGAGCAGCAGCACGAGGGTCTGCATGGCCGGCAGGAAGTCCATCCCGGCGCGCAGGAGGAGGGCCGCGTAGGTGAGCAGGCCCAGGGCGGCGGCCAGGACGACGCCGTCCAGCGGGCGGCTCAGGGTGGGCGGCAGCGGGCGCGCCCAGGCGATCGCCAGGGCCAGGGCGGTCAGCCCGACGGGGGCGCCGGGCCTCGGGAGGGCGCTGGCGTAGGCCAGCAGGGCGGCGGCGCCCAGCAGCACGGCCAGGCGGCGGTGCAGGCGGGCCAGGTTCATGGGGCCAGCGGGGCGGGCCACCCCGGCGCCGGGCCGGCGGTCGAGACCAGCAGCCCCCCGCCGCCGGGGGGCGGCGGCGGGGGCGGGGACGCGCCCAGCTCGAGGCGCGCGAGGGCGTCGAGAAGGGCGGTGCGCTGGGCCTCGCCCGGGGCCGGGGGCAGGGTGCGGTGCGGCAGCCGGAGCCCGACGGCGCGGCCACGGGTCAGCCAATGGACGGCCAGGGACGCCGCCAGCTCGATGGCCGCCTCGGCGCGCTCGGGGTCGGGGCCGGGCCACAGCCCGAGCCACAGCGGGGCCTCGCCCTCCGGGTCGTACTCCCGCACCACCGGGCGGCCGCGCCGAGCGGTGGAGCGCCAATGGACGTCGCGCACGTCGTCGCCGGGCCGGTAGTCCCGCAGGGCTCGGAACTCGCCCCTCGTCGCCCGCCCGGCGCGGGCGGCCGTGGGGGTCGGGCGATGCCCGGCCACGGCGGCCGCGTCGCGGGGCAGGGGCCGATCGTACCGGGGCCAGACGAGCACCTCCTGGGGTGCCCGGAACCGCAACTCCTTGACGAACAATCCGAACGGAAACGCGGTCGCGACGACGAGCTCCTCGAGTCGGACCACCCCGCGGCGCGGCCAGGTGCGCACCAGCGTCGCGACGGTGGCGGTGCCGGGCGCCAGGTACGCCACGAAGGCGCGCGCCGGATGATCGCGTTCGCCGATCTCCAGCACGTAGCTCGGCCAGCGGCGATGGACGTTGCGCACCCGGTAGCCGACCCGAGCCGGGCGCCCGGCGACGGCCCGGACCGGCTCGCGTTCGACCTGCACGCCGCGCAGGACGGCTTCGGAGAGCACCCCGCTCAGCCCGATGAGGCCCAGCACGGCGCCGAGCAGCAGGTAGAGCAGGTTGTTGCCGGTGGGCAGCGCCGCCAATCCGAGGCCCACCGCCACGAGGGCCAACGTCCAGCCCGAACGGGTCACGCGCAAGCGGCGGGGCGGCTGGGGCCGCAGGCGCATGGCGCGGGGTTACAGCGGTACGGGCACGGCGTCGGCCAGCTCGTCCAGGACGAGATCGACGTCGAGCGTCGGGTCGGCCGGCAGCAGGCGGTGCCCCAGCGCGGGCCCCAGCAGGGCGCGCACGTCGTCGGGCAGGACGTAGGTGCGCCCCTGCACCCAGGCCAACGCCCGGGCGGCGTGGTGCAGGGCGATGGCGGCGCGGGTGCTCGCGCCCAGGCGCAGGCGCGGGTCCGATCGCGTGGCCCGCACCACGGCCAGCAAGTAGTCGAGCACGGACGGGTCCACGTGGACGGCGTCGACGGCGGCCTGCAGCGCCGCCAGGCCGCCCGGGCCGAGCAGCGGTCGCATCCGCTCCACCGGATCGTCGCCGGGGCGCAGGGCGGCCACCAGCTCGCGCTCCGCCTCGGCCTCGGGGTAGCCCAGGCGCAACCGCAGCAGGAAGCGATCGAGCTGGCTTTCCGGCAGCGGGTAGGTGCCGTGGTGCTCCAGCGGGTTTTGCGTGGCCAGCACGAGGAAGGGTTGGGGCAGGGGCAGGGTGCGATCGTCGATCGTCACCTTGCCCTCCTGCATGGCTTCGAGCAGCGCGCTCTGGGTGCGCGGCGGGGCGCGGTTGATCTCGTCGGCCAGGAGGAGCTGCGCGAAGATGGGGCCGGGCCGCGTTTCGAAGGCCCCGGTGCGCGGGTCGTACACGCTGACGCCGAGGATGTCCGAGGGCAGCAGGTCGGCGGTGAACTGGATGCGCCGGAATTGCAAGCCAAGCGCGGCGGCCAGGGCGCGCGCGAGGGTGGTTTTGCCGACGCCGGGGACGTCCTCCAGCAGCAGGTGACCGCGCGCCAGCACGCCGGCCAAGGCGAGCTCGACGGTGCGGCGGGGGCCGCGAAAGACACCGGCCACCGCGTCGACCAGGGCGGCCGGAGCGGGCAGGTCGACGTCGTGGAGCGGGGCCACGGGGCGATGGGACATGGCGGCGCGCGCCGACGGCAAGCGCAAGGCGCATACCCCGCGCCGGGGGCGCAGGTGCCCTTTCCCGGCCGCGACCGCCGGGGTAGATTGGCGCCATGCGCTTCCCCTCGCCCACCGCCGTGCCCCCGACGCGTTGGCTCGCCGATCCGGCGCTGCGGCTGGAGCTCGACCTCGACGCTCACCGGCTCAGCGGCGTGGGGCTGGGCGATCCCATCGGCGCGCTGGCCGGGCTGGGCCCGCCGGAGGCCTGGTCCTGGTGGCGGGCGGAGGTGCTGCGCTACCCCGAGCACGGGCTGGAGATCGGCACGGAGGCGGGTCGGGTGGCCTACCTGCTGCTCGTCTGGGTCGATCCGTTCCGGCCGGGGTGGCGACCCTTCTGCGGGCGCATTCGCCGCCGCGGGCGGGACGTGCCGCTGGGGCGTTGCACGTCGGAGGCGACGGCGGTGGCCTACCTGGGTCGACCCTACTGGCGTCACGCCGACGACGAAGGGGTGCGGTTGTTCTACGAGTTCGGCCCGGTGGAGTGGCAGCTGCAGTTCCAGCCAGACGGATCCCTGGGATGGTTTTGGATCGCGCCGCCGTTGCTGGCCGATCCGCGTCAGCGCCGCCTCTACGGCGTGGATCGACCGTGGCCGCCACGCTGAGCCCGGAGGCGCGACGGCCTCCGGGTCGGTGGGCGCGCTTCGCGGCGGGCGCGCTGGCGGTGCTGCTCGGGCTGGGGCTGTTCTGGGCGCGGCGGGCGACGGCGCCGCCCGTGGTGGGCTTGCCGCCGGTGCGCGCCGTGGCCGTCGAGGTCGACACCCTGCTGCTCGGCGGCTACGCGCGCGGCTCCTTCCGGGACGCGCTGCGGACGCTGGCCGGCGATTTGTCGCCGGCCGAGCGGGCGCTCGTCGGCCAGCACCTGGACAAGATCTTCGCGGGCGTGCTGCCGGAACTGGGTCTGGGCGAAGCCGGCCGGCTGCGGCTGGTGTACGAGCGGGTGCGCCGGCCCGACGGCAGCGTGCGAGCGGTGCGGGTGCTGGCGGCCGAAGCGGCGGTGCGCGGCCGGGTGTACACGGCCTTCTTCTTCGAGCACGGCGGTCGACCGGGCTACTACGACGCCTGGGGCCGCTCGCTCGACCCCAACGAGTGGGCTCGGCCGCTCGATCGTTGGCGGATCAGCTCGCCGTTCGCCGTGGCTCGGCTGCACCCCATCCTGCGCCGGCTGCTGCCGCACCGCGGTCTCGACCTGGCGGCGCCGGCGGGCACCCCGGTGCGCGCCGCCGCCGACGGCACGGTCAGCCGGGCCGGGTGGGCCGGCGGCTACGGTCTGCTGGTGGAGGTGCAGCACGCCAACGGGTACAGCACGCGCTACGCGCACCTCGGGTCCGTGGCCGTGGGGCCGGGGACGCTGGTACGCAGGGGCGACGTGCTTGGCGCGGTGGGCCGCACCGGGTTGGCCACCGGGCCGCATCTCCACTTCGAGGTGCGCCGCGACGGGTTGCCAATCGACCCGATGGCGCTCGATCCGGAGAACGCACCGGCGCTCGACCTGGGGCTCGATCGCGCCTGGCGCATGCGGCGCCAGGCGTTGGCCGATCTCCTGGCCCGGGCGCCGACAGTGGTCGCCCAGGGTCTCTAGCCGGTCCGGCGCGCGGTCGCCGCCTCCCACGCCAGCCACGCGGCCTTGCGCTCCGGCCCGGCGGCGAACCCGCCGACCCCGCCGCCGCGCGGCACCACCCGGTGGCAGGGCACGAGCAGCAGGAAGGGGTTGGCCGCCAGGGCGCGGCCGACGGCGCGCGCGGCGCCGGGGCGGCCGAGCGCGGCGGCCAGCTCGGCGTAGGTGCGACGCGCGCCGAAGGGAATGCCGCGGGCGGCGGCCCAGACGCGCCGCTGCCACGGAGTGCCGACGGGCGCCAGCGGCAGGGCGGCCGCCGGGCTCGGGTCGCCGGCGGCGAGCGCGGCGAACGCCGCCGCCAGGCGCGCACCCAGGGGGCAGGGCCCGGGCGCGTCGTCGAGCGTCGCGCTCGGGTCCGCGACGGTGACCTCCTGGACCGCGCGGCCGTCGCAGCGCACCCGCACCTCGCCCCAGGGGCCGCGCAGCGCATGCGCGTGCGTGGTCATCGCGGCTCCTCCCGGGCCAAGCGCAGGGCGGCGCGGACCAGGCCGCTCAGGGTCAGAAGGTCCGTCTCGCCGTCCGGGCGGTTCCAGGTGGCCACCACGCAGACGCGCCGGCCGTCGGGGGCCACGGCGTAGGTGCTCAGGTTCAGCACCCCGGGCTCGGAGCCGCCCTTGAAGGCCACGCGCCGCCACTCCCGTCGGTCGGCCACGCCGGGGTTGACGGCGAAGACGGGCAGCGTGTCGAGGCGCTCCAGCAAGCCGCACAGCTCGCGGGCGGTGAAGAACCACTCCACGTCGATGGCCCGTGGGGCGCCGGCGAAGATCGACGGCGCGGGCAGCGGGCGCGCGGCCAAGGCGGGCAGCAGGGCGCGCCGACCGGCGAGGTCCGCGGCGCGGTAGCGGGCCCACAGGTCGGCGGCGGTCGGGTCCTTGAGGACGAACGCCTCCCGGGTAGCGAGGAAGGGCCGGTTGTAGGGCGCGTAGCGCTCGACCGCGGCGCGGCCCACCAAGGCCAGCAGGGCGTCGGCGGCCGTGTTGTCGCTGACGGCGATCATCAGGGTGGCCAGGGTGGCCAGCGTCAGCGGGGTGCCGTCGGGCCAGTCCTGCAGGAGGCCGGAGGGCAGGCTCTTCCACTCGGGCCGCAGGGCGACCACGTCGCTCCAGCGGCGGCGGCCGTTGGCGATCTCGTCGGCGAGGGCAGCGAGGATGGCGAGCTTGAAGGCCGAGCCGACGGCGCGAGGGCTGTCGGCGGCCAGGGCCAGGCGGTCGCGCCCGTCGACGCGCACCAGAACGGCCGCCCGCCCGGGCAGGGCACGCGCGGCTGAATCGATCTGGGCCCACGTGCGCAGCGCCGGCCGTGGCGGTTGGAACAGCAGCCCCGCCAGCCGGCCGGTGGCATCCAGGCGCACGAGCGCGGGCACCTCGCCGCGCTCCAGTTCGAGCACGTAGCGCCCGGGCTCGCCGCTCGGCCGCACACGCCGCAACGGGCCGAGTTGGCGCGTCAGTTGATCGACGATCGCCTGGAGCTGCGCGGCCGGCACCTGCTGGGCGAAACTCGGCGCCAGGGCGTCGGGGCGGACCGGTGCGCGGAACAGCCGTGCCAGGGCGGCGGTGTCGGCGTCGAGGGCGGGGCTTTGCGCCGTCCCCGGCCCGGTCACCAACGCCGCCAGCAGCGCCCCGACGGAAAGCGTCCGCATGGGCGGGAAGCTAGGGGCCGCCTCGAACCATGTCCAGCTCCGTGGGGCACCGGCGCGGCGCCGGCACCCAGACGAGCGGGCCGCGCACGCCGGGCACGCCCAGACGCGTCCGGCCCACCTCGACGGGCCGGACGAGCACGAGGTCGGTCGCGGTCGATCGCCCCGCCCGCAGCGCGAGAACGCGGCCGTCCGGACTCCAAACGGGGACGTCCTCGGCGCTGTCCTCCGGGGTGAGGCGGCGTTCGGCGCCGCGGGCCAGATCGACCAGCCAAACCCGGGGGCCCGAGGGGGTCCGCTCCACGTAGGCCAACCGCCGGCCGTCGGGGCTCCAAGCCGGCGCGTCTTCCGCCACCGTGAGCGGGCGCGGGCGACGGGACAGACGGCGCAGCCCCGTGCCGTCGGGCCGCACCAGGTAGAGCCGCGGGGCGCCGTCGCGGTCGCTCCGAAAGACGATCAAGTCGCCCCGAGGCGACCAGCGCGGCGCGTAGCTGTCGCGACCGAGGAAGGTCAACCGGCGAGGCGATCCCCCCGTCAGCGGCAGCCGGTACACTTCCAAGTGCCCCGGGCGGCTGGAGGCGAAGGCCACCGCGCGGCCGTCCGGCGCCACCGTGGGGTCGAAGGCGCCGCCCGGCTCGACGGTCAGGCGGCGCACCGGCCCGCCCGGGCGGACGAGGTAGAGGTCGGCGAAGCTCGCCCAGCTGGCCGCCACCACCGCGCCCGAGCCGTCCGGCAACGGGGCGGGCTCGCCCACCCGAGCGGCGGGAGGGCCCACGGGCGTCCCCCGGCCGCCGGGCAGCGGTTGCCAGACGAGCCGCGCCTGGGGCGGCGTCGCGCCCGTGGTCACCGCCCAGAGCCCGCGCCCGCAGGGATCGGCCGCCGCCGGCCACTCCGCCTCGGGGCGGGCGGACAGGCGCCAGCGCCGCCCATCCGGGCGGACGGCCAGGAGGTCGGCCCCGCCGCGGCCAGCCACCGCCACGACCAACACGCCGGGCAGGTGCGCCCGCTCCCCGGGCGTCAGCCCGCCGCGGCAGGCGGCCAGCACCGTCGCGGTCGCCGCGGCCAGCGCCCGCAGGCGTGGGGCACGCCCCGCCCCCATTCGCTCACCCCGTACGCAGCGGATCGGTGTGTCGGCGGCCAGGTCCCGCGGGGCGGATAGCAAAGTTTGGGCCGCGGCTCGTACCGTGACCCGCAAAGATTTGTCGCCTCGAGCGATCCGATGGTGCGAATGGGGCGAAACGCGAGCCGTAGCGGCCGCGAACGTGCACAAATTTGGTGCACGCGCTTCGCCCCCGCCGTCGGTCTACCGCGTCGGGCCGCGCGGGACCGCCGCCGGGCAGACCAACGTCGGCCACGCCACGCCGAGCTGATCGAGGTATGTTCGGTAGCGGCGCGGGTTGTAGCGCAGGGTCGCCAGCTGCGGCCGAAAGCGCGCCATGCGCTCGGCGTTCAGGTGCGTGGGCGGCGGCGTGCCCGGTGGGATCAGGCTTTGCCAGCGGTACTGGCGGGTCTGCACCTCGCGGAAATGACGCCAAGCCGCCGCCACCAGGGCGGGGTCGGTGAAGACGTCCAGGGCCGTGCGGGCGATCACCTGGGCCCCCGCCAACGCGCCCTTGTGGGCGATCGGGGTGGCCATGGCGATGGCGGCGCTCCAGTGATGGGCGATCGTGCCGGGAATGTTCGCCGGGTAGCGCAGGCGCACGGTGGGCACGTTCCAGGAGACTTCGCCGATGTCGTCGCTGCCGCCGCCCATCCCTTGCTGGGCCTCTTCCAGGACGGTGTCGAGCCGGGTGCGCAGCCCCGGGGTGCTGTCGTGCCCCAGGGCGCGTTGGACCGCGCGGGCGAAGGCCTGGTCGGCGCTGTCCCACCGCGGTAGGCCGACGGCAAGGATGTGGCGATGCATCGCCTCGGCCAACGGTTGGTTGTAGGTTTGCGGCCAGGAGGCCCCCAGGACGCGCTGGCGCACCGTGGTCGAAGTCATCAGCGCGGCCGCCTGGGCCAGGGTGTCGCCCAGGGCGTGCAGCGCCCGGATGTGCGGGTAATCGAGCTCACGGAAGTAGTACCAGACGGACGCCTCGCTGGGCACGACGTTGGGCTGGCTGCCGCCGTTGACGATCACGTAGTGGGAGCGCTGCTGCAGACGCAGGTGCTCGCGGCGGAAGTTCCAGCCGACGTCCATGAGCTCGACGGCGTCGAGCGCGCTGCGACCGGCCCAGGGAGAACCGGCGGCGTGCGCGCTCTGACCGGTGAACGTGTACAGCGTGGAGACGAGCCCGGTGCCGGTGACGCCGTAGGTGGTGCGCAGGTCGCTGTCGACGTGGGTTGAGAGCACCACGTCGACGTCGCGGAAGAGACCGGCGTTGACCATGTACGTGCGGCTGGCCACCAACTCCTCGGCCACGCCCGGGATGACGCGGATTTCACCCGGCAGCCGATGGCGCTGGAGCACGCGCTTGACGGCGATGGCTGCCACGACGTCGACGGCCGGGGCGCTGTTGTGCCCCTCGCCGTGGCCCGGGCCGCCCGGCACGAGCTCCCGCCGGCAGGGCAGCCCGGGCACCTGCGAGGTTTCCGGCAATCCATCGATGTCGCCCATGATGACGACCACGGGTTTGCCCTGCCCCCAGCGGGCGATGTAGCAGGTCGGCATCCCGGCGCAGCCCCGTTCGACGCGGAAGCCCTCGCGGGCGAGCAGGCCCGTGAGGTAGTCCACCGTCCAGGTTTCCTGGAAGCCGAGCTCGGCGAAGCTGAAGACCATGTCGTTGATCTCTTGGACGAGCTTCGCCATCCCGAGCACTTCCTGCTGGACTTCGCGGAGCACCGTCTCCCGATCGAGGGGCGCGCGGGGTTGCGCCGCCAACGGGACCGCCAGGGCGAGGGCGGCCGCGGCCGGGCCGCCAAGGGAACGGAACAGGCGCATCCGAGCCTCCGGCTGCAAGGGTTCCGGCACGCGAGCAAGGGAGGGCGGCCGCGGGCCCGGCGCAAGGGGCCCCTAGCGCCGGGCGAGGGGGAAGGCTAGGCTGAAGGAGGGGCGAGCGGCCCCCGGGAGCCCACCATGCGGTCCCTCGTGTTTTGGTTGTACGTGGCCCTGATCGCCGGGCCGGTGGCGGTGGTGGGCGTGTTGGTGGTGGCCGGTCTCTTCTGGTTCGGGCTGCGGGCGTGCTTGGAGGATCCGCTCGAGACGCTGCTGCGGCAGCTAACGCGCGAGGGCGAGGAGCTGTTGGCGCGCGAGCGCGAGGAGTGGCAGGGCTGGAGCGGCTAGCGGGCGCTAGAGGCCCAGGGCGCGCCAGCGGGCGTCGAGGGCGGCCAGGCGCGGGGCGATGCGCTCCCGCCATTCCGGCAGGACGTAGATGCCGTCGCTGGGCGGCAGCGGGCGGACGTCCGGGAGGGGGTGCTCCGGGAGGGCGGTGGCCACGGCGGCCCGCAGGGCGTCGCGGGTGGCGCGCATTCGGGCTACGAACGCCGTGTGCGGCGCGGCGAGGGGGCTCATCGTTTGCGCGCTGGGATGGTAGAGCCAGAGCCACGGCGGCAGCGGGGCGTCCGTGCGCGCGGCCCAGCTGCGCCGGAAGGCCGCGTCCTGGAAGGCGGGCGGCCAGGGCGTCAGGCGGCCGCGCGTCAACCCGGCGGCGGCGAGGTGCCCCAGGGTGGGCAGCCGCGGCAGGGCGGCCCCGGCGGCGGCGAGGGCGCGCAGGGCGACGTTGCCCAGGGCGACGATCAGGCGGGGCTGGCAAGCCAGCAGCGTGTCGCGCAGCAGGGCGACGCTCGAGGGGTAGCGGCCCACCGGCGCCAGGATCTCGGCGGCCGTGGGCTCACCGCCGCCCCGGGCGGGCAGACGGTTGTAGGCCGCCACCAGAAAGACCCCGTTGCGGTGCAACCCGACCGAGCCGAGCAGGACCTCGAGGTTCGCGCCGGCCACGTCGCCGCCGAACGGGATGCGGGTGCCGTGCGCGCCCAGCGGCCCGCGGCCGCGCCCGCCGGCGTTGCCGGGGGCGGCGCCGACGAAGACCACCGGCACCGGGTGCCACGGGCCGTTGCGGCGGGACCAGACCAGGGGAGGCAACGGCGTGCCGTCCGGCGCGCGGCAGGGCGCGTGCAACCACTCGTCCTCGTGGCACGTGGCGTGATCCGCGTGCGCGGCGCGGAAAATGGCACGGAAGGCGTCCTCGCCTGGGGGCAGCATGGCGACACGGGCGGATAGCACGATTCAGGCCGCGACGGTTCGACCGCGGGGGGCGGCGGTCCGCAAGTGGATGTGGCGGCGGCTGTGGCAGCCGCCCCCGCCCGACGACCCCGCCGGGCTCCCCCAGCCCGCGCTCTTTGATCCGGCCGCCTTCCGATCCGGCGACGCGCTCGTGTGGGTGGGGCACGCCACCGTGCTGCTGCACCTGGGCGGGCGGGTGTGGCTGACGGATCCGGTGTGGCGGCGGCGCGTGGGCCCCCTGCCGGGGCTGGGGCCCGAGCGCCGCACGCCCCCCGGGGTGCCGTGGGCGGCGCTGCCGCCGGTCGACCGGATCCTGCTCTCCCACGATCACTACGATCACCTCGACGCGCCGGCCTTGCGTCGGCTGGCTCGGCGCTTCGGACCGCGGTTGGTGGTCGTGGCTCCACCGGGGTACCGGCGCTGGCTGGCGCGGCGAGGGTTGCCGCGCGTCGTCGAACTCGCCTGGGGCCAGGCATGGGACGACCCGCCGGCGCGGGTGCGCGCCTGGCCGGCGCAGCACTGGACGCGCCGCGGCCCCTGCGACACGAACCGCCGCGGCTGGTCCGCCTGGGGGTTGGAGGTGGCCGGCCGCAAGGTCTTTTTCGCCGGCGACACGGGCTACGGGCCGCACCTGGCCGCCATCGGCGGCGCTTGGGGCCCGGTCGACGTGGCCCTGTTGCCCATTGGCGCCTACGCCCCGCGCGAGGTGATGGCGCCGGTGCACCTCGACCCCGAGGAGGCCGTTCGGGCCTACCTCGACCTGGGGGGGCGTGGGGCGTTGGTGCCCATCCATTGGGGCACGTTCCGCCTGAGCGACGAACCGCTCGACGAGCCCCCACGGCGACTTGCGGCCGCCTGGCAGGCCGCCGGCCTGCCGCCGGAGCGGTTGTGGCGGCTGCGCCCGGGCGAGGTGCGGCGGCTGGGCTAGGCGGCGGCGCGAGCGCGGCGGCGCAGCTCGAGCAGCAGGTTCTGCAGGTCCGCCGGCGAGACGCCCGGAATGCGGGCCGCCTGGCCCAGCGTCGCGGGCCGCACCCGGGCGAGTTTCTGTCGCGCCTCCGTGGAGAGGCTTCGCAGCTCCTCGTACGGCAAGTCGGGCGGCAACGCAACGTGCTCCTGGCGGCGCAGCGCCTCGGCGCGCTCGCGCTCGCGCGCCAGGTACCCGGCGTAGCGCACCTCCGTCTCCACGCTCAGCGCCTCGGCCGCTTCGTCGGCGTCGAGGTCGCCCAGCAGCGGGGCGACGTCCTCCCAGCGCACCTCGGGCCGACGCAACAGCGCGGCCGGGGTGGTGGGCTCGGCCACCGGCGCGCCGCCGCGCGTCGCCAGCACGGGGTTGACCTCCGGTGGGGCCAGTCGCGTCGTCTCCAGCCGCTGGCGCAGGCGCTCGCGGGCGGCCAAGCGCCGTTCCAGCGTCCGGCGCTCGTCCGCTGTCAGCAAGCCGAGCCGCTCGGCCACCGGCCCCAGCCGCGCCAAGGCGTTGTCCTGCCGCAGCAGCAAGCGGAACTCGGCCCGCGACGTGAACAGCCGGTACGGCTCGTCCGTGCCCTTGGTCACCAGGTCGTCGATCAGCACCCCGAGGAAGGCTTCGTCGCGCCGCGGCACCCAGGGCTCCCGCTCGTGGACGAAGAGCGCCGCGTTGATCCCAGCCACGATCCCCTGCCCCGCGGCCTCCTCGTAGCCGGTGGTGCCGTTGATCTGACCGGCGAAGAACAAGCCGCGTAGCGCCTTCGTCTCCAGCGTCGGGCGCAGCTGGTGCGGCGGATAGTAATCGTACTCGATGGCGTAGCCGGCCTTCGTCATGTGGGCCCGCTCCAACCCGGGAATGGTGCGCAGCAGGGCCCGTTGGACCTCGTACGGGAGGGACGTGGACAGGCCGTTGACGTACAGCTCGTGCGTCTCCAGCCCTTCGGGTTCGAGGAAGATCTGGTGGCGCGGGGCATCGGGAAACTTGACGATCTTGTCCTCGATCGAGGGGCAGTAGCGGGGGCCGCGCCCGGCGATGAGGCCGCCGTAAAGCGCGCTGGCGTGGAGATGGGCGGCGATGAGCTCGTGGGTCGCGGCGGTGGTCCAGGTCAGGTAGCAGGGGCGTTGGGGCAGCAGGGGGACGCGCTCCCAGTGGGAGAAGCGATACTCGGGCAGCTCCCCCTCCTGACGGGCCAGCCGGTCGAGGTCGACGGTGCGACCGTCGACGCGCGGTGGGGTGCCGGTCTTGAAGCGCCCGACCTCGAAGCCGAGGGCCTCGAGCTGCTCCGCGAGCCGGACGGAGGGCGCGTCGCCGGCGCGGCCCGCGGGCACGGGCGGGGCGTGGCCGACATGGATGCGACCGCGCAGGAAGGTGCCGGTGGTCAGCACCACGGCGCGCGCCCGAACGCGCACGCCCGTCTCCGTGCGCACCCCGACGACGCGCTCGCCGGCGATCTCCAGCGCGCCGACCATCCCCTGGAAGAAGAAGAGGTTCGGCTGCTGTTCGAGCAACGCCCGCGCCATGCGCGGGTAAAGGGTGCGGTCGCATTGGGCGCGCGGCGACCAGACGGCCGGCCCCTTCGAGCGGTTGAGCATGCGGAACTGGATGCGGGCCCGATCGGTGGCGCGGCCCATCGCTCCGCCCAGCGCGTCGATCTCCCGCACCACCGTGCCCTTGGCCACCCCGCCGATGGCGGGGTTGCAGCTGAGCTGGCCGATGGCCTCGAGGTTCGGGGTGATCAGCAGCGTGCGCGCCCCGAGGCGGGCGGCGGCGTTGGCGGCCTCGATGCCCGCGTGCCCGCCCCCGACGACCACGACGTCGAAGGTCTCCTCCATCCTTGGCTGCCGCGGCGCGACGTTCCGGGGAGTTGGTAGGGCGAGCGGGGCGGCGCGGTTCCCGGCGCTCAGCCGGCGATGACGAAATCCGTGCGCCCCGGTTCGACGGGAATCGGGAACTCCTCGACCCGCTCCACGCGGGCGGCGGGCGGGCCACGGTGCAGCAACTGGCGCAACCGGTCCAGCGCGTCGGCGGATCCTTGCGCGCGGACCTCGACGCTGCCGTCGGGCAGGTTGCGCACGCTGCCGGCCACCCCCAAGGCCCGGGCTTGGGCGCGGGTCCACCAGCGAAAGCCCACGCCCTGGACGCGGCCGACGACGCGAAAGCCGCGGGCGACGACCTCAGCCGTAGGCGGGCGCATCCCGCTTGGCGCGCGCCTCGTAGGCCTCGTCCTCGTCCTCCTCCTCGTCGACGGCCGCGCCGCCGTGGCCGAGCCAGAGGCCGAGCTCGCGCGCCAGGGCGGCGCTGGCGGCCCCCAGGACCGCCCCCTTGAGCTCGTCGACCAGCTCGCCCCACACGCCGCCGCCGCGGCGACCGCGGCCGCCGAGCCACAGCCCCAGCGCGAAGGCGCCGGCGACGCTGGCCAGCGGATGGCGGCGCACGAAGTCGAGCACGCCGCGCTCCTCGAGCATCGTCTGCACGCTACCGGCCACGCGGCCGACCTGCCGCGCCGCCGTTTCCGCCCAAGCCCGCGCCTCCCGATCGATCCGTTCCATGCTCGTCGTGTCCGCCAAGGGTGGGGCCGCACGATGGGTGCAACGCGCGTGCCATCTACGCCGGGGGCGGATACCGGCGGGCCCACGCCTCGATGGCCGCCAGCACCTCCTCCAGCGCCCGACCGGCGTCGGTCAGGCGATAGCAGGCGCGGCGGGGCCCCGCCCGCTCGGCACGCCGCTCCACCAGACCGGCCGCCACCAGGCCATCGAGTCGCTGGCTGAGGGTCACCGGGTTGCAGCCCCCCAGCGCCCGAGCCAGTTCGTTGAAGCCCTTGGGCCCGTCGAGCAGCGCGCGAACGATGTGCAACGTCCACTTCGCCTGCAGCATCCCGAGGGCCCGCGTCACCGGGCAGGCCGGCGCCGCGGGGCTCGCCTCGGCAGGGGCGCGCGCGTGGGTGGCCATCGGCGCCGGTCCGTACCCGCGTGCCCCCTGGTCGGTGCCGCGGCGCGGCGCTACCATGGGCCCATCATGGGCCCGACCATCGGCGGCCATCCCGCGGGGGTGACCTTGCGCGTGCGCGACCGCGCCGCCGCCTGGGCGTTCTGGGTCGAAGGCCTGGGCCTGCCGGTGCGCGCCGACGACGACGGCCGCATCGCCCTGGGCCACGACGAGCTCGCGCTCGAACTCCGGGTCGATCCCACGGCGCCGCTGCGCCCCTACCCCTCGGTCGGGCTCTACCACCTGGCCGTGCTCGTGCCGACGCGCGCCGATCTGGCGGCGGTGGCGCGGCGGCTCCTGCTCGCCGGCGCGCTGTTCGAAGGGGCGGCGGACCACGGCGTCTCCGAGGCCCTCTACTTCCGCGACCCCGAACGCAACGGCCTGGAGATCGCCTGGGATCGACCGCGCCATCGTTGGCCCCGGCCCGGCCCCGGGGCGGTGGCCATGACGACGGCCCCGCTCGACCTCGACGCCCTGCTGGCCGAGGCACCCCACCCGGCCCCGCCGCCGCCCGGAGCGCGGCTCGGGCACCTGCACCTCCACGTCGCCGACCTCGACGAGGCGGAGCGGTTCTTCGCCCTCCTGGGGCTCCGGGTCACGCAGCGCTCCTACCCCGGGGCCCGCTTCCTCGCCTACGGCGACTACCACCACCACCTCGGCCTCAACGTTTGGGCGGGTCGGCGCCGGGCACCGCCCGAAGCCACCGGCCTGGTGGCCCACCGCTGGCATGTGGCGCCTGGCACAACCGTTGCCCTTGCCGAGCGGCTGCGGGCCGCCGGCGTGCCGCATCGGCACGAGGACGGGCGCCTCCGCGTGGAGGACCCCACCGGCGCCCGCGTCGACCTCGACGAACGCGCCTGCGCGCGCACGAACGAGCCATGAACGGAGGACGGCTGCACGAACTGTCGGAACGCTTCGCCGCCTTGGCGCCCGACTTGCCCGACGGCGCCGTCAAGGAGGCGATCTCCATCCTGCACGGCATGATCCAGGAGCTGTGGCGCACCAGCGGCGCCCCGGGCCGCGGCGCCGCCACGGTGGTGGAGCCGGCCCTGGAGGAGCTGCGCAACCTGTACCGCAAGGCCCCGAAAATGGAGGGGCCGGCGGTGGCGCCCGGCTTGCCGGTGGGCACGCCCGCGCCGGACTTCGCCCTGCCCAACGCCCAAGGCGAGCTCGTGCGCCTCGGGGACTTTCGCGGCCGCCCGGTCGTCCTCGTCTTCTATCCGCTCGACTGGAGCCCGGGCTGCAGCCAGCAGCTCGACCTGTACCAGAGCGAGTGGGCGGAATTCGAACGCCGCGGCGCCGTCCTGCTCGGCATCTCCGTCGATTCCATCTACAGCCACGGCGCCTGGGCCTACGTACGCGGGCTGACCTTCCCGCTGCTGGCCGACTTCCACCCCAAAGGCGAGGTGGCGCGGCGCTACCAGGTCTGGCGCGAGGCGGATGGCTTCTCCGAGCGGGCGCTGTTCGTCGTCGATCCCGAGGGCACCATCGCCTACGCCCACGTGTCGCCCTTCCTGCACCATGTGCCCGACGTGCAGGAGCTGCTCGACGCCTTGGATCGGCTGACGGCGGCGCGGCGATGAGCGCGTGGGCGTGGGGCGCACCGCCGGTCGTCGTCTACGGCACGGGCTGGTGCGCGCAGACGCAGATCGTGCGACGCTATCTCGATCGGCTCGGCGTCACGTACCGCTACGTCGACCTCGAGCGCCATCCCGAGGCGGTGGCGCAGCTGCGCTGGTGGACGGGCGGCTACGCCAGCCACCCCACCGTCTACGTGGCCGGCGAGGTGCTCGTGGAGCCGACGCTGGCGGAACTCGAACGGGCGCTGTGGCGGCGGGGGCTGCTCTAACGCGGGCGAGGGTCGGAGCGATGACGGCCATCGAGCTACATCTGGTGCTGAATCACCTGCCGGTGGTGGGGGCGTTGGTCGCGGTGGCCACGTTGCTGGCGGGGTTGCGAGCCGACGCGGCGGCGCTGCGGCGCTGGGGCGCGTGGCTGGTGGCGGCCGTGGGCGTGCTGGCGCTGGCGGCGTACCTGACGGGGCAAGCGGCGGAGGAGGCGGCGACGCGCTTCGCCGACAAGCGCTGGATCGAGGCGCACGAGCGGGCGGCGTTGATCGGCCTGATCGCCGCCGCGGCCGTCGGTCTCGTCGGCCTGGCGGTGGCGCTGCGGCGCACCCCGCCCTCGCGCCGCGCCGCGGCCCTGCTGGCGGTGCTGGACCTGGGCGCCTTCGGTGCCTTGGGCTGGACGGCGGCCCAAGGCGGTCGCATCCGCCACGAGGAGCTTCGGCCCGCGGCGGCCGCCGCGGTGGGCCAGCGGCGGTAGCGTACCCGTGGGCAGGTGCCGCCTCGCCATCGACGCGCATGGGTCTGTCGATCCGCATCGCTCCAGGCGTGCGGCTCTGGGCCAGCCCGCGGGGCCTTGGCATGAGCACGGGCGTCGGGCCGCTGCGAGTATCGGCGCCGCTGGTGCGCTTGGGAGGCAGCTGGGGCGAAGGCCGGCGGCCCAGCTTGGCGCAGTTGCACCGCGAGCTGGCGCAAGCCCAGCAGGAGGAAGAGATCGCTCGCTGGGCGGCGACGTGGGCGCGACTGCTCGGCGCGCATCGCGCGGCCTTCCCACCGGCCCAACCGCCGGTGGCGCCGGCGCCCGAGCCCGTCGACGAAGCCGCGCTGGTGCGGCAGTTCGAGCGGGAGGAGCTCCGGGGCCTGCCGTTCTGGCGGCTCCGGGCACACTGCCACGCCAAGCGCCGCGCCCGCTAACGCGCCGCCGCCGAGGCCGAGCACCGCCGTCGGCAGCGGGAGCGCGAGCGAGCGGCGCTCCAGGCCGAGCTCGACGAGGCGTGGCAACGACTGTTGGCCAACGACCCGCGGATCGTGCTCGAGACCCTCGAGCACGCGTTTGCCGACAACGCCATGCCGGCCGTGCCCGTGGATTGCGACGACGGACGGGCGACGATCGTTCTCCTGATGGAACCGGCGAGCGAGCTGCCGGATCGCATGCCCCGCCAGACGCCCAGCGGCCGCTGGACGTTGCGAACCCTTTCCGAGGCCGATCGCGACCGCCTCTACCGCCAGTGGCTGGCCTCCCATGCGCTCGTCACCGTGAAGGAAGCCTTCGCGGTGGCGCCGGCTTTGCGCGCCGTCACCCTGGTCGTGTTGCGCCGCGACACGAATCCCTTTGGCGAGCCGATCGTGGAGCCGCTCTACGTGGGCACCTTCGCCCGCGAGCGCTTCGAGCGCCTCGACTTCGCCCGCGAGGATGTGCTCGACGCGCTCTTCTATGCCGACGAGGTGCGGGTGCGCGCGAAAGGCAAGGCGAGGCGGTTGGAGCCGCTCGATCTCCGCGACGAGCCGGAGCTGGCGGCGCTGGTCGATCGGGTGCGCACCGCCCTGGCCCGCGGCGAGGCCTGAGCGGACGCGATGCGGGCCCGACGGCGCCGCTGGCCGCCGGCGGCGCGGCCCGTTAGACTGGTCGTCGCCTCGTTGCCCACGGAGGTCGCCGTGCCCGCGCGCCTTGCCCTCGTCCTCGTCGCCGCGCTGGCGGCGTGCGCCCTGCCGCGCCCCGCGCCACCGACCGTGCCGCCGCCGGTGCCGCGGGAGTTCCGAGGGGTGTGGGTGGCCACGGTCGCCAACATCGACTGGCCCTCCGTACCGGGCCTCCCGCCGGCGCAGCAGCAAGCGGAGCTGCTGGCGGTGTTCGACCGCGTCACGGCCCTCGGGCTCAACGCGGTCGTCCTCCAGGTGCGTCCGGCGGCCGACGCCCTGTACCGCTCGTCGCTGGAACCCTGGTCGGAATACCTCGTGGGCCCGGGAGGCGCCGACCCGGGATGGGACCCGCTCGCCTTCGCCGTGGCGGAGGCCCATCGGCGGGGTCTCGAACTCCACGCCTGGTTCAACCCGTTTCGCGCGCGTCACCCCTCGGCCCGCGCACCCCTCGACCCGCGCCACATTGCCGCCCGTCGCCCCGACCTGGTACGGGCCTACGGGCGGTACCTCTGGCTCGATCCCGGCGAACCGGAGGCGCGGGCCCACAGCCTTCGCGTTCTGCTCGATGTCGTCGAACGCTACGACATCGACGGCGTCCACATCGACGACTACTTCTACCCCTACCCGGAAACCGACAGCGCCGGCCGCCCCCTGCCCTTTCCCGACAGCGGCAGCTACGCGCGCTACCGCGCCGGCGGCGGGCGCCTCGCCCGGGACGACTGGCGTCGCGCCAACATCGACGCGTTCGTGCGGGCCCTCTACCGGGAGGTCAAGCGGCGCAAGCCGTGGGTCAAGGTGGGGATCAGCCCCTTCGGCATTTGGCGGCCCGGGCACCCACCTGGGATCGAGGGCTTCGACGCCTACGCCCGGCTCTACGCCGACAGCCGCCGGTGGTGGCGGGAGGGCTGGCTCGACTACTTCGCCCCCCAGCTCTATTGGCCCTTGGCTCAGCGCCCACAGAACTTCCCGGCGCTGCTCGCCTGGTGGGCGGGCGAGAACGTTCCCCGGCGCCACCTGTGGCCGGGGCTGAACGCCAGTCGGGTCGGGCCGGAGGGGTGGCCGGTGCGCGAATTGGTGGCGCAGATCTTCGTGGTGCGAGCCTTTCCCGGCACCGGCGGCCACCTGCTCTTCAGCGAACGGGCCCTGCGGGGCGAACTCGGCGCCGTGCTGGACACGGCCGTCTACCGCGTGCCGGCCGCCGTCCCCGCCAGCCCCTGGCTGCGACGCGGAGCGCCGTCGGCGCCGCGGCTCTGGCGCGACGGCGACAGCCTGCGCTGGGCGCCCCGCGGTCGGGTCGGCGCCGCCTGGTGGGCGCTGCGGTGGCGCGGCGCCGACGGCTGGCAGGTGGTGCTGCGGCCGGGCTACGAGCGCGCCTGGCCGCTGCCGGCCGACGCCCTCGAGGCCTGGCTCGGCGCGATCGATCGGGTCGGCCACGAGGGACCCGCGGCGCGCTGGCGTCGCGCGGACGCCGCCCGGCGCGCGCCCGTGGAATCCACCGGCCGGGCGGGCCGCGCCCGCTCAGCCGACCCCCACGCACAGGCCCAGCAGCAGCGGCAGCATGGCCAGCAGGAGGACCAAGCAGCCGCAGGAGCTCATCGTCGCCCCGCAGGAGCCGAGGAGGTCCGCGGGGTAGGGCGCGCCGCAGTGGGGGCACCGCGAGGCCAAGGTGCTGACTTCGCGGCCGCATTCGAAGCAGGATTTGAGCGCCATGGAATCGGGTCGGCCGTCGCCGACGAAGGGTCAGGGCGACGACCCGGAGCCGGGGCCGGCCCCGTGGGGCGGAAGGCTCCGGACGAGGCCGCCCGGGGCGCCGCCGCCGGGGTCGAGCCCGGTGCGACCGTCGGGGCAGAAAACCAACCAGGCCATCGCTCGGGTGCGATGCGGTTCCGGGTCGTCGCCCGAAAGCCTACCGCCGGGGTGCGACAGCCTGCCTAGGCGGCGTCGCCGGCGAGGTCGTCGCTCGGGTGCCAGCGGCGCCGTGCCTCGACGTAGGCTTGGCGCTCCTCTGGGGCGAGCAGGGCCAGCAGCTGGCGCAGCTCCGTGGCCCAACGCTCGCGCTCGGCTGCGGCGGCCGCGGCGCGCAGGCGGGCGTGCAGCGCCAAGGCGCGGGCCACGCGTTCGGTCGGCATCGTTCGGCTCCGGCGGCGCGTCGAAGGTCGGCATCCGAACAACGAGCGAGGCGCGCGCCGCCAAGGTCGCCGGGCCGCGCCTCGGTTTCACGTGAAACGTTCGCGCATCGATCCGCCGGGCCGCTGCCGGGTACCAGCGAAGTCGAACCTCTTCGTCCTGGCCATGCCGATGGATCGCGCGCTTCCCCTGGCCGCCCTCGGGCTGCTCCTGGCGACGGCCGCCCCGGCCCAGACCAGCCGGTGGGAGCTGATGGGCGACGTCAGCTACCGCGGCTCCTTCCTCGGCACCCGTTGGATCGGCGTCAACCCCACGCTCGAGGGTCAGGTCACGTGGGACGAAGCCACCGGCGCCCTGGCGGGTCGGGTCTGCGTGGAGACGGGCCGGTTCGACTCCGGCGTGCGCAAGCGCGACGAGGACGCGCGCCGCGTCCTCGAGGTCGACCGCTACCCTCGCGCCTGCTTTACCCCACGCGCGTTGCGCTCGGACGGGGAGGCGATCGCGGTCGAGGGCGAGCTCGAGCTCCACGGCGTGCGCCACCCCATTCGCTGCCTCGGCCGACGCACGCCGGAGATGGTCGACTGCCGTTTCCGCACCCGCTTCTCCGACTGGAACCTGCGGCGCCCCCGGCTCCTGGGGCTGGCCGTGGCCGACGAGGTCGAGGTGCAGGTGCGAGCGCGGTTGCGTCGGCTCGACTAGCCGCCCGCGTCGGCCAGAAGATCGACGAGGGCGGACCAGTCGCGATCGTCCCAGCCGCGCGCCAAGGCCGCGCGCAGTTGCGTCCGCACGGCGGCCACCAAGGGCAGCGGGGTGCGGGTCAGGGCGCCGGCGCCGTCCATGAGATCCAGGTCTTTGGCGGCCAACGCCACCCGGAAGCCCGGCGCGTCGTCCCCGCGGGCCATGCGCTCGGCGTAGCCGTCGGCCACGGGCGAGCGCAGAAAGGCGTGCAACACCTCGGCCAAGCGCGCGCGGGGCAGCCCGGCGCGCTGGGCCAGCGCCATCGCCTCCGCGATGCCCTCCACGAGGCCCGCGAGGACGAGGTTGCCTGCCAGCTTGGCCGCGTGACCGAGGGCAGGATCCTCGCCCAATCGCAGGATCTGGGCGCTGTAAGCGGCGAACACGGGCGCCAGGCGGTCGAGGGCCGGGCTCGGCCCGGCGGCCACGGTGCGCAGCTCGCCGCGGGGCGCGGCCTCGGGGCGCCCGAACACCGGTGCCGCCACGAACACCTGGCCGCAGTCGGTGTGGACGCGGGTCAGCTCGCGGGCGGCGGTCAAGCTCAGGGTACTGGCCGCCACGTGAATGCCTCCGGGCGGCAACCCGGCGAGGAGCCCCTCCGCCCCCGTGACCACCGCCCAGGTCGCCTCGTCATCCGCCACCATCGTCAGGGCGACGCCGGTGGCCGCGGCCTCCGCCGGGGTGCGGGCCACGCGCGCGCCGAGCTCGCGCAGTGGCTCCGCCTTGGCGGCGCTGCGGTTCCAGACGACGACGTCGAACCCCGCCTCCAGGAGGCGGCGCGCCATCGGGGCCCCCATGGCACCGAGGCCGAGCACGGCCACCGCACGGATCGGCGCCGACGTCATGGCTCGCGCGTGGGCGTCGGTGGGTCGGCGGCGGGACCCTTCCGGGGCGTGGCCTCGGAGGCGAGCCCGGCCGCCGGATCCACGTGGCCCGCGCCGGTGTCGAGCTCGCCGCGGCGCAGCGCCGCTCGCCCCTCCTCGGCCAAGGCGGCGTACCGCGCCAGCAGCCGGTCGAGGTCCTGGGGCGTGAGCCGCTCGACATCGAGCAAGGCGAGGTGGGCGCCGCGAACCGCGCGGAGGAGTTCGTTGAGCTTGAGCTGCACGGCCGCGCTCTCCCGATTCTGCGCGTGTTGGATGAGGAACACCATCAGAAACGTCACGATCGTCGTGCTGGTGTTGATCACCAGTTGCCACGTATCGCTGAAGTGGAACAACGGCCCGGTCGCCGCCCAGACGACGATCGTGGCCGCGGCCAGGCCGAACGCCAGGGGATGGCCGGCGGCCCGGCTGGCGGCGCGCGCCAGGCGTCCGAAGAGGCTGCGGTCGATCATGGCTCCCTCCTTGGGCCCGGGAGCATGGCGCCCCGGTCACCGCGGCACAAGGCCTGCACGGGGCCGCGGCGACCGGCGCGACCCAGGGAAGGCGACGATGCGCTTGGAACGGTTTGCGGCCGTGCAGCGTCTGGCGGTGGGGCTCGAGGAGGCGTGGGCGTTCTTTAGCGACCCGCGGAACCTGGCGGTCATCACGCCGCCCTGGCTCGATTTCCGAATCCTTTCGCCCCTCCCGCCGCGGATGCACCCCGGGATGATCGTGGAGTACACGGTGCGGCCCTTCGGCGGGGTGCCGGTGCGCTGGGTGACCGAGATCACCCACGTGGTCGAGCCGGTTCTGTTCGTGGACGAGCAGCGCTTCGGTCCGTACCGGTTCTGGCATCACCAGCACCATTTCCGGCCCTGCGACGGCGGGGTCGAGATGGAGGACGTGGTGCACTACGCGCTGCCGGGGCGGCTGGCCGGGCGGGCGTTGGCCGGGGCGCTGGTGCGGCGGCGGGTGGCGGCGATCTTCGCCTACCGCCGGCGGGTGCTGGCCGAGCGCTTCGGGGAGCCCCCGGCGCGTTCCACGTGAAACGCTCAAGCCGCGACCCCCACGGCCCCCGCCGAGCGCTTGCCGCACGGCCGGCCCGGCGGCGCGCTAGCGCCGATAGAGCTGCACCCCGTACCAGCAAACGCTGGCGCTGCAACGGGCCATGACGACCTGGAGCCGGTAGCTCCCCGTTCGCGGCGCCCGCACCATCAAGATCGGGGTGTCGTCGGCGGCAACGTCCTCGGCGAGGACGTCCCCGTCGGCGTCGAGCAGGCGAAGATCCACGTCCTGGCAATCCTCGTCGCAGACGCCTACGAGCACGTACTCCCGCCCGCCGGTCAGGGTGACCTCGTGGGTCGCGGTTTCCTCGGGGCCCAGCCGGTCCAGGACGGGCTGGTCCGCCACGCGGAAGCCTCGATCCACGAACACGGCCGCGGCACGGGTCAGCTGGTCGCGCACCAAGCGCGTGTACCGGTTGTCCGGTTGCGCGGCCGCGGCGCTCGCCGTTCCGGCCCCGAGGGCGACGACGAAGGGAATCCAACGAAGGGCGAGGCGCATCGGCAAACCTCCGGACGGGAAGGTGAGGGATGGGTCGGCCCCGGTTGGGCCGCCACGCTCTCCATCCTAACCCGTCCGCCGTCGCGGCGCCAGGGGCCCCTCAGCCGCTCGTGTGATCGTGCACGACCCGCCAACCCCGCGGGGTGCGGAGCCACACCAAGGTGAACCAACCCGCGCGGACGGGTTCCCCGCCGACTTCGAGGACGAAGCGACCGGTCAGAAGGGCCGCATCGCGCCCCGCCGGACGGGCGGCGAGGTTCTCGAAGCGCAGTTGTTGGATGGGGCGACCGCCGCGGAAGTAGGTGCGTTCGAAGGCGTCCCGGGTGGCGGCGACGCCCGTCCGCGGGCCCAGGCGGGTCATGAACGTGGCCGAATCGACGTAGATGGCGAGATGGCCGTTGAGGTCGCCGCGGTTCCACGCCTCGGCCGAGGCCTGGACCGCGGCCACGAGCGCGGTCGAGTCCATGGGCCAGGTGGGCGGGGCGACGGAGGCCGGCGGCGCGGCCGGTGCGCAGGCGCCCAGCAGCAGCAGCGGGGCCGATGACCAAAAGCGTGCGGGCATCGCGACGGGTCCGCGGCGGTGTGGGAGGGGATTCTAGCCGGGCGCGATCCGTGGCGCCAGGGCGTGGGGCGAGGCGGCCGCCTAGGGCGGCATCGGTGCCCGCCCGACGGCGGCCGGCGGCGGCGATGCCGGGCGCAAGGTGACCCGCACGACGTCGACCGGGGTCAGGTAGGCACGGGCGGCGGCGGCGAGCGACTCGGGCGGCAGCGGGGCCGGACGGGCGCGGGCGGCCACGGCGCTCCAGGGCAACCCGGCGCGCTGCGCGGCCACCAACTCTTCGAGCCACCAGCCGTTCGTGCGGGCATCGAGCTCCCGCGCGCGGCGCAGCGCCTCGTGCGCCGCCGCCCCGTCCGCGGCGCTGGGGCCGCGGGCCGCCAGGCGGGCCAGCGTCGCCATCACCGTGTCGGCCAGGGCGTCGATCCGCTCCGGGTCGGCCACGAACCCGATGGCCAGGCGGCAGGTGCGCGCGGGCCACGCGACGCTGCCGCGCACGCCGACGGCGTAGGCGGCGCCGAGGCGATCCCGCAGCAGCGTTTCCAGCTCGCGCCGCGTCCATTCCGCGACGACCTCCAGCGCCGGTCGCGGGTCGGGCTCGGCGCGGCAGGGCCGTTGGAGCACGAGCTGCGTGCGGGCCCGGGGTTCCGAGCCGGCGCGGACCTCGGCGCGGCGGCGAGGGGTGGGGGCGGGTGGTAGGGTGGCGGGGTGCTCGCGGCGGCCGCGGTCCGGCAGGGCCGCCAGCGTGCGTTCCACCCAGGGGCGCAACGCCGTCGGATCGATCCGGCCGACGAAGAAGAAGGTGAAGTCGCCGGCGTCGGCGAAGCGGTCCCGGTAGACGGCCAACGACCGGGCGGGATCGAACTCGGCCAGCCGCTCGAGGGTCAGCGGGGCGGCGCGCGGGTGCCCGCCGCTGAGCAGCCAGCGGAGCGTGTCGGCGAAGCGAGTTTCGGGATCGCGGTCGCGGAGGCGCAGCTGGCCCTCGAGCCGGTGGCGGTAGGCGGCCACGGCGACGGGGTCGATGCGCGGCTGCGTCACGTAGAGTTGGACGAGTTGCAGCAGCAGCGGCACGTCCTCCGGGCTGGCGTAGCCCTGCAGGCCCTCGTAGCTTTCGTCGATGTGGACGCCGACGCTGGCCACGTGGCCGCTGAGGCGCCGCACCAGGTCGGCCACCCGATAGGGCCCGGCGCCCGACAACTGGACGATGGCCCCGGCGGTGAGCGCCGCCACATGGAGGGAGTCGGGCGCCTGGAGGGCGCCGCCGGGGCTGTCGGCGGCGAAGAGCACCTCGTCGTCGCGCCACGGCGTCGGCAGCACCACCACGCGGGCGCCGTTGCTCAGCCGCCATTCGACCACGCCGGTGGTCGAGTCCTGCCGTTGCGCCACCACGCGTCCCGGCGGCAGCGGCGGCGCCAGCTCGGCCCTCGGGACCGAGTCGCGGTAGGGCGTCAGCCGCGGCGGTCGACGGAGGGCGGAGCGCAGCGCGAGGGTGTCCGGGGGCGGGTCCGCGCTCGGCCCGGTGACCAGCACGAAGCGTTCGTCGGCCCGCAGCCAGGCGGCGGCGCGGCGGCGCAGCCCCCGGGTGGAGAGGCGAGGCAGCAGCCGCTCCACCCAGGCGATCTCGGTGGTCGGGTCGAGCAGCGGCCCGCCCTCGAGGGCGTAGGCGACGAGCTCGGCGGCCAGCTGCGCGGCCGGAGCGCGACGGCGTTCCGCGGCCCAGCGGCGCCAGTGCTGGAGCATCTCGCGGCGGGCCCGATCCCACTCCGTCGCGGTGAAGCCGTCGCGGGCGACCCGGGCCACCTCGGCGAGCAGCCGCGCCAGCGCCTCGGGTGCCCGGCCGGCGGCCACGGTGGCCGTGATCGCCTCCACCGCGTGGTCCCCCACCAGCGGCCCGGCGTAGGTGGAGACGTCCAACACCGGGCCCGCCGAATCGTCCGCGAGCTCGAACAATCGATTGCCGAGCAGTTCGTGGAAGAGGGCCGTCTCCAGGCCGGCGGCGAAGTCGGCCACGCGATCGCCACGCCGCGCCGGTGTGCGGCGCAGCAGCGTCAGCGTGGTGACGGTGGCCTCCGGATCGGTCAGCGTCAGGAGGGCCGTGCCCCGGCGCCGCGGCAGCCGGCGGTCGACCGGTGGTGGCGGCGGCTCGTGCGCGAACCAGGCGCCGAAGGCACGGCGCAACCGCAGGCGCACGGCGCCGGGGTCGAAGTCCCCCACGGCGACGACGACGGTGCGCTCCGGGCGGTAGGTGCGGGCGTAAAACCGCGCCAGGGCGGCGGAATCGGCGCGGGCCACGACGGCCGTATCGCCGATGGGCGGGCGAGCGGCGTAGAGGGAGCCGGCCAACAGCCAGGGCAGGTGGCGCTCCTGCAGCCGCGCCCCCGGGCCGCGGCCCAGCCGCCATTCCTCGAGAACGACGGCGCGCTCCCGGCGCACTTCGGCGGCGGGAAAGCGCACGCCGGTCGCCCAATCGACGAGGAGGTCGATGGCCGTGGCCAGCGCCCCCGGGCGGTCCAGCGGTACGGCGAGTTGGTAGATCGTCTCCTCGTACCCGGTGGTGGCGTTGACCTCCGGGCCCAGGCGCATGCCCCAAGCGGCGAGGGTGTCCTCCAGCGCTTGGGCGGAGAAGCGGCGCGTGCCGCGAAAGGCCAGGTGTTCGACCAGGTGGGCCAGGCCGCGTTCGTCCTCGCGCTCGTCGAGGGAGCCGGTGCGGACGACCAGGCGCAGCTCCGCCCGCCGCGGGGGCTCGCCGTGCGCCCGCACCACGAGGACGACGCCGTTAGGCAGCGTGTCCACGTGGACGGCGGTGTCGCGCGGCAGCCGCAGGCCGCGCTGGGCGGCCAGGGGGGCGGCCAGCATCAAGGCGAGCAGGACGGCGGCGGCGCGCATCGACGGCCTGCGGGGAGCGTACCGGCATCGCACCTGCCCCGTTCCCGGGCGCCGCGCGAACGAAGCGCCCCGCGTCGGGGTAGTGCCGGCTACAGCCGGGCGCGCGCTCGATGACCCCCACCGATTCGCCCACCATCGTCGACGATCTGCTCGCGGCGCTGCGCGGGCGCACGCCCGAGGGCGTCGCGCGCCACGTGCTGCGGGCCCTGGTGCAGGCGCTGGAGGCCGTCGGTGGCTGGATTCGCCCGTGGGACGGGTGGGCGCCCTGGGCCGCCGTGGGCGTGGATCCCCCCGCGCAGATCGGCCTCACGCCCGAAGAGCGCCAGCGCCTCGAGCGCGGCGACCCCCTGGTGCTCCTCCTGCCCACCCAGGTCACCGGGCCGGCGACGGCGGCGTTGGCGGCGCAGGGCTACGGCGGCCTGCTCGTGGTGCCCCTGCCCGGCGAGAGCGAGCCCGTGGGCGTTCTCTCGCTCCTCTACGCCGGCCCGCCGCCGCCGGACGCACCCGAGCGGGCCGCGCGGTTGGCGCCGTTGGCCGCGCTGGTGCTGCAGCAGGCCCGGGCGGCGCGGGAGCTCTCCCAGCGAGAACAGCTGCTTTGGGCGCTCCATCGGATCGACCGCGCCCTGCTCTTGGGCCGATCCCTCCCCGAACTTGCCGCCGAAGCGGCCGAGTCGGCCCGGGCCCTGCTCGGCGCCGCCGCCGCCACGATTTCGTTGCTCGAAGGCGACCGCCGCCGCGTCGTGGCCGCGGCCGGGTCCGCCGTGGCGCCCCGGACCGGCGCCACGGCGCCCCTGGACGGCCCGTTCGCCGAGGCGGCGCGCACGGGACAGGCCGTTTGGGCGGAGCTCGCGCCGGGCGAGCCGACGCCCTGGCTCCAGAGCACCGCGCCGTTCGCCTCCGTGCTCGTGCTGCCCCTGCGGCCCGACGGGGACGTCACCGGCTTCCTCGCCCTGTTCGACGCCCCCCGGCGCACCGAGGCCCAACGCTGGGGCGAGGTGGTCGCCGCCCAGGTGGCGCTGGCGTTGTGGCGCGAGCGCCAGGTCGAGGCCCTGGAGCGCCAGGTGCACGACCGGGAAATCCTCTTGGCCGCGGTGCACCAGCTGTACCACGCCGACCATCCGGACGGCGTCCTCGACGCCCTGGAACCGTTCCTCCGCGATCGTCTCGGCGCCGACCGCTGGGCGCTGCTGCGAACGGACGGGGAGCGGTTGCGGGTGGTGGCCGCCGGCGGTGGGTTGGCACCGGCCGTGGGGCTTGCCCTGGCCCCGGGCCAGGGGGTCGCCTGGGCCGCCGCCGCCGGCTCGGTGGTCGTCATCGCCGACGCCGCCCACGATCCGCGCCTCCTCCGGCCGGGCATCCCGCCCTTGCCGGGGCCGGAGATCTTTGTACCGCTGCGCGCGCCCAGCGGCGCCCTGTTGGGCGCCCTGACGCTCGGGTGGCCCCCGGCAACGAGCCCGCCGCGGGCGCTGGTGGAATCCCTCGCCGCCGTGGTGGCGCTCGCCCTCGTGCGGGCCGAAGCGGAGCTCGAGTCGCGGCTCCTCCTCCAAGCCGCTACGGCAACGAATTTGGGTGGGCCGCTCGAGGACGTGCTGCGCCACTACGCCGCGGCGTTCGCCGCGGTCGTGCGCCACGGCCGGGCCGACATCGTGGGCCATCCCCTCGGCGGTCATCCGTGGCGTCTGCTGGCCGTCGCCGGGATCGAGGGGGACGCCGTGCGGGACTTTTTTTCCGCCTCCTTCGACCTCGCCCAGGAGCGCTGGACGGCGTGGGCCGCCACGCAGGGACGGACGCTGGTGGTGAGCCCCGAAACGCCGCCGCCCGTGCCGCCGGGCCCGCTCGAGGCCCAAGGCCTGGCGCGCTTTTCGACGAGTCGTTGGGTCGCCGTGCCGGTGGGCGACTTCGCCGTGGCCTACACCTCGGACCTCACGGGCCGTCGGCCGTTCCTGCCCGGTCAGATCGCCCTGCTCGAGCGCGTGGCGACCCTGCTCGACGCCTACCTGCAGCGCCACCGCCTGGAGGTCGGCTTCGCCCGGCTGGCCGACCTGCGCCCCGGCGCTCGCCTTCTGGACGAGCTGGTGGCCGCCCTGGCCGAGGTCCTCGGCGCGGACGCGGCCTTCGTCGGCTTGCTGGAGGAGGGCGCGGTGCGCGTGATCGCGCGCGCCGGCACGGACCTCCAGCGCTATTTGTTGGCCGGAACGCCCTGCGCCGAGGTGGCCGAAGGCAGCTTCTGCGCCTACGAGCGAGGCGTGGCGGCGCTGTTTGCCGAGGACGTGCTGCTTAGCCAAGGCGGCGTCGAGGGCTACTGCGGGATTCCGCTGCGGCGCAGCGACGGCAGCGTGTTCGGCATCCTCGTGGCGCTGTTCCGCCGCCCGCGGCGGCTGCGGGTGCCGGCGCTCCAAGCCCTTTTCGAGAGCTACGCCCGCCGCGCTGAAGCCGAGGTGGAGCGGGAGCAGCGGCTGTCCCGTCTGACGGCCGTGGCTGAGGCGCACGCCCGGCTGCGACCGGCCACCACGCTGGCGGAGATCTACGCGGCGGGCCAGGCCGCGCTGGAGAGCCAATTGCAGGTCGAGGGCCTGCGCATCGCCGCCCGCGACGCCGCCGGGCAATGGCGTGAGTTCTGGCGCTCGGGAACGCCCCGGGACCATCGCCCGATCGTGCGTCCGCTGCGCGCCCCCGACGGCCGCGTCATCGGCGACCTTCACGTCTGGGGGCCGCAGGCCCGCTGGGGCACCGAGGAATGGGCGTTCCTCGAGGCGATCGCCGAGGCGATGGGGGCGGCGCACGCCCGCGCGCTCGCCCTCGAGCGTGCGCAGCGCGAGGCGGAGCGCTTCCGCGCCCTGGCGGACTTCTCCGCCCGCCTGGAGACCGCCGAACGACCGGACGAGGTGCTGGAGCTGGCGCTGCGGCAGCTGGTGACCCTGACGGGGGCGGAGGCCGCGCTGTTCGTTCGGCTCGATGACGAGGGGCGCCCGCGCCTGGAGCGCGCCGTCGCCGCCCCCGGGTCGGCCGCGACCGCGCCGCCGCTGCCGGTCGACTGGCTCGAACTGGCCGCTGCCCCGCTCCGGGGCGAACCGTCGCCGCGCGCCGCCGTGGTCGCGCGCGGCGGGCAGCCGATCGGCGCCGTGGCCGTCGTCGGTCCTCTGGACGCCGACCTCGATCCGGCGCCTCTGGTCGCCTTCGTCGCGCGTCGCCTCGGCCACGCGTGGGCGCAGGCGGACGCCATGGACTCCCTGCGCCGCACGCGCGAAGAGGCTCTCCGCGCCCTCGGGTGGGCGCTCGAATTCCGGGACCTGGAAACGAAAGGTCACACCGATCGCGTCACCGCCCTCGCCCTCGAGCTGGCGGGGACGCTCGGCCTCGACGAAACCGCCCAACGGCACCTGCGCTGGGGCGCCTACCTCCACGACATCGGCAAGCTGGCCGTGCCCGACGCCGTCCTCCTCAAGGCCGACCGCCACACGGAGGAGGAGTGGCGCTTGATGCGCCTCCACCCGGTGCGCGGCGAGGAGTTGGCCCGGCGCCTCGGCTTCCTGCCGGAGCCGGTGCTCGCACTCATCCGGCACCACCACGAGCGGTGGGACGGCGCCGGCTACCCGGACGGCCTGGCCGGGGAGGCGATCCCGCTGCTGGCGCGCATCTTCGCCGTGGCCGACGTGTACGACGCCTTGGTCTCGCCGCGCCCGTACAAGCGCGCCTGGACGCACGCCGAGGCCGTGGCCGAGCTGCGGGCGCAGGCGGGACGGCAGTTCGACCCGCGGGTGGTGGAAGCGTTCCTGGCGCGATGGACCGAATCGAGTCCGTTCTCGTGAGCGCGGCGGTGCTCTGCCTGATCGGCGCCGTGGCGGCCCCGGGGCTCGGGGTGCCGGACTGGAGCCCGGTCCTGCTGGTCGCGGCCGCGGGAACGTTGGCGGCCGCCAAGGGGGTGCTGGGCGGCGTCGCGGGGGCCGTCGTCGCCTTGGCGATCGGCCGGTGGATCGGCGACCCGGTCGTGCCGACGCTCGCGGGGTTGGGCGCTCTCGCGCTGCTGTTCGTCGCCCTGGGGGCGCGGGTGCGCCACCTCCGGCGTCGCCGCGAGGCGGTGCTGGCGAGCTGGTTGGACACGGCCCGCACCCTTCAGGAGGCCCACGCCGCCCGCGAGGCGGCCGCGGCGCTGCCCGGGCTGGCGCTCCGCCTGGTGGGCCCCGGGGCGGCCGCCGTGTTGCGCCGTGGCGAAACGGGGTGGGAGGCGCTGACGCCGGTGGATGCGCCGCCGGCCGATTGGCCGACGAAGTTGTTCGAGTCGGCCATCGACCAGGGGTGGGCGGAGGGCCCTGGCGAGCCGCTCATCGACGGCCGCGGACGCCCGCGCTGGCAGATCGCCGTGGCCCTGCCCGGCCCGGAGGTGCCCACGATCCTGTGGCTGCAGCTGCCGCGGCGCCTCGGGGCGATCGGGCGAAAGCGCTTGCTTCCGTGGGCGCGCGTGGCCGGCGCCGGCCTGGGCCGCCTCGACGCCTTGGACCGCCTCACCCGCGCCGCCTACACGGACCCCTTGACCGGTCTCGGCAGCCGCCGCGCCTTCGAGGAACGGCTGCGCGAGGAGATGGCGCGAGCGCTCCGCTACGGGCACCCGTTGGGGCTCGTCCTGCTGGACCTCGACGGGTTCAAACAGATCAACGACACCCGGGGCCATCCCGAAGGCGATCGCCTGCTCCGCTTGGTGGCCCAGACGCTGCGCCGCACCCGTCGGGAAGCGGACCTCCTCTACCGTTGGGGTGGCGACGAATTCGCCGTGCTGCTGCCCAATACCTCGAGCGCCGGGGCGCGGCAAGCGGCGCTGCGCTACGCGGAGGCGGTCGAGGGCGCCAGCGGGCCGCTGCGGCTGCGGGCCTGCGTGGGCTACGCGGGCACGGACGAGGGCCACGCGCACGCCTCCGAGCTCGTCCGCGCCGCCGACGATCGCCTCTACGCCCAGAAGGCCGCCAGCCGACAGCACGCGACGTAGGGCCCGATCCGGGCGGCGGCTTCGCGCCCCAAGCGATGACGCACTTGCCGGCGAGCGGCGTGGCGTCGGACGTGCCGCGGTTCGTCACCGTCGGCCACTCGACCCGCTCGCTCGCGGAGCTCGTGGCGCTGTTGCGGGCGCATGGCGTGCGAGCCGTCGCCGACGTGCGCCGGTTTCCGGCCTCGCGGCGCCATCCGCACCTGGCGGCGGCGCCCCTGGCGGCGGCGCTCGTCGAGGCCGGCCTCCTGTACCGCCATCTGCCGGCGCTCGGGGGGCGGCGGCGGCCGCGGCCCGATTCGCCGCACACGGCTTGGCGGCAGCCGGGCTTCCGCGGGTACGCCGACCACATGGAGACGGCGGAGTTCGCCGCCGGGCTGGCGGCCCTCGTCGAGCTCGCCGCGACGCGCCCCCCGGTGGCGCTGCTCTGCGCCGAGGCGGCCTGGTGGCGGTGCCACCGGCGATTGATCGCCGACGCGCTGGTCGTGCGCGGAGAGCCGGTGGCCCACCTGCTGGACCCGCGCCGGCGCGCCCTCCACCGGCTGCCGGCCTTCGCCCGGGTGACGGGCGGGCGGCTGCTCTACGCCGCGCCCTGAGGTGCCGCCAGCGCGGCCCGAACGACGGCCAGAACGCGCGCCAGATCGAGGTCGCGCAGGCAGCGGTGGTGGCCGCGGGGGCAGGTGCGCGGGGGTGGAGGCAGGCTCGGGTCGTGCCAGCAGCCCACGCAGTCCGTGTCCGCCTGCAGACCCGTCACCCAGGGCACGACGACCCGGGTGCGCGCCAAAATCGGCCCGAAGAGTACCACGGCGCGGGTGCCGGTGGCGGCGGCCAGATGGGCCGCCGCGCTGTCGACGGCGACGAGGAGGTCGGCGCGTTCGATGAGGGCCGCCAGCTCCCGCAGGGTGGTGGCGCCGCCGAGGTCGCGTGCGCCCGGCAGGGGCGGTCGGTCGCCCCGGTCGACGAGCCAGACGTCGTGGCCGTCGGCGCGCAGGGTTGCCACGAGGGCGCGCCATCGCTCCCGGGGCCACTCCCGCGACGGCCAGCGACTGAAGGGCGCCACGAGGACGAGGCGCCCGGCCGCGCGCCCGAAGCGCCATTCGGCGGCGGCTCGCTCCCAGGGGAACAGCCGCAGCACCGGGCGCGGATCGAGCAGGGGCACACCCAGCTGCGCCGCCGCGCTCGCTTGGAGGCTGCGGCCGCGGTCCTCGGCGGCGATCGGCAGCCGCAGGCGATGGACCCGCTCGAAGGCGGCGTCCGGCTGCGGGGTCCAGGCGACGGCATCGACGGCGGGGTGGCCGAGAAAGACCTCGGGATGGGGAACCTCGATCGTCAGGTGCACCTCGGGATGGGCGGCGCGGTACGCGGCCACGGCGGCCGTCAGCGCCACGAGATCCCCGACGGTGGCCCGGTAGCTGATCTTCACCCGGGGCGCCCCCGGCCGGGGCGGTCGCGGCGCCGGCCTGGCCAGCACCCAGGGGCCGCCGTCGGCCCATCGGCGGGGCCACAGCCCGACGACCTCCCAGCCGGCGCGGACGAGGTGCTGGGCGGCGGTGCGCAGCCCGCGCCCGGGCACCCGCCACAGCAGCCGCCCACCCGGCGCGAGGCTGCACCCCCAGGCCGGGTCGAACGGTCCGGCGGCCACCACGAGATCGTAGCGCGCGGCGGGTTCCCAGCGCGCGGCGCTCGCCCCCAAGGCTCGCCAGGGCGCCGGGTCGCCGGCGATCACGCCCACCCGCCGCTCCCCGCCCAGCGTCGCCACCAGCGCCGGCCGCAGCGCGGGCGGGAAGCGCCGCCCCAGGCGCCGCAGTCGCCAAAGGGTCATTTGCCGACGCAGAAGGACGCGAACACCGCGCCGAGGACCTCGTCGGGCGCAAGGACCCCGAGCAGCTCCTCCAGGGCCGTCGCCGCCGCCCGCAAGTGCGTGGCGGCCAGCTCTAGGGGCAGGCATTGGCGCACGGCGGCGGCGAAGGCCCCCAGTTCCCCGCGCGCCCGTTCCAACGCTTGTCGGTGGCGCGCCCGCAGCAACCACGGGGGCTCGTCGGCGGCGGCGCGGGCGGCAAACAGCCGCGCCACCAGGGCGCGCCGCAGCTCGGCCAACCCCTGCCCCGTGCGCGCGCTGACGGCGAGCTCGCCCGGGGCCCGGTGGGCGTCGCCGAAGCGGTCCACCTGCGTGCGCACCACCAGCGCCCGTTCCGGGCCAATCTCGGCCAGGGCGGCGCGTTCGTCCGCCGTCCAGGGGCGCCCCGCCTCGACGCAGAACAGGACCAACTGGGCCTGGGCCAGATGCTGCCGGGCCACCTCCACCCCCAGGCGCTCAACGGGGTCGTCGCTGGCCCGCAGCCCCGCGGTGTCGACCAGGCGAACGGGGTAACCCTCGACGCTGGCGACCGCCTCGACCGCGTCCCGGGTGGTGCCGGGGATGTCGGTGACGATGGCGCGCTCGGCGCCGATCAGGGCGTTGAACAGGGAACTCTTGCCCGCGTTCGGTCGGCCGGCCAGCACGACCCGAGCGCCGGCGCGCAGCAGCTCGCCCTCGGCCCCGGCCGCCAGCACCGCCGCGATCTCGGCGGCCACAGCGTCGGCCCCGGCGGCGATCGCCTCCGGTGGAACCGGGGGGCTGTCCTCCTCGGGGAAGTCGATCCCGTAGGCCGCCTGGGCTTCGAGTTCCAACAGGCGCTCTCGCAGCCGCGCCAGGCGCGCCGACAGACCGCGGTCGAGTTGACGCAGGGCGGCGGCGTGGGCCGCCGGCGACGTCGCCTCCACCAACTCGAGCACGGCTTCCGCCTGCAACAGGTCCATCTTCCCGTGCCAGACGGCGCGGCGGGTGAATTCGCCCGCCAGGGCGGGCCGCGCACCCGCGGCGAACAGCGCCTCGAGAACGAGCTGCGGCGCCACCAGGCCCCCGTGCGTGGCGAACTCGACCACGTCTTCGCCCGTGTAGCTGCGCGGCGCCCAAAACACGCTGACCAGGGCGCGGTCGAGCACGACCCCGCTCGTGGGATGGCGCAAGGTGCGCAGGCGCACCGTGTGGGAGGGCTGCGTGGGAATCCCCGGATGGAGGCGCCCGGCGATCGCCCGCGCCGCCGGGCCGCTCAAGCGCACCACCGCCACCGCGGCCCGACCCGGCGCCGTCGCCAGCGCCGCCACCGTATCGGCGAACGGCCCCGGCGCCGCGGCCATCCGCCTAGTCGAGCAGACGCAGCGGCATGACGAGGCCGAGCAGCTCCGGGGTGTCCTCGTTGCCCACCGGCTCGACGGTGGCGGGCCGCTCCGGCGACTTGAAGGTCATCTTCACCTCCTCCGTGGGCATGACTTGCAGCAGCTCCACGAGGTAGGTGGCGTTGAAGCCGATCTCCAACGGGTCGCCGCGGTACTCCACCGGCACCTCTTCGCTGGCCTCGCCCAGATCCGGCGTCTGGACCGACAGCCGCAGCACGGGGCCGCCCAGCGACAGCCGGATGCGGTGGGTCTGGTCGGCCGCCACCACGGCCATGCGCCGGACCGCGGCGAGCAACGCCGCCCGCTCGCCCACGAGCTCCTTGTCGTTGTCGCGCGGCAGCACGCTGTCGACGTTGGGGTATTGGCCGTCGATGAGGCGGGTGGCGACCTCGATCCCGTCGCCGCGGAACCGGAGGTAGTTGCCCGAACGCGCCACCTCGACCGTTTCCACCTGCGCCAACAAGCGCTCCACCTGGCGCAGCGCCTTCGGGGGCACGATAAGCTCCAGCCCCTCCTCGAGCCCGGCCCGGGCGACGACCATCCGCGCCAGCCGGTGACCGTTCGTCGCCACCATCCGCATCTCGCCCGGGCGCAGCTGCCAGAACACCCCGCCCAGCACCGGGCGCGTTTCCTCCGTGGAAACGGCGAAGGCCACGTGCGCGATGAGCTGGCGAAGTTCGGCGCCGGTCATCGTCCAGCGGTGCGTGGCGGCGTCCACCGTCGGCGGCGTCGGATACTCCTCTTTCGGCAAGCCGTGCAGGCGGAAGCGCGCCCGGGCGCAGACGAGCGTCAGCGCGCCGCCCTCGGCCGTGAGGGTCACGGGGGCGGGCGGCAGCTCGCGCACGATTTCCTGGAGCTTGCGCGCCGGCGCCGTCAGGGCACCGGGCCGCTCCACGTCGGCCGGCACCCGCACCGTGATCGCCGTGTCCAGGTCCGACGCCGTGAGCACCAAGCCCTCCCCTTCGGCCTCGAGCAGCACGTCGGTGAGCACCGGGAGGCTGGTGCGGGTGGGCACCACGCCGGCCACGGCCGCCAATCCCTGCTGCAAGGCTTCCCGTGCGATCGTCAGCTTCATGGGACGCGGAGCACCGCCAGGTGCCGGGGTTCGGGCGGGAAGATGACGCCTCCCCGGCGGGGTGTCAACGCGGGCTTGTCCCCGGCGCGGCGCGGCACCCAACGACGTCGTCGACCTCTTTTCATCCTTCCGCCATCGTCGTAGGTGCGGTGGATTCGTGGACAACCGGGCGCGGCGTCGCGGCGTCAACGCCGCCCGTGTGGACGCCCTCGTGGACGGCGGCGGTTCGGATCGCGGGGTGGAGTGGACAGCCGGCCGCGGCCTAGGGCATCCCCCCGCCGTCCACACCGGGAAACCACGTTGCCCACGCCTTCGTGGACAACGCGGACCGCTTACGCCGCCGCCAGCGCGCGGTCGAGGTCGGCGATCAGGTCCTCCACGTCCTCGACGCCCACCGAAAGCCGCACCAGGCCCGGCGTAATGCCGAGCCGGGCGCGACGCTCCGGTGGCACCGAGGCGTGCGTCATCGTCAGGGGGTGGCCGATGAGGCTCTCCACACCGCCGAGGGACTCCGCCAGGGCGAACAGCCGCGTGCCCTCCACGAAGCGCTTGGCCCGCCCCTCGTCGCCGAGGTCCACGGCGATCATGCCGGTAAACCCGCGCATCTGCCGGCAGGCCAGGGCATGCTGGGGGTGGGACGGCAGCCCGGGGTAGATCACCCGCTCGACCTTCGGGTGCTGGGCCAACCACTCCGCCACCCGCTGGCCGTTGCGGTTGTGCGCCGCCATGCGCAGGTGGAGGGTCTTCGTGCCCCGGAGCACGAGCCAGCAATCCCACGGCCCAGGGACGGCGCCGGTGGCGTTCTGCAAGAAGCGAAGCTGAGTATGGAGCTCGTCGTTCGAGGTGACGACGATGCCGCCGACGACGTCGGAGTGGCCGTTGAGGTACTTCGTCGTGGAGTGCACGACCAGGTCCGCACCGAGCTCGAGGGGCCGCTGGTTGAACGGGGTGGCGAAGGTGTTGTCGACGGCCAGCCAGGCGCCCACGGCGTGGGCCAGCTCGGCCACGGCGGCGATGTCGGCGAGGCACAGGGTCGGGTTCGTCGGGGTTTCCAAATGGACGAGGCGGGTGGTGGGCCGAAGAGCGGCGCGCACCTCGTCCAGATCGCTCGTGTCGACGAAGCTGAATTCCAGTCCGAAGCGGCGCCAGACGCGGTCGAACAGGCGGTACGTGCCGCCGTAGACGCCCTCGCCGCAGACGACGTGATCGCCGGCCTGGAGAAGCTTGGCCACGGCCTCGATGGCCGCCAGCCCGGAGGCGAAGGCCACGCCGAAGCGACCGCCTTCGAGGGCCGCGACGTTGGCCTCGAGGGCCTCGCGGGTGGGGTTCTGCGTGCGGGCGTACTCGTAGCCGCGGTGGCGGCCCAGGCCCAGCTGCACGTAGGTGGAGGTCTGGTACACCGGCGGCATGATGGCGCCGGTGGTCGGGTCGGGCGCTTGGCCGGCGTGGACCGCAAGCGTACCGAAGCGGAGGTCGTCGGGTGGCGTCGTCATCGTCGTGCATTCGGAAGGGACCGTGGATCGTGGGGGAAGGTGCCGCCGGCCGGGCCAGCGGGCAAGCGCTTGCCGGCGCCGTGGCCCGTGGGGCAGATTGGCCGCAGCGATGGAGCCGGACACGACGCTGTTGATGGTGGGGGTTTCCGGGGTCCGGGGCCGCGTGGGCGAGGGCCTCACCCCGGAGGTGGTGGCCTACTTTGCCGCGGCCTTCGGAGCCTATCTGCGCGAGCGCGGCGGCGCCCGCGTCGTCGTCGGGCGGGACTCGCGCGTGTCCGGGCCGATGGTGCGCCACGCCGCGTTGGCCGGGCTGCAAAGCGTCGGCTGCGAGGTCATCGACGTCGGCCTGGTGCCCACGCCGACGGTCCAGGTCGCGGTGCGCACGCTGGGGGCCGCGGGGGGACTGGCCCTGACGGCCAGCCACAACCCCGTGGAGTGGAACGCCCTGAAGTTCATCGGCCCTGAGGGCATCTTCCTCGACCCCGCCGAGCACGAGGCCTTCGCTGCCTTGCGCCGCCGCGGCTTTGCCCGCGCCCGGTGGGACGAGCTCGGTGCCGTGCACCCCGAACCCGGTGCCGTCACCGCGCACCTGGAGCGGATCCTCCGCCTGCCCTTCCTGGACGTCGAGGGCTTGCGTCGCCGCGCCGTGCGCGTGGTCGTCGACGCCGTCCGCGGCGCCGGCGCGGTGGTCTTGCGCCCGCTGTTGGAAGCGCTCGGTTGTCGCTTCGAGATCCTGCACGAGGAGCCCGACGGCCGCTTCCCCCGCGACCCCGAACCCCGGCGGGAAAACCTCGGCGAGTTGGGCGCGCGCGTGCGCGCCGTCGGCGCCGAGGTCGGCTTCGCCCTCGACCCCGACGGCGATCGCCTGGCCTTGGTCGACGCCGACGGTCAGCCCGTGGGGGAGGATGGCACGCTGGCCTTGGCGCTGCCGGTGGTGCTGCGCCGCCAGCCCGGGCCGGTGGTGGTCAACCTGTCGACCAGCCAGGTGGTGGAGGCGGCGGCCACCCCCTTCGGGGTGCCGGTGCTGCGCGCCCCGGTGGGCGAGGTCCACGTGGCGCGGCGGATGCAGCAGGAAGGCGCACCCATCGGTGGCGAGGGCAACGGCGGGGTCATTGTGCCGGCGGCGCACTACGGCCGCGACGCCGCCGTGGCCGCGGCCTTGATCCTGCAGCGGCTGCTGGAGGAAGGGCGTCCCCTGCGCGCCTTGGTGGAGGCGCTCGGGCGCTTCGTCATCCTCAAGGACAAGGCGCCGCGGCCCGCGGTGCCCTGGGCCGCCGTGGCGGAGCGGCTCCGCGCCGAGGCCCGCGCCCCCGAGGTCGACCTCCAGGACGGCGTGCGCCTGGCCTGGCCCGCCGAGCGGCGCTGGGTGCACCTGCGCCCCTCGAACACGGAGCCGATCGTGCGCCTCATCGCCGAGGCTCCCACGGAGCCCGCGGCCCGCGCCTTGCTGGAGCAAGCCCGGGCCTGGATGACGGCGGCCGCCGGGGCGGTCGCGGGCTAAGGAGTCGAAGATGTGCGGCATCGTCGGTTACATCGGCCCCCGGCAGGCGGCCCCGCTGCTGCTCGAGGGCCTCAAGCGCTTGGAATACCGGGGCTACGACTCGGCGGGCTTGGCCGTCCTGGACGGGGGCCGGTTGGCGATTCGCAAACGGGCCGGCAAGCTTCGGGAGCTGGAAGAGCTGGTGCGCCAGCAGCCGGTGGAGGGCACGGTGGGCCTCGGCCACACCCGGTGGGCGACCCACGGCCCGCCCACGGAGATCAACGCCCACCCGCACACGGACGAGCGGCAGCGCTTCGCCCTGGTCCACAACGGCATCGTGGAAAACGCCGCCGCCCTGCGCCGTTGGCTGGAGGAGATGGGCCACGCCTTCGCCTCGGAGACGGACACGGAGGTGCTCGTCCACCTCATCGAGCATTTTTTCGACCGAGGCGAAGGGCGCGTCCGCGGCTCGCTGGAGCGCGCCACCGAGGCGGCGTTGCAGCTCGTCCAGGGCACGTACGGCTTGGCGGTCATCAGCACCGACGACCCGGACAAGATCGTGGCCGCTCGCCTGGGCAGCCCGTTGCTGGTGGCGTTGGGCAACGACGGGGAAATCTTCCTGGCGTCCGACGCCGCCGCCGTGCTCGCCCACACCCGCCGCGTCATCTACCTCGACGACGGGGATATGGTGACGATCACGCGGCGCGGGTACACGATCCACCGTCCGGCCCACGGCCCGGTGGAGCGCCCGATCCAGACGATCGAGTGGGACCTGGCGCAGATCGAGCGCGGCGGCTACCCCCACTTCATGCTCAAGGAGATCATGGAGCAGCCCGAGTCGCTGCAGAACACGCTGCGCGGTCGGCTGCTGCCCGAGGAGGGGGCCGTCAAGCTCGGCGGGCTGGCGGGCATGGAGGAGGAGCTGCGCGCCGCCCGGCGCATCGTCCTCCTCGGTTGCGGCACCTCCTACCATGCCGGGCTCCTCGGCGAGTACCTGCTGGAGGACATCGCCCGCATCCCCACGGAGGTCGAGTACGCCTCGGAGTTCCGCTACCGCCGCCCCGTCATCGAGCCGGGGTCGGTCGCCATCGCCATCAGCCAGAGCGGCGAGACGGCCGACACCCTCTGGGCCCTGCGCGAGGCGAAGAACCAAGGAGCCACCACGTTGGGGATCGTCAACGTGGTGGGCTCCACGATCGCCCGGGAAACGGACGCCGGCGTCTACCTTCACGCCGGGCCGGAGGTGGGGGTGGCCTCCACGAAGGCGTTCACCTCCCAGGTGGCCGTGCTCGTCATGCTCACGGTCTACCTGGGGCGGCTGCGCGAGACGCTGAGCCCCTCGCGCGGGCGGGAGATCGTACGCGGCTTGCAGCAGATCCCGGAGCAGGTGCGCCAAGTGCTGGCCCGCGCCGACGAGGTGCGGGCCCTGGCCGAGCGCTACCAAGACCGGCAGAACTTCCTCTACCTCGGGCGCGGCTACAACTACCCGGTGGCTCTGGAGGGCGCGCTCAAGCTCAAGGAGATCAGCTACATTCACGCGGAGGGCTACCCCGCGGCCGAGATGAAGCACGGGCCCATCGCCCTCATCGACGAGAACATGCCCGTGGTCGTCATCGCCCCGCGCGATGGCGTCTACGACAAGATCCGTTCGAACGTCGAGGAGGTGAAGGCGCGCGGTGGCCAGGTGATCGCCGTGGTCACGGAAGGGGACGAGGAGCTCCGTCCCCTGGCGGACCACTGCCTGGCGGTGCCGCCGACGCTGGAGATGCTCACCCCGCTGCTGACCGTGGTGCCGCTGCAGCTGCTGGCCTACCACATCGCCGTGCTGCGCGGCTGCGACGTCGATCAGCCGCGGAACCTGGCCAAGAGCGTGACCGTGGAGTAGCCGCGCGCCCATGCGGGTGGTGGCGCAGCGGGTGGCCTGGGCGCGGGTCGTCGTGGGGGACCGGGCGGTGGGGGCCATCGGCCGCGGGCTGCTCCTGTTGGTGGGCTTCCGCGCCGGCGAGGACCCGGCGGCGCTCGATTGGATGGCCGACAAGGTGGTCGGCCTGCGAATCTTCGACGACGAGGCCGGGCGGATGAACCGCTCCCTGGCGGAGGTAGACGGGTCCCTGTTGGTGGTCAGCCAGGTCACCCTGTACGGCGACGCGCGCAAGGGGCGACGCCCGAGCTTCGCCGCCGCCGCGCCGCCGGAGGAAGCGCGGGCCCTGTACGAGGCGTTCGTGGCCAAGCTGCGCGCTGCCGGGCGGCCGGTGGCCACGGGGGCGTTCGGGGCCCGCATGCGGGTGGAGCTGGCCAACGACGGCCCGGTGACGATCCTGCTCGAACGCTAGCAACGGAGGGAGGATGCCGGCGGTGCCGTACCTGATCGTGGGCGGGGGGATGGCGGCGGACGCGGTGGCGCGAGGCATCCGCGCCGTGGATCCGGACCGGCCGATCGTCCTCCTGGGCGAGGAGCCGGATCCACCCTACGACCGGCCGCCGTTGTCGAAGGGGCTCTGGCTCGGCAAGGACGAAGGCGAGATCTGGCGCCGCACCGCCGAGCTGCCCGGCGTGGAGGTGCGCACCGGGGTGCGGGCGGTGGCCCTCGACCCCCGGGCGCGCGAGGTGCGCGACGACCGCGGGGAGCGCTGGATCTACGGCGCGGTGGCCCTGGCCACCGGGGCGCGCCCGCGGACGCTGCCGGGGACGGAGACCGTGGCCGATCGCGTCCTGGCCTTCCGCACCTGGCGCGACTACCGCACCCTGCGCGCCTGGGTGGCCGAGGGGCGGCGCCTAGTGTTGGTGGGCGGGGGGTTCATCGGTTCCGAACTGGCGGCGGCCCTGGCCCAGAACGGCGCCCACGTCACCCTGCTCGTGCCCGAAGACGGCCTCTGCCGCCGCGTGCTGCCGGCGGACTTGGGCCGCTTCCTCGCCGACGTGTACCGCGAGCGCGGCGTCGACGTCCGTCTGGGCGCGCGCGCCCGGGCGCTGGAGGCGACGGAGGACGGCCTGGCCGTGGCCCTCGAGGGCGGCGCACGGCTGACGGCCGAGGGCGCCGTCCTGGGCTTGGGGGTGGAGCCCAACGTCGAGCTGGCCCGCGCCGCTGGGTTGCGCGTTGATGGCGGCGTGGTCGTCGACGAGACGGGCCGCACCGACGTGCCCACGGTGTTCGCCACCGGCGACGTGGCCGCCTTCCCCGCGGCCGCCCTCGGCCAGCGCTTGCGCGTCGAACACGAGGACCACGCGAACACCCACGGCACCCACGTCGGCCGGGGCATGGCCGGCGAGCTGGCCCCCTACGCCCACCTGCCGCTGTTCTACAGCGACCTGTTCGAATTCGGGTACGAGGCCGTCGGTCGCCTCGACCCGGAGCGCTACGGCGTGGTGGCCGACTGGGCCGAGCCCTTCCGCAAGGGCGTGCTCTACTACCTCGAGGGCACCCGGGTGCGCGGGGTGCTGCTGTGGAACGTCTGGGGCCAGGTCGACGCCGCCCGCGCCTTGATCGCCGACACGGGGCCGTGGAAGCCGGCCGACCTGCGCGGCCGCATCCCCTTCGACTGAGGGGTCATGACGCCGCCGCTGGTGCTTGCGTCCCGCTCCCCCCGGCGCGCCGAGCTCCTGCAGCGCCTCGGGCTGCGCTTCGCGTGCGAGCCGGCCGACATCGACGAGCGCTACGAGGGCGATGAGATGCCCGCCGCCCACGCGGAGCGGTTGGCGCGCGAGAAGGCCTTCGTCGCCGCCGGCCGCCATCCCGATGCCCTGGTGTTGGCCGGCGACACCGTGGTCGTGCTGGGGCGCGACGTGCTGGGCAAACCGCGCGACGCCGCCGACGCCGTGGCCATGCTCGAGCGCTTAGGCGGCCGTGCCCACGACGTGTACACCGCGGTCGCGGTCCGCTGGCGGGGCCGCACGGAGTCTGCGGTGGAGCGCACCCGCGTGTGGATGCGCACCCTGCCGCGGGCCGACTTGGAGGCCTACGTGGCCACGGGCGAGCCGATGGACAAGGCCGGCGCCTACGGGATCCAAGGCTACGGCGCCGCCCTGGTGGAACGCATCGAAGGCGACTTCTTCGCCGTCATGGGGCTGCCGGTGGTCCGTACGTTGGTCCTGCTGGAACGCCTAGGTTGGCGCTACCGGTTCGACGCCGGCCTCGAACCCGTCGACGCCCCATGATCCTCGCCCTCGACCAAGGCACCACCGGTACCACGGCGCTGCTGCTCGACGCCGAAGGCCGGTTGCGCGGTCGCGGCTACGCCGAGCTGCCGCAACACTTCCCTTGCCCGGGCTGGGTCGAGCACGACCCCGACGAAATCTGGGCCAGCGTCACCGCCGCGGCCGCCGCCGCCCTGGCCGCCGCCGGGGTGCCGGCCACGGCCGTGCGCGCCGTCGGGCTGACGAACCAGCGCGAGACCGTCGTCCTCTGGGAGCGGGCCACCGGCCGCCCGCTGCACCGGGCTCTGGTCTGGCAGGACCGCCGCACCGCCGACGTCTGCCTCGCTCGCGCGGCCTGGAACGACGAGCTGCGCCGCCGCACCGGCCTCGTGCTCGACCCCTACTTCTCCGCCACCAAGATCGCCTGGTTGCTCGACCACCTGCCAGCGGCCCGCCGCCGCGCCGAGGCCGGCGAGCTGGCCGTCGGCACGGTGGACAGCTGGCTGCTGTGGCGCTTGACCGGCGGGCGCGTCCACGCCACCGACCCGACGAACGCGAGTCGCACCCTGCTCTACGATCTGCGCACCGGCACCTGGGCGCCGGATCTGCTGGATCGCTTCGGCGTACCCGCCGCCTTGCTGCCCACCATCCGCCCCTCGGCCGGCGACTTCGGCGCCACCGATCCGGAGCGCTTCCTGGGCGTGGCCGCGCCCATCGGCGGGGTGGCCGGCGACCAGCAGGCGGCCCTCGTGGGCCAAGGATGCTGCCGCCCCGGGCTGGCGAAGAACACGTACGGCACCGGAGCCTTCCTCCTCCTCCACACCGGGGCGCGGCCCGTCGTGTCCCGCCATGGGCTGCTGACGACCGTCGCCTGCGGTCCCCGGGGCGAGCGAGCCTTCGCCCTGGAGGGCTCGATATTCATTGCCGGGGCGGCGATTCAATGGCTGCGGGACGGGCTCGGCCTTCTGCGCCAGGCGGCGGAAAGCGAGGCCTTGGCCCGCTCCCTGGAGGACAACGACGGCGTCTACTTTGTGCCGGCCTTCGTGGGCTTGGGCGCTCCCCACTGGGAGCCGCGCGCCCGCGGCACGCTCGTGGGGTTGACCCGAGGCACCACCCGCGCCCACCTGGCGCGCGCTGCGTTGGAGGCCATGGCCTACGCCACCGCCGACGTGGTCGGCGCGATGGCCGCCGACGCCGGCGCCCCGCTGGAGCGGCTGCGCGTCGACGGCGGCGCGGCGGCCAACGACTGGCTGCTGCAATTCCAGGCGGACGTGCTGGCCGTGCCGGTGGAGCGGCCGGCCTTGGTGGAGAGCACCGCCTTGGGCGCCGCCGCCCTGGCCGGTGTCGGCGCCGGTCTCTGGCCCACGGTGGAGGACTTCCTCGCCGGCCAGCCGCCGGCCCGGCGCTTCCTGCCACGCGACCTCAGGCCCCGCCGCGACGCCTGGCTGGCCGGCTGGCGGCGGGCCGTGGCCGCGGCCCGGGCTTGGGCCCAGGCGGCGGAGGACGCGGCGTCATGAACCGCTGGGGGGCGGCCGTGGCCTGGCTGGCGGCGGTGGCCGCGATCCCAGCGGCGGCGCAGCCCCCGGCGCCCGCCGTCGCCGCGCCGGATCGCTGGTGGGGCGAGGACAAACTCCGCCACGCCTCCGCCGCTTTCGCGCTCGGCGCCGCGGCCGGCGGCCTCGCCCGGCTCGGCGGTGCCGGTCCGGGCCAAGCCGGTCTCGCCGGCGCGGCCGTGGCCCTGGGGGTGGGCGGCGCCAAGGAACTGGCCGACCTGGGCGGTCGCGGGACCCCGTCGCTGCGCGACCTCGTCTGGGACGCCGTCGGCGCCGCCGCGGCCGCCTTCCTGCACGCCCACCTGCGCTGACGCTCCACCGGCCGCGCCCGTCGCCGGCGCGCCGCCAGCCGCCCCACCCATCCGGTGCGCGTGCCGTCGCCACCGACCCGGCGGGTCGAACCCCCATGCCCTTACGTGCTTCCCCCACAGGGCGGTCGGGTGGGGCCCGCTTGGCGCCCCTGGCCCTTTCGGTGTACCTTCCTCAACGGCCAACGAAGAACCGATCCCATGCGCGCTCGGCGCACTCCTTTCGTCCTCGGCGGCTTGGCGCTGGCCGGCCTGGTGGGCTACCTGCTCGTCACCGGCATGCGCGACGCCATGCTCTACTACCTCACGCCCGCGGAGCTGATGGCCCGGGTCGAACGTGACGCCGGCTTCTACGGCATGGGCGTCAAGGTCGGCGGCCGGGTCGCCCCGGGCTCGGTCCGCTACGACCCGGTCACCCTGCGCCTGGCCTTCGACCTGGTGGACATCGAACGCGGCCAACCCCGCATCCCCGTGCGCTACGAGGGCCCGCTGCCCGATACCTTCGGCGACGGGCGCGACGTGGTCGTCGAGGGCCGGCTCGACCGCGACGGCGTCTTTCGCGCGCGCACCGTGCTGACGAAGTGCGGCTCGCGCTACGAGGCCTACACGGCCGAAGGTCGCTAGCGCGATGCTCACCCGCCTCGGCGAGGTCGCTTTGGCCGTGGCCCTGCCGGTGGCCCTTTGGGGCGTGGGGGCCGCCGTCCTGGGCGCGCGGCGCGGCCACGCCGGCCTCGTCCGCGCCGCCGAGCGCAGCGTCCACGCCGTCTTCGTGTTGCTGCTGCTGGCCAGCGCCGCCCTGGTAACGGCCTTCCTGCGCGACGAGTTCGCCTACGCCTACGTGGCCAACTACGCCAACCGCGAGCTCCCCCTGCCCTACAAGATCGCCGGCCTTTGGGCGGGGCAGACGGGCTCGCTGCTCTTCTGGGCCCTGCTGTTGGCCGGCTTCGCCACCCTCGTCGTCCACCAGAACCGCCACCGCCACCGCGACCTCATGCCGGCGGTCAGCGCGGTGCTGCTCGGGGTGCTCGCCTTCTTCCTTGGCCTCTTGGTGGGGCCGTCGAATCCGTTCGCTCTCGTGCCCTTCCCGCCGGCCGACGGGCGCGGCCTCAACCCCCAGCTGCAGAACGTGTGGATGGCCATCCATCCCCCCACGCTCTACCTGGGGTTTACGGCCTTCACCGTGCCGGCGGCCTTCGCCGTGGCCGCCCTGGTCACCGGCCAGCTGGACACCCGCTGGATCCTCGTGACCCGCCGCTGGACGCTGCTCGCCTGGTTCTTCCTCACCTGCGGCATCCTCTTCGGGATGATGTGGGCCTACGTCGAGCTCGGCTGGGGCGGCTACTGGTTCTGGGATCCGGTCGAGAACGCGTCCCTGCTGCCGTGGCTGACGGGCACGGCCTTCCTCCACTCCGTCATGATCCAGGAGAAGCGGGGGATGCTCAAGGTGTGGAACGTGAGCCTCATCCTGGCCACGTTCCTGCTGAGCGTTTTGGCCACGTTCCTCACGCGCTCGGGGCTGATCGAGAGCGTTCACTCCTTCGCCCAGAATCGCACGATCGGCACGATCTTCCTGGGCGCGTTGACGGTGGCGACCCTGGCCGGCGCGGGTCTGATCCTCTGGCGGCGGGATCGGCTGGCCACGGAGCATCGTTTGGTGTCCTGGCTGTCGCGTGAAGCGGCCTTCCTGCTCAACAACCTCGTGTTCGTGACCGCCATGCTGGCGGTCCTCTGGGGAACGCTGCTGCCGCTGCTGTCCGAGGGGGTGACGGGGCAGAAGATCAACGTCGGGCCGGCGTTCTTCGACCGGCTGACCCAGCCGCTCGCTTGGGCGATGCTGGCGCTGCTGGGGATCGGGCCGGTGATCGCCTGGCGGCGCGCCAGCGCCCGCAATCTGCGGCGGCATCTTGTGGGGCCGGCGGCGCTGGCCTTGGCCCTTGGGGCGGCGCTGGCATGGGTCGGGGTGCGGCACCGGGGCGCCTGGACGACCGCCGTGCTCGGGGGCTTTGCCGCCGCCGTGACGCTGGCGGAGATCGCCCGGGCGGCCCGAGCGCGGGCGCGCCAGGGCGGGCGCTCGCTGCCGGCGGCGGTGGCGGAGTTGTTCCTCCAACAGCGACGGCGCTACGGCGGCTACGCCGTGCACCTCGGCCTGGTGGTGGCCTTCTGGGGCTTCGCCGGCTCGGCCTACACCGTGGAGCGGCAGGCGTCGCTGCGCCCGGGCGACGCCTTGACGGTGCGCTCGCCGTTCGGGCCGATCTACCGGCTGGAGTACGTCGATCTGTCGTGGTACCCGGCGCCGAACATGACGAAGCTGGCGGCGACGATCCGCGTCCTGCGGGACGGGCGACCGGCCGGAGTGCTGCGGCCCGAGAAGCGGGCCTACCGCCAGCGGGAGGAGGTGAGCACGGAGGTGGCCATCCAGCGGCGACCGTTGGAGGATCTCTACGTGATCCTGGCGAGCATCGACGATCCGAACGGGGTGCTGCGCGGCACGAACCCGGCGCCGCGGATCGTGCTCAAAGCTTTGGTGGAGCCGTTGGTCAACTGGATCTGGTTGGGCGGGTTCCTCGTGGCTCTGGGCACGCTGTGGGCGCTGTGGCCGGAGCGGCCGACGCGGCGCCGCCCCGGCCCGATGCGATCGCGCCCGCGTCGCGCCGGGGCGCGGGCAGCCGCCGCGGGCGTGGCCGCCGGGGTGGTGCTGTTCGGGCTCGCCCGCCGGGCGCTGGGGCAGCCGCCGGCGCCGGTGCCGCCCGCGGTGGCCGAGCAAGAGGCGCGGGCCGCCATGGGGCGGCTCAAGTCCCCCTACTGCCCGGGGCTGATGCTGACCGCGTGCCCCACGCCCCAGGCCGACGCCCTGCGCGACAGCCTCCGGGCCCTGGCGGCGCAGGGCTACCGCGCCGACGCCCTGGTGGAATGGACCGTGCGCCGCCACGGCGCCGCGGTCCGCGCGTGGCCCCGGCCGCGGGGTTGGGAACTCGTCGCCTGGCTCGCCCCGCCGGCCCTCGGCCTGGCGGGCGTGGCCGTGCTGCTCGGGTGGTGGCGCCGCCGCCGCCTCGCACCGGCCGATGCGGCCCCGCCCGCCGCCCTCGATCCCGTCGACCGCGCCCGTCTGGAGGCCGCGTTGCGCGACGAAGGATGGGCCTGACCGTCGCCGGCGCCCTGCTCGCCCTCGCCGTCGCCCTCTGGGTGCTGGCCCCGCTGCGCCGCCCCGCCGCCCTGGGGCCGCGCGGCGAGGCCCGCCTCGACGCCTGGGCCCGGCGCCGCGCCGCCTTGGCCGCCCTGCGGGACCTCGAGGACGACCGCGCCACCGGCCATCTGGACCCCGGCGCCTACGCCGCCCTGCGAGCCCGCCTCGAGGCGGAGGCCGTCCGCGTCCTGCGCGAGACCGCCTGGCTGGAGGAGCCCCACGCCTGCGGCTTCCGCAACCCTGCCACCGCGCGCTACTGCGGCGGTTGCGGCCGGCCCCTCGACCCGTGCTAGCCCGGAACCCCCCGCTCCCGCGCCTACGCCGACCCGAGAATGACTGCCGAACCGCTCCTGCTGGTGGCCCGCTTGGCCAAACGCTACGGCGCCTACTGGGCCGTGCGCGACGTCTCCTTCGCTCTCCCCCCGGGTCGGGCCCTGGTCGTCGTCGGGCCCAACGCCGCCGGCAAGAGCACCCTGCTGCGCCTGTTGGCCGGCGTGCTGCGGCCCACGGAGGGCCACGTCGACCTGGGGGGCGAACGGGTCGGTGGCCCCGGCGAGAGCTGGCGCCGTCGCGTGGGGCTGCTGGGCCATCAGGTCCAGCTCTACCCGGCGCTGACGGCGCGCGAGAATCTGCTCTTCTTCGCCCGCCTGTACGGCTTGCCCGACCCCCGCACCCGCGTCGACGCCCTCCTCGAACGGCTCGAGCTCACGCCCCGCGCCGACGACCGGGTGCGCACCTTCTCCCGCGGGCTGCAGCAGCGCTTGGCCCTGGCCCGGGTGCTGCTCCACGATCCGGAGCTGCTGTTGCTCGACGAGCCCTTCACCGCCCTGGACGCCCCCAGCGCCCGGCGCCTTCGCACCCTGCTCGGGGAGCTCAAGCGCGAGGGGCGCAGCCTCGTCGTCGTCACCCATCGGCCCGACGAGGTGCTCGACCTGGCCGACGCGGTCGCCCTCCAGATCGGCGGCCGTTGGGCCTGGCAGGGCCCCCCGGCCGAGCTCGACACCCGCAACCTGGCCGCCCTCTTCGCCGCCCCGCGCGAGGGCCGGTGGTGCGCCAGCTAGCTTCGCTGTGGCGCGCCGCCGCCGTGGTGGCCGCCAAGGACTTGCGCCTCGAGCGCCGCGGCCGCACCCGCCTGGCCGCGATCTTCGCGTTGGCCGTTCTGCTGCTCCTGCTGTTCGCCTTCGCCCTCGACCCGGCCACCAGCCCGCGCCAGGTGGGCGCCGTCATCCTCTGGGTGCCCGTGCTCTTCGCCGGCTTGCTCGCCGTCGGTCGCGCCTTCGCCCAAGAGCGCGAGGAGGACGCCTTGACCGCCCTGCGCTTGGCCCCCGTGCCCGGCGCCGCTCTCTACCTGGGCAAGCTGCTGGCCAACCTCGCCGTGGTGGCCGGCCTCCAGGCCCTGGTGCTGGCCCTCGGCGGTCTGTTCTTCGGCCTGGGCGCCGGCGCTCATTGGGGCGCGCTGCTCCTGCTGCTGGGCGTCGGCAGCCTTGCCTTCCTCGCCCTGGCCACCCTGCTGGCCGCCGTGACCGCGCCCTTGCGTCTGGGCGAAACCCTGCTGCCCGTGCTCCTCTTGCCCCTGCTCTTCCCCGTGGTCATCTTTGCCGCCGCCGGCACGCAACGCTTGCTCCTGGGCCGGCCGCTGGCCGAGGTGCGCGGGCCGCTGCAGCTCCTGTTGGCCTTCGCCCTCGTCTACCTGGCCGCCGGCTGCCTGCTCACCGGGCCGGCCTTGGAAGAGGAATGAAACGCGCCTGGGGGACCCCGCTGCTGCTGGCCGTCGGCGGCCTCGTCTGGCTGGCCGGGCTGGCCATGGTTTTCTTCTACGCCCCCACGGAACGCACCATGGGGATCGTCCAACGGATCTTCTACGTCCACGTGCCGAGCGCGTGGGTCGCCTTCCTCGCCTTCGGCCTCGTCGCCCTCGCCTCCGTCGGTTACCTCTGGCTGCGCGATCCCCGCCTCGACGCCGCGGCCGTGGCCGCGGCCGAGTTGGGGCTGCTGTTCACCTCCGCCGCCCTGATCACCGGCGCCCTGTGGGGCCGCCTCGCCTGGGGTGCCTGGTGGGTCTGGGAACCGCGCCTGACGCTGACCCTGCTGCTGTGGTTCGTCTACCTCGGCTACTTCCTCGTGCGGACCGCCAGCGAGTCGCTCGACCGCGCCCGACGCCTGGCCGCGGTGGTGGGCATCGTCGGCGCGCTCGACATCCCGCTCATCCACCTGAGCGTCCACTGGTTCCGCTCCCAGCATCCGCAGCCGGTGATCCTGCGCCCGGAAGGGCCGCATGCCGATCCCGCGATGGTGGAGACGCTGCTGGTCTGCCTGCTTGGCCTGACGCTCGTGTTCCTCGGGCTGTTGGCCTTGCGCTACCGCCTCGAACGCCTGCAGACGCCCGCATGAGCTTGCTGCCGCTGCTCCAGGCCGCGCCACCGCCGGCCACGCTGCGCGCCTACGCCCATGTGTTCCTCGCGTTGGCCGTGGTGTGGCTGCTGCTCCTGGGCTACGTGCTGCACCTGGCCGCGCGGGTCCGCCGATTGGAGCGCCAGCGCACCGCCCCCGAGGAGACCGCGCCCCCGGCCTGAGAGCGCTGGCAAACGCCTTGCAGCGTGGCCGCCGACGCGAACGGCGACGCTGCCAAAGTGGCGCCTCGTGGCGACGCTCGAAACCAGTGGAGGACCGACGATGCCGGGACGCTACACGCTGCCGGAACTGCCCTATCCGTACGACGCGCTGGAGCCCTATATCGACGAGCCGACCATGCGGCTCCACCACGACAAGCACCACGCCGCCTACGTGAACAACCTCAACGCCGCTCTCGACAAGCACCCCGAGTTCGCCGCCCCGGACGACGTGACCGAGTTGCTGCGCCGCATCCAGGAGGTGCCGGAGGACATCCGCACCGCCGTGCGCAACCACGGCGGCGGCCACGCCAACCACACCCTCTTCTGGGAGATCATGCGCCCCGGCGGCGCCAAGGAACCGCACGGGCCGTTGGCCGAGGCGATCGCGCGCGCCTTCGGCGACGTCCCCACGTTCCGCCAGCGTTTTAGCGAGGCGGCCGTGGGCCTCTTCGGGAGCGGCTGGGCGTGGCTCGTGGTCGACGGCCAGGGGCAGCTCCAGCTACGCACCACCCCGAACCAGGACAGCCCCTACATGGACCACCAGACGCCGATCCTCGGGCTCGACGTCTGGGAGCACGCCTACTACCTGAAGTACCAGAACCGCCGCGCCGAGTACGTCGAGGCCTGGTGGAACGTGGTCAATTGGGACGAGGTCGGCCGCCGCTACGAGCAGGCCGTCCGTCGCTAACCCGTGGCCGGGGCGCCCGCACCGCCCGGGCGCCCCGGCGTTGCTCCGGTCGCCGGCCGCGCTAGATTGCCGGCGATGCCCGCCGTGGTCGATCTGCGCTCCGACACCGTCACCCGGCCCACCGAGGCGATGCGCCGCGCCATCGCCGCCGCCGAGGTGGGGGACATGGTCCTCGGCGACGACCCCACCGTGCGCGCCCTGGAGGAGGCGGCGGCGGCCTTCTTCGGCACCGAGGCGGCGCTGTTCTTTCCGAGCGGCATCATGGCCAACTTGGCCGCCGTGCTCGCCCAGAGCGCCCCCGCCCAGGCCGTTTGGGTCGAGGAGGCCGCCCATCTGCTGCACTGGGAGGACGGCGGCGCCGCCGCGTTCGGCGGGGTGGTGCTGCGCACCTACCCCTCCGACGAAGGCCGGCCCGACCCGGCCGACCTCGACGTGCGCCTGACCGCGGCCGCCCTGGCCGGCCCCAGCGGGGCCCTCCTCTGCTTCGAGAACACCCACAACGCCCACGGCGGCCGCGTGCTGCCGCCGGCGACGGCCGCCGCCCTCGCCGCCGTGGCCCGCCGGCACGGCCTGGCCGTCCACCTCGACGGCGCGCGCCTGCCCAACGCCTGCGTGGCCACCGACCAGCCCCCCACCGCCTGGACGACCCACGTGGACACGGCCATGGTCTCCCTCTCCAAGGGCCTCGGCGCCCCGGTCGGCTCGCTGTTGGTCGGCCGCGCCGCGCCCCTGGCCCGGGCCGCCCGCCTGCGCCGCCGCCTGGGCGGCGGTCTGCGCCAAGCCGGTCTTCTCGCCGCCGCCGGCCTCCACGCTCTGCGCCACCATTGGGCCGACCTGGCGGCCGACCACCGCCGCGCCCAGCGCCTGGCCGAGGCCCTGAGCGCGGTGCCCGGCCTGGGCGTCGTCTGGCCGGAGACGAACATCGTCCTGCTCGAGCTGCCTCCGACGCGCGACCCCGCCGCCGTCCTCGCCGACCTGGCCGCCGAGGGCGTGCTCCTCGTGCGCTTCGGACCGCGCCGTCTGCGAGCCGTGCTCCACCGCGACGTCGACGACGCCGGCGTGGAGCGGGCGGCGGCGGCCATCGCCCGCGCCGTGGCCGGGCCGAGGTTCGCTTTTTCTTCGGGAACCGCGCCGGACGCAGCGGGTACTCCCGTGGCCAACCCCAGCGACAGCCATGCCCGAGCTTAGCCCCGAAAAGCAGAAGGCGCTCTCGACCGCCCTGGCGCAGATCGAACGCGCCCACGGCAAGGGCTCGATCATGCGCATGGGCACGGGCGCCCGGGTGCGGGTGGAAGCGATCCCCACCGGTGCCATCAACCTCGACGCCGCCATCGGCATCGGCGGCGTCCCGCGGGGCCGGATCACGGAGATTTTCGGCCCGGAAAGCTCCGGGAAGACGACCTTGTGCCTCCACGTCATCGCCAACGCGCAACGCGCCGGCGGGGTGGCGGCGTTCATCGACGCCGAGCACGCCCTCGACGTGGAGTACGCTCGGCGCCTGGGCGTCGACGTCGACAACCTGCTGGTCGCCCAGCCGGACAGCGGCGAGCAGGCGCTCGACATCGCCGAAGTGCTGGTGCGCTCGGGCGCGGTGGACGTCGTCGTGGTGGACTCCGTGGCCGCGTTGGTCCCGCGCGCGGAGCTGGAAGGCGAGATGGGCGACAGCCACGTCGGCCTGCAGGCCCGCCTCATGAGCCAGGCGCTGCGGAAGCTGACCGGCGCGGTCAACCGCTCGCAAACGGCGCTGATCTTCACGAATCAAATCCGCGAGAAGATCGGGGTGATGTTCGGCAACCCCGAGACGACGACCGGGGGTCGGGCGCTGAAGTTCTACGCCTCGCTGCGGCTCGACATTCGGCGCATCGGCACGGTAAAGGATCGCGAGGCCCTCATCGGCAACAAGGTCCGCGTCAAGGTGGTGAAGAACAAACTGGCGCCGCCGTTCAAGCAGGCGGATTTCGAGATCCTGTTCGACCGCGGCATCGACCATCTGGGCATCCTGCTGGACCTGGCGGTGGAGGCGGGGGTGCTGCAGAAGAGCGGGGCCTGGTTCAGCTACGGCGAGACGCGTTTGGGCCAGGGCCGGGAAAACGTGCGGGCCTACCTGCAAGAGAACCCCAGCGCCGCGGCGGAGATCGAGGCCCGGGTGCGCGAGTGGCTGGCGACCCTGGGGGGTGGCCCCCTGACGACCTCGCTGGAGGAGCCGGTCGCCGAGTAACCCCCCCTTGCCCGCCGCCCGGCGGTGCGGCAACGTGGAGCCGCCCGATGCGGACGCCCCGCATCGGGCTTTGCGCTTGACGGAGCAAGCACGAGCGATGCAGGCGACGACGCGCCCCGCCGCGCCGGCGCGCCCGGCCGCGGGCCCCGCGGCCGCCGGCCCCGGCGCCGGGTGGGCGGGGCTGGTGTTGGCGGCGTTGGGGGTGGTCTACGGCGACATTGGCACCAGTCCCCTCTACGCGTTGCGCGAATCCCTCGGTGGGGTGCACCGGGTGCCGGTGACGCCGGCCAACGTGCTGGGCGTGGTCTCGCTGGTGGTGTGGGCGCTGGTGCTCATCGTGTCCGTCAAGTACCTCGGGCTGGTGATGCGCGCCCATAACCGCGGCGAGGGAGGCATTCTCGCCCTGGTGGCGTTGCTCGTGCCCTCCGGTCGCGCGCGCCAGCGGCTGCAGGCGACCCTGATTCTGCTGGCCATGTTCGCCGCGTCGCTGTTCTACGGCGACAGCGTGATCACCCCGGCCATCAGCGTCTTGAGCGCCATCGAGGGGCTGGAGGTGGTCACGCCGGCGCTCAAACCCTACGTCGTGCCGAGCACGGTGGCGATCCTCGTGGGCCTGTTCGCCGTCCAGAGCGCCGGTACAACGCGCGTCGGGGGCGCCTTCGGGCCGGTGATGCTCGTCTGGTTCCTCACCATGGCGGTGCTGGGCCTGGCCGAGGCCCTGCGCGAACCGCGGGTCTGGACGGCGTTGTCGCCGCATTGGGGCGTGCAGTTCTTGCTCGACCACGGGGCCGCTGGGCTGTTCGTGCTCGGCTCCGTCTTCCTCGCCGTCACCGGCGCGGAGGCGCTGTACGCCGACATGGGCCACTTCGGTGCGCGGCCCATTCGGTTGGGCTGGTACGGGCTGGTGTTCCCCGCGCTGCTGCTGAACTACCTCGGGCAGGGGGCGCTGCTGCTCCGGCAGCCGCACGCGCTGCAAAGTCACCCCTTTTTCCTGCTGGCGCCGTCCTGGTTCCAACTGCCGCTGGTGGTTCTGGCGGCGATGGCAACGGTGATCGCCTCCCAGGCGGTGATCTCCGGCGCGTTCTCCTTGACCCGTCAGGCGGTCCAGCTGGGCTTCTTGCCGCGCCTGCGGATCGAGCACACGTCGGCCACGCACATCGGCCAGATCTACGTGCCGTTAGTCAACTGGTTGCTGCTGCTGGCCTGCGTGGGCCTGGTGCTCGGCTTCCGCACCTCCAGCGCCCTGGCCGGCGCGTACGGCGTGGCCTTGACCACCCACATGCTGGTGACCACGGTCGTCTTCGTCGAGGTGGCGCGGCGGCGCTGGCGGTGGGGCTGGGGCAAGATCGGCCTGCTGGTGCTGGCCTTCGGGTGGTTGGAGGTGGCGTTCTTCGGGGCGAACCTGGGCAAGGTCCCGCACGGCGGGTGGTTCCCGCTGGTGCTGGCCGCTGGCCTGTTTACGGTGATCTCCACCTGGCGGCGTGGGCGGCAGATCCTGGCGCGCAAGCTGGCCGAGCAGACGATGCCGCTAGAGGCGTTCCTCGAGTCGATTCGGAGCCATCCGCCGTTGCGGGTGCCGGGGGTGGCGGTGTTCATGTACGGCAGTCGTGCGGGCACGCCTCCCGCCTTGCTGCACAACCTCAAGCACAACAAGGTGCTCCACCGGACGGTGATCCTGCTCACGGTGGAGACGCTCGAGGTGCCGTGGGTCGATCCCGACGTGCGGGCCGACGTGGTGCCCGTGGGCGAGGGGATGTACCAAGTGGTGCTGCGCTACGGCTTCAAGGAAGATCCTTGCGTGCCCGAGGATCTGCTGCGGTTGTCGATCGACGGCGTGCGGCTCCACCCGATGGAGGTGACGTACTTCCTGGGGCGGGAGACGATTCTGCCGTCGCGGAAGCGGGGCATGGCCCTGTGGCGCGAGCGGCTGTTTGCGTTCCTCGCGCGCAACGCGCAACCCGCGACCGCGTTCTTTGGTCTGCCGCCGAACCGTGTGGTGGAGCTCGGCGCGCAGGTGGAAATCTAGGCGCGCCAGCGCAGGCTCGCCAGCAGGGGGTGGTGGTCGGAGCCGAAGACGCGGCCGCGGTCGCGCGGCTCCTCATCGAGGCGGGCGGCGGGGGTGGGCCGCAGGCGGCCCTCCGGGTCGAGGAACCAGAGATGGTCGAGCAGTAGGCGCCACGGCCCGTGGTAGGTATGGCGCCACGGGCGGAGCCGCGGCCAGGGCTGGAAGCCGGCGCGCTCGATCAGGCGGCAGACGGGGTCGCGCAGGCCCCGCGGGGTGTTCAGGTCACCGCCGAGGACGACGGCGCGCTCCGAGGCGTCGCGACGGAGGGCGCGGACCAGCTGCGCTGCCTGTCGCCGGCGGGCCATGGGGCGGTAGCCCGGCAGGGGCACGTCGAGGTGGACGCTGACGAAGGCCAGGTCGGGGAGGCCCGCCAGGGTGGCCGCCACGGCCACCCGACGCTGGCGGTAGCGCCGCAGCGGCCAGGCCCGCGCCGGCCCGAGGGCCACGCTGGCGGCCACGGCGTTGCCTCGGTCGCTGGGGGCGCGGCCGTTGCGCATGGCGGGCACGTAGCGCAGGCTCAGGCCCAAGCGGGCGGCCGTGGCGGCGATGTCCTGCGGGCGGCGGGGAGTGCGCCCCCCGCCGATGGCCCCAGGGTGGGCCGGGCGCAGGGGCACGGTGGCGTCCACGCGATAGGCCTCCTGCAGCAGCAGCACCAACGGGCGCTCCGGTCGCGCCCCGACGCCCTGCGCCCGCAGCCGGGCGAGGAGACCTTCCAAATCCCCGGCCCCGAGGGCCAAATTCCAGCACAGCACGTCGACGACCTCGGGCGGCGCGGCCAGCGGCGGCGCGTCGTCGAGGGCCAGCGGCGCGCCGACGTTGGCCCGCCAGCGCCGCCCCTCGGGGTCGACGTCGTCGGCGAGCTCCACGTGGGGGATCGAGGCGACCATCCTCGGGTACTAACGCGCTCCCGGGGCAACCTGCATGCCGAACGCCATGGGCGCCAATGGCGGAGACCCTTCCCTTCGATCGGACGGCGCTGGAGAACGCGTGGCCGATCCTCGACGACGAGGAGCGGCTCGAAGGCCTGCGCCTGCTGCCCCGGGTCGAGGCCGAGGACTTCTTCCTCTCCCTCTCCCCGCGTGAGCAGGCCGGCCTGCTGGCCGAGCCGCCCCGCGTCTTCGCCCGCAACCGCCTGGTTATCGCCGTCCCCCGCGACAACCCCGGCGGCGTCCAGACGCTCCGCGACCTGGCCCGACCCGGCCTTCGCCTGGTGACCGCCGCCCCCGAGGTGCCGATTGGGGTCTACACTCAGCAGCTGCTCGACCGGGCGGCTCAGGACCCCGCCTACGGCCCCGACTTCCCCGCCAGGGTCGGCGCCAACATCGTCTCCCGCGAGCCCAACGTCCGCCAGGTGGTGGCCAAGGTGGCTCTCGGCGAGGCCGACGCCGCCATCGTCTACCAGACCGACCTCACCCCCGACCTGGCCGACAAGGTCCGCCCGGTCGCCCTGCCCGAGGCGCTCACCCTCATCGCCACCTACCCGATCGCCCTCCTGCGCCAGGCCCCCAACCCGACGGCCGGGGCAGCCTTCATCGCCTTCGTGCTGGGGCCAGACGGCCAGACCATCCTCCAGCACTGGGGCTTCCTCCCGGCCGGCGACACCCCGACCCGCGCGCTGCGGGGACCACTCCCCCGCCCCGACCGGGGACCGGGAGGGTAACAGTGGCCGACCGGGGACATCTCGTCCCCTCCCGCCCGGCGCGGCCGCGTCCGGCGCCGGCTCTCGCTCCGCCGACCAGCGCCCCCCGGAACCGGTCCCTGGTCACCATCGTCCGGGCCGTCGGGCGCTCCGGCGCGCTGGTCCCGCTTCTCCTGAGCGCCGGGCTCTTCGCCGTCCTGGTCCTGGCGCCGGTGGTGGCCATCGTCGCCCGGGTGCTGCTGACCGGCGACCTGCTGGCGGTCCTGGGGCGACCGGTGGTAATCGCGGCGCTGCGGCTCAGCCTGCTGACGACCACGCTGAGTCTGGGCCTGACGCTTCTGCTGGGCACACCGGTCGCCTACCTCCTGGCCCGGTACCGGTTTCCCGGCCGCACCCTCCTGGACAGCCTCATCGACCTGCCGATCGTCCTGCCGCCGGCGGTGGCCGGGCTCGGCCTGCTGATGGCCTTCGGACGCCGGGGGCTTTTCGGGCCGGCGCTGGAGGCGCTGGGGCTGACGCTCAGTTTCACCACCGCCGCCGTCGTGGTGGCCCAGACCTTCGTGGCGGCGCCGTTCTACGTCCGGGCCGCCCGGGCGGCGTTCCTGGCCGTCGATCAGGAACTGGAACGGGTGGCCCACACGCTGGGCGTCTCGGCCTGGGCGACCTTCTGGCGGGTCACCGTCCCGGTGGCGCTGCCGGGGCTGGTGAGCGGAGCGCTGATGAGCTGGGCCCGGGCGCTGGGCGAGTTCGGCGCGACGATCATGGTCGCCGGCAGCTTCCCCGGCCGGACTCAGACCATGCCGCTGGCGATCTACGCCGCTCTGGAGAGCGATCTTGAGGCCGCCCTGGCCCTGGCCGCGCTCCTGGTCCTGGTCTCGCTGGGCCTGCTGGGCGGACTCCGCCGGGTGACCGGACCGCTGGGAGAAAGGGCCGATGCTTGAGGTCCAGGTCACCAGACACTTCCCTGGCTTCCGGCTGGCGGTGGCCTTCACGACCACCGCCCGTCGCACCGCTCTCCTGGGGCCCTCGGGGGCCGGCAAGAGCCTGACGCTGCGGGTCATCGCCGGCCTGCTGCGGCCTGACCAGGGGCGGATCGTCGTGGAGGGACAGGTCCTCTGCGACACCGCCCAGGGGCTCGACCTGCCGCCCCAGGCCCGGCGGGTCGGCTATGTGCCCCAGCACTACGCCCTCTTCCCGCACCTGGATGTTCTGGGCAACATCG